>OLQA01000070.1_pt1 | contig 86898 bp, 103 predicted proteins | sample 1673151 | NCBI WGS metagenome assembly OLQA01 (sample SAMEA3136760, study PRJEB25190) | human gut metagenome | biome: human gut; feature: human-associated habitat; material: faeces | place: Austria | collected 2013
TTTATTTTCAGACTTTTTCATACAATTTACTTGATTTTTATATAGTTAGCTTTCTATGGCTCGCATGAGAATAATGCATGAACATTGTAACTATTACTGAAATATCCAGAAACCTCACAATTTTTGATTTCATCTTGATTAGGATATCCGCTAATGTAGAATACTCCTAGTTTGTATTTTTGTCGCATTACCATACTAGGACTATTTCCAGCAGTAATTACTATTGTAGAACCGTTTGTAAAAATATACATGGTCTTGTTCAAAAAAGTAACTGTTGGTTCTGATCGTAGATCTATCAAATTAGAATCTCGAAAATACAGTATCCCTGTTGATCCTGCATATCCAACAACGCATTCACAATTCAATGCATACAACCATTCTCTGCATCTTGCTAGAGCAGTTGCATGGTCTTCTGGCACATGCGGATATGCGATAGATCCAAGATCAAGCCGCACCCAATAAACATCGCCATCAAAATTGTTGAACATAAGGGTCAATGTCGTTTCATTTGTAACATTTTCAAAAGTATGTGTATATACTCCATCTTCTGTAATCGTTAGCCTGTCCGACTTATCACCCGCAAAGCAAACATGCAGCGCTCCACTAGTAATGTTTTTTACACGTAATGAAACGGTGTATATACCAGTCAAACTCTTATCGAATATTTGTCTAAAATGTCCATCTACCCATCCGCTTTCAGCTACCGAATCTGTATGTCCTACATTGTTTAAGTGTATTGATCCATCATCATTAACAGTCATATCACCGTTAATCAGTTTCCACATGTCAAGTGTATAAACAAAACTATTACTGAATGAATAACTTGTTACGTTTCTCTGATTGATCAAAAAATCACCGTTTACAAGCAAGTTTGGGCGATAAAATGCGCTTCTAACTGCTCGAACTGACGGTGCATTATCGGGCGAATTAGATTGTAGACTGTCCTCGATCGTTCCTTTCAGGCTTGTTGCCTGATAACTGCGTTCTATATATCTTTTCATAATCTCACCGCCCTTTCTTATGGTTCGCAAGACACAATAGCCTTAAAGTTTTCAGTATATACAACACTACCATTCCAACTATTATCTACTTTGTTGGAAAATTCAAAATATAAATATAACTGACTTGAAACAAAATTAAATATTGAAACGTTAGATATTGTAAGACTTGCTATATCATATAACATACATGATCCTTTTGATATTATGTTTAATGTTGGGGTACTATCTATAGAAACTGGTAAATTGACAACAGCATGTACCACGCTCTTTTCTTCGTTACTTACAAGTTGTCCTAGGACTGAATCAATAACATTTACCTTACTTTTACATCTTATCAATGCAATCGCTTTATCTTCTGGGATATGCCTGCACAAGAAATCTCCCTCATAGAGATATAGGTATTTGATTTCTACTGATGAATTTGGCATTAACCTAACAACCAATCTATCAAAATCACTATCTGGTGTTGATTTCAGTATAACATCACCGTTAATAAGATCTGCTTTATCCCATACGCCATCTCTTGCTAGGGCGATATAACCACTACCTGATAAGTTTTTGAAAGATCCTATTGTAATATGGCTTTCGTAGTGAATATTAAGCACTTGTTCAAAATTGGCTTCACCATCTCCCACATTTGTAAGTCTTACTCCACCATCAATCACTTCACATGTAATAGTATTTGTACTCGTTGTAACGATCCGCCACATATCTACTGTATACACGACTTTGTCATTGCTTGCGCTATAACTCGACTGACCTCTTTGATTGATTTGGAAATCACCATTGATAAGCAGATTCGGAACAGAGATCGGGGTTTCTGCTTCTTCCCACCCCTGCGGTATTTCCTCGCCATCAAAAAAAGTGCCTAAACCTTTAGGTAGATTGGCACTTCCTGAATTTTCACCAACGTATATTTTAACGGCATTGATAGATGGGGCATTGGAATGACTATCTGATTCCATACTATCTTCAATTACACCAGTAGTAGGTGTAGTCTGATAATCTTTCTGTATATATCTCAATATCATCACTCCTTTCTTTTATAGCTCACAAGAAGCTGTGAAAAAGCATTCAGTCATTAGACTACCTACGTTGATTGGCGATAGACCATCATATGATACTTCAAAAGTAACGAGCCGTTCGACCAATCCTGCTATATCGGATTTTCCTGTTATCCACATACCGTTATCGGCGTACCATTTAACTGTTATATCTGAAATGGTCGGTGTGCCTGCCATTTTGTCAAGCGGTGCATCAACTAGATATTTTTTAGAAACCTCATAATGATATATAACAGCACCATTTATAATATATCTTTTTATATATTGCTGACATCGTGCCAAGGCTGTTCCTATATCTTCTGGAACGTGAGGATACGCAATCTTACCTCTATCACATCTTACATATGTAAAGACATGCTCTTGATTATCCTTTAACGTAAATTGCAATAGAATTGCTTTTTTATCTGGATAATATCTCATAGAAATTTGGCGTTTATCATTACTCTCTAAGTTAACAGGTTCTTCTGACATGCTTACATTTTCGTAAATACTCAATTTCCCATCAATCATAAAAGAAAAAGACACAACACCTAAATCATCATATTCATAAGGGATAAATTGAGATAATCTTGAATCAGTTTGACCATATATTTTGATTCCGTTATCCGCCTTAACTGCTGAACAGGTTTTCCCACCAGCAGAACTAATCCACCACATATCTGCGGTATATATCACAGCGTAACCATAATCATCTGTGAACGATGTTCCACGTTGCCAACACTTGAAATCCCCATTCACGACTAGATTCGGTCTGTAAAACGGCGCTTCTGTTTCGCTCCATCCTGTCGGAATCGGCGTATCCCCATCCCACATCACCTGTGATCCGATCGGTAAGGTGTCGGCAACAGGACTAACTGAACCGCCCTGAATGCTAAATTGTGGCAGCCATTCATTGCTTTCTTTTGTAAAAAGATAACGTGCGTATTCGCCATCTTCCGAAAGATTGATATATACATCGCCGTCTTTGCCAAGTTCATTATCAGGAATACCGGTTCCGTATAAAATTGAGCTACCATTCAAGTCTCCGTTATCAACTAGTTCCTTTAAGGCTGTGAATAGATCTGCATTGTTGTTTACTGCCTCTTTGATTTGATTCATATCGGCAGCATCTATTTTATTTTTCCCTGGAACAAGTGATTCGTTGTTTAGATTCTCTTTATCTTCATAGGTTATTTTTTTTACTGTTTCATCACTCATGATTTAATCACCCGCAATTACTTTTTCTAATGCAATCAGTTCATACATCGTTGGGTTAAAGTGAGCTAAGAAAGATAGATATAACGCAGTTTCAATTTCAACCTCGCAATTCATTAGTTCTTGATAGTGTGCATTATCTGTTTTAAGTGTTTTATTGCCTTTTTCATCAGTTTCTCCTTCTTCTGCAACGATTTTGTTAATTTCTTGCTGCAATAGAGTATTCATTTCCACATAAGGCTTACTTAATTTTGATAATTCCCATCTGAGTTTAATGTCATTGGTTCGATTTGACATTGAAAAAAGGGTATCGACGATACCCTTTAATTCATAGTTTTTAATCTTCATGTAGTTCACGCTCCTTTGCTACCGCTTGATCTTCGACTTCTCGCATTTTCTCTAAAAAAGCATCTTCTTGGTTACGACATTCTTCTAAGTTTTCAAAGTACAATTCTTTGTTCATAACGTACTCTCCGATACTACCGTTGCGATGCCCTTTTTCGTCAAATGACTGCGACATCGTTTTGACTTGCACGCCATCAACTGTAATACTTCCTGTATAATTACTTGTGTTCTTAATTTCCAAACTAACCATATTTTTACTTGCCTCCTATTTGTGCTTTTAAGATTGATATTTCATTTTGCATATCACCTATTTTTATATTCTGGATCTGCCATCCTTTGATGAGTATGGCGATCAGTTGGATATAATCAAGAGCATAATATTCTCTAAAAAGATTAGGTCTTTCAACTACAGGCAAATCACTTTCATCAAATCCTGATTTGCATAATCCTTCCTCTACCTCTTGTGCTATCAGCCCTAGTCGCAATTCATCTGGAAAATCTTTATATCGAAACATGATCGGATTTAGGAACTGCAATAGTTTTTCTGCTGCAATGCCGTCAATTCTACCAATAACATCTTTTAGTCTTATATCAGAGGTATTGGATATACCCGGTTGTGCCTGTAAATTTCCTGTTCCATGCGCAATAATACGCTGTGTGTAATCACTTGTACCAACTCCATTTGTGTGGAAATCAATATAAGGAGTATTTTGATAATGATATATCTCAGGCATAACACTGTTAAATACAAATCTTCCTTCTCCCGAAAGAACCTTTGCTATGATTGCTTTCCCGGGGATTAGTATATTACTTGCATCAGTGGTTAATTCAAGCGTTATCCTATCATCTATGGAACTTTTATTTTTCAAAGCCGTTATACTTACGTTTCCGGTCCCATTTGACATTCCATTGATTGCACCCGTTTCAATAGATGAAGCCCTAACAGTATATGTTTCCACCACACCACCATAAATATTGGTTTCTCTATTGTAGCCGCCGCTGATCCCAACAACCAAACGATAGTTAGAATCATCTGCATTGATATGTACATAATCTTCAAACTCGCGCGATGCTCCGGCAAGCATATCTACTGCAAGGGTATAATCAAGAGCAGAAATATAGCCATCTTTTGTAAAATCTAACCGTTCTTTCTCCTCAGCAGTTGGAGTATAGTTCCCTAAAATAATATTCATGATAGTATTTGGATCTCCGGCTCTGACATCCGCTATTCGCTTACGACTTGCCTTAAACGTAGAACCGTTTATTACAGTACCATCAATATTAGTACCGCTTATTGTAGATCCGGTAATAGTACCACTGAAATTACCATTAACCGCAGTTAAGTTATTGATTATTAAGTTACCGCTTGTATCAGCATACAACACTTTTGTGCCGTCGTTGTTAGATATATCAAGACCACCACCGCTGATGTGAACACCGTTTTTATCTAAGATAAATTTGGTTGTCATTAACTGACCGTCTGCACTGATTTTCTCATTGACTGCTAGCAAAATATTAGTGGGTTCCAGTTTGATTTCCGTACTATTCAAACGTGTTACAACAGTAGACATCTCCCCTTGAATCGTAGTAATTTGTTCTGTCATGGAAGAAGCCTGTAAAGTAAGTGATTCTACTTTCTGATCGATCGTTGTAAAATTCTTATCTAATGTCGTAATGTTATCTCTGATATAGTCCATATCAAAGTCAAAACCGGTAGGAAGTGTACCTATCTCCACTTTAGGATATGCAACTGTTATGTCTTCTCCATCAGTGCTGATAATCATTTTAAGATTAGATACAGCCTTAATCGGTTTATCTTTCAAAGAAAAGTGCTGCCATATTCTTTTTTGTAAGGAATACATGCCACTATTTAGTACATATTGTAGATAGAAATTACCTATATACCAACGGGCATCACATAGTTGCTTTTCTCCATCTTCGTAGGTTACTGTGAACTCTGCTCCTACATGTCCGCTAAGTGTGCCTGCATATGCGTTTTTGGCATCAATATCTACGGATATAACGACATCTTTACCTACTAAAAAATCTTTCGATATGTCAAGAGGCATATCATTCAAATACTTTTCTTCGGTTTCATCTGCGCCTTTATGTAATACTTGTACACAATTTGTAAATATATTGTTATTGCCTGTTTCAAACTTGTAGATAATGCCGTTGATCGTTCCAACTTCCGCTTTCACATTATCAAATCCGATCAACAGCTCACCATATTTCTGATTCAATCCTTCTTGTTCAGAAGCAATAATCTGCATCTTTTGATTATTTTGATCTACAATTACCTCAAGTTTTTTTATTCGCTTGTCGCTTCCTCTGTTATTGGTGTATTTTTCAGACGATAATGTTTTTGTTTCTCCTGATATTTCTACTATATCATGTACTACATCTCCACTATAGTAAGTAGTGGTAATGGATAATGGAAACATAGTAAAGTATTCTCCATACTGCACTAATTCTCCAAGCCTTAATCCTTTGATAGCGCGTCCTTTGAAGCCACTGATAGAGCGAAAAGACAGCCCCCCTATAAGTGAGTAGATATAATCAATTTGCTCCTGTGAGAAGTTATTTTGGTTGTCTCCTTGCACATCGGTAACATACTTGTTATCAGAAGATAACTGGATAGTGTTTTTTGTTTGTGTTCCTGACACAACTTTTTTAACCACTTGATCGATCATGACACATGTACATTTGTACTCCTCGTTTGTCGTAAATTCATACACATATTTGTCATTTTCTATCTCATGGGAAATATCTTTGGAAATAGGAATAAATTGCAACGTGCCATCTACCTTAGAAAAAACATTAGAAGCACTCAGTTCAGCAATCCACCCTAAATGCTGTCTAATAGTATATGTGTTATCATACCAATTGACCTCTTGATTTAACACACGATCAGGCAGCATAGAATAATCAATTGCAAGACCTAATATAGAGCTCATTTCATCTAGTTGGTCTTTAATGGTACATGGATACATTTGAGTATTTGTTTCATACTCAACATTTGTTTGTAACATCGAATCATAGAGAGTTAATTCAAGCGTTTTTAGCAATTTTTCAGGCAATTCATCTACTTTCAGCGTTGCTCTAAGTTTTTCGTTTTCCTTTATCGTGAATACAGATTGCAACATTTGCTGTGTAAAATATTGGCTTCTGTTGTTTAATTGAATCGTGAATGATTCTGATGGTGTGTTTCCGATCAATGTCGATTCTGAAAAAGCAATTTCGCTTTTGATAGAAACAATATAGGAAGTGATGTCAACGCCTGCGCAAAATACAGTTAGCATATGACCACCTCTCTCCTAAAATTGAATAATAGATACAGTTAAGTCATAATACCAACCGCCTCTGTATCTATGTCTAGTGTAATTTCTATCTGATCTATACATGTGCAAAACTTTTCTTGCTCCGCTCTCATCAATAAAGACGGAAGCATAAAAACCTCCGTCTTCATCAATTTTTAACGCGCTCATAACTTTCTTGAAATAATCCTCTGTTAGATTTTGAAAAACGAGTTCAATGGAAAGCACATCTTTTCTTAGGATAATAATATCCATTACTCCATCAACCCAACTTCTAGTAGAATCCTCACTATGCAGATCTGCAAAATTCAGAGCATAATCAACAGATGGATCTAAGGCAATACCTGATTTATAATTGTTTTCTAATGCAGTCTTATTTAGACTAACATATATGATGTTATCGTCATTCTGAAACATTTATATATCACCTTACCTTTCTAGTAGACCCTTTCCTGTTTTTTTAATCGAATCTTGATCCGCTTTTTTTACCTGTTTAGCAATCGTATCTTCGCCAATTTTGAACGTATTTTCAATGACGATAGGTTGATTTGAATTTCCGCCTTTCATCAAGGTAATTGCTCTTGCCATACCTCTAAAAGCAGCATCTTCGATGCCTGATTCAATTTGATAGTTATTCGCAACAGCAGTTCTACCGCCTATTGTCCCAACAAGTTCTGGTCCTTTTTCTCGAGCAATAAACATTTGCCCTACATCCGGGAAACCGCCTGATGCGTAGCCAAATAATTTTCCGGTAATACCACTTAACCCTGAAAATATTTGATTTAGTTTGCCGCCAATAATATCAACTGCGCTTTGCAAAGATGATCGATCAACATTGGTATAGACCGTTGCTGTTGGTCTAAGATTATTCAGTGTTGCTTGCAATGCATTACCAACCGATTGTCCTGCTTTAGTAACAGTTTCTTTATTAGCGTTAATTGTAGATGCATAATTTGAAATAAACGTATCTGCTTCGTTTGCACCATTTTTCTGTGCATCTTCTAACGCTTTGATTGCTTGTTTATAGCGCTCTGAATCTTCTTCAATTCCTTGCTGTTTTAATATAGAAAGCAATTCATTTTTTTGTTGTTCTTTTACCTTTGCCAATTCATCTTTTGTTAAATTTGCATTTTCCATTGATTTTTGAAGTTGTGCTTTTTCTTCGTCATTTAACACAACACCATAATTTTGCAGTGTCAACAGCATATCGTCATATGTCAAGCCATATTGTTGCGCAAGTTTAGCATATTCGCTTATTTGTTTTCTGATTGAATCTTGTACATCCTTTACCTGCTTACTGTTTTGAGATTTACCGTCTGCGACATACTGTTTATGAGTTTCTTTCAGACTTAATAACTCCTTAGACAAATCAGTAAGTTCTTTCTGACTATCTTCTGACAAAGACTTAAAAGATTCGATCATGTTTTCGTTTGCTTTCTTTACTTGTTCATCTGTAAATTGCATTTCAGAAGAAAAATAAGATGCCGCTTCCGTTGATTCCTCAAACGCTGCTTCTGCTTCTTCAATCGTTACATTCAAGCCATCAAGGTCTGCTTTTAATTGTTTTATTCTATCATAATCTTCAGATGTCAATTTTTCTTGCGCAAGTAAATCATTTAGTTCCTTCTGCTTTTCTGCGCGTTCTTTTGTGGCACTTGCAATTTGTCTTTCTGCTTCAATTTGAGCAGAAAGTGCATCAGTATAGGCTTTTGAGTATGCTTCCCATTTAGCCTTTTCTTTTAATGCATCGATCGTTTTTTGAATTTCATCCGGTGTCTTTTGCCATGCTAAACGATAATCATCAGTCAATGATACCGTATCAGGCATAACTTCATTGATTTTATCAATGTATAATTGTGCCTGATTGATGTTTTCAACATATCCATCTTCATTTGATAGCGCATTTAATTTTTCAACGTATCTTTCAACCGTTTCTATTTCTCCAAGCGATGCAGTATAACTTTTCTCTGCTTCTTCTTTTGAACTACTCATAGTTTCACGCAAGTTTTGTAGATCTTCAATGTTTTTCTGAATGTGCTCGGAATAATCTTCCATTTCATAAGTTGCTTCTTTTTGAGAAGTTATCAACCCGATTATCCCGGCGGTTACTACACCAATAGCACCAGCTAATACTACCATCGGGTTTTTACCAAGCCAAGAAATCACACTTCCGAGTTTGTCTTTGAACACAGAAGCTAATCCTGTTGATTTACTAGCAGAATCTACCATTTTATCTCCAATATTCTTCAAATTATCAGATAGCGTCTTAAATACTTTTACATTACTTAATGATTGATTCAAAAGATCATACATTGCTTTGAAGCCTGACACTTTTGTCTTTCCTGAATCAAATAAATTAAAAAATGTTCTCATAAATGGTACATTATTACTCAAAATAGTACGTAATGCGCCTAATGTACCAAGACCATCTTTAAGAATTTTGAAGCCACTAGCAAATTTAGTTATATTCCACGCTAAGACAAATCCAGTTACAATACCCGTCAATGGCACAAGTACAATTTTTGTGTTAGATATCCAATCAACTAAATCAGCGAATAAATCTATTACTCCGCCGATACCTTTGAATACATATCCGGTAAAATCAGCGAAAACAGGTAACAATGTGGAACTAAATGCTTTGACAAGTGGTTTCACAAAGTTATCGTTAATTGACGTCATTAAATTCAAAAATGCACGTATTAAACTGTCAATGCCATTATACAGATCCTTTCCGCCAATTTCCCATACTCTAAGCAACGCATCTGTAATGGCGTTAAATACAATTCCTGCTGTATCTAGCAAGCTGAAAAACAAATCCGATATTGCTTCGATATTAGGTCTAAAGTTTTTAGCAAATTCTGTTCCTACACTTGCAAATAAATTACCCAAATTAGAAAATCCGGAAGAAAACTCTGATAAGATACTCTTACCATACTTGTTCCAACTATCTTGGATTGGCTTAAAGATATTTTCTGTAAGGGATGTGTGTATAATATCAGCCCATCTTAGCAGCGTATCTCTAATATCCATTGCTTTCATGCGAATATCATCAAAACGATACTGCATATCTTCCAGAGCCTTTAATAGCGTCGGATCGACTGTCATACCAGTAGTTCCTCCACCACTTCCACCTGATGAAGAAGAATCTTTTGGCTTGTTTATGATATTTAATTTATCAAAGCCGGCAAGCGATCCTTTTAATGCATCTGCTTTTTCTTTAGCGTCAGAAAGACCGCTCCCTATGTTGCCAATCGAATCACTTAGATCATCTGCATCTTCCACTCCATCTAAAAGTGTTCCGGTCATCGCACTGGAATCCGGCAATTCATATCCTACTAAAAAAGCAAGCGTTTTAGCGATTTCTTTTAACGCCATCAAGAAACCGTTGATATATGGCAATATTGCTCCGATCGTTCCCATAAAAATAGATCCGATCCATCTTCCTAATTCAGAGATTTGCTCTTGCATTACTCGTAATTGGTTACTTGGCTGCTCGATCGTACGGGAAAAGTCATTCATTGCATTACTAGCAGTTTCCCCCATTTGTTTGTAAACGGTTAAAACAGCAAGCAAACGCTTTTCCAATTCGTTGGCTTGTCCGATCGTTTTAGACATACCGATTTCTTGTGCGGTCATGCCTAGTACAGACTGCGTAATATCATAACCAGAAACTGATCTGATAGGTCTTACTTGTTTGCTCAAAAGGCTTTGGAATTTCTTAACACTATCTTCAAAATTGACATTATACAATGATGCAAAGTCAAGTGTCATCTTTGTTACTATTTCGGATAATTGATAAGATAATTCATCACTGATTCCGCCTAAATTACCAAGCATATTTTTATAGGTTGCCTGTGCTTGCATTGTAGTCGGAATGGCTACACCAAACATATCTGATAATTTATTTTGGAATGCCATTGCCTGTGAATACATGCCTTTCATCGCATTAGCAAACATGTTTTCGACCTCATTGAAATCTAAAGCACTTGTAATAATATTCCCGATCCCTCGGAAAACCTGTTTGAAATAATTAAAAAAGAAATAGATCTTCCCGATAGAAAACATCGATTTTATTTTTGATCCTGTTTTTGTACTTTCTTTGCCTAGTTCAGCAGTCTTTCGCTTGGCATTTTCTAATTGCCTGATGTAGGAAATAATCTGCTTATTACGTGTGCCAAATGTATCATCGTTAATCCCATAAGGCGTAATAGAACTAATTGCAGTTTTTGTGGTGTCGTTAGAAGATTTAATCGCACTCATCAAACTACCGCTGCTCATTCTTTTAATTAGCTCTGTGTATTGTGCCTGCATTGATTTTAACTTGCTCATTGCATTGTCAAGACCTGTTGTACTTAGGTTTTTGAAAACATTTTTGAATGAGGAAGCATTTGAGTTGAAAGCAGCCATACTATCAGAAATTTGTCTGAATTGGCTTGCAATTAACCCTATCTGAGACGAATAGGAAATAATTTGTTGCATTGTTCCCATAAGTGTCTGCATTTTTCTATTCAATGCAGTTAAACTTTTTTGTAACGAGGAAAAATCATCATCTAACTTGACACCTATTGTTTGATCATAATCAGCCATGATATTCACCTCACTTTCTTTCTAAATAATCAAAATATCTAATAACAATTCAGCAAAGCATTTTGTACGATTTCCTCTGCTGTACCTCTATCTAATTCCTTTTCACTTAATTCAGTTCTTTCTTCCAGTGGAACGTATTTAGGATAAGTTATAAATTTATCATTTTTTCCTCTAAATACATTTGCCATAACAAGAGAAAATGATTCAAACATCGTTTTTCCTGATAACCACGTTTCATAATCTAGTTTTTCATTTCTCGCTTTGACATAAGCGTTTAATAGATCAATTTCTCCATACCAAAACTCATTTAATGGCATGTTGCACTGAATTGCTAAAGGAAGCAGACATTCGTAACAGTATTCAGCGTAAGAAGCATACTGTTTTATGCTTTCCCATTTACTACTTCTGCTGGTGCTACTGGAGACTTCTTGCGTGCTTCCAACGCTTTTTTGATAGCCTCCATCTCCATAAAAACGTTATCAACAATCTCATCGAACATCACATATAGTTCTTCTAAACCATGCTCACTTTCTAAATACTCAAGCATTTTTTCATATTCGTCTTTGCTCAATTCTGGATTAGTTGGAACATTTTTAATCAATACATATACGACTTCAAAGTTATCTATTTTTTTATCGACATCTGCTTTTGACATCAAAATCATTAAATCTGTATATTCTGCTTGTGCTTTTGCAAGTTCCTTTTCTTTCTTTTCTTCGTCCTTGATTTTCTCAATTTTTTCATACAATTGTTGAACTTTGATAATTTCGTTCGATTTCTCCAAAAATGCTTGATTGTCTTTATCGTTTAACAGTTTTTTTGTCATTGATTTTTGCATTTCTTCAATTTCGATGTTAGATTTTCTTGTTAATCTTACGACAAAATCTTTTCCATCATAAGATAAGACTTTTTTATATGACATTTTTATATATCCTCCTAATTTTGATTACTTAAAAAGAAAGAGAGAACTACTTTTTATTTGCAGTTCTCTCTACTTTACTATTTTCTGATACCGCGCCTGCTTTTAATAGTCTAGCATTAGGCGCCGTTGCTGGGTACATTAACTAAGATACTGGTTGTCCATTCAGCATATCCATCCTTTTTAGTCGTAAGATAGATAACCGCATATCCTGCTTTGACACCTGTAATTGTTAGTTTTTTATCGGAAATAGCGGCTCTTGCAGTTGCTTCATCATCTGAAATTGCTTCGATGGTAGAATCTGCAATCTTAGTCTCGATGTTATCAATTACATATGTTCCGGTTGTTGATTCCAATGTAACCATTGCGGGAATGGACGAAGCAAATGGATTACTTGGTTTGATTAAGCGAATGATTTTTGAATCAAACTGCGGCTTCGTTACAGGTGTAATTTTAATAGTTCCTTGCCAAGCCGTATCCATCTCTGCATTTGTCGGTGTATAAGAAATCGTACCCGTATATTTATATCCGGAACCATCACCTGACATTGAAATCAGATTCAATGTCTTTCCATTTACTTTTTCCAGTAATTCGATTACATCACGATGCATGTAGATACCTGCTTCCGCTGCATTCAGTGTTTCTACACCTTCGATTTTCGTAATGGATGCGGCAGATGCAACCTTGATTTCTACCTCCCCAATATCGCTTGAGATAAATGGCGTATCAATCAGTGGAGCTAATAAGGCATATTTACCATCGTTTTGAAAATAATCTGTGTACAAACCAGAACCGGCGCCTAAACGCGCTCTATTTTCGTTAAATTCATTAAATACTTTATCCATTTTCTTTTCCTTTCTTTGCTCTTCTAAATAAAGCAATTTCTCTGATCATTGATTATCCCTGTATAACGCAGGGTAATGCGATAGATAGAAACATCTATATCAGGAGTTGGCTTTTTCAGGATTCGTTTTAATCCCAATATTCTACTCATTACATGATCTATATCATTTGCTATATCTCTTGCAATGGTCCTTTCACTTATACCATTTTTCTCCTTTGCAAATATATCTATTTCATAAGTAACTGATGAATGTGTTTCCAATAAACATGACGTTCTGCCTGATGATCTATTGTCAATGCACTCAAACACGACCTTTGGGAAAGTGCTGCCTTTAGGCAATGTCGCTACAGTCGGTTTATAACGATTATATGTTTTCAAATACTCTCTCAAGTATGATGCAATCTCATCTGCTAAATCGTATGTATAGTCATTCATCTAAAGATACCTCCCATAACTTCATTAAAACACTCTAAATAAATCTTTTTATACGCTTCTCCTACTGTATAATCCTGTACTGCATCAAACAGGTATCTATGTGCCTGCATACCTTTCGTCCAATGGAAATTACCGTCTTCATCAATAAATCCCCAGCCTGCATTGCCATGATTATTAACATCATACTGGTATCCATTAGGATCGGGATGCGTTCCTTTTCCGATAATTCCTGTGCCAAATTCAACGACCTTTTTGTTATCGAATAGGCTTTTTATCCTATTCTTCTTATGGTTTCCCATAAGTTCGGCATACATCATCACTAAAAGTGTCGGACACTCTTGGGGAGATTATATTTATTCACTCCCTATGCTCTACGGTGGTTATTAGCCTTTCGTAATCTAACAACTTACCTCGGTATTAACATTTAGACCGCTTTCTATTATTTGCATTTTCTCTAGGTGTAACCCATCTACAATTGTTAGGTTCATAATCTCCATCATTATTTATCCTATCTATTTGCAAGTCTTTTTTATAACCGTTTTTAAGCGACCAATAATAAAACGAATCGAAGTTATATAACCATTCATCACACATTTTAATTCCTCTGCCTCCATAATCTTTATATTGTTTGAAATTTTTATTATAGCATCTACATTTAATGCCTAGCCATCTACTATAAAGATTATTGCTTCTGATATGAACGCATTTTTTGTTTTTTGGGTTACTTCCTTTGCGATTTAAGTTCATTTCATCTTGTTCTTTTTTCATACAGCCACAAGAAAGTACAGGTTTTCTCTTATTGAATACTGTATCAACTCTTAAAGTTTTGTAATTTCCGCAATCACATTTGAAATCCCAATAAGTCCTTCTGCTGTTGTTCTTATTTACTGTATGAGAGAACGAAATTGCTTCTAATCTTCCATTCCTCATTCCTTTATAGTCCTTTATTCGACCTTTAAGAAATTGTCCTTTTTTATTTCGTTCCATTATAATCAACTCCTTAAATTAGTATGTTTGATTTTAGCCTTTACCGATTTTGCCCGATTTATAGTGCGCTCTTATGGCAACGCACTGTATTCACAAAAATTTATCAGCGTACCAATATCATAGTCTTTTATCCAACTTCTTGATAAGCGACCTGTTACTTGATACCAAGCACTTCCTCCTGTTGTATTTACTATGTAGATATTTGCTCGTTCTTCTATGTAATCGAGTGATTTTTTCTTAAATAATGCGCTCAATTCTGGAATTTTACGTTTCATCAAATCAAGTTTGTTATTTAATTCTTTTACACCATTTACTGAGAACGGAATATTCAGTTTATACATTTTTTTGTACCGGCAAGCGTTCAAAATAGATTTGTATTTTAAGGTTTTGTGGTAGCACTGCCACAATTTGATAGTTTGCATTTTCGCCATTAACAACTTCGCCATCAGGCAAAGCACCGTAAAGATAGGCTTTGTCTCCTTCGTTTATTTTTCCGATCCATTCGTCATAATCTAAAAACGTCTTAGCCATGTTCTTAATACGATCGCCGAAAGCAGCAATGTCATAACTCCCAGATAGCGAGTTCAAAACACAGTTAAGAGAATATGGAACATCGTATTTCACAATAGGATTTCCATATTCATCTTCGCCTTGACCCAAAAACTTTGAAATATAGATCGATCTTTCTACTATCATTTAGGTACACCTACTTTAGGTATGATCTCATTGATTAGATCATAAGCAACCATACCGTTCATAATGGAAATTGAATAACCGTTTTCTGAATATGACTGTAATCCAAGATACTTTTCGTTTTTAAGTAATGAAAAAGCACATCGCTTGATCCAGTTTTTTTCAGTAAAAGCAAAATTATCAGGAAGCTCAGTCCTGCGATAATGCAAATACAATACCATTGCATCTTCAATAGCATTTGTTATTTTTTCTTTATCATATTTACTAAATTCCTTTTTCAAGAATTTTATTTCATTTTCAAAAATAACTTCAATTTCCATATATTTTACCTCACTATTTAGTTGCTGCTTTTGCTTTTTGTGTGTCTTCCGTATCAGGCGGTGTTACCGTTTTTTTTACTAATTTAACGGCTTCTCGATCATCATAGAAAACAAACATTCCATACTTTCGTGAAAAGATTTCGTTCAGACGGACGTTGGCATCGTCAGCAGAACGATTAAACTTAGTAGACTGTTCGATTTCAGTTCCTAGTTTATTTTTATAATGTACTGCCTTTTTTGTTGCTAGAATAACACCATCTGCTTCTGTTAATAACGCCGATGTGTAAATATTGACACCATTGATAGTGCCGATATATCCAGTACGTACATATGCTTCAACATATTTCAATTCATCTCGCAAATTTTTACGAATTTCTTTCACAACTTCTCTGCTTGCAAAAGCAAATACGCCAGTTCCCATTCCATCTGTCTTTTCCGAAATATCAAGACTAGGGAATAACGCAACACCATCGACAAAAGCGTCAAAATCAAAAGCATCGACTTCTGCTTTTAATGTTGCTTTCTTAAACTCTGCAATACATTTTTGCATTGACGTGTTGAACATATCAACTGCCATATGCTCAATGCCTTTTTCAATGATGTTTGGATCTTTCATCAATTCTTCATCGTAGTATGGAAAACGATTCTGCAATAATTCGATCGTATATTCATTTTCTTCCATTGTTACTTCGATGTTTTTCGTATTGCCTTTGCCCATTTTCAAAGTTTCGGTTCCATCAGTAGCCTTATAAGTATGCACTTTGATTTTATCCCCGGCTACTCCTACCAATGAATTGTCTACTGTTACAAAAGGCATCAAATCCAATTTAGTTTTATATTGATCTTCAAATTTTACAGCCAACACAAAGTTATCATAGCCGGTATGTGTATGATTTAATTCTGCCATGTAATTTTCCTCTCTTTCTTAAAAATTAGTTTTTAATTCCGGATGCTCATTGACAATTTTCTGAATTTCATCCAATGTTTTGCCCTTTAACGAATCAATGGTGATTTCACCATTTCCGTTATTGTTGTTTCCGGCACTGGAAGGACGTTTTGTATTTTCCAGTTGTAATTTCTGAATTTCCTTATCCTTCGCTTTTAATGTTTCTTTAATGCTTTTTGAAATAACTTCGGCAATTTTATCCATATCGCCAGTAACAAGCACATCTGAAATTTCGTTTACATATTTTTCTTCCATTCCAGTTGTCAACAAATTGTTTTTAATGATTGATTTATTTTTGAAATCCATCAATTCCTGCAATTTTTGATCTTTTTCCTCTTGATCTGCTTTTGCGCGCTGTTCAGCATTCATGAGTTCTCTGTTTTGTTTCTTTAAGGCAGCTAATTCGCTAGCAGCCTTATCATAGAGTGCTTTTGAAACTGTCGGTTCTGTTTGATTTGGATCCACATTTCCACTGCCATCACCATTTCCATCACCATCACCGAAAAGCTGATTTTCTAAGCGATACTTAAAAATTTTCTGTAGTTCTTTCATTTGTTTTCCTCCTGCGTTTTTTGGTAAGACTTCTCTGTCTATTTGCGTTTTTATGTCTTCTCTGACATATAAAAAGCACGCTGCTATGAATATTAGTGCGTGCTATTTATCAATTTTTTCTGTGTTTTCTTTTTGCAAATCCCTGTTTTCTTTTTCTTCTACATGTGTTTCCCATTCCGCTGCTACTTCATGTGGGTTTGCTGTAACTCCTACAATATTTAAGGCTGTTTCTTTCGGCATATTCATACCGATCAAGTTCTGCAAACTCTGTGTTTTAACAAGCAGATTGTCATTCTTATTTCTATTAAAATTGATTTCAATATCACAAGGGTATATTTCGTTTATTGGACAATCAGGATGTTTTTCACAGATTGCAATGCAAATCTCTAGCATTTCCATTTCTCCCTCTTTCAGAGAAATCTCATCTTGAGATGCAACTACATCAGCCCTGCTCCATCCTCCTCCTAATAATCTGGCTTGCCCCGTATCACCGCCAGAAGTAATGGTAGTAGATGCTCTTGGGACACCCACCAAATCATATTCAAGTGTTACCAAACTTTCATATTTGGTATTTACATCAGTGTTATTCAAAGCATTCACTAGATATTTGACATCGGCTTGTTTTTGTGGGTTATCGTTATTCGCATTGATTCCACCAGCAGCCAATAATTCCCTAATATCATCTGCAGTTGCTTCCATGTTATAAAACACTAGCAACGAATTAACAATATCAGCAACATTATCTACGGTATTAGATGAAATCGTATTGATAGCATCATGTATCGTTTCCACAACTTCAATAATTCCAATCTGTGATTTATTAAGTGTATATTCTACTATCAACGGCATTCCTACATAGTGTCTATACTTATCAATAAATTTTGGATTTATCAAATATATTCCATCACTACCACACATATAACGATAAGAATACTGATGATCATATATCATCAATTCGTACTTTTCTTCATTTGGGTTTTTTGAATCAATTTGTGTGATAACTCCACCAAACAATTTTTCATGCGTATAGTTGCTTGAATATACAACAAAAGAAGAATTAAAATCTAAGTTATATATATCAAAAGGTGCATTACGTCTAATATCATAGTTTTGATTGCTTTTCGGCAAAATCATTCTTCTACCCACTCCGGCTTTATAAATATCTTCTGCAAGATCGACATTTTTCTTTGCTTTTTTTTGATCTTTCATATATTTATTGAGCCAAGATATATCATCGGTGCTGGCAGAATCGTCTGCACAAGAATATTTGACATCATTGCCAAACATATATCCTTTCTTAAATTCGACCTGTGCAAAAGCGTGGTTTTCAACGACTACATAATTTTGCTTAGTTTTCTGATATGGGCGTTCCTTTTGCCAAATATGTTGCTTTCCACAATATACATCATGCAAATGATTGTAATCGCTAACATTTTTTTGATGTTTTGACAAAATCTCCGGCAAATACTTTCCGATGACTTTTTCATCTAACATTTCTTTCGACAAGGGTATGCAGATTTTCGTTCGTCCAAATCTGTATAGACCTATCGGATTTGATTGCCGTTTTGAAGTATTTTCAACATTAGCATTGGTTATCTTTTCTCCGGGTATAGACTGATCTCGCTTAATTCTTTCGCTTCTGGAAATTCCTTCTTCCACATAATCACCCTCTCTCTATATTCCCAATATTCTTCTGTTCAACGGTTTAACTCTGGATTGTTTGCTTTTTTCTTTTACAAATCTACTGGTAAATAAGGCAATACTATCAGGTGCATCGTCAAATTTATTGGGGTACTCAAAAGAATAAGATACAAGTGCATTGATTGCCTTTCCAATATCAGTGTTTTCTCTAAATAACCCCTTTTTAGGATAGACGATGTTATTTTTTATGTAACCCTGATTATCTTTGATACGCTGTTCTTTATTTACTGATGCATATTGTTCGTAGATAACACATCCGTAATACTTTCTTTTCTCATACAGTTCATCTTGCAATACTTTTTTCAATGATGTATCTGTATTATTTTCGATAACGAGATAAGTTATTTGATGTTCTACTATCTTATCGCAGATAACAGAATACAATTCGTCCATAGATTTCTTTTTGTATATCCAATCCACCAAATAAAAAAGTCTATCTTCCTCATTTTTACAGCAGATGGGCATTGATACATAGTTTTTCCCCTTTCGTGCAGGGTCAAGCGCTGCATAACACGTCATTTCTGATTCGTTTGGAGGGATATCCCACTGTTTCAGGCTTCCCCAATCGAATGAAAGTTCTTCTGGAGGAATCGGAGATTGTTGATATACGCATTGCCACAGAAACTCTGACATATGCTTTTTCTTTTTCTCCAAGAAATCCTTAGAATATCGCAAAGGACAAGTTGATTCCCCATCTTCATCTAACGCAGGAACACCGATAAAAACGGAATTTCCAGATTTCGTAATTTCCGTATATTTATATCTGCTTGATGGCATCAATTCATCTTCTTCATTTGCTCGATGATACATAACATTCAATAAGTCCGTATCCGCCCACATCGTTCCAAGCAGTAAAGTTTTCTGCTTATCGTCATCGGCACGAGAACTCCAAGTAGATTCGTAACGATCAACCATTTTTTTATGTAGATCTAATGCGTATGATTCACTTTCATCTTTTAACAAGTCATCTATGATAACTAACTGCGCACGAGTACCGGTTGCCTGTCCTTCACGAGTTGTGGCAACCAAGTTATATACGTTTTCGCTATCTACAATACATAAACTTTTGACAGTAGCACTCTTGAACATCTTTCCCTCTGGAATATTAGCATAACGTGGAAATATCTCTCTAAATGCCTGTGAATCAATAATTTCTGCGGTTTGTCGGGTTGTATCGACACAGTTCTTTTCTCCGTATGAAACACGTAGGATTTGAAGATTAGGGTTATTCCCCACACTTTGTGCAACATACAGATTTCCAATATATGATTTACCCATAGATGGCATAAGAGAAACACGCATTAAATTAAATGTTTCTGAAATAGAAAACAAATCCGCATAATAAAAGACACTCTCAACAGTAGAAAGTGTCTTATCCCATACTTTTTTAGACAAATATTGTTCGATGTATAATGCGAAATTTTTTAATATCCTTCGTGCAGAAAGAGCGAAAAACCGCTTTCTTAGCCCTAACATTTTTGTTGATAACAGCAAATTACCATCTTTGGTCGATTGTCCAATACCTTGATCTAATTTCGGCAGTATTTCCTCATCTATTAACTGACAAATGCGATATTGCTGTTTTAATTCTTTAATGCTATCACAATAATCATAATGTTCGTACATCGCAACATACGTGTTCTCGCCAACATCATACATGTACTGCACATTGGCAATATTTGATCTCCGAAACGCATCCATACAAAGCGAGATCACTTTAGAATAATCATTCACAATAACTTTACTCTGCTTAATCTACAGCAATGTCATTTATAATATCAAGATCATTGCTTTGGCTAATATCATTCTCTACTTCCTCTTCCGAAAATGATAACGGTGCAGTTTCTTCAATCTCAATACCAATCGTACAATAATTCCCATGTCTTTGGAAATATATGATTTTCTTAACCGTTACAGTGTCTCCTACCTTTAACGGAACATTTGTATTATGCACATGCACATAAGCAAATCCTGTCCTCCGAGGCATTTCCGGATTTCCGTTGATATCCAATGTCTGAAACGCCTGATATACACCAAACGCATTTTCGCTCGTTTCTACACCAACATCCTTTGATGGATCATCTTTGAACTTCCGAAAGGAATATACTTTTATCAGTGTGCCACTTTTTATCATCTCTTTGCCTCTCTTTCTTGTATCTTTTTTTGCATAAAAAAAGGAGCAACACCTTTTATGCCACTCCTACTCTACGTGCGCATTATATCATGTTTTGTCAATGGTTTCAATGGTAATTTTCACATATTCTACGTTTTTTTATATTCAAGATATTTTCTTCTTAACTGCTTTTTGTTTAATTTATGTCGTGTATTTTAGTTTTTTCTATTCCCAAAATCATATTTTTTTTCGAGTTATAGAGGCGGGTAACACACACCCGGTGCACTTCTTACAAAATAGGGAGGGGGCACACAATAAACTAACAAATAAACTAACAAAATTATAAAAAACATTATAATTGCGTTGTTTTTTGTTATGTATGTATTAAATTAAATATCTTTTTATTGCTTTTACCTTGATAAAGCACAAAAAAAGTTGATCTTGTGCAGCAAATCATCCAGCTTGCGCATAATTGCTTTTAGTCTGCTTTTTTTCATGCTTAGAATAATCAAACAAACTAAAATTATTTTTAATTATATCTATTAGTGTTCTATCTGTTCTTACAATTTTAATCTTTGTTTAACTTAAATAAATTAAATTTAATTCATGTTAAATAAAACATCACAATTATAATTATATACACTACTATAATACATTATTACTCAATAATAATAATTACTAATAACATCATAATACTACAATACTATAATAATACTTATAATACATATAACATACTACATACTATATAAATAACATAATATATAGTACTATAATAATATATACATAAATACATAATATAATATTAGAACAAAATATGATACAAAATATAATAAAAAAACGGCCTTATTTAAGCCATTCTAAGAAGTTAAAAGCATGCTGGATGCATAAAACTATAAACGATATATAAAAACGCTTAGAAAGCGTTAAAATAAGCCTTAAAACAAAGATTAAAGAAAAGGAAAGACGCATCTTTTCAGACGCGCCCTATTTCTTGCCGCAAAGCCCCTGAATCAACCAAACAATGCACATGATCGGCAGACATACAAGCCACACGATGCCTTTTATAATTAGATTCATCTTTTTTTGCCTCCTTATTCTTTCTTTTGTGATTTGATGCATATATTATACATTACATATACATATAAATACTATTAAATTAAAATAATACTACTAAATGCGCTTAGCGCCTTTCTATTATGCTTTTTCATTTTCGCAATCCTCCTTTAATTTGCCAGTTTTCAAGATATTATAAATAATAGTTTCATCTTCTGCCGGAATAGGGTAATAGATCCATGAGTTGCCATATTTATAACCGCATACGGGGCAAGGTTTAGAAAGAATCCCATCCGGGTGCTCGTTCTCACGCAGCCAGCCCAACGCCTTTACTTCTGTATGCCCTGCATCGCCATTATAAAGCGGTTTTTTCGGTTCGTAGTATTTCGCTATATCTTCGGGCAGCGTTTCCGTGTGAGTAGTCAAAGAATAGGACAGAGCCGCAAAAAATTTCTGTTTAATTGTCGGCGTGAATGTTTCCCCGCAGCGTAAAGCGGTTAAAGCTGCTTTTTCAGCGGCTTTTTGTTCGCTTAATGCTTCACTTGTCATTCTCCAATGATACAAAGTAACATTTTTATCCGCTAATTTGTGCCACCCTGCGGCGTGTTGGTGTTCGCATTCCGGGTGCATGTCGTTCAAATGATATAATTCCCACAATCTCAAAATTTCACAATATAGAGCATTATCTTTCATATATGGGGCGATAGTGTCTAAACACTGACCGCCGCAAATAATATCAGAAGAACGACAGTTCCACACGTTAGCAGATACAGAAAATCGCTTTTTCCCTTCACTCTCTCTATACTCCATTTCAACAGTTACGCGATTTAGTGCTTTCCCTCTGTTTTCAAAGTCAATTTTTCCAAAATCAATGGTTTTCTTCATTTTCTTTTTTTCCTCCTCTAGTTTTCTATCTTGATTTGTGCTAAAATTTAGTTGTTCTTAATTTAAGAACGTTTTTTTCTTGAAGCGGTGATGGTCCAGATCATCGCTTTTTTTGTTATCCAGAACAACAACATTGCTATTGCCGGATAAGCAAACACTAATAATAATGTTATTGCGTTGTAATTGTACACATCCATTTTTCCATCTCCTTTCATAGTATTTTTTTACTTTAATTAGTGCAGAGGATGGCGACGGGTTACGATATCATTTTTTTATGTTCTACGTCATCCCCTGCGCCTTTATAGTATATCTTCTTTCGGCGTTCGTCAACTACTTTTTTAATTATTTTTTTACTTTTTTATTTTTGAAAAATAACGTATTTATCACATATTTTTATATTTTATATTAAATTTTTCAATTACTTTTTTACTTCTTAAAAGCGTCTTATAGGGGGTGATGTGTCATATTTAATCTGTTTGGCAATGTGTCATGTTAAATCTGTTTATAAAAAAAGCGTCTTTATAACGCTTCTATTTGTTTATATATATTTCCATAAATATCCGCCTGCTTTATATTGTCTTCCTCGGCATGTATCTGAAATTCTGCTTGGATTAACCCCTACTGTTTTAGCGGCATCAACAATGGAATCGAAACTTTTTATATATTCCCCATCCAACGAATATTGTGCAACGTTTGTTCCGCATTTATTTTTTATTATTTTTGACATTTTTTCTTTATCATATAATCCGTTTTTCACTGCATGCATATGATTTTGAGAACTAGTACACCATTCAAGATTTGAAACATGATTATTCGTCTTATTGCAATCTATATGGTTAACCTCAGGATAATTATTTGAGTTTTCCAAAAACATCAACGCAACCAATCTATGCACTTTAACATTTAACTTACGTTTTTTTGGTAAATTCAAAGACATTACACAATATCCTCTTTTATCCAAAAATTGTTTTCGCACATTTTTTGTTTCCACATGTCTCACTCTGCCATAATTACTAACTTCATAATTGCCATAATTATGAGGTAATCTTTTCCATTCTTCAATCATCTTAAGCACCTCCATAAAGTAAAAAAGTAAGTTAATATTCAACTATATAACCATTTATATTATACCATATTTAAGTAATCTTATAAATGTCTAAAAGTAAAAAAATAATCAAAAAACATCTTTACAAAAACTAAAAAACTAATTATAATGTGTGCGAAGGAAGTGATAGAATGGATCATGCAGAAGCATTAAAACACATGATGCAATTGCGCGGTATGAACGCTCAAACATTGGGTAAAACGCTTGGGTATAAATCTCCGAGCAATGTAAATAAAGCGCTCTCTCATAGTCCTAGGCTATCCACTTTCATCAAGATGGCGGAGATCCTTGGGTACACTGTTGTTATACAGCCTGCACACAAAAAGATATTGAAAGATCAAATCCCTATATCAAGTGCAGACGAATAAAAAAAGAAGCCTACCTACTTAGATAGACTTCTTACTGGGTATTAAAGTAATTTCTTGATTGCTTCAATTCCAGATTGATTATATTTGAAAGTTTGCACTTCTTTATTGGAGTGTTTGCTCTTGTCAAAGAAATATTTTCCGTTTGCCTCTATTTTGAGAGAGTGGCTGTTTGCAATTCTGCCTACTTTGTTAGCAGAAATACCCAGCATTTTCCCTACTTCGGTTGCGGAATAATATTTCTCGTTAGTTGATGGAAGAGGCAGCACCTTTCTTCCTGCCAATATTGCAGATGCGTATGCACCACAGATTTGCTGGTACTCCTTGTTATTAGGAACACGATCTGCCAGCTTTAACCAAACATTTGCCATTCTTGATTTGGCATTCATGTATCGAGCATCAATTTCTTTCTGTTTGGTTTCGTTGATACGCTTAGATGTATTCTTGCGGATCTGTTCTTCCATTGCGTTGAAAGCATTGATGTATCTGATTTTCCATTCAAGCGCTTTCTTTCCTGTGAATCCCATGACTAACAGGGAAAATCCATCGCGATTCATGAGATACATTGGATATTGCTTTCCTCTGTTATCGAATGTCGTTTCATAGAACATGGATTTGGCTGCCGAATTTTCGGCTACCAAATTACGAATACTGTCTAACACATGGCGATGATTTTTACCAAAGTTATGCGCAATCTGTCTGCTCGATACTACCGGTTGATTGTTATTCATAACGATTTCAATGTTATACATTACAATCCACCACCTTAACATTTTTACCTACAAATAGGCAGTGCATGTATTGATACACTAATTGTAATTGTTCTTCTGAAAGACGTTCTTTCAGGTAGTCGATACTGTAATTCAAATCTTGTTTCACAAAAAGTCCTCCCTTTCTTAATAAGTGAGGCACACTTAGTACAATCAGCATGCCTATTTTAGGATAACCGCTTGTAATCTTTGACCGGTGAGCAAGCGGTTTTTATTTCCTAATACTTTCATAGACCCTTTTTATACCAAGAGATATTATTTCGGTTTTTGATACATGCAAATGTTTAATACATTCTTCTAGCATTCTGTTTTCTTCTTGTGTCATTCTCAATCCGATTCTTATACTTCTTGGGTTTTCGCTTTTAGGTCTACCAAGTTTATTTTTGATAATAACCCTCCTTTCTTGTTTGTACAAAAAATATTTTATTGTTGTACAAACAAAAAGTCAATACCTTTTTGCAAAATTTGTTAAATTATTTTAGTTCATAAAAAAAAGAGCCATCTGTGCCACATCGTTGAGAGGTGCGATGACTACGATCCATAATAAATTCTTGGGCTTGCCGGATCCCTGATAATGGGCGGTTACTGCCAAGAATGACTACATATATACTATACTTGCATAATCGAAAAGTCAAGCAAACATAGAAAAAACCTCAATTAAGAGGTTTTTATTCGTTTAATTAGAAAAATATTCTTTCAATTCTGAAATCAACTTTTCTAACTGCTTTACAACTTTAACTTTACTTGCATATGTAGAAGAACTTATGGTAGATGTTTCTCCACAAGTGCATGGTGTGCTACCTTTCAAAACACTGCCACACATGCATATTCTTTCATCACTTGCCAATTCTTCAATCTTAATACTTTCATTCCAGTATTTCTTCTTAAAACATGAAACTATCATTTCTAATGTTTCTAAATCTTTTTCGTTATAATACTCTTTAATCTCTTGCAATAATGGATAAATTACAATTACAGAAAAATAGTCATTCCCTTTCTGCATATACTCATGTATCAATTCTAAAGAAATTAAAGAACTAAAATATTTACACATATGTTTATATGTATCTGTTTTTCTCAGTTCTAAAATCTTGTTGGTATCTTTTGAAACATCAAGCATTATATCCAAAAAGGACTTAGACAATTTTAGAATATCGAAATTATCTAAAACTTCTTTGATACGCTCAGTCAAAACATTTGTATTACCAAAGCAAAACGCATTAGCAACAAAGCATTGTAAATACTCATATTCAATAAAATCCCACGAATCTTCCTCTAATACCCTATCAGAAAATCCATTTAATTCTATATTACCTTCTGGATTACCACTTTCTATTTTTCTTAATATGCTTGCTAATTCTTCCTTTTGCTTCGGTGCTCTAATAAGTTTTTGTTCCAGATAATAACCTGAAACACCCTTTAATGAACTTTCTTCATTGGTTCTCTTACATTTCACCGCAGTTCCAATAGCAGTAATCATAAAAATCATCTTTTGTCCAGATGAAATTTCATCAACATCTACACTTAAACCTACGATCGCATTGCATTTCAATTTTTTTGCCTTTTCTGACAAATTCTTAATTGCTTCATCTTTTAATAAATGTAATTTGTTCTCAATCGCTTTCGACCTAAAACCAAAAGCGTCAGTCCAATTAGATGCAACATCAGTAAATAAGCCCGATCCAACAGTCAATGATGTATCAATATATCCGCAGTATTCACTTATCTCATAACCTTGCAAAACATCTGATGTAGTAACAATAATATCTTTTTTCATAAAACTCACCTTTCCCCTTTTTTCACATTATATCACACATTATTGAAAAATACATTAAAATTCACATAATCTCATTTTAGGCTCGTAGATAAACAAAAACAGGCTAGATAGGTAAATACACCTTTTAACCTGTTTCGTTCGTTGTGTGCCCTGTATCGAGCCTATATGCGCTATTTCTTACTTTTTATTCTTCCCTCTTACCAATATTCCTTTCGGTACATTAACTCCCATGTTTTTTAGTTCGCGAACGATCTCGTCCGGTTGTTTAATGCGTTCTTGTTTCCGATCTTCCTCTAGTTGCTCTTTTTGCAAGATCATGCCTTGCCCATGCTCTCCCGCTAATTGCTGCCGGAACTTTGTAATTCCGACACCGATCAATCCTGCTTGTGCAGCAGATACTTGATTTTCAATTAGATAATCGTTTATCATCTGCATATTAACCTGTATTTCTTCCGATGTTTCAAGCAGCATCTTTTTGTATACTTTGGCAGTCCACCCCATAAATATGCAAAAATTCTCGATCGAAGGAATAAACTTTACTTTCATGTTAATTTTTGCCATGATATCTTGATAATAATCAAGACATTGCTCCACTTCCTCGGCATTTGTAAACCGTCTGTCCTGCATTTTGCATAGTTTATTGTCGATTTTAAGGATTTTAGTTATGATCGGATATACGTTGATTAAATTAAGTCGATCTTTAACATCTTCATCTGAAAAGAAGGCATCTAATTCATCATTTATTCTTTTGTTTTTATTTTCCATCCATTCTGCTAGCTGCATAATAATTACACCACCGTCATGTTCATGTTTTTGATAGCGTTAAATTCTATCTTACGTATTGTTTTGACATCTCTGTGCATTCTATTTGCAATATCAGCATAACTCATTCCCTCTGCATATAGCATTGTAATGACCTGACGTTCACTTTCGTTTAACTGTTTTACTTTTTTGCCTATCCTGTGCTGCGTGTCCAACATATCCACATGATACAAGCAATTATCTGCGCGCTTTTGATACGTTGCCTGTTCGATAATCAATTTATTTATGTAGGGCGTATCTCCGGAACATTTACCACTAGGCTCTTTCTCACAGTTGATCCCTCTAATTTCTCGCTCATCATCTACTTTATCTTGGAGTTCCATTGCTTTTTCACGTAATTCACGTTCTTTATTTTTCCAAAAATAGTAATTCTTTAACGTATTTCTGTTATAATCAATTTCGTTCATTATTTCACTCCCAAATAATATTTCTTAAAATCTTCCTCACCCACTGCTGCGATGGCTATGTCGATGTCTGCTACCGTTTGGAAATAAAGTCCGCTATGACGAGTATACCTATTAAACCATTTGTTAATAGAATAATCGTTGTATTTATAATATGGATAGTATTTTTCAATATTACTATCATACCATTCCTCATCGCTGAACTCCTTTGCATACTTCTTCAATTCAGCAATGACCTTTAATCGTTCGCTTGCGAACTTTGCATCTTCTTCGGTCAAAAACACGTTACCGATTCTTTCCCTGTTCCAGTCACTGCTAACATTGTGCCAGATTGCTGGCATTATCGTTCCTAATGCTGTTAAAGAGAAATAACTATCTCCATATTTCAAATCGTAGACCGTCTTCGGCATCTTCACGATGCACTTGTCGATTTCGTCTGTCACTTCGCAGTCGCCGTATTTCTCGATGTATTCACTTAATTTCATACCTTTTTTACCTCCCATCAAATTCTTTTTCATATCTATATTTCATCATCTCTGGATATAAAGGTTCAGCAGGCCTCCGTTTTCCTGTCCAAATCTTCCCACCAGCAAGGCCGGCGCATTTCCAGCCGGCAGCCCGAAGGCTTGCACCATTCTCTGTTTCTAATATGTAAGTAATGATTTTTCGATATCCCATTGTTCTGGCAACTCGCGCTGCTGCACCATATAGGAAACTACAAGCGTTTTTCGTGCCGTCAGTGCACAGTCTATTGACTTCAAGGGTAAGCCCATCATCTAAATATCGACTTACAGGTCGACCTACAATAGCAACACCTACAAGTTGCCCACCCACTATACATCCAAGAGAAAACTTGTGCCCACGTACCGGCTTGTGGTGACGGTGATGTTTGGCAACAAAGGCATTTGCATCAGTTAACGATAAAGGCGTTAACTGTAACTCAATTTCATTTACATTCATCTTTCTTCACCTCCAGTTTCAACAGATCCTCGATCTTCCACGGTTCTTCGTCTTCCCATTTGACCATCTTGAACAGATGATCGAACAAATTTAAACACCTATTTTCAAATCCATCGACCCACATAAATTCTTCCTTTTTATTAGGTTTATCGTGATAAATATACAACACACCACTTTCATCCCGCGCAATCCACTCAAACCTAGTCGGTAAATTCCGCAGGATGGCTTTCTCATCCTCCGTGATTGTCGGCTCTTCACGCTTCCAGACTTCATTCAACTCATACACTGCTACTATATCCATTGCTTTGTCACCACCAACATCATCTAATCTTTCATTGTAAAATCCCAATGCATGCACATAAACCCCATCGCTGTCAAGTAATCCATTACTGTGACCAACGAATCTAAATTTCCCATCTCGATACTTCACCACATGTTTTCCTGCTACCAAATCGCTCTTTTTCATGCATTTTACCTCCTTTGCTCTGTTCATTTCTTATCCTCCTCTCTTTTTAACAGTTGATCGACGAAATGCTCATCGATTAACTCCATAATTACTCTATAACATTCATCATCTCTGCCATCCGTTCCATCTGAGAAATATAAGGCGTTTAACGCTTTTACGCATTCATCTTTAGTCAACATCTAACCACCCCAATTCCTTGCACTGCTTATTGATTGCTTTCAATGTTGACATATCAATCCCTAAATTTTCGACATAGTATTCTTCATATTCTTTATCAAATTCTAATATTTCATTGTAGTTTGGATTATAATAAATAATTTTCAAACCATTTTGTTTTAATTGCCATCCTAACTGCTCAAACATTTCTTGCGCTGTCACTACAATATCCCTTCCTCTCTTGCTACTTTTAGCAATAAACAAATACATTGAATTAGATCTTTTTTACTTCCATAGAAATTCAAATCTAATTTTTTAATATTAGAAGAACATTTTGTAACTGTTAAAACCACTATTCCTCACTCCAATCAATAGCCTGTCCACATTCATGACAGCATTTGTAATAATTACCATATTCAGAAACACATATTGCGTTCTTCCCACAGTTTGGACAAACACATACAACGGGATTTATAAATCCATCTTCATCATAGATGGATGTTGTTTCTTCATCTCTCCAATCTTCATTAAAAGCGGGTTTCTTAGGCGTTGCCTTATCGACTAATTCTTGCAGAACATCAATCCAATCCTTTGCAATTCTATTGCAATAGCCTTTCATGTCGCATTCATTACAACTTGTTCTTTGTGGACACGAATGTTTAACTAATCTGTCTAATGCCTCTTGATATTTATTCATCTCAATTTCCCAACCTTTCCAACACTCTTTTCAAGTGTTCTATTTCCTTGTTTTTCTTGCTTACTTCTTCTCTCACTTTGTCATACGACAAGCACATACGATCATACCTCTTCTTCAAATTCGTGTATTCACGTTGCCACTTTTCTGCTCTAGCATGGGCTTTATCGTAGTCCTTTTCAGTTGCTTCAACTACTACGACATGCTTTCTTTCCTGTTCTGCCACTCTGCCTAAGACGATCGCGCATTTCTCAACGATCCCGATCTTATCAAAAATCCGATTGATAGCAGGTGCAGAGAGGTTTAATTGAATCAAGTAATCTTCAAGTCCGCTCTCTGTACCTATCATCATCTGTTTTATTTCTTCACGATTCATCAAAATGGAAGGTCATCACTGGAAATATCAACTGTATCCTTTTGATAATTCCCCATATCCTGATAGCCATTTGGTTCGTTGAAATTAGATTGCATGGTATGATTATACCTTTGAGCGTTTTCATTACTATGCTGCGCTGATTTAGGCTCTAGAAATTGTTGTTGTTCTACAACTACTTCTGTCAAATACACTGTTCTTCCGCTTTTATCCTGATAATTTCTTGTTTGGATTCTTCCGTCGATACCGATCAAAGATCCTTTATGCAGATATTGCGCCATCAACTCCGCAACCTTATTCCATGCAATGCAGTTGATAAAGTCTACATTTTGTTCACCGTCTTTACTTACATTCCGGTTGCAGGCAAGTGTGAATTGCACTACTGACTTATCGTTCAGCGTCTTGCGCAATACCGGATCTTTAGTAAGTCTTCCTATCAATACAACTCTGTTAATCATGTTATTGCTCCTCCATCATCGTTTTTGCTAACTCAATTAACGCCATATACTGCTTTTCATACTGGTTTCCTGCGTGCGTTCTGTGTACCGCTTTTTCAAACTTATCGAGATAGTCGTAAAAACATCCACATTTTACTAATGCTTTTTTATCAGTTGTAAAATACACCATAGTAATATCATTTCTTGATCCGATCGGTCCAATACTCATGATTTTTTCAATTTTAACTTCGTTTCCTTCTCTGTCTTTTATTTCAGCACCGCGCAAGTCAGCACCGCGGAAGTCAGCACCGTACAAGTTAGCACGTCTTCCAGCGGGATCGTTTTTTAACCATTTCAAATGGTTGTTTAATACTTCTTTGATCCATTCAGTAAATTCTTCAAACATAGATGCCGTCCAATAAAATTCAATTCCTTTTAATTCAATTTTTCCGCTTTCACAAACTCTTGAAACTTCTACTGTTTCACCAGCCATCGAAGCCATTTCATCGGTTACATATACTTCACCGTAACATCCTTCTGTTAAATCTTTTCTAACTGTTAATTTCATTCCTGCTTCAATTTTCATTTTTATATTTTCCTCTACTTTCCTATCATTTTCTTCAAAATAGCCATCAACACTTGTTTGACAATACTATTTCCTGCTTGTTTATATAACTGTGAATCACTGTTCACTGCTTTCGCTTTGTAAAAATCTTCGTCGGTAAATCCCATCAAACGCCAGCATTCAAGCGGTGTAAGTTTACGAATTCTTAAATTTCTATTTTCATTTACAACAACCCCAACATCACTACAAGACGTTTTTAGTGTTTGTATCATTCCATTTTGTACCACACCACGCTTTTGATGTGGTCTATTGATATAAACTCCATCTCCTTCATTTGCTAGTGAATATCCCTTCTTAGTTGCTTCAGGGATAACCACTTGTCCCCCCTGTACAACTAATTTTGGTTGTCTATTACCACCGCTACATGTATCTAGTGATGGCGATATGCCTGAATCGTTGTATATTCTTCCTGCTTGTGGATTTCCGCTGTTAGGATATATGTTACTTTCGACAATAATTGAGTTGTCTGTTTTACATAATGCGCCATTTGTTCGCAAGCAGTTTGCAATGTCTTCCCCTTCTTTCGGCTTCCATTGAAACCCGGTTCCTTTTTCTTTGTGCCGTTCGGAACTGGCAATAAATCCTTTGATCATTTTTTCAGAAAGATAATACTTCTCCTCTACTTCATCTTCCAAAATATCTTTTAATCTTAACTCCAAAGGAATACCTTGTGGAAATGTATAGTTATATTTGCCAAGAATAGATACCATGAAGCACCGTTCTCTGTTCTGTGGAATACCGTAGTCTTTAGCATTCAGAATTTTGTAGTACGACTGATACCCCATGTTTTCCAATGCTGCGTACCATTGCATGAAATCTTTATAGTTTTTATTGCCCACTACATCCGGCACATTCTCCATCAGCAGCACTTGTGGCAATGAATCGGACGTTTTCAGTTCGTTTAAGATCCGTTCGACTTCCCACAAAAGACCGCTTCTTGTGTTGCTCCCCTTGCTCATCCCTTTTTGCTTTCCTGCTTTTGAAAGGTCTTGACAGGGGAATGAATAGGTCATGATATAGCAGTACTGGTCTTTATTCGCAATTTCTAGGTCTGCTGCGTGAATATCACGAATATCCAATACATCGAATGCAGTACCATGAATGGCGTTATATGACTTGATAGCGAATCTATCAAACTCAATTACTTTCCAATGCTCAAAGTCTGCCCCTATGTCCCTCAACGCCATCGCTTGACTTCCAATACCGGCAAATAACTCAATCAGTCTAATCGGTTTATCTATCTTGTAATCCGGGTATAGATAGCCGAATATATTTGTTTGTTCCATGTTTCAATACTAGGAGAAAAATTCATGAGTTTTATGTGCGCACAACTCGTTCTCCTTTCTTAAATCTCCAAAGCAATATTTACATCTGATAGCATCAGTTGCTTTGCTTTATTGTAAAATTCCTTTTTGATTTCAAATCCATAGCAGCTTCTATTTAATTCAGCACACGCTCTTAATGTACTTGCGCTGCCTGCAACTGGATCAATCACTGTATCGCCAATATCGGTAAATATACCAATCAATCGTTTCAATACTGGAATCGGTTTTTGTGTCGGATGGATCTTTGGATAACTTCCATCCGTTTCCCAATGAAACCAATTCATGATCATCTTGCCGTCATTGTTGAATTTCGGCAGCTTATCTCGATAGAGTACCAACGCATACTCGCTTGCTCCCACTATCTTCATATTTGCTTTTAGCACCTGTGCTGATGATTTTTTAATAAAAACAAGCGGTATATAATGCTTGAATCCATGTTCTGCTGCTATGTCAATGACATGCTGTAATTGCTGAAAGGCACAGAACACGATCATACATGGTGCTTTCCCTTTTTCTTTCGGCTCTTTTTTCAATAGACGATTACAGAAGCGGAAGAAGTTATAAATGTTAAAGTTTTCATCGGTATCAAAAAATGCTTTTCCCGCTTTCTCACTTTCGCCGTTTTTGTTATCGCCGTCAATATACCATTCGGGGCTTGAACCATAAGTATAGTTCCCAAGGTTGTATGGTATATCTGCAATGATTAACTGTGCTTTCGGGATCTGATAACGCTTTGCATTTTCAAAGTGATCGTTATACAATTCGATTTTCATGTCTGCCTCCTAATTCTGAAAGCAATTCTTTAATCTCTTCATCACTTACTACTTCGCTTGTTTCTTCCCCTTGATCGTAATACCAATCCGGGAGTGGCTTGTCTTGCTTTCTTCTTTTGCTAATGATTTGATTGCTTGCATCGTTCATTGGTTCAATTTCATCGTTCCATCTTTCTCCATTCAGCCACGTAACAGCATGAGGAATATATTCGACTATTTGCCATTGTTTAGATTTTTTGCATCTATCTAGCCCATTCATAATTGCATCGAATATATCTTCATTCTTGCAAATCTTGATAAACTTCTCATGTGCTTTTTTCTTGTTTACTTTTCTTGGATATTCGCTCCAGAATTTTTCAAATGCACCTTCATTGTCAAATTGCACTTTTTCTTTTGGTGCATTTTCAGGTTCAAATGGTGCAATAGTTGGTGCATTTTGCAACAAATTTGCACAAGTATTATTATTTATATCTATATCTAAATCTATATCTAAATCTAAACCTATATCTGTGTTCGTCTTTTGTTCGTCTTTTGTTTGTCTACTTGCCATTGCGATGTATTTTTCATCATTTATTCGGTTACCATCATTCATAGAATACGCATTATTTTTTTTTAATAGCAGTGTTTCCTTTTCGTCTATAAATGTAGTTTCTTTATATCTATTTGCTGATAATGTATTATGCATTCTCCAATGTTTTATGACAATTACACCTGTTTCAAATATCAAAACAAATCTTTTCATAATAAGTAGTCTCAAATCATCATCACTTGCACCAATAAGGTTTTTAACTCTCTTTGGATTTCCAATAAATCCGTCATCATCTGCTCTCATGTTCAAATGGAAATATAATGCTTGTGCCGATAAAGGCATATCAAGAAATGCATCGCTATCCACAATTTTTATATTAAACATTCTTTTATTAGCCATCTCTCTACACCTGCACATTTTCTATAGATTGGTAAACTTTTTCAATACGGTCAACATAATCTTTGATTTCCATATTTACATCTGGATCAGTTAAAGATATTACTTTTTTTAAGCAGCTTTTTACATCTCCAAAAAAACCTCTGTTCTGCCAAACATTTTTTATTACTTCTTTTTTGCAACTCTTGCATCGCTCTTGCAAAGTAAAATTACGTTCATCTTCTCTTAGAATCCGCCACTTTTCATTGACTGTTATAATTTTAACGCTCTTCTTCATTTTTTCTCCTTTCTGACACACCATACAAGCCACTGGTTGAGTTTTAGGTAGCAACCCCTTATAGTTACTACCCCTAACTCGTTTCGTCGCTCTAAAGCGCTTAAATTAGATTTCTGTTATTTCTACCTCAACCCTTGGGCTTTCCGAATAATGCTTTTCTACTTTTAACTCCACAACTTGGCTATCATCTCGATACGCAATAGCATTAAGAGAATCGAGAATGATCTTCGCAATATTATCCGTATCAGGTTTCTTCACCGGATGTATGCAGCCGTTTATCATATATAATTTCTTTTTCTTTGATGTACTTTTTGGGATTGGAAAGTAAGACTTAATTGTGGCTTTGACCTCTCCTTGTATCACATAAGCATCTAATACTTGCTGCATAAACGAAAATCGCACTAATGTTTCATAATCCGCTGTTTCTTTCGGTGTATATGTAGTTATAAATTTACCAGCATTTCTAAACCTTGGTCTGCCTTTCCCTTTTGGTTCGCCATAAATCACAAACTTCATAGCAATGTTGGCTCTCCATTTTCATCGTGAGGCTGATATGTAGGTTCTTCATTTGGTATTGGATTCTGTGTTTCTGTGTAATCCGCTTCTGATACATTATCAAAATATGTAGGTTGCTCATTAACTTCTGCTTTGTAAGACATATCATTTTCAAACGCACTTTGTAGTTCAATGGACATAATGCCCCATTTAGAAATTAACTGACGCAACATTGTTTTGAATGCCATCCCGTCAAAGTCTTTATACCAAAAAGAACTGTATAACCACATATCTTTATCTGCTACTTTCCCAGCTTCAAAATCTGCAAACGAAACCTTTGGATATTTACCGGTCGTTGCGTTCAAGCTGAATGCTTTACTGTATTTATCAGCATGCACCAACATTTTTTTCTTCGACCAGTATATTGCTTTTCTAAAGCCGTTAATAAGCTCAAACATCGCATAATATCCAACTGTAGGTGTGTTTTCACGGATTTCATCATCTTCGATTAGGTTAATTTCAATGTCTTCTGTTAATGGATCAAATCTTACTAATTCCCCTTCTTTTACTGCTACCACATTGATTTTTTTATACTGACCCGATCGGATAGCCAATTGTACATATCCTTTATATCCCAGTTGGAATGTTGCCACTTTGCGATTATTTTTAGTGTCGTTAAACGGCACCATATAATAATGGCCTAATTGTGGACTTGGTGAAAGGTTAAGTGCTTCTCCAAGCAATGCGGCACTTACAATTGTTGGGTAATCACAATCCTGTAATGCCGGATTTGTTGATACAGCGCTAATCAATGACGACACAAATTTTGTTTTCTTTGCTTCGTCTCCCAATGTAGTAGTAATGTTATGCAATACCGCAGGTGCTTTCAAAAATTGTTGAAACTGCATTTTCCCTGCCGGTGATGCATTTTTAGTTAAACTATTCTGTACTGCCATAATTAAATTTCCTCACTTTCTTCTACTTTGTTGTATTCATATGCGTCATATTTCGCATTGATAAACGCTTTTTGTTGTTCAATAGAAATACCTAATTCCGTTAATTTTCCTTTATTTTTTAACCCATAATAATTTTTATTGTATTCCAACATTTCTTCTCTCGTGTCATATTCAAGTCTATCCTTTCGAAAGTTACATTCTAAGATGAAATCTACTAATTCTTCTTTTTTAATATAACCGTCTTTATAACCGTCTTTTTCTTTAGTCAAAAATGAAATTTCAGTAAGCAATGCTTCGTTTTTTTGCTTCAATTGTTCTAATTCGTTAATTAAATATTCTTCACATGTTTTAATTCCCATTATCAACTACCTCACTTTCTAATACTTTTACTTGTGGCTTGTACTTCAAAATTAACTGATTCATTTCATCAAAAAATGGGCGTACTGCGATAACTTCAAATACTTTTCGTTCCACTCTTGATTGCACGTATTGTTCCTGTGCTTCTGCCATTTCTTGCTGTTTGCGATTTTCCGCTTGAGCGTGTAAGTCTTTTAGATAATCAGCATGTTTAGACGCTTCTACTACTGCAAGAGTGCGTGAATATATATCTAATACCTGCGCCTTCTCTGTTTCGTCTTTTGGTAAGAAATACGACACAACCAGCATATCATCTACTACTTTATTTATTTTTTGTTGCAGGTTATCGGTAATCTTTTTATCGGTCATAGATTTCTTATCATATTCATCACGATCGTATAACTGTTCAAATTTGATTGTTAATCCATATTTCTTATTCATATTATCAATGACCGGAACTGCTTTTTCTCTGATTCGATCCATCTTTTCCAGACGTACCTTTTCTTCAAATTCATTGATTTGTTCACCAATCTTATTTGCAGTTGATTTCACGATTTTTTCAGTGTCCATCAACTCCTTTTTTAACGGTGTCCATTGTGCCATCAACTCTTTTTCCGTTACTTTTCTCTTATCAGAAATAGTTGATTCGACTTTATTTAAGGTTGTACGATCCTTTTTTGCTTGTTCTAGCAATTCTTCTGTTACAACATAATCATATTTTTTACATTGATTGATTACTTCTGAACAAAACGCATGTACGTTTTGCTCAATGGCGCCGTTTTCGGATACTGTTAATTGTAATTCTGTTTTCATAATCTCTTTTTCCTTTCTTCTAAAATTCGATCACTACTGGTGGTTGGATGTTCTTTTCGTAATACTCGGTGTAGTTAACCCGTTCTTCTCGGTCCAGCCACAATAAATCATCTTTCGCTTCATCTCTTGTAAATTCCAAAACAATAATTTCATTGTTTCTTTCCCAAGCAAAACGCAATTCTGCGACCACTACCACATAATCAAACCCGGTAGTTAATAGTCCGTGTAATACCTGCACATAGTAATTTTGTGGCATTTGTTGTTTCCATTGATCGTACATATTTGCATTTCTGATCAATGTACTTTTAATTTCCAATATGCCTTTCCCTTTTTCGTTATGATAGAGCAGTCCATCAGGGCTGTATAAGCGCCATAGAAGCGCTTTTGATTGCAGTATGCAGTCTTTCCTATACTGCACCTTAAATTCTTTGTGAGTAGCCTTAAACCACGATCTGAGGACAGGTTCAATGTCTTTCCCATACTGCACCAGCTCGTTATCAACCTCTTTTGCTTCAATCAGCCCTTTTTTTTCTTTCCAAAGCGTATCTGGTGTCTTGTATGGATTGATTCCAATCAATGTGCTTGCATCACTTCCACCAATTCCACAGATTCTGCCTTTTAGCCAATTTGCACGATCGCGATATGTATTAACAAGGTATTGATCAGTTTCCTTGTATAGATTCATTTCAATCTTCCTCGTTTCCAATGATCCGTATAATTTGCATTACTTTCTTTGTGCATTTGATTCAATCTTTCATCGGATATTACTTTCGACTTTTTGTATTTCTCACAGATACAATGACATGTTTTCGTTTCGCCATGTGCATCTAAGAAAGTATGCCTATTGATACAGTTGATACAAGCTTCAAAAGTAGGCATATCAAAATACACTCCTTATCGCTTTTTCATCTTGTGTTCTCGGATTACACTCAACTTCGTTTAATTCATCAAGCAAGCATTTTTCACACATAATCGTATTATCGCTCATAACTTTGTATCTATCTCCTTTGTGCAGTATTTCGCCACATGTATCACACTGATATAGTGGGATATAATCCGGATCTCTTCTATCCATCTCTTATCATCCTTTCCACTTTTGTTACGCTTCCTGTAAATAACAGATCAAAATCTCCATATAACGCTACATCAGGATATAATTGCTCAACGCTGGAAACGTCTACAATTAACTCCAGCATGCTACCATCTAGCGATGTACACATATTTTCTACATGCTGTGGTGCTTTTGTATCAGCCATAATCACTTTCATCACACGTCCGCTTTCTAGCGTTATTTTGAAACGGTCTCCAACTTGCCCATAGTAATTAGACATAGCAACCGCTATGTATTCACCATCGGTATAAATTCCATTTTCAACATGTAATGTAGATATGATTTCATAAGCTTTCGATGTTGTATCTGTTATCATTGCACCGTCCATATATGATTTTCTTTTGTTGTTTGAGCAGACAGGTATTGTTATTCATTCAATGGAATCTGCCAAATATCCATTTTCACCATCTTTTAACTGCTCAATTTCATAACGTAGTTCTTTTTTTTCTGCACGCAATTCATCTATTTTTTGATATTGACTATCAATGATCTTGTTTTGATCCTGTAAAATCATTGTCATCATCACAAAAATGATAAATATCGCAAAAAAGAATATTGGCGCCATTTTTTGCATATTTTTAATTTGCACTGTTACCATCCTTTCTGTTAAAATATTAGCGATCCCTTTTTTCAAAGGGCTTATAGATAGTTGCTACCTCTTCATGTCGCTTGGGAGCAACTATTTTTTATTTGATCTAACATCGCAGATTTCTTTGACTAATTCCATTGATAGTGTTTTTGCAAGCATTGTTATATCGGCAGCAAGATGTGTTTGCCCCATCAATCCCATATATGTGTAAAACGCATTTCTAGGGATATGGAACACTCGATCTCCGAGCCAACAACCGATTGGGAATCTACCTTCTTTCATTGATTTTCGCAATGTCAATGACGATATCCCCATAATCTTAGCGGCTTCTGAAACACTGATAGAATAATCATCATATGTAATTTCATCCGGATCAATTCCCAGTCCATCACATATCATTGCTTCTTCCTTACCCGTCAAACATCCTCCATCAAGCACTTTTTTTATTTTTGATATTGGTAATTCCGTTAATATCATGAGATCTTTTTCAGTTAGATTCCTCTCCGCAATAACGCGTTCCATTAGATCTTTGAGAAGCACTTTCATCACCTCCTTTCATATTTATTTTTGTGAATACGTTTCACTTTTGGCTTTTTCTTTTTCTTTGCGCCCATTTTTTTCTTTTTGCCGGTAAAATGTTGCTGATTATGAGAAAAAGACATACGATTATATCTCTCTTTCCAGTATTGGCAGAATGCCATTTTCTTTTAGAAGCTGATACAGAAATAAACGACCTTTCTGTGTCCATTTTGTGTTCATTACTACATCAGGTCTGCCATCGCTTCTTGTGATGTGAATGGTTTCGCTTTGCGTATATCCCATGCTTTGATATTTGGAATACAGGAACCACTGCCCTGATTGCTTGTACTGCACAAAAAGTTCATGTAATTTAGTATTCAATGCTCTAGCACTCATTCCATAATCTTTTGCGATAGCATTCGTTGTTACCAAACCTTTGCTTTGTAATATCAAATCGTAATAATCAGCCTTTGGTTTTAATTCCCTAATCTGTTGATCTTTCATTTTATTTTCTAACTGCAATTGTTCGTTTTGTTCAATTTGCGTTAGAAGATGTTGTATTGCTTCTTTGTAGTTCTGTGGTACTATGTAGCATTTCCCTGTGCGTAGTCCTTTCAAAATTTCTTTGACACGTTTCTTAAATTCTTTTGCAATCGGTTTTCTCGACTGCATTAAGACTTCATATAGTCCATCTTCTGTCAAGAATAAGGCACTATAACTATTAGTTAGTGTGCTTAATCTTCCTGTTACCTTTTCTGTTTCATCTAAATCTGCATCAGATACCATTTTGCTTGCATTAGAATGTTCAATCCAATTCGCCACATCTTTTGCTAAGAATAATGGATTTTCATAATCTCCATAGATTCTGAACTTCTTTCCTAATACTTCCTGTTCATTGATAATTTGTAAGTCGTTCACTTTATTTACTACCTCCTTTTTATGTTGCACTGATTTGTTTTTGCAGATCCATTCCTAGAAAAACAAACTTCATCGCTTTAATTTGTTCTGCATCTTTTTTTGATAACGCAATCATGACTTCAACAATTTCTTCTTCTGTTGCTTTCATTTCTTCCCAACTCATTCCTGATTTTGATTTCATTGGTCTTACACCTCCTTTTTATTGGTTACACGCCCAATATTAAACCACATTTATTAGTTTGTCAACCATTTTTTCTAAATTTGTTTTTATTCTTTTGGTTGACTAACCATTTGAATGATGATATTATTAGTGCAAGGAGGTGAAAAACATGTCAACCATAGGAAAAAGATTCAAAGAATCGAGAACAAAATTAAAATTAACAAGAAACGAAGTTGGAGATGCATTAGGAATAAGTGCCGACATGATAAACAACATTGAACGTGATCGTATTCAAAACATTAAATTAAAAGAACCATTATTAAAATTATATTGTCAAAAATATAATATAAACTTTGTTTGGCTCATGGAAGGAATTGGCAACCCTCTAATTGATTTTCCGACTAGTATTATCGATTCGCTCGCTGAACAATATGGGTTGGATGATGACATGAAGTCAATTATTAAAAAATTCATCAAACTTTCTCCCACAGAAAAGGAAGTTGCAAAAAAACTGTTTCTTTCTGATGAAAAAAAAGAGAATGATTAGCATAGTCGCTAATCACTCTCTGTCAATAAGTTGCGAGATAAGATATATAATCCAATACTTTGGCTAATTTCTTTAACTCCAAATACTTTAACGATTTAATGATTTTTTGAATGTACTCTTGTCTCATGATATTTTCTCCCTTCGCTTTACACCCAATATACAACTACATATAAGTGTTATTTTGTCGTTTCTTGAAAAAATATCTATGAAATTGGAATTGCTTGATAGATAAGTATGAAAATGGAAATATTTTGTACAATATAAAAAGCCCTTGACGTTGGCAGCATCAAGGACTATCGGTGCAATTAACGATCGTAACCCGTTTTATTGCACCTCTATTCTATCACAGAAATGGAGGTAAAACAATTATGATGGAACAAAAAGACTTAGAATTATTCCAACAATTTTTAGCATTTCAACAAATGCAGGAACAAAAACAATTAAAACCGAAAAAATTTATTCCTCGCCGTCGAGAAAAGGGAAATGGATCAGTCTATCGCCTTTCCGGGAATCGCAGAAAACCTTGGATTGCAGCGATCCAAACCGGTATTGATCCAATTACAGGCAAACCGATTAGGGAAACTAAGACATTTGCTACAAAAGAACAGGCAATAACATGGCTTGATACATATAACTTGCAAAGAAAAGGCATTATTGCTAATTCTGACATCGCATCTAAACATAACGTAAATTGTCCTACCGTTGACGATATATGGGATAAGATCGATATTTCCAAGAAAAGCAAGAGTACTCAACATGCTTATTTATCCGCTTACAACAGGTTACACTCGATACATAAAACAAAAATGTATGACTTAAATTTACATATTCTGCAGCCGATATTTGATAAAATGGAAGCGAAAAAGCTTAGTTCTGCGAGCATGAATCACACTAAAACAGTATTGTCAATGATATTTGATTATGCAATTAAATATGATTACATCGAAAAAAATTATGCTGACTATATAAAATACTCAAGCGCTCATCAAAAAATAACAAAAAAAGCGTATTCACATGACGATATACATAAATTATTTCTTCATGACGACAATATTGTTATTCAATTTATTTTGATTTCAATTTATACAGGAATGCGTGGTGGAGAAATTCTTGCATTAAAAAAAGAGAATATCCATGTAGAAGAAGGCTATATGATTGGTGGATTAAAAACAAAAAACGGAATCAATCGAATTATACCAATCCATGACTATATAAAAAAATATGTTAAAAATTTCGCAACAAGTAAATATCTAGGAATGACCTATGATGGATTCAAATACCATTTTGATCGAGCAATGAATGATTTTGAAATGGATGGTTATACTATCCACTCTGGCAGACATACATTTGCAACACTGGCAAATGAATATGAATTGAATGAATATTTAACTAAAAAAATCATGGGGCACAGTAGTAACGATTTAACAAAAGACGTCTATACTCACGCGTCTAAAGAAAGGCTCATCACAGAAGTAAACAAACTTCCTATTTTTTAAGACATTTTGTTAGTTTATTGTTAGTTACAAGGTGTATTTCTATGTTATTTTACGATATTAACAATTCAAAAATATACGATAAATGCGTTGTTTTGGACTAATTAACATGATGTTTTGTATACAGCTGATAAACCGAACGGATCGCCAAGGCTGCCGGCACCGACAGCATGATACCGATCGCCCCGGCAATACAGCCGCCCGCAAAAACGGCAAGCAGCGTGACCAATGGGCCTAGATCCGAGCGTTTCTCATGAACCAGCGGTGAAATGACATAAGCATCCAGATTGGACAAGACAACGATGCCCACAAGCAGCATCACGATCCTTCCCGTCGGCAGTGTCAATGCGGTCAAAATACCGACCATATTGGCAATCGTACCGCCCAGATAAGGGATCATGACCCCGATCGACATCAAGATCGCAATGATCAGCCAATCCTGATGCCCGATCAGCAGATAAAACAAACTGTATTCTGCCAGCTTGATCGCCATGATGATGACCAGTGATTTCAAGTAGATCGTCAGATCTTCATCGATCGCTTTCAAGTAACATCCGCTGCCCTTGCAAAGCCGTTCGCAAAGCATATAGATATTCGCCTTGATCGCATCGAAATGAAACTGCATATAGATCGCAATGATAATGGAAAACAGCGCACCGGTCAAATAATTCCAAAACGTATTCATATAAGAAGGGATGGAATTGACCAGATCCGGCAGCCATGTGTCATAGGTCTTTAACAGGTCGATCGCATACGCAGACAGATCCGATAAAAGGCTCAGCTCCTCATCCGGATTGATCCAGCTGACGATCTTTTCACTGATTTCCTGCAAGCCCATTGTCAAAGAACTGATAAAATTGACGATCTTATCATAAACAAGCGGCAGCAGTCCCATAAAAAGCAAAAGCAGACAAGTGATCAGGACCAGCCAAATACAAGGGACAGATACGCTTGTCGGAACCTTCTTACGCTTAAGCCACGAAACGAAGGGATCGATCAGATAAGCAAGCGCAAAGCCGATCAAAAAAGGCTGTAAGATCGTAAGCGCCAAACGCAGTGCCTCACCCCAGACACTTTCCGTCTGCTTCAGCAAATAGAAAATGAGCAGCACGAAAATGATCTTGATCAAACGTGCATATGTCAGTTTTTTATTCAACCGTTTCAAAAAGTCGTTTCGCATGGGCACCTCATTTCTTTCTGTTTTTTCATTTTACCATTTTTCACTGTAAAAGAAAAGGCAAAGTCATGAGCCGAATAACTTTGCCAGCAGTTTCTTTTCCCGATATTTCGGCAGCGGCGCCGCTTCCCCGCACAATCGCTTCGCTAATGCGTCAAAGCAAGCATATAGCGATTCACTCTGCATGATAGCCGCAAAATGATAATTATTGGCGCGCATCACTTCTTCATCCTCAAAGATATATCCCAAAAGGTCGATGCCCAGCCACTGTGCCGCATCTTCTAAAGACAGGGAAATCTTTTTCTCCACAAAACGGGGCTGATAGCGATTGATGATCAGATCGATCTGATCCAGTCCTTCCTTTAGCAGCAGCCCGATCACCCGATCTCCATCCTGCAAGCTCGTAACATCGAGCGTCGATACGAGCAAGACCCGCTCCACACAGGGAAGTGAACAGAGAAATCCTGATTCAATGCCCGCCGGGGTATCTAACAGCACATAGTCAAACTCGTGTTTCAACAGATCGACGACCCGCTTGATCTCCGCTGTTTTCATATCATGAATGCGCATGGATTTACATGCCGGCAGTAAATATAAATTGGCGCAGTGCTTGTCTTTTATGATCGCTTTGCGCAGCGGACATTTGCCCTCTAATACATCTTTCAGATCATAGATGACCCGATTTTGTAAGTCCATCATCAGATCGAGATTTTTTAACCCGAGATCCATATCGATCAAACAGACCCGTTTTTGTTTCATCGCCAGCATCATGCCCAGATTCAGCGTAACACTGCTTTTGCCTACACCGCCCTTACCCGATGTGATCGCGATTGCTTCTCCCATTGCTTTCCCTCCTCGGTTTGCACTTCAATGCTCCTTCTTGATAATACAGGATCAAAGGCGCATCATTTGTCATATTTTGAAAACAACTATCACAAATGCGCACCTGTGCATGGTCAAAACATCCTGCGGCGATCTTCGCGTCTTGATCAAACACATCGACCTGACCAAAAACCGTTCCCAGCACATAAACGTCTTTCAGACAGGTTACATAGCAGTCTTTCGGCACGTCCTGAAGCAGCAGTACCCGATCGCGATAAAAATACTGTTTGCCGGGATAAAGGCTCGTTTCTACGATCATCAGATCATCTTTTTGTTCCTGATCAAACCCCATACAGAGCGCGCCGCTTGTTTCACAGATATGAAAGATCCTTTCATAATCCGCTTCACTTAGACACCCTTCGACATCAAAAAAAACCGGAAACCGCTCCCCTGCGTGTGCAGCACATGCTTCCAGTTTTTGCTTCAGCTGCGCAAAGAACGATGTTTGTTCCCTGCATGTTCCTTTTACGACGTAACCGCCGTTTACCGCTTTGATAAATACTTCATCCATTCGATCTTTTCTTCCTTTCGGATCCGCTTTTCCTTGCTGAGCAGATAATCGTCCTTGATACGTATCATGCTGACTAAGACAAATACCATGAGCGCATTCAGCGTCAGCGTCAGAAATTCACGATTCACAAACCATTCGCCGACAGAAAGCGATGTCTGATCCATGATCCTCATGATACAGTATAACATGCCCTCTTTGACGAAGATTGTCGTAATACATAAAATGATCGATTCAAAGATCGTTTCCGTCATATGCTTGCGCCAGATACAGACAAGCCATGCGATCAGGATATAAAGAATAAAATTGATCAGATACGTGTTGGCATAGAAAAAATCATAAAACAAGCCGAAACAGCCGGCTAACAGCACGGCATCCAACAACTGATATTTACGCAAAGTCAAGACCAGCGCACAAAAGCCCAGACTTGCGATGAAGATAAAATCATCCGGTGCATAACTGATCGGAAATAACATGCTCAGTGCCGAATCTACCAGGAAGCAGACAAAAATAAACAGTGCGTCCATCCTCATCTTAATTCGCCTCCGTATCATTCAAAACAGCCACGTATAAAAAGGAATCGAATTTCGCCGCCGGCGTAACAAATACCGTCTTTCCCATCTGGTTGTCCATTTCTTCCACCGAAGCGATCTCGCCGATGGAAAGCCCGCTTGGATAAAGGCCGCCAAGTCCGGATGTCGTAACCTGCATCCCTTTGGTCACATTCTCATTTTGGGTAAATAATCTGATCAAAAACAAGCCTTTCGCTTCATCATAATATTCCAAGATGCCTTCGGCGCTCTCTGTATCACTGATGGAAACACGTACACTGACCCGTTCGCTGCGATCTTCACTGGTAAGCAGCTTGACCGTAGACGTCTTGTAATTGACATCCTGCACTTTGCCGATCATCCCATCAGCGCTCACCACTGCCATATCTGCCTGGATGCCATCGCTTTCGCCTACATCAATGGTAATGAGCGCATTCCAGCCATCCGCATCGCGTTTGATGACATTGGCGCTGATCGGCTCATACTGCGCATTGCGATCGATCATATCCAACAGCGCATTTTTTTCAGCAAGCTCACGCTTCAACTGTTCATTTTCCAAACGATATTTTTTCTGCTTGGACAATTCTTCCCGCAGTTCGTCATTTTCTTCCTGCACATACCAAAGCTGGGCCAGATCTCCCATCCAGTTTTTCACCAGCTCAGCGGGATGTGAGATCAAAGCATAATTCAGCATCGTAAAACCGTCATACCCCAGTTTGGCGATCAAATTCCCGTTTTGCATCGACTTGGTAATCGCCCCGAACATGATAAAAAAGGCAATCACACCCATGAGTATTTTTTGTGTTCTTGTGAATTTCGACATCCTGCTTCACCTGCTTTACTGCATTTATTATAAAGGGAAAACAGTTTCGGCGCAACTAGAAAAATGCCGCTATCCTTTCAATAGATCCAGTGCCCTGAGACTGCAATAACCTTCTTTGGTAACGATCAAATGATCCAGCAAATGAATTCCCATCATCTCCCCCATCTGCACGATCGCCTGCGTCGTTTGAATATCCTGCACGCTCGGCGTCAAGGAACCGGCAGGATGATTATGCGCCACGATGATCTTGCTTGCCCCATATACCACCGCTAAACGATAAATCTCTTTCGCGGATATGATTGAAGCATGATCACTGCCGCGAAACAGGATCTGATGCTTCAAAATACAGTTTCCGTGATCTAGATAAATGACGACAAAATGTTCCTGTGAGGCATAGGCGATCTTCGCTTTCAGCCATTCTACTAAATGCTTGGGATGCTCGATCTTGACAGCGCTTTGGCGCATCTCATCCTCGCTCATGCGCCGGCTCAATTCAACGGCAGCCAAAAGAGAGATCGCCTTTGCGCATTTGATTCCCTTAAAAGCGGTCAGATCGGCGATCGTCAAAGCCTGTAACGCGGCAATCGTTCCCACCTGCGTCAAGATCTGATCCGCCAGCTCCAGTGAAGAAACGCCCTTCGTGCCACTTCCCAAGATCACGGCCAGCAGATCACGATTGGATAATTCCTCGACCCCGTTTCGCAGCGCTTTCTCCCGCGGCCGTTCATTCTGATTCAGTTCCTTTACTTTCATGATCGATCCTTTCAAAGACTTCAGCATAGTCTTTGCGTTCGATCGCTTTGATCATCTCTTCATCGTTAGTCTTTACTTCCTTAAAAACGTACGGATACCCGTTCTCTTCCAGTATTTTCTGTACGTTCTTCGTTTCTTTTTTGTCCGTTGAAATACCGCAGATGACCGCTTTGATATCGTCCTGCTCACGAATGCGCGCGGCAATATCCAGTTTTTCCAGTGCCGCGATCGTCGCATCCGCACCCTCTTGTTTTTCAAACAGACCGACCTGATTGAAATAAAGCACGACACTGTCACTTTCTGCACTTTCCATTGATTGAAACATTATGTAATAACCAACTGAGAACAACAAAGCCATACTGAACGCAACTGCATAAATCAATCGTTTGTTTCCCATGATCTCACCTCATTTAAGACTATGCTGAACGAGGCAAAATTTAGAACGTGCTAACCCCAGCGAAAATCTAATCCAAACAGCTTGAAGCGTCCTCTGCTGCTGGTCGCAACTTTATAGATCGCAGCCGCTCCCGCACCGATGGCGATCCAAACATACCATGTCATATTCATCACCTCCTGTGATCTACCATATGCGTACCTCATCCCGAAAAACCTATCACTTTTGACGGGGAAATGCGATTTTCTGATTTCTTTCTAAATAACGCTTGAAATTTCATTTCTTTTGTTATATACTAACTTAGCATTAGTTATGACTCCTTAGCTCAGCTGGCAGAGCAACTGACTCTTAATCAGTGGGTCCAGGGTTCGAATCCCTGAGGGGTCACCAGTTTGTAAAAACAAGAAGCGGTAACAAGAATAGAAGCGAACGGATCTATTTGATTACAACTTCTTTTTTTATTTATGATCGCTTCCTGTTATGGAGCGCATAAGGAATCCCTAACGCTTAAAAACGAGCACCACAGACAAGAAAAGTTCTTTTCATCTTGACAAACAATCAAAAAATCAGTAGACTTATGGAGTACATCAGGAGACTTGTCCGAGTGGTTTAAGGTGCGATGTTGGAAGCGTCGTGTGGTTCACGCCACCATGAGTTCGAATCTCATAGTCTCCGCCAGATGAAAAGCACCGCTGCATGACAGCGGTTTTTTATATGCTTTCGCTCGCTCCCATTGACAGCAATCACTTTCAATGCTATTCTTTCAGCGTTTCCCCTCATCAAAGGAGGTATCTATGCGCACCAAACAATTAAACAGCTCCCTTTCTTTACAATTTGGCGGCGGCAGTGAGGAATGGATCGAATTTGCATGCCCATGCGGGAACGGCAAGATCATCGAACAGCACTGCAACATTCCCGGCGTCTATGAACATGACGTTACCATTATCTGCGATCATTGCCAGCAAAACTACACCTTTGATCTAAGCAAAGGGATCCGCGCCTGGGAGCTGATTGAAAAATAACTTCTTTCATTTTTTCACTGATTTCATTTTCTTGACGATCCTCTATAAAAATGATTGAAAATTTTTCCAATCTATCCTAAAATAGCATATGGCAGGAGGGGAGCCAATCAAAATAGAAGGAAAATGATAAGGAAGGTAGTTAAGAAACATGAAACACACGATTCAAAAATTAAGCGGTATGGCAGTGCTGTTGGCATTGACGCTTGCTTTGGTTGCCTGCGGCAGCAACAACCAATTTGACGAAGTAGATGAAACAGTGAAAAAGGATGCAGTCGCAGCCGCAAAAACTTATGTCGATATGGAAAAGCCCTATTCCAGCTTATCCATCAACATCTATTCCGATTTCTCTGAGCTTTTAAGAGAATGTGAATCAGATACCGATGAAGCATACGTATATGCCGCATATTATGTAATGTCCTTAAGCGAAGCCCGCTTAAATGAAGCGTCTGATCAGAAAGCGGAGAAAGCCGCCTATCAAGCCTTAAAAGAAGCAGATGATGAAGAAATGCTGCTCGATATGGCAGATAAAGGCAAACAGGCATACGAAGCAAACTATTAAGATTTCATATGAAAAAGCATATGTCCCTCCATATGCTTTTTTATTATACTTTTATTGTTCGATCTGTTTTAGGGCATCAAACCATGCTTCATATAATTGTGTTTCCTTGATCGTACGATTGGCGTTGCTGGTAGAAGGCAGTTTGATCACCTTGAGCGGCAGATCGGGAAAATGCTTATGCAAAAGCTGTGCCGCCTTACTGCCGTTACAAAGGATCACTTGGATCTTGGGATAGCGTTGGCAAAAGGCGTGCAGGTCATTGGGGATCACTTTACGGATCGCGCTATCCAACGAGCCTTCTCTTTCACAGTAAGCGATCACGTCCCAAAGCGCCAAATGATGCTGGCGGATGATCGTGCATTTTGCTTCATAACTTTGTATATCTGCCTGATAATAAGCCGCTAAGATCTTCCAAAAGCGATTTTGCGCATAACCATAGTATTCCTGCTTCGATAAAGAAACCACGCTGGGCATGCTGCCGACGATCAGCGCCTTCGGTGTTTTCGATACGATCGGCGCAAATCCCTTTAACATTGTTCTCCGTATAGGTCATGCACACCGGCCTCAGTAATACGCACTTTTACAAAGCAGCCCGGTTCCAGTTCTTCCTTGGCCTGAAAGGTAATCGAACCATCTACCCCATCGGGTGCACTGTTATAGCCGCGTCCACGATACGCTCCGCTCAAACCATCCCGCTTTTCTACCAGCACTTCCATCACTTCCCCGATATGTGCTTCCATATTGGCTTTCGAGATCTCCTTTTGCAGTGCCATCAATCGATCTAAGCGTTCCTGTTTCACCGCCTCATCGATCTGTCCATCCATGTCATACGCCGCCGTATCTTCCTCTTTTGAATAGGGAAAAGCACCTAGGCGATCAAAACGCATCTCTTTCATAAAGGCAAGCAGTTCCTCAAAGTGATGCGATTCTTCTTGTGGGAAGCCGACGATAAAGGTAGTGCGGATCGTCGGATGCGCAAATACATCACGAATCAATGCAATCGTTTTCTTTACCTCTTCGATCATACCGCGTCGATTCATCTTTCTTAACATCTCATCATTTGCATGCTGCAAAGGAATATCAAAATAAGGGAGCACATGCGGCAGCTTTGCCATGCCCTTGATCAACGCTTCATCAATTTCATCCGGATACATATACAAAACGCGGATCCAGTGAAATAAACCAAGCGCCTCCAGTTGTTCCAGCAAAGTCAAAAGCATACCTTTCCCATACAGATCCACACCGTATTTCGTCGTATCCTGTGCGATCAAAACCAGTTCTTTCACGCCCTGACCTGCCAACTGCTTCGCTTCCGCGATCAGCTGCTCCAATGGATAAGATACATTATCACCGCGGATCAAAGGAATCGCACAGTACGTGCAATGATTGGAACAGCCTTCCGCGATCTTCAAATACGCGCTCCATGGCCTGCTGCTCAATACCCGCTCACTATCCCAAAACCGCATGCATCCCTGATCATGCAATACCGCTTTTAAGATCTCATCGATCCGCTCATAATCACGAATCGCAATGACCGCATCAATTTCGGGTATCTCCTCTTGCAGGGCTTTTGTATAACGCTGCGCCAGACAACCGGTTACGATCAGTTTTTCACAGCTTCCCTTTTGCTTATACTGCGCCATTTCAAAGATCGTTGCGATCGCTTCTTCCTTCGCCGATTCGATGAAACCGCACGTATTGATGAAGATCGCCTGCGCCTTGGCGGGATCCTGCACCAGCGTGTGCCCATTCGCCCGCAAAACGCCCATGATCCTTTCACTGTCTACTAAATTTTTAGAACAACCTAAACTCACGAATCCGATTTTCATATGCGCATCTCCTCTGTCTGTTTTTGTCATATCTGTCAAACAGCGTCATTATATCATAATCGTATCAGTTTGGTATAGAATAAAATTATGCTACAATAAAGAAGTAGTAAAGGAGGTTCCAAATGAAAGTATTAGCTTATAACGTAAGAGAAGACGAAGTCGATTATTTCCACGCATTCGCAAAACAATATGACCTTGATGTGCGCTGCACGATCGATTCCTTTAATGCCGAAAGCGCCTATCTGGCGAAAGGCCATGATGCCATCGTCATTCAGGGAAACTGCATTGCCGATCGTCCCGCATTAGAAAAGCTGAGCCAGTATGGCGTCAAGATCTTAACGACGCGCTGTGCCGGCGTTGACAAGGTGGACTTAGAGGCCGCAAAAGCGCTGTCTATTCAGTGTATGAACGTACCGGCCTATTCCCCTAACGCCGTGAGTGAATATACGCTGACGCTCGCCTTAGCAAGCATCCGCAATCTGCCTCAGACCTTAAAGCGTATGGAGCATTATAACTTCTCCATCAAAGGCCTGATCGGCACAGAGCTGCGCAATATGTGCATCGGTATCATCGGCACCGGCCGCATCGGTTTTGAAACGATCAAGAATTTCAGCGGCTTCAGCGATCACATCATCTGCTATGACAACTATCCAAACGAAGACGTCAAGCAGTATGCGACTTATGTATCGCTGGAAGAATTATATGCGAAAGCGGATCTGATCTCGATCCACTGCCCGATGACACAGGAAAACTATCACATGATCAATCGGGAAACCATTGCCAAAATGAAAGAGGGCGTCGTTTTGATCAACACTTCAAGAGGTGCGCTCATTGATACCAATGATGTGTTGGAAGCCTTAGACAGCGGCAAGATCGCCAAAGCCGCTTTGGATGTCTATGAATATGAAAACGGGCTTTACTTAAAAAACAATATGATCGACGACATCAAGGATCCACTGTTAAAACGGTTGATCCAGCATGATCGAGTCATCATTACCCCGCACATCGCCTTTTACAGTGATGAAGCGGTAAAAAACATGGTCGAGATCGCTTTGCAGAACTTAAAGGAAATCGAAGCAAGCGGTCATTCCAAAAACGAACTGTTTACTTTGTAAAAGAGGATTTTCCTCTTTTTCTTTTGGTTTCTTTCCTTTATAATGGAAAAGAAAGAAGGAATGCTATGACTTATCTATTAGAAGGCAATATTTCCGTAAAGGCAGCGCTGCTTTCTCCTTATCGAGAAGTGATCGAGGTCATCGTCGATCAAAACAAGCGTGATCGTGATCTGGCGTTTATCATTAGAACGGCCAAAAAACAAAACATTGCGGTTACGCCGATGACCCGTGAGGAAATCGATCAGCTGGCAGATGGTACAACGCATGGCGGCTGCATCGCCAAATGCCAAGCACGCACCTTTCAGAGCTTAGAACAGGTCGATCAGAAAGAAACGCTGTTTTTGGCGCTGGTAGAAGGTGTGGAGGATCCTTATAATTTCGGTTATGTACTGCGCAGCCTTTATGCGGCTGGATGCGATGGGGTACTGATTCCTAAGCGCAACTGGACAAGTGCAGCAACGATCATCGCCCGCGCTTCCGCAGGTGCCAGTGAGTATTTGCCGCTCATCGTCATGGAAGATCCACTGCACACTTTAACGGAACTGAAACAAAGAGCGATCGCCCTTGTCTGTGCGGAACGCAAAGATGCCTGTTCCTTATATACTTATACTTTCCCAAAACGCGTCTGTATTGCGATCGGCGGTGAGATGCGCGGCTTATCCAAAAATGTCAAAGACGCTGCTGATCAAAACGTGTATATCCCTTATCGCCAATCGTTTCGCAATGCGCTCAACGCAGCCGGTGCAGCGGCGATCTTCGCCTTTGAATGGCTAAGACAACATCAGGATCAATAAAAAAGGTAGGCTTCTTGCTCGTGAAGCGTACCTTTTTTTAGAAGTGTCCGTTGTTTTCCCGATGATCGGTAATATGATAGATCCGCTTTGCCCCAAACAGCTTGACCAGCACATACAGCAGCAGAAAATACAAAGCATACACTGCGATCAGCAAGATCAAAAACTGAAGCGCCTGCGGCAAGCTTCCTGCTTCCAGTATGTAATACAGTACGCCGGCAAAGAAAAACAGCGTGATTCCCAATAAGAAGTGAACGACCATCTTCGGCTCTGCCATGATAACATGACCGCATTTCTCACAAACATGACGGCTTTTCAAGCGTAAAATGGCATGTGGGATCGCTTTTCCACAGTTAGGACAGACGATTTTACAGTTCAGCATTGTCTTTTCACCTCTATTTCCTGATTCATCTTAACAAAAACAAGAAAGAAACGCAACTGCAAGCAGGAAATAAAAAAGCATCTGCCTTTTGCAAATGCTCTAGTCCGCGAACAGATAGCCGCAGAAAATATAGATCATATTGATGAAGAAAGCATCGATTCCGAAAAACTGAAACGTTTCTGCAATCAGTGCGATGCGGATATAGCCCAGCTGAATGAGCAGCAGCAACACCATGATCAAAATAGCCAATATTTTCTTGAATACCGAAGGATTGCGGCGTTTACGGCTTTTGTTAAGCGACATCCCGAATAAGAACAGCGCAAGCACGATGATGATCGTGATCACCGTTGTCTGATAAGGAATGTGAATATACTGCTGAAACAATTTTACGATAAGAGCGGATAATGCAATGATCGCTGCCGGATATCCCAGTCTTTTTACATCATCCATCACTAGTCCACCATTTCTACACGCTGCATGACATCGCCGCCGCGCATCTTCAAAACTGCTTCAAAATTATCCGTCACCTTGCCGAACACCGTATGTACCCCATCTAAATGCGGCTGCGGTTCATGAACGATGAAGAACTGACAGCATCCCGTATCCTTGCCGCGATGTGCCATTGACAAAGCGCCGCTCACATGACGATGCGGATTGTTCTTGGTTTCACAGGGAATCGTATAACCGAGATCACCGCTGCCATCTCCATAAGGACAGCCTCCCTGCGATACGAAGCCGGGAATCACCCGATGGAACGTCTTTCCGTCATAATAATGCTTGTGGATCAAGTCAATGAAGTTTTTTACCGTGATCGGTGCATCGTCTTCATATAATTCAAAAGGGATCACTTCCCCGTTTTCCATTACGATCTTGCCATGTCGAATCATTGTATCTCCTGCCTTTCTATTTGAGCATTATACCACAATTTCTCACACCAGTAAAACTACCTGCGCGCTATTTAAGAAACGAATGCGCCGCCCCGCAAAGATCTCATTGCCAAATACGCCGTCTAATAGGATGCCCGCATACATATCACAGCGTCCGCTGATCACGCCCTGTAAATGGATCTCAGCGCGGTCTACCTGCATACAAACTTCCTTTACATAAGCAGTTTCCATTCGTTCTAGTCCATGTACGCCAATGCCCATCGTCTTGATCGTACCGCTTTGTTGAAAAGGATTGCCCGACATGTTTTTCGCGGCGAGCCAGCCGATCGACGCACCGGTATCAATACCGAAATAATACTGCTTTTCTCCATCCAGCGCCACCACGACCGGAAAGGTGCCGCTTATAAAATTACGATGAAGGAAGCGATGCGTATTTTTTAAGACATGAAAGACATGGGCAATCGTATCGATCTCAAAGTCTAATTCATGTAAAAGATCCCAGCCGATGATGCCATCCATCCGCGTCAAGGGAATCTTTGTGTGAGGAATGCAGAAATCCTCATCACGCAGCATGATCATCGGATAGTCATAATAAGCGATCTTGCCCAGATAAAGCTTTCTTACCACATAGCCGTTTCGTTCCTGCTGCTTCCCGCTGATGCTGCTGAGCGATAAACTGCCGCTGCATGCCGCAAGCCCCAAGCGTTCCGCCACGCTTTGGCGAATCCCGCTGACCTGTGCGCCGGTATCGATCACAAAGCGAAACAGCCTTCCCTCCACTTTGATCTTGATCGTATAAAGACCGCTGAACGTACGCTTGCAAGGCAAAGAGAACTGCTCCTGATAAACGACCTTGCGCGTCTGTAAATCGCCCGCCAGCTCCTTTCGCATTCTTTCAAATGAATGCTGCCTGCTGTATGCTTCAATACCGGAAAGGATCGTCTGATATTGTTCATCTTCTTGAATTTTGCGGAATGCGACGGTTTTTACCTCACATGTATGGATCATCTGTTCACCTCATCTGCTAGTTTCATACACACGCTGCCTTTTATGAACAGGCGCAGCGTCAAAACTCATTGTACTTGCTTTTTATTGTATCATAATCGCGATTGCCTTGAAACAAATATGTTATAATAGTAAAAACAGGAGGATTGATTCATGAAATTAAATGAAAAACAGTTGGTCATGCAAAGCGTACAGGGACGCATCCATCATCCGACGATGAGCGGAAACGGCTATCGGGTCGGATATGACGGTATCGGGCGTATTCCGATGGCAACGGGCGGCATCACTTATAACTTCGCGGTCGGCGATTGCTGCATGGGAATCGCAGGTGATCATGTGGAACCGGGCATCAGCCTGAAAAACGCCGATCCCAAAGAAAATGCGGCGTTGATGGCATTTGCCTGCATCGGCAACCGCGCAAAAGTCATCAGCGGTGATGCAAAAGGAGCGATCGGTTATGTAAGCGGGAAACACGGCGGCATCGATCATGTCTTGATCTGTTTCCCAAAAGCCGATTTGGAAAACATGGCGGTCAATGATCAGATCTTGATCTATGCGCATGGACAGGGATTAAAGCTCTTAGAGCATGAAGAGATCCATGTCATGAACATCGACCCCGCTTTATTGAAACAGATACCGATACAGGAGGATAAAGCGTATCTCAGCGTGCCTGTCGTAACGAAGGTGCCGGCAGCGCTCATGGGTTCAGGTCTTGGCAGCGCAACGATGATGAACGGCGATTATGACATCATGACGATGGATCCGCAGGCCTGTGAACAATATCATCTCAACGATCTGAAATTCGGCGATCTCGTGCTGATCCAAGATCATGACAATTTCTATGGACCGCATTATCGAAAAGGCGCGGTATCCATCGGCGTCATCGTACACAGCGATTCCTTTACCAGCGGTCATGGACCGGGCGTCGTCATCATCATGACTGCCAAAAGCGCAGTATTAAAAGGACATCACGATCCAAATGCCAATATCGCAAACTGGATCGCCGATGCCTCTAAATAAACAAAAACGCGTATTGTCCTTGCATGCAGACAAAGCGCGTTTTTCCTTTTCTTTTGCAATAAAAAGTCATCTGTCCAAAACAGATGACCGTTTTTTTAATCGTTGCGGTTGCCTAAGATCGTCAAGATCCGCAAGAACAAGTTAATGAAATCCAGATACAGTTCAAAAGCCGAATACAAAGCCAAATGCTTCAGCATTTCCCCATCACCGACATAACGGTAATAGTTATTTTTTAATTTCTGCACATCATAAGCCGTAAGTCCGGTAAAGATCAAGATACTGATGCCGGAAAGCATCATGATATAGCGATCCAGATCCAAAAAGAAGATACCGATCACTTCTACTAAGATCAAAACGATCAATCCGGTAAAGCAGATCGTTCCAAGCTTTGTCAGATCCGCCTTCGTCGTAAAGCCGATCATCGTCAATGAGCCGAAATAAACCGCCGTTACGCCAAACGCAAAGAAGATCGTTCCCGCGTCATAAGCATAGCCCAGTGTAGAAAAAGTAAAGCCGGTGATCGCACAGTACACGGCAAACAACACCATTGCACTGGTGTAATTCATGTTATATAAATTTTTGCTGAAGGCGATGACCACACCAAATTCGATCAAGATCAGAAATAAGTAAGAGAAGCTGCCCATCGACAACAACGCTCTCAACGCAAATCCGCTCTCATAGCAGAAAAAAGCGATCACTGCCGTAATCAGCAGTCCAAGCCCCATGATCGAAAATGTCTTCATGGCATGTTTTTGCAAGGACAATCCCTGATTTTGATTTTGAATAGCAGAATTCTGTTCAAACATACGTATTCCTCCTTTTCCTATAGTATACCCCAATTTCGCTTATTTGGAAACACCTTTGCGAAAAACGTGCCTTCCCTGTTTCAGCGAACAGCATTTGCACTTGTCAAGATCGAAAAAGAGCGATGGTTTTTATAAGCCATCGTCCTTTCTTATATCTACTATTTATATCAGCGTGCCTGTATCTTGGCATGGAAGCCATGTGCGAAGAGGGTGTCTAACAGCTGGCCGATATGTGCTTCACTGGTGGTTTCGATCATACAGCGCACGGTACAGATGCCGCTTAACATATCATCAGAATAACGATTGTGATCGACACTTACGACATTGGCGCCCGACGTGCTGATCAAGTGCAGCAGCTTGCTTAAATTGCCCGGTTTATCGACTAACGGCACATCTAAGATGACTTTTCTTCCGGTCTTCATCAATCCCAGATCGATGATCTTGGATAAAAAGTTCACGTCGATATTGCCGCCGGACAATACGGCTACACAATTTTTACCATGCAGATCCAGTTTTTCAAACATCGCTGCCGCAACTGAAACCGCACCGGCTCCTTCTGCCACCATCTTCATTTTTTCTAACAGCGTCAATATGCCGGCCGCGATCTCATCTTCACTTACCGTAATGATGCCATCCAAATAGGTTTTACAAACTGCCAAGGTCTGATCGCCCGGCGCCTTCACCGCAATGCCATCGGCAATCGTAGCCGCATTTTCCAGCTTTACGATCTGTCCTGCCGCAAGTGATGCCTGCATGCTGGCAGCGCTGCCTGCTTCCACACCATACACCTTGCAATCCGGTTTGATATGCTTCATCGCATAAGCGATACCGGAAACCAAGCCGCCTCCGCCCACCGGCACCAGCACGACATCGACATCCGGCATGCGTTCATAGATCTCCAAAGCGATCGTACCCTGTCCTGCCATGATATAGGGATCGTTGAACGGTTCGATAAAAACCGCATCGGTCAGGGTCTGTAAGTTTTTCGCATATTCATAAGCGTCATTGAACGTATCTCCCTGCAGCTCCACCTTGACACCGTAGCTGCGCGTCGCTTCGATCTTGGAAAGCGGCGCGGTCTTAGGCATGACGATCGTCCCCTTGATGCCCATTTCTTTGCACGCATAGGCGACGCCCTGCGCATGATTGCCGGCACTGGCTGCGATCACACCGCGTTTTTTCTGCTCCTCGCTTAGCTTCGATAAGCGATAATAGGCGCCCCTTAGCTTAAATGCCCCGGTCAATTGCAGGCTTTCCGCCTTGATCCATAAATGTTCCTGAATTTTATCCGCCCGCACCAGCGGCGTACGGCTGATGATCGGCTGCAATACACGCTGTGCTTCTTCGATCAGTTCCATTGTCAGTGTTGTCATAATTTCACTCCTCATCCTGCATCTATTGTAGCGCATTTTGATCGAAATGAAAATGTGAAATCAATTGAAATGAGCAAAAGAGAACGCCTTTTTTCTTTTACAGCGTTTTGGTGATGTAGTGCTTCATAGAACCATTGACCGCCCTTGTAAGATCACGTCCGCGACACACTGCCATCCGATAGGCGATCACCTGTGCAGCCGTAATATATTCGATCGGCGCAAAGGTGCGGTTTGCCGCCTGAAAATATAAATCATGCGAATCACTTGCCAGATCGCCGATCACCGCGCAGAAACCGATTTCTTTTTTCAAAAAACGGGCGATCGCTTTGACTTTTTCTTCATCTTCTCCGCTCTTGCCAAACAGGAAAAAGCCGATTTCCGATGAAAAGGCGTTCTGCGGTCCATGGATCATCTCCTCTAACTCATAGCTGCGCGTTACGATCGGCACCATTTCCATCGCTTTGATATCCGCTTCCATGCAAACCGGATACAGATCGCCTGCTCCGCCATACATCAGCGCGCTTTTTCGCATCAAAGAAAACTGATGCGCATCAAACCACGCCATCGCCTCTTCACGACGCTGATCCAGATTGCCGATCGTATCGCGCAGTTTTTTTTCATAACCGTCTGCCTGCTTTGCGCTGATCGTGCCATTTGCCTCAGCAAGCGCGATGCCCATTAACCAAAGCGTTGTTACGGTCGCTGCATAACCGATCGTACGGTAAATAAATTCTTCCTTTTCACTGCCCATTTCCAGCGCCACATCCGCCAAAGCGGCAATCGGTGCCTGCACATCCTCACAGATCGCACAGTTTAATAAATGCGCATCCTTTACTTTGCGCAAGCCTTCATATACAAGCCGTGTGCTGCCGCCCTGTGAAATAAAGACATAGAGCGCATCTTTCTTTAATTCCTCATAGTTGTAATGCAGAAATACGTTTGGATAATAGAAACGCACCCGATAGCCCAGCTTTTCTAAAAAGATCCGTGCCGTAAAAGCACTGTTGTAAGAAGTGCCGCTTGCCACAAACACCAGATCTCGACATTCTTTTGGCACATACGCTCCTAACTCTTGAAAGCGTGATGCACGCTGATCCACGATCTTCGTCAAAAGGGAAGGGATCCGCTCAATACAATTTAGTAATGTTGTCATAACAATTCCTCCGTTCCCCTTTAGTATATAACGAATGCGTGTAAAAGAAAATAGCGGTCAGTTATTTTAACCATGCGGGAGCGGTACTTCCCGATACTGCAGCAGTTCGCTTACCGTTACAAACTGATAGCCTTCCTCTTTTAACTGGGAAAGGATCGCCTTCAGTGCTTCGACAGTGCTGGGATACATATCGTGCATCAGGATAATATCGCCATCTCTTACCTCCTTCAGCACTCTGGAAGTGATCTGCTGTGCATCGCGCAGCTTCCAGTCCTGTGTATCCACGCTCCACCCCGCATAAAGCAGATCGTTTTCACTCATACAGGCATCTACGACATCATTATGACTGCCATAAGGAGGTCGAAGCAGTTTGGGCGCTTTGCCGGTTATCGCCTGCAATGCCGCTTGTGATCTGGTGATTTCTTCTTCGATCGCACTTCTCGATAAAGTCGTTAATTGCTTATGCGAATACGTGTGATTGCCGATCTCACTGCCCTCTAAGATCATACGCTGCAACAGTTCCGGCGCCAGATTGGCACGGCTGCCCAGAATAAAGAATGTCGCACAGGCCTGTTCCTCTTGCAATACATCGAGGATCGCACCGGTATAGCGCGGCAGCGGTCCATCATCAAAAGTGATCGCCACCATCGGTTTATCCGGATCGATCAAGCGCAGCGGCTCATTCAAAACATCATCATACGGCACGATCGTCTGCACCGTTTCCTTTTCCATCGTTTCATCGATCATCTCATAACCCAAACAAACCTGCACGGCAAAAGGATAAAGCATATCCTGATCAAAATACAGCTTCAGCTGATCCTTTTTCAAAACAAAACAGGCAAAATTCTGCGGCAGTGTTTCCGAACCGATCGAAAAAGCGAGACTGTCGCTTTGCTCCGGATAACGGTTACGCAGCTGTTCTCTGCTTAACTGTGCGATTTTCGCAAAGCCGCTTTCGCCAAATACATCCTCCAGATCAAAAAAATCACTTTGTTTCAAATCATAATGAATCGCGTGATAAGTCGTTTTGCTTGTATCATCAAAGCGCGTTTCCACCTGATATAAAATCGAAATATAGCGTTCTTCCTTCAAATACGATTTCCAGTCGATCGTCAGCTCCGCATTTTCTGCCTGTTTCGCCTCCTTGATAAAGTCCTTTTTTAGCTGTTTGACCAGCTGCTCGCTTTTGTCATTGATCGCTTCGATCTCACAGTGGATGCTGTGGATATAATAATGATAATGTTCTCCTTTTCCGATATCCGCCGCACTCTCGCCGTATTCATGGATCGGATCACTGTTCTGCTTCACTTCATAGCGGACACAGCCGCAAAGAAACAGCATACAAAAAAGACAGATCCGCGCTTTTTTCCCCATTTGATCACCTTTATGCTAAAGCATATGAACAAAGATGCGCTTTTCATGTATCAAAGTGAAAAAAATTTGTATTTCTCGGTCATTTGTTTTATCATAGTATCGGTATTTTATAAAGGTGGAATCAATATGAATGAAAAACAGAAAATGATCAATTTAGCCGTGATCGCCCATGTCGATGCCGGCAAATCAACCTTGGTAGACGCTTTCTTACGGCAAAGCGATGTCTTTCGCGCCGGTGAGGAAGTCGTGGAATGCGTAATGGACAGCAATGATCTGGAACGAGAACGCGGCATCACGATCTACTCAAAAAACTGCTCGATCACCCATGACGGCGTGAAGATCAATATCGTCGATACACCGGGACATGCGGATTTCTCCAGCGAAGTGGAACGTATCATCAAGACCGTAGATACGGTGATCCTATTGGTCGATTCCAGTGAAGGGCCGATGCCGCAGACCCGCTTTGTATTAAGCAAGGCGTTAGAGCTGGGGTTAAAGCCAATCTTGCTTATCAATAAGATCGATAAAAAAGATGCCCGGCCAAATGAAGTGGTCGATGAAGTATATGAACTGTTTTTAGAGTTAAACGCAACCGATGAACAGCTGGACTTTCCGATCCTTTACGGCATCGCCAGAGAAGGCATCGTACAGTATGATCTGGATACGCCAAGCAATAACATCGAACCCTTATTTAAGACGATCCTCAAACATACGCCATGTTATCCGGATAAAGATGAAGAAGCGCTGCAGGTACAGATCTCCGCGCTTGCCTATGACAATTTCATCGGCCGTCTGGGCATCGGGCGGGTTTACAGCGGTATTTTGAAGGAAGGCATGTCCGTTGCCATCTGTGATGATGAAGGGCATGTACGCAATAAAGCGATCTCACAGCTCTTTGTTTATCAGGGACTAAAGCGGGTAGCCGTCAAAGAAGCACACAGCGGCGACATCGTCGTCATTGCCGGCATTGCCGATATTTCGATCGGAGAAACGCTTTGTATGCCGGATCAGATCTTGCCGATGCCTTCGATCAAGATCGAAGAACCGACACTTTCGATGAATTTCATCGTCAATAAATCACCGTTTGCGGGCCAGTCCGGCAAATATGTAACATCCCGCAACTTAAAAGAACGGCTGGAAAAAGAACTGGAAGTCAATGTCGGATTAAAAGTGGAAGCAACCGACAGTGCAGACTGCTTTAAGGTAAGCGGACGCGGCGAGCTGCACATTTCCATCTTATTGGAAAATATGCGCAGAGAAGGCTATGAGGTAGCCGTTTCCAAGCCGGAGGTCATCCTGCATAAAGATGAAAAGGGACATACCGTGGAACCGGTAGAAGAAGTGATCGCTTTATCGCCGAGCACCTACAGCGGCACGATCATCGCAAAGCTGAACTTACGCAAAGGGGTCATGGTCGATATGGACGATGACGGCAGCTATTGCAAGATCACTTATCATGTGCCGACCAGAGGACTGCTTGGTTATCGCAGCGAATTTATCAATGATACAAGAGGAGAAGGCACGCTGGTATGCCGCCTGATCGGTTATGAGGAATACAAGGGTGAGATCCCGCAGCGCACCAACGGCGCTATGATTTCAACCGATACCGGCTCTGCCATGACGTATGCCTTATGGAATTTACAAGAGCGCGGTACCTTGTTCATTTCACCGCAGACCGAAGTATATGAAGGCATGATCATCGGAGTGAGCGCCCGCAATGTCGATATGGACGTCAATCCGCTCAAAAATAAAAAATTGACCGCGATCCGTTCCAGCGGCAATGACGAGGCGATGCGTTTAACGCCGCCAAAGATCATGACCTTGGAAGAAGCGTTGGAATTCATCAATGACGATGAACTGGTGGAAATCACTCCGGATACGATCCGCCTGCGCAAAAAAGGACTGACCCCGCAGGAACGCCGTCAATATTATCGTGAAAAGATGAATGCAGAAGAACTAAAATAGAGGCGCAAGCAGCGCCTCTTTTTCTATGCTTCATAATAATGCGCCTGCGCATGCCACAAGCGATGGTAAAGCCCCATTTTTTCCAACAGCTCCGCATGGGTGCCGCTTTCTACGATCTCCCCTTGATCAAACACATAGATGTGTTTTGCCATACGGCAGCTGCTCATACGATGCGAGATCATGATGCTCGTCTTATCTTTTGCCAGCATTTCCAATCGATGATAGATCTCATATTCCGAAAGTGGATCCAAAGCGGCAGTCGGCTCATCTAATACGATGAAATCACGATCATAATAAAGCGCTCTGGCAATCGCCAATTTCTGTTCTTCCCCTCCGGAAAGATCTACTCCTTCCGACTCCTCCTTACTAAGCGAGGTCGCCAAACCTTTTTCTAATTCCCGCATGCGTTTTTTTAACCCCGCACGTTCCAACTGTTCCCAAGCCTTCTCTTCATCTACCTGCAAGCCCCCGGCAATATTTTCTTTGATCGGGAAGGGAAACAGCTGAAAATCCTGAAAGACACTGGAAAAAAGCGACCAGTAGGCATTTAGATCATAGCTTTGCAAAGGCTTGCCGTTTAATAAGATCACACCACTGCTTGGCTCATATAAGCGAAGCAGCAGTTTGATCAAAGTCGTCTTGCCGGCGCCGTTCATGCCGACAAAAGCCAAATGATCCCCGCGTTCGATGCGCATCGAAACATGCTTTAATACCGGCTGATCCTGATGAGGATAGCAGAAACTCACATCTTTTAATTCCAATGATGTAAAAACAAGTGATTCCTGTTTCTTACCAGCCTGCTGAGCCGGCAAGTGCAGATAGGTCGCATACGCCTGAAAATAGCGGGCACGCAGCTGCATGCTCATGATCGAGGAAAGCCATGTGCGCAAAGCACTTGATAATTGCACGATCGCACCGCTGTAACGCATCAGTTCCCCATAAGTGATCGTCTTTGCCATAAAGCGCACCAGCACGACTCCGGCAAAAAATAGATTCATGCTCTGTGCAACAAGCTGTTCCAAACCGCCGATCACCCCAAAACGCTTTGCATAGTGATAAAACAGATTCATTAACTGATCCGCTTCTTTTCTGATGCGGCGGCTCAGCATGCCTTCCATATGATATAAACGAATATCCTTTCCCACTTGATAATCACTGCTGCAGATCTGGGAATAGTAGGCAAAGCGGCGATTACCCGCCACATTATCATAAAACTGATGCGTCAGCTCTTCATTTTTTCGTTTCATCAAAGCGATATTACAAAGCAGTACGACAGCAAACAGTACGATAAAGACAACCGGCAGATAAGCAGAATGGGCAAATTGAATCAGTGCGTTTCCCACTACGCTTTGCTTTTTTAGCATCATTACCAAGATCACAAGCGACTGGATGATCACAGCGCTGCTCTTGATAAATTCCTGCATATAATGTAAAAACCATTCGATGCCGCCACTGCCGTTTTGTCCTTCCCGCGCCTGCTGTAAATGATCTAAGGTCGCAGGATCCTCCAACAGCTCATAGCGCAGATCCAGCGTATGCTTTAAGATCGTTTCTTCGATCTCATATTGCAGGCGTGTTTTCATGGTTGTCGTCTGCTTTTCTAAATATGCGAGCAGCACCATCATGATAAAGGAAAGAAGCAGCAGGCTCCCTGCTAAGACAAGCGCCTTTTGTTCATTTTTTTCAAGAAATAAAGCATCTAATAGAAACGAGCTGAGCAAAAGGGATGCAAACGGCGCAATTGCGTTCAAAATGCCGTTTAACAGGGTAAGTGGGATACAGGAAGGCGAAACACGGTGAATCATCCGACAAGTTTCCATAAAGGCTCTGCTTTTTTTCATACTGTTTGCTCCTTTCGATAATACTGTGCCTGCACCTCATACAGTTCTGCATAACGGCCTTGCTGCGCCAACAGTTCCGTATGTGTGCCTCTTTCGATGATTTTTCCTTTTTCCAAATACAAGATCGCATCACAAAATTTCGTTGAAGCCAGCCGGTGTGAGATAAAGATCGATGTCTTATCTGTGCACATCGCGGCATATTGCTCATACAGCGCCGCTTCGGCAAGGGCATCCAGCGCTGCGCTTGGCTCATCTAAGATCAAGATCTTGCCATCATGATAAAGCGCTCTGGCAAGCATCAGTTTCTGGGTTTCCCCACCCGATAAATGAACGCCGTTTTCTTCGATCAGATTCGTTAAAGGCGTATGGATCCCATTTGGCAAAGCATGGATCGCCTCTGCCAGTCCTGCCTGTTTCAAAGCCTCCCATACCGCCTTTTCCTCATATTCATCATCACAAGACACATTTTGTGCAAGCGACAAAGCAAATACAGCCGCATCCTGAAACACGATCGAAATCAAATCAGAACGCTGTTTGGCACTGAGCTTGGTTACCTCTACCCCATCGATCAAGACCCTTCCCCGCTGGGGCACATAAAGACCGCAAAGCAGCTTCATCAAGGTTGATTTTCCCGCACCGTTGATTCCTACCAGCGCCACCTTTTCTTTGGCATGAATCGTCAGGCAAAAATCCTCGAAGATCCAGTCACCGCCCTCATAGCGGAAAGACACATGATCAAATTCGATCTTACCGATCGGATCAGAAAGTGACAATGTCGCATCCTTTTGCTGATACTTTTCCATGAATTGCCGATAATCGTTGATCCCGCGATGATCCATCTGCATATGATTCAATGACTTAACGAGCGCTTTGGTCCAAGTAGACAAAGAAGCAACCAAGGAAACATATAAAACAAAAGTATCCATCGCCATACCTTTCATCGCCTGATCGATCAGCCAAAGATAAGCGATCCCATCACGCAGCAGCAAAACAAATGCTTCTTTGATCTGCGCATAAAAGTATCGTTTCTGTACCTTTTGGTTCCACTTGATACAATGTGCCGATAAACGGGTAACTTTGCCCATGATCCAATCTTGCAGCTGATAAAGGCGAATGTCTTTTGCCGGATCCGGTTTCGTAAATAAAAACTGTAAACGCGAGAATAAACGCGCTTCTTTTATCCAATCCTGTTTATGCGTTTGTTCATAGGTCCTGGCACGCCGATACATGCACATCTGCAAAAGCGCAACAAGTGCGAACAGGACAGAAAACAGCAGATCATCCTTGGCAATGATCAGAATATAGGCAAGCAGACCGCATAGAGAAGAAAGCGCGGTTTTTCCTTCCCGAATGATACCCTCAAATCCATACTCATTGGCATTCACAGAATACATGACTGCCTGCGCCTGCTCATCACGAATCTTAGGATTTTCCAGGTCGCTGTATGCCATGTGCAAAACCTGTTCCATCATGTCTAAACTGTAGGTAAAGCGCAAACCGATCAAACGTGCCGCATTGTATTCGCTCAAGCGAGAACTGCCATAAGAACAAAGAAGCAGTGCTAAGGCATATACACCCAGCATCGTGAAAGCCTGCGCATAAGATGACTGCGCAGCACACCAAAGCAGAAATGCAGGAAACACATTCACCAGCAATGGGAAAAGAACGGAAAGCACGACCTCCAACAATAAGGTTACAAGCAGTTTCGCATCAAATGTATGAATACGCTGAAAGATCGCTTTCAGATTGTAAGCAATGGAATACATAGGCACCTCCTGATCTGTTATATAACATAACATTGTTTTATTTATCGTTATACTATCATAACATTGTTTTGTTGTAAAGAGTGAATTTATCATTATTTCAACTTACATCTCTTTCTCTATGCTTTTTCTTTGCTCATGATTCTCTTTGCACGCGCAAAAAACCTCTCTGCTATACAGAGAGGTCGTGTCCGTTATTGCGTTTTACGAATATTGCGTTCATAAAATACTTCGGGTATCCTTGTAAAAAAATTTGGTTTTTTGCTGTGATAAGCGCGCATTACGAATAATGTAATTAGAATACCGCCTACAAAAGCAGACATCGTATCCGTGATCGAATCATGAACGCCCTGTGTATAATGATTGATACAGTCATTATCAAAAAAGATCAGCATCGCATATTCATAATATTCCCATAACAGTGCGATTGCCATGTTGCAGGCATTGATAAAAACCAAAAAGAGCCGATAGCACTTGCGGTCCTCTAAGCGATTGCTTTGACGAATCAGATAAAAGAGGATCATCGCCGCCAATGTCGCAAATAAACCGGAACAAAAATGTACGACCTTATCAAAGAAGAACAGCGAATAACCGCCTAAGCAACTGCCGATCAGCGACGCAAAGTAACAGAAGCAGGTCGATAAAATATAAATCTCATAGACCGGCTGAAAATGAAATAAGCGAAACAGCAGTGGCACGATCAAAGGACATAGAATTGACACAAAGCCCATATAAAACGCTTGCTTATCACTTTCATAATTGATGATAAACGCATAAAGCAAGGTCAAGGCATAAATAACAGCAACGAATAGGTTGATCTGCTTTAATCTTTTTTCGCTAAGATTCATGACGGATATCTCCCAGCATCTTCAATTTCAGATTCAGCAGTTTTTCCGTTACATCGACATAATAGATCTGCGGATATTCAAAGCGAAAGATCTCATCCCAAAGATGGGCCAATTCTTCTTTTGCATAGGCGCGGATCTCTCCTAGGCTTGGCACATCGTAAACCAGCTTGCCATCAATAAAGATCGGCTGTAAAAGCGAACGTAATTGATAAGTACCGCCTTTGAAAGTCTTGTTTTTCCAACTGTTCATCGGATGATAGATCGTAAGATCCTGCTTTTCATCCAGCGTTTCTTCATATAATGCCATCACATCGCCCATCGCCTTTCCGCTTTCCTTATCATAAATGCGATACAGGTTTTTATAGCCGGGGTTGGTGATTTTCTCCACATTTTCACTGATCTTGATCTTCGGGATCCAAACATCGTCTTTTTTTACCGCGCTCATCTTATAAACACCGCCAAATACCGGCGTACTGCGGGAACAGATCATATTTTCACCGACTCCGAAAGAATCGATCTGCGCCCCTTGCTCGATGAGTGATTTGATGATGTATTCATCAAAAGAATTGGAAGCGACGATCTTACAGTCCTGCATCCCTGCTCGGTCGAGTTCTTTGCGGATCTTCTTGGAAAGATAAGCGATGTCACCGCTGTCGATCCTTACTCCCGCCATGCGCTTGCCCATCGGCTCCAACACTTCTTTAGCGACCTTGATCGCATTAGGCAGACCGCTTTTTAATGTATCATAGGTATCCAGCAAGACCGTACAGCTGTCCGGATAAGTCAGAGCATAGGCACGAAATGCCTCATACTCGCTTTCATACGACTGAATAAAAGAATGCGCCATGGTGCCTAATACCGGGATCCCAAATTTTTCCCCTGAGAAAGTAGTGGCAGTACCGACGACTCCGCCGATATAAGCTGCCCGCGCCCCATAGTTGGCCGCATCGAAATTATGTGCGCGCCTTGCCCCAAACTCCATGACCGCGCGTCCCTTCGCACTGCGTACGATCCTGCTTGCTTTGGTTGCAATCAGTGTTTGATGATTCAAAGCCAGCAACAAAGCGGTTTCCAGCAGCTGTGCTTCGATGATCTTTGCCTTCACCCGCAATAACGGCTCATATGGAAAAACCGGTGTGCCTTCTGGGACCGCGTAGATCTCGCCGGTAAAGATAAAATGACGCAGATAGTCTAAAAACGGTTCACTGAATTTCTGCAAGGAGCGTAAGTAGTCGATGTCCTCATTTGTAAAATGCAGATTCTGCACATAACCGATCACCTGTTCCAGACCGGAAAAAAGCGCATAGCCGCCGCCGTCCGGGTTACGTCGATAAAACAGATCAAAGACGACTTCCTTATCTTTCTCTTTGCTGTTGAAATAACACTGTGACATCGTAAGTTCATAAAAATCCATTACCAGACTCAAATTCCGTTCATCACGAAAATCAAATTTTTCATCATACGTATCCATAAAAACCTCCTAGTAAGTGAAGTCTTTGACGACTTCCACCGCATTGCCCGCCATATTGGCAATCGCAAATGCATTGCAGGCATAAGCGTCATGCACCTGATCGATATGATAAGTATCGATCATGGAGATCGGCACCACAACACGCTGGTCGATCTGTTTTTCATTCAAGTACGCCCGCAGCGTCAAAGCAAACTGCAAGATACAGATATCGGTGCAGCAGCCGACGATCACAAACGTATCGTAATCATTTTGATGTGCCGCATAATAAGCCTGCCAGTTTGGCGAAGTAAATGTGCACGTACTGTTTTTGGTTAATTTGGTTTTCACGTATGGTTGTAATGGAGCAACAACTTCACTTTCTTCACTGTCCTTTAGACAATGCGGCGGATAGGATCGAAATTCCAGTGCATTTGGCTCATGCGTATCGGCGACAAAAACACAATCGCCTCCCTGTTTCAGTAAGGTTTCGATTGACGGTATGATTTCCATGATCGCAGGATCTGCCAACGCCCCTTCTTTCACAAAACCGTTGATCATATCAACGACAACGACGCACACCTTTCCATATTGCCCAAAAGGCACAGTTGCGTACTGCTTCAAAAACGAATCACTTACTCTTGCCATCCTGCTTCACTCCTTTTATCTTTTTCTATTATACCATGTTTTAGAAAAAGCGTAACAAAAAGCGACCCTCTGTTGGTCAAAGTGAAGCAAACAGCAAATGACAAAGCGATAACCCCTGATACAGCAGGAAACACACAAGATAAGGCAGTAAACTCATCAGCAACAAAGAGGCAAGCATGGTGCGCAAGCCATATTCTTTGCGCAGCGCCTGTAAGGTCATGATACAGGGAATGCTCAATAAAATATAGACCAGAAAGCTGAAAGCTCTTGCCTTGGCACTTTCATCATGCCACAGCAAAGCGATCGTTTTTGTCGTATCTTCCTCTTTTTGTCCCTGCAAGGTCATGCTGGCAAAGAACGTGTCTGCTAAGCGCTTAGGCAACTGCTTTGTTTCATCCTGAAACACAAAAGGCATTTCTGCTGCGGAAGCATCTGCCAGCTGTCCTAAAAAGCCGATCACACTTTCTTTCGCGATGATCCCGCTCGGTAATGCCGCCACACTTTCCCAATTCGTACCGAAGCCAAGCGGTTCAAAGGCCATGGAAACCGGTTTGGCTGCCTGCGCCAGATAACTGTCCTGCAAACTGCCGTTAGGGAAATAAGTGAGCGCCCATAAGACAATAATGACCCATATTACCAAAGACATCGTCTTTTTTACATAAGCACGCACCTCCTGTTTGATCTTTTGCATGATCATTTTCATACGCGGCAGGCGATAAGGCGGCAGCTGCATCAAATAAAGCGTTTGTGCCTTTGTGGTGTGGTTTTCAAACTGGTGAAGCAGAAATGACAAAACAAGGGCGATCCAGATGCCGATCGCATAGAGCAAGATGATGACATAAGGCGCTTGATTGCCGAAAAACGCGCCGGCAAACAGAACATAAACCGGCAGCCTTGCTCCACAGGACATAAACGGCACAAGCAGTGCCGTACGTTTGCGCAGTGCTTCGTTTTCAATCGTACGAGTCGCATAGATCGCCGGTACATTGCAGCCAAAACCTAACACAAAAGCGACAAAGCTGCGCCCGCTTAAATGAAAAAAGCGCATGATCCGATCCATCAGAAAGGCGATCCTTGCCATATAGCCGCTTTCCTCCAACACAGCCATCGCCCCGTACATATACGCCATCAGCGGTACAAAGCTCAGCACGCTGCCAACGCCTGCTAACAGACCATTTTGTATCAATGCACGCATCCATGCCGGTACATCACCCAAAATTTTCGCACATACAGCGCCGCCATAGTCCTGGATCAGATATTGGATAAAGGCAGTCCACGGCGCACTGCCGCGAAAGATCACCAGAAGCACAAAGAAAAAGATAACGGCAAACAAAGGAAGTCCCCAGAAGCGATGCAAAAGGATCTGATCGAGCTTGTAAGTAAAAGCATTGCGTTTTTTCATGTCTGCGTGCACATAACCCATCATGCTTTCTACCGCATCCATGCGCAACTGATCCCAATCAGCCAACTGCTTTTGATAACGCATGACCCCATCATCGATCTGAAGCAGATGCAGATGGTGCATGATCGCGGTATCTTCGTTTACCACGCCGATTCCCAGACGAAAGATTGCCTTGGCATCACTTTCGGCAGTCTGGATCTTGCTTTTTATGTAAGAGAGCAGCTGCGTAAATCGGTGTTCCTTTAACGGATTGAGGAGCGGATAATAAAATACTGTATCATTCACATGGCAAAGCAGCGCTTTTTTTACTTTGTCATAATCATTTCTATCAAGTGCACTGGCACAGATGATCGGCACTTGCAACCGCCTTGACAACTTTTCGGTTTCGATCAGCATGCCATGCTTTTCCACCTCGTCCATAAAGTTCAACAACAGCATCATCGGTATCTGCAATTCTCTTAACAGCAGGGTGAGATACAGACTGCGCTTCATATCGGTCGCATCAATGACCTGTACGATCAGATCCGGCGTATGTTCTTTCAGATAGTTTTGAGTGATCGCTTCCTCTCCCTGTGTTTCCTTTAGCGCATAAATTCCAGGCAGATCGATCAAATGATAAGACTGATCCCAGTTCACATAAGCTTCTTTTTTCGCAACCGTTACTCCGGCCCAGTTGCCTACCTGCAGATCCGCATGTGCCAAGGCATTGATCCAGGCGCTTTTCCCGACATTGGGATTGCCGATAAAGGCGATTTCTTTCATCTTCTCACTCCTTCAACAAGATTTGATGCGCGTCTTTGCGGCGAATGGCAAAAAAGATGCCTTCGATTTCAAAAAGCAATGGATCATGAAGCGGTGCACAACGCAAAAAACAGATCTTGGCACCCGCATAGATACCCTGATGAAAAAAATGATCATGAAGCTTTGCGGGAGCATCGATCTTTGCGATCTTTGCACATGCGCCGCTTGCTAATTCATCTGCACGCATCGTATCACCATTCTCACCTTATGCAAAGCTTCTTTGGGTTATGTATAGGTAACAATAATTGAAATAATTTTCATGAAAAATAATATTTCTGTTTTCTTTTTTTATTGCATTCCCGCTTGATCGTTGTATAATAGGAATAGAATGAAAGAGGTGTTGATATGGCATATTTAGATGAAATCAAAGCAACTGTCAAAGCGCGGAACCCCCATGACAGGGAGTTTTTACAGGCAGTTGATGAAGTGCTGGATTCTTTGGAAATCGTCGTTGAAAAGGATCCCTCTTTGTTAGGATCCGGCATTTTCGAACGAATCGTAGAGCCGGAGCGTCAGATCATCTTCCGCGTTCCTTGGGTAGATGACAAGGGCAAAGTACAGGTGAACCGCGGTTATCGGGTGCAGTTCAACTCAGCGATCGGGCCTTACAAAGGAGGCTTGCGTTTCCATCCAAGCGTCAATTTAAGCATTATTAAGTTTTTGGGATTTGAACAAGTATTCAAAAACGCCTTGACGACCTTGCCGATGGGCGGGGGAAAAGGCGGAAGCGACTTTGATCCAAAGGGCAAAAGCGATCAGGAGATCATGCGTTTCTGTCAAAGCTTTATGAGCGAGCTGTATCGTCATATCGGAGCCGATTGTGATGTACCGGCAGGCGATATCGGCGTCGGTGCGAGAGAAGTCGGTTATTTATTCGGGCAGTATAAACGGCTGCGCAATACGTTCAGCGGCACTTTGACCGGTAAAGGACTTACCTGGGGCGGCTCTTTGATCCGCAAGGAAGCAACCGGCTATGGTCTGTGCTATTTTACCGAAGCGATGTTAAACGATCATCAAAAGAGCATGGCCGGCAAAAAAGTCGTGATCTCAGGATCAGGCAATGTGGCCATTTATGCAGCGGAAAAAGCAGCGCAATTAGGTGCGCTTGTCATAGCGATGTCCGATTCCAAGGGCTATGTATATGATCCATGCGGTATTGATCTTGATTTGATCAAAGAGATCAAAGAAGTGAAACGGGAACGCATCAAAGTCTACGCGGACATGAAAAAAGACGTTACTTATGTCGATTGCTGCAAAGACATCTGGACGATTCCATGCGACATCGCTTTACCGTGTGCAACCCAGAACGAGTTAGATGAAGCAGGCGCCAAAGCACTGCTTTCCCATGGTGTGATCGCCGTAGCGGAAGGTGCGAACATGCCATGTACCCCGGAAGCGATCGCCGCTTTCCAAAATGCCAAGATCCTTTATGCGCCGGGCAAAGCAAGCAATGCGGGCGGTGTGGCCTGCTCCGGCTTAGAGATGAGCCAAAACTCCATGCGTTACAGCTGGAGCAGTGAAGAGGTCGACGCGAAGCTAAAGACGATCATGGAATCCATTTATCAAAATGTGGCACAGACCGCAGACGCATATGGACATACGGATAATTTCGTGGTCGGCGCCAACATTGCCGGTTTCTTAAAAGTAGCACAGGCGATGAAAGAACAAGGCATCGTATAACATGCAGTGCCGACAGGAAGTTTCATTTGAGACTTCCTTTTTTTCGCAAAAAAGTCTTGTATTCCCCTTGTTCATAGGGAAACTACAAGACTTCTTTTTTTAATTCGTCTGTTTCTTTTTCAGCCAAATGCCGGCCGCAAGCACCACAACACAGCCACCGGCAACGATGAGCCAAATCTCTTGATCACTGTGATCACCGGTATTCGGTGCATCTACGCTTTGATCATTTGGCTTTGTAGTGGTTTGATCGCTCTTTGTTTCATCGCTTCTTTCTACGATCGAATAAGTAGAGAAATGATCAGCTGCTTCTCCTTTATGTCGCCTCCAGTATAACATATTCCGTAATGAAATACGCGCTTATTTTTACTCATTTCTGTAAAAATCAGACAATAGTCGATATTTCAATAAAGCAATGATCGTTTTCGCATCTTTGATCTCATTGCTTTCAATTAAGCGAAGTGCCTCATGAAGCGGCATACGCACGACTTCCACTGCTTCTCCCTCATCAAGCTCCTGTTTCAAAAATACCGCATGCTCGGCAAGCACAAGATGGATCACTTCGCTCGCATAGGCGACTGTCGGATAAAGATAACCGAAGTAACGTGGATACCGGGCAATATAGCCGGTTTCCTCTCGCAGCTCCCGCATGCCCGCTTCCACGATGCTTTCCCCTGCTTCCTGCTTGCCGCCGGGCAATTCATATAACACTTCTTTGGAAGGATAGCGAAACTGCTTGACCAGGATGACCTGCTCTTGTGCGTCAATAGCCAATACCGCAACCCCGCCGCTGTTATGCACGACTTCACGAATGCTCCTAGAGCCATCTTCCAATTCCACTTCATCTTTTTCCACACGCAAGATCGCTCCATCATATAGACACGTGCTGCTGATTTGTTTTTCCCACATCCTATCTCAGCTCCTTTTCCATGATCATGACCTCTTTATGGGGCATGGTGATCGCTTTGCTTATCTTTTGCTTTACCTGAAATCCCATCGCTTTCCAAAACATTGCCGCCTTTTGATTTTCCTTGATGACGGCCAAACGGATCTTGCGATACCCTTGTGCCTTGAGTTTCATTTCCAGTGCTTCATAAGCGCTTTTTCCATAACCCTGCCGATGCCTGTTTCCATCTACTAAAAATAAACCGATGTAATAAGTATGCTTAAGCGGATAGTCTTTGATACCATCTAACAAGGCGATCGCCGTACTTCCTTCATACAATAATCCATACTGCTTTTGATCTTCTGTGCAGCCGGGTGGAAGCAGCCTTTGGTCTTTGGCTACATCATGAAGGGTCGGCAGTTTTTCGCCACACAGTTCAAAATAAGCGCGATTGCTCGCATAAAGTGACAAAGCCGTTTCCAGATCCTGATCTTTGCATGGCTGAAACCGCCATTTTTCTTCCTCGATCGGATACAACTTCCAATCACAGTGCAGATTTCGATAGATCGCCACCGCATAATGATTCCCCAGCCGCTCGATCCTAGCATAGCGATAGAGCAGATCCTGCGATATATGGTAATGCGTACTGATAAAAGAAATAGCAGCGTGCCACTCTTCTCTTGTCAAGGTCGGCGGATACCAGCGCTTAGGGCGTGTCTTGGCGATCAACAGATAGTCCATGATCATCACATCCCGATACGCGCCTTGTAAAAACGCATCTAAATAAACAAATAGATCATATAGTTGATAACGATGAAAGGCAAACTGATGCGCTTTGTAATAGCAGCCCAGTCGATAAAAGAAAGCAAAAGGCGATGGTTCTTGATCCAGCACCGCTTTCATCGTATGTGAAAAACGACCGCTGTTCCAATATTTTTCCAGCATATCTTCTGCCAAATGAATGTTTTGTACCTCCTCTTGCGACATCCACTGATTTTCGATCATCGCATAAGGCGCTTTTTCTTCATAACGATAGCCATAGCGCTTGGCGTCTTTACGCAGCGAAGTGCCTCTTAACAGCTTCAAAAAGCCCAACTGCAGCTCTTTCGCACGAAATGCGAACACATCGTCAAACGATTTGGCAAAGCGATCATAGCTTTCATAAGGCAAGCCCGCAATCAGATCGAGATGCAGTTCACAGCGATCGCCCTGCATCAATGCCTTTACCACTTCCTGTAAGCGCGTAAAATCCTGCATGCGGGCAATCGCACGGTTTGCGGGTTCATAAGTGGACTGAATCCCGATTTCAAAACGAAATAATCCCTTTGGCGCTTTGGTGTTGATAAAATCAATCAAGCTCTGTGGAAAAACATCGGCATTGATCTCAAATTGAAACTGCTGATGCGGCGCATGATGAGAGACGATATAGTCTAAGATCGCAAGCGCATGCTTCGGGTTGGCGTTAAAGCTGCGATCCAGCACCTTGATCGTCTTGGCCTCACTTTGGAAGATCAGATCCAACTGATGATACAAATAAGGAAGCGAAAAGAAGCGCATGCCCTTTTCTAACGAGGAAAGACAGTATTGACACTGGTAAGGACAGCCGCGGCTCGTTTCAAAATACAATATGCGCTTCCCCATCGCTTCTTCATCCTGCGGCAGCGCATAGGGCGATTCCAGTTGTTCAATGAAAGAAAGCGGTGTTTGCGCAATGTCTTTGGCAATCGCCCCACGATAACTGACACCGCATATTTCTGCTCTTTCTTTTTTCTCAATACAGCTCAATAACTGCGGAAACGTGATTTCCCCTTCTCCGCTCATGATATAATCGGCACAAGTATGCGCTAAAAAATAAGCGGGTTCATAAGAAACCTCAGGGCCGCCTAAGATCAAGATCAAAGAGGGCGCTTGCTTTTTTAATGCCGCGCAGATCGCCTTCGTCATTTCAATGTTCCAGATATAACAGGAAAAAGCGATCACATCTGCTTTTTTCGCAAGCAGATCGGCAGTAATCGATGCAACAGAGTCTTTGATCGTATATTCGCAAATACAAACATCGTGCTGTGGCTTTGATGCGACATAAAGCAAACGCAGTGCAAGTGCTTTATGAATATATTTGGCATTCAGCGTTACCAGTAATGTTTTCATATGTTTTATGCGGCTTTCTTTGCCCGCGCTAAAATCAACTGCTTCCATTCCTCATAGCGCGCTTCATCAAATGTTCCTTGCGCAAATGGAGCAGAGAAGGCATGCTTGCTGACGACTAAAAGCGGCGGCACCTGCAGCTGCTTAAAGGCATTGCGGCGCATCGTCGTACAGAACCAGTCCAGATCCTCGATAAAAGCTTTAGGATCATCTAACCCATAGTACACGATCCAGCGATACAGCGCATGATCTTTGATTTCTCCGCTGGCATAGCGCTCCATCAGTTCTATGATCGAAAAATCATGACGATGATCGATCAGATAATCATGATAAAACCATTTCATCGGATCACGCTGTTGATTTGCGAGTTCTGCGCTCGGCATCACTTCCCACAGCAGTTTATTTTCTTCTATTCTAGGAAGCAGCGCCGAAGGGATCACTTCCTTTTGATAGTCGCTGTTGATCTGTTTGGAGAGTTGAAACAGCGTTACCTTGCTTAAATCGCCTAACAGTGACAAGGCGCCGATCGCATCTCCATACAGCGTACAATAGCCAAGTGCCAGTTCCACCTTATTGCCATTATTGGCAACGACTCCACCATGCACAGATGCGAAAGTCGATAACAGATGACCGCGCAAACGCGCCTGGATATTCTCCTTTACCAGCGATGGCCATTTCGTTTCGTCATATCCATACTGCTTCATCACAGCGCTCGTCGCATCACGCAGCAGTTCGATATTGCCTTTCGCATAATGAATGCCCAGTGTCCTTGCCAGCTTTTCCGCATGATCGATCGTTTCCTTGGAATTATAACACGTTGCCAGATGATAACCGTAAACACGCTCCTTGCCAAGCGCCTTCGTCAATAATGCGGCGCTTACACTGCTGTCTAATCCACCGGATAATCCGATGATCCAAGGCAGCTTTCCACCCAGCAATTCTTCATCAAAATAGCGGATACCGTTGCACAGCGCCGCAAACAGATCCTGCTGCTTCCTTTCTTTCACTGTGATCGTTTCATCTAACTCCACGATGCACATCCCCTCTATCCCATCATCTACTCCCCGTTTCCACTGCTTGTTTTGATAAACGCCGCTGCCGCCCTGATAGATACACACATGCTTGCCGCAATTCTGCATACCGATCGGATTCACATAAAGCGTGTTGCCTTTCGGCACCCATTTCGTTTCATCAAAGCAATAGGCATCACAGTCAATATTGATCGCCCAGTCCGCCAACATATAGTCGTGATGAAACTGCAAAGAAAACAAATGATCCCGGTATTCGATCAGATCATGAATGGCATTTTCTTCAAAGTAACGTCCATCATCGCCATAACCGCCGCGCTCATTGCGCTTGACCCGCATATGCGTTTCCTTGTCAAAGGCAAAAAACGCACAGTTAAATAAATGCCCGTGCCGATATTTCACATTGCCCCATACGATGGCAATCTCCTTTGCCAAAGCGATGATTTCTTCATTAAAGTGATCGACATAGGCACACCACTTCTCATCCAACCAGCGATCTCCCAATAAATAACCGCTTACCGCATTTTGCGGAAATACGATCAGATCGCATCCCTGCTTCTTTGCATCGGCGACCCGTTCGCGGATCATCGCCATATTTTCTTCACATTTTCCCGCTTTTACACGCATTTGTATAATTGCTGCTTTCATAATAATTCCTCCCGTTCTTTCTTATTTTACCACAAATCACGCACAAGTTCGCGCGATTTCATAAACACTTGCTTATTGCACATCTTCACAAAGAAAAGGAATCGATCATCGATCGATCCTTGCTTCCTATCTTATTTCAATGCACCGGAAAGGCCGGGCACGATCTGTTTTTTACGTGAAATCACGCCGTTCACAAAATAGTCTTCGCCTTGCACCTGATCGCGGAACGCATCATCGACGACCCAAGCGAGATTGCCGACATAAAGCAGATTGCTTCCCTTGCCCTCCACATCGGTAAAGCACATCAGCAGCAGGTCAAAGTTATTGGCATTGTTGATCGTACGCATATATGCTAGAAATTCATCGCGGATCGCCAACATCTCCGTTACATCCGCAATATTGATCTGTCCGATCGCAATGCGCTTGCCTTCAATGACGTACTCCTTAAAGTCATTGTATAAGATCTCCGAAAGATTTTTTCCTTTCAGCGTCGCCACCTGTCTAAACATTTCCGGCGCCAGCTGCGCTAAATCCAAGCCTGCGATATCCGCCAGCCATTTCGCAATTTCCTTATCCCGCGGCGTACAGGTCGGCGAATTAAAATTCATCGTGTCGGAAATGATCGCATAGCACATACAGCCGGCGATCTTCGGATCTGGTTTCAGCTGATTTTCCTGATACATCAAAGCGATGATCGAGCAGGTGCTGCCGATGATCTCATTGCGGAATTTGACCGGATAGGTCGTCGTCACATCTCCGATACGATGATGATCCACGATTTCCAGCACCTCCGCATCTTTCAGATAATCAATGCTTTGTGAGATCTCATTGTGATCGACCAAGATAAATTTTTTCTTCGGATAATTCAACAAGTGATAGCGAGAAATCGAACCCAGCACTTTTCCTTGTGAATTGAGCACCGGATAACTTCTGAAACGTGTTTTCGACATCTTTTTATAAACGTCATCAATGTATTCATTATTATGAAACGACACGATCTGGCGGTGCATGATCGAACCGATGCTGATTGCCTGATAGATCAAACGCGCCACCTGAAGCATGCTCATCGGTGTCTTGATGACATCACAGCCATATTCTTCCGCCATTTTGATCATGCTTCGGGATATAATATCCGTTTCCACCAAGATCAGACATGAGGCACCATTGTCGATGACATAGCGCTGGGTCTGTAAATCATCACTTACGACTACGATCGAATCCTTAAAATCATAATCCAGCTTTTCGACATCTTTTCCCGATAACAGATGCACCTGCCCTTTTTTTCTAAAGCGCGTGCAGCGATGAAGAAAACTGCCGTCCAGCACTTCGCAAATATTATCCACCGAAGTTTCCGCCATGAGCTGTGCAAGATTGCCCTTTGCATTCAATAGCAGCTTTGAAATATCGGAAAGCGATACGACTCCCAGCAAATGGTCCTCGTGATCGACCACGGAAACCGATACATTCTTGCCGGTATTCTGCCCGGAGAAAGAGCACATCCGATTCCATGCTTCCTTGATCGTACTGTTTTTCGTCAGCTTGATCGGTTCATCAAAAGGGATGTCATACAGTCTGACCCGTGCATTTTCGATATAGATCGGTTCTTCCATCTGAAACTTACGCAATACGAATTCCGTCTCACTATTGACCTCGCCGATTCTGCAAGCCACTGCCGCAATGCCTAACTTACGCTTTAATTCCGCATAAGAGATCGCTGCCATGATCGAATCCGTATCCGGATTTTTATGTCCGATGATGTGAATCAAATCACCCATTTTTATCACCCTCTCTCACATGGCATCTATTTTTCCATGTGTTCTTATTCTACTGTAATGATACCAAATATGCAATTAAAATGATAGTAACACTGTAATATTTTATAAAACGGCACCCTGCTGTCAAATTGACAGCGCTTTGATTCCATACTACAATAAAGAAAAGAAAGAAGGATGAAGATGAAGCGAATCGCACATTTCGGTTTGGTTTCCTACGAGCAGTTTCAAAAAGGCTGTAAAACAGCTGCGGCTTTGAGCGAAGAACAGATCCAAACGTACTATCAGCAATTAAAAAAACCCAAACGGGCAACCGCAGGAAGCGCCGGGTATGATTTTTATCTGCCCTATGACATTACCTTAAAACCACAGGATACACTTTTAATTCCGACCGGCATCAGAGCCTATATGGAAAATGGCTGGGTGTTGCAGCTATATCCGCGCAGCTCTTTAGGTTTTCGTTACCGCATGCAATTAAATAATACGGTCGGCGTAATCGATGCGGACTATTTCTTTGCGGATAATGAAGGCCATATTTTCGCTAAGATCACCAATGCCTCTTTGGATGGGAAAACCTTGCACTTAAAGCAGGGTGATGCGTTCATGCAGGGAGTTTTTCTGCCCTTTGGCATCTGTGATGACGATGATGCTTCCGCAGTCAGAACAGGCGGCTTTGGCAGCACTTCCAAACAGTCTTCCTAAAAGGCTGTTTTTTTAATAGGCAATAGTCTAATCCTCTGTTTTCATTCTTGTTCTTGATTCGCTTTCGCATATCGATCCGCTTCCTCCTGCATCACTTCATCAAAATCATACCAAATATCTTCCCATTCGCCGACCTGATCCTTGGTCAGCGCATGCAGATAAGAGCGAAATGCGATCTGTGCCAAAGCCGCAAAGATCGGTGATAGTAAGACCCCGACGATCCCAAACAGACCTTGTGACAGAAATAAGAACACAAAGGCAAGAAACGGTCTGACGTCCATCGTTTTTTGAAAGATAAACGGCTGTAACACATTCGCCTCTAGCTGCTGTACGATCCACACAAGTGCCAGCGCCACATAGGGAATCTGATCACAGGATACAAACGCGACCAGCACGATCAAAAAAAAGCCCAGCGTCGCCCCGATATAAGGCCAAAGGTTCAGCAGCGCCAATACACTGGCATAAAGAAAGGCGCCGGGAAAACCGCCCAGATACAGGATCAAACCGCAGCTGATGACCAGAAAGCCCAGATCGATCGCGGTACCGATCAAGTATTGGTAAATGATATTGTTCATCGTTTGGTAAAAGTTTTCCATACGAGGATGCTTAGGCAAAAGCTTTTTGGCGGTATGCATCACAAAGGGCAGATCCAGGGCCAGAAAAAACGCTGTGATATAAGCGATCATCATGTGCATGATCTGCTTGGCCATATCAGAAAGGGAGGCAAGCAAAAAAGCAGAACCCTGTGTGATTACATCTTTTTTCAGATCCTGCACTTCCTTTGGCAATACGTGCAGCACCTGTTCCAGCCCTGCTAACAAAGAGGAACTGCGCTCATAAAGACGCTGCAGCTGTTCATAAAAGGAAGGCAGGAAAAAAAGCAAAAACAGCAGCAGTGCTAATGCGACACCGACATATACAAGGTAAACAGCACGGCGATAACGCATGCGCCGATTCAGTTTCAATACGAGCGGCTGAAACAACAGCGCTAATATGATACCGAAAGCGATTGGATAAAGCACTTCCAGTAAATGAAGCAGAATCGGAAACAGCAGCAGTTCTTTGCTGATAAGGATGATCACAAACAAAGTAAGCAGTGGAAGCAATAAGCGCTTTGCATATTCGTTTCCTTTTTTTATCATGGAAATTCAAAAGAAAGCCCCAGGATCGTGGGGCTATTCGCTCATCAGATAGTCGCTGATACCATCTTCAAACTGATGTACCTTACGCATCAGTTTTTTCTTTGTCCGTTTGCTTTTATGACGCAGTTCATCCAATTCATCTTCTTTGGTATAGCCGATGCAGATGCCGGCAACTACGCCTAGTGCAATGCAAAGCAAATCTTTCTTCATTACCATCACTCCTTTGTCAATCGTATTATGCACAAATGAAGATGGTTTTATTCAATGATTTGCAATTCTCCATCATATACAGGCACCTTTTCTTCTTCGTTTGAGCCGACAAGCCGTTTGACAAGGGCGGTTTTTCGCTGGTGGCGTTCATTGGTGCTGCCCGCATAGTAAAACGCGTCCTCACTTCCCAGCAAAACGATTGCCTGTTTAGCGCGGGTAATTGCCGTATAAAGCAAACGTCTGCTTAATAAATAGCGGTAATCATAAACGATCGGCAAAATGACGATCGGATATTCACTGCCCTGCGCTTTATGTACGGAAATACAATAAGCATGGGTAATATGCGAAAACTGCTCGTTTCGATAAGAAACGATCGCATCATCAAAGGAAGCGGTGATTACCGTTTCATGGAGTGCATTTTCCGAAGCGGTCTCAATCTCGATGATTTCACCGATATCACCGTTATATACATTATCCTCTACTTGATTTTTCAGCTGTAAAATGCGATCTCCTTCACGAAAGATCCGATTTCCCACATGAACTTCCCGTTTCCATGTCTCACTTGGATTACATAGTTTCTGCAAAGCATGATTAAGCGCATCGATACCGGCAACGCCCTGATACATCGGTGCAATGACCTGCATATCACAAGGGTCATATCCTTTTTCTAAAGCATGTGCCACGATCTTTATGATCTGATCCTTGACTTCAAAGTTCTCGCAAGGAAAAAAAGCAACGTCACGACCGTTTTTTAAGCATGCCTCCTGCCCTTCCAACACCCCATGCGCCAGTTCGATCACTTCGCTGCCTTCCGCCTGACGATAAATATGATGCAAGCGGATAAAAGGAAAACACTTGGCGGCGATCAAATCTTTTAACAAAGTTCCGCAGCCGACACTTTCCAGCTGGTTTTCATCTCCGATCAAAACGAGCTTCTGCACATGTCCGCAAGCACAAAGCAAATGATAAAAGAGCCAATTATCCACCATGGAAAACTCATCGATGAACAAAACATCAGCGTCGATGGGATGCTGCTCATTTACTTCAAAGGTATTGTCGGTAATATTCCAGCGCAGTAAACGATGGATCGTCGAAGCAGGCGCATCGCTTAATTCCGATAAGCGCTTGGCCGCTCTGCCGGTCGGGGCGCAAAGCATCGCTTTGCCATTTGGATAAAACCGCTTATATAACTGTAAGATTCCTTTGACGATAGTCGTCTTGCCGGTTCCCGGCCCCCCGCTTAATAAAAGGAGCGGTTCTTCAAAAAATAAGCGGATCGCTTCTTTCTGGGTTTCATCATATGTAACATGAAGTTCCTTTTCTACCTCATTGATCGCTTCTGTGAGGCCGCTACACTCCCACGTCGTATCATCATATGGAAAATGAGATAAAAACGAAGCAATCCCGCACTCCGCTTCATATTGTGTATGATGAAATAGTTTTGTCCCCTCCATGACGATCAGCTTTTTTTCTGCCAGTTCTTCTAAACAGGCGTCCACATCAAAATACAGTTCATTTTTTTGGTTGATCGCTTCCACCAGCTCCTCTTTCCAAAGAAAACTGTCGCCCTGCCGCATACAACGCTCCATCAGAACAGATAAACAATAGGCTTGTGCACGTTCGATACTGTCGCTTGGATAATGCAGCGCCTGTGCCAGCTTATCTGCGCTCGCAAACCCGATTCCATCTATTTCATAAACAAGCCGATAAGGATTTTCCTTTACAAGCGCCACTGCCTGTTCGCCATAGTGATTTTCAATACGCTGTGCCATTGCAAGGGAAAGCCCGTGCCCGACAAAAAAAGAATGAAAGCTGTATCCGTTTTGTTCCTCTATGCCGTTTAAGATCACATATTTATGTTTTTTCAAAGAAGCGGGCAGATGATCTAGGATCGCAGCATCCGCTTTTATTTTTGCGATCGCATCTTCCCCTAACGCCTCTACCAGCTGTTCAGCACTTTTTTTACCGATACCGGGAAAAAGCGAACTGCTGAAATAACGAATCAGCGCATCTTTTTCACTCGGCTGCCGGACTTGATAAGCATGCAGCTGAAACTGCATGCCATAACGAGGATGCTCGACATAACAACCGCTTAATTCATATAGATGATCTTTGTGCAACACCGGCATGATACCGGTTACCGTAATACTTTGACGACTGTTTACAGGAAGAAATTTCGCTACGCGATAATGATTTTGTTCATTGTGAAAAATAGTGATCTGATAAGATGCCTTCACGCTGATTTGTTCCATTTACAAGCCCCCTTTCCCTATAAAATAAGATCTGCTTACAAAAATGTCGCAAGCAGATTGTTCATAAAATGCAGAAGCACGCTGCTGTAAATGGTCTGATTCTTTTCATAGGAGTAACAAAGCAGACAACTGACGCCGCCATAAAGAAACAGATACCACCCATCATTCCAGTTACCGACAAGGAAAGAATCATAAACGTGCAGCAGACCGAATGCAAAAGCGGTAAGAAGCATCGCCGACACGACGCCCATATATCCCCGCAGCGTACGGTAAATCCCGCCGCGGAATACACTTTCCTCAACGATCGGCGAATAGATAAGAATCGTAAAAAAGCTTAACAGCGGCGAACGTTCAAGCTCCGCTAAAACGACCTGCTCATTGGCGCTGTCGCTCAAACCGCTGAAATGAGTTACGATAAGACCGATGACCAAAGAAACGACAAACATTGCTCCCATATAGCATAGATTGCTGAAAAGCAGATCAGGGCGTTCCTTTCGATAATGCAGATGCGACTGCCGCCAAATCGGAAAAGCGATGAGCAGCGTCGATAAGATCATCCATACATAGGTAAGAAACAAATAACTGTCCGGCACGTAATAAGCATTTGGATCGATTGCGAGCGTGATCTTTGCCAATAGCTTCGGATATAGAAAAAGATAACCGATAAAATAATGCGCCAGTAAAAGCAGCAGCCGCCACCATGGCAAAGGAGAGCGGGCAAGCCGTCTACTGTTTGGCATAGCGTTTAATTTTCTCATTGAGCGATTCTTCCTCCAAATAGACATCATCGATCACCCCGCCGCCTAAACAAACTTCATCAAGATAAAAAACTGCTTCCTGTCCACAAGTAACACTCGCGACTTTCTGCGGATAATAGACCATGATGCGATCTTCATCAAGAAAGCGAATCGTTACCGGATGATCCTTCTGGCGATAGCGAAATTTTGCCGTACAGGCGAAGTCGCCATCCGGACGTGCCGCTTTCAACCAATTTACCCCGGTTACCAGACAGCGATCGGAATAAAGCCACTTTTGATCATCTTGATTTGCGACGTATAAAATATTTTTTTCAACATCTTTTCCTACGACAAACCAAGGTCCCATATTACCGCCGATCCCCAGCCCTTTACGCTGTCCGATCGTATAATATAACACGCCAATATGCGTACCGACCTGTTTTAATGTATGAATGTCAATGATGACCCCATCTTTGCTCGGCAAATAATTTTGTAAAAACGCGCGAAAATTGCGTTCTCCGATGAAGCAGATCCCGGTCGAATCTTTTTTCTTGGCAACCGGCAAAGCGATTTCATCGGCAATCCGGCGCACCTGTGTTTTTTCCAAATCACCGATCGGAAATAATGTATGCGCCAAAGCATCTTTGGGAATCTGACAAAGAAAATAAGTCTGATCTTTATTATCATCTTTTCCTCTTAATAAAACGCTTCCCTCCTGCTCATGTGCTACTCTGGCATAATGTCCGGTAGCGATCCACGTAAACCCCAGTTTTTTCGCATAGCGGTAAAAAGCATCGAATTTAATGTATTTGTTGCACAAAATATCAGGATTCGGCGTTCTGCCGCGTTTGTATTCGTCAAGAAAAGTCGTAAAAACATCGTTCCAGTATTCTTCGATAAAATCTACACGCAATAATTCCAGTCCCAATTTATCGGCAACTGCCTTAGCGTCTAAATAATCCTGTTCCTGCGGACAGATGTCATTTTGGATGGTCGGATTACCTAAAATGTCGTTATTCGCAAACGCATCCCAATTACGCATAAACGCACATACGACTTCATGTCCCTGTTTTTTCAAAATATAAGCCGCAACAGCAGAATCTACACCGCCGGATAAGCCTAGCAATACTTTCATACGATCACCTTTTCTGATTTCATAATCTATTATATTGTACCGAAAACCGAAATATAATCAAGTAAAAATCACAAAAAAAGGGACTGCTTGCTTCGATCGTTACAAATTGGCGATCGACCTCTTGTTTATCCCAAAAAAGCAAAAGAAAACAATAAAAAGCAAACACGATTCTTCTTAGAGGAAGAGAATGTGATTGCTGTCTGAATATAAAAAAAGCCTCGTTTAGAGGCAAGAAGGACCGGCGAAGTGCTATCTTGACTGAGGCAAGCCCAGCTAT
>OLQA01000074.1_pt1 | contig 84851 bp, 68 predicted proteins | sample 1673151 | NCBI WGS metagenome assembly OLQA01 (sample SAMEA3136760, study PRJEB25190) | human gut metagenome | biome: human gut; feature: human-associated habitat; material: faeces | place: Austria | collected 2013
GCAAGTTCTTCGGGGTCGTGGGAAAATTCTGCGCAAAACCGCATGAGATAGGGTAAAATCTGCGCCAGATCTTCTTTTGTCGCCGCCCGCTTTGTCACCTGCGGCGGCAGATCGATTTCGGCGGCTTCGCCGCGCAGCACCATTTTCCCGCCGTGCATTCCCGTGCAGGGAAAATTGCCGACAATCGGGCGATTTGCGGCATCGAGCCCGAGCACGATGATCAGCCCGCCTGCCTGATATTCCCCCAAAAAGCTGCCCGCACACCCGCCGATGACGATGGCAGGCTTCTTTTCGCGGTATTCTTTCATATGGATGCCGGCGCGATACCCGGCATCACCGCGAATGTAGATCGTTCCGCCGCGCATGGCATAGCCCGCGGCATCGCCGATGCTTCCGCGCACGATGATTTCGCCGTCATTCATGGTGTCCCCGACGGCATCCTGTGCGTTTCCGATAACATCGATGCGCCCGCCGCCGAAATATGCGCCGAGTGCATTGCCCGGAATGCCCTCAATTGTGATGTTTTTTCCCTGCATTCCGGCCGCGATAAATCGCTGTCCGAGGCATCCTGTGATGCAGCATTTGCTGCCCGCCTGCCGTATTTTTTCATTCAGTGCGGAAAAATGCAGGCCGTTTGCTTCAATAACCATTTTATTATACCACACTTTCCAGCCGATTTCTACGGTAATTTGCATCAAAAGCAAAAAAATTCGGCGATTTTTTTATACTTTCAAAATCAAGCGCATCGAGCGGAAGCCGCTTTCGAATCAGATCGGTATAGATTCCGGCGCGGTCCGTTTTGCCCACCAGTTCAAAGCCGATCAGATGATTATCCTTGCAGTAGAGCTTCTTCAGGGCATCTGCGCTTTTTTCAATATATACATCCGCCTCGTTTTTGCAGCCTGCCGTCATGGTGTGCAGCCCGAAAAATCCGATGGCGTTCATCGGAACGGCGCAATCGAAGCGCTCCGTGCCGCCTGCCATGTTCACACCTGCCGCATGCCCCTGCAGATAAGCGTTTGGCAAAAGAGCCATCACCTTAACATTTCCCGCAGAAATATCAAGGCTTTCCGTGCAGTCGCCCGCGGCATAGATATCCGCAAGTGAGGTTTTTGCAAAGGCATCGATGGTAATCCCTCTGCCGACAGCTCCGCCCGCCTCTTTTACGAGTGCGGTGTTCGGGCGCACACCCACCGCCATGATCAAAAGGTCAAACGGAACCGCCTCTCCGCTTTGCAGCACGGCACTGTGCGGCGAAAACCGTGCCGCCGTTGTGCCGAGATGCAAAACAATGCCGTTTTCTTTCAGGCGCGCCGCAACCATTTCGGACGCCTCTTCATCCAAAATACTGGAAAGCACCCGCGGCGCAAGATCGCACACGGTGACACTTTTGACGCGGGCACGGATTCCCTCTGCGCATTTGAGCCCGATCAGTCCGGCGCCGACAATCAGCACGCGCGCCGTGGGAGAAAGCGCCGCTTCAATGGCGAGGGCATCGTCCAGCGTTAAGAAGGTGAATTTCTTTTCGACGCTTTCATAGCCGGGTGTCGGCGGGAGAAACGGGGAAGAGCCTGTTGCAACGCAAAGCGCATCGTAGCAAAGCGTTTTGCCGTTGTCAAGCAGCGCGGCCTTTTTGCCCGGGTCGATTTTCTCGGCGCGTATGCCGTACAGCACCTGTGTATTGTTTGTTTCATAAAAATCCGCCGGGCGGTAGCCGAGATTTTCCCGCTTTGTTTTCCCCTGCAGATAATAGGAGATCAGCGGGCGGCAATATACGGGATGCTGCTCCGCGGAGACAACGGTGATTCTGCCTTTTTTGTCCGCCCCGCGAATGCCCTCAATGCAGCCTGCCGCCGCGGCGCCGTTTCCTAAAATCACATAGTGTTTTTCTTTTTTGCGGTCCTTCATTTTGTGCGCGCTCCTTTCCTTTTTGATTTTTTCGGCTCCGCAAGCTCTTTGTATTCTAGGGCATGATTGGGGCAGCCGAGCACGCAGGCAGGGGCGCCCGTGCTGTTTTTCAGGCAAAGCTCGCATTTTTGTATCACGCCGTTTTCTCCCTGCACAATCGCGCCGAACGGGCATGCCAGAATGCAGCTCTGACAGCCGACGCAGCGATCATAATCAATCATCACGGCGCCGTCTTCCTTATGCAGCGCGCCCGAGATGCAGGCTTTGATACAAAGCGGGTCGCTGCAATGGCGGCAGGAGAGAGCAAATGTGACGCGCTCGTCGCCCTCCACGCGGATGCGCGGAAAGATTTTTTTGTCTTTGAGCGCCTGCACCATATCCTTGCATCCGGAATTGGCAAAGGAGCAATAGTATTCGCAAAGATGACAGCCAAGACACCATTTTTCGTTCGGATAAATTCGTTTCATTCTCCCGCATGTGAGATACCGAGTATCTCAAGCTCCTTTCCGCTGAGATTGATGCCGCGCAGCATCAGGCGGTTCCCGCGCAGCGCTTCGATGGAATTGATGCCCATGCCACCCATGAGCTCTTTGATTTCGTGGTTCCATGCAGTCATGAGATTGCAAAGGCGCTGTGCCCCGATTTGCGGGTTGAGCCGCTTGACAAGCTCCGGGCGCTGCGTGGCAATGCCCCAGTTGCATTTGCCGCTTTGACAGGTACGGCATAAATGGCAGCCCAGCGCCAAAAGCGCGGCCGTTGCAATATAGCAGGCATCTGCGCCGAGGGCAATCGCCTTAACCACATCGGCAGCGGAACGAATGCTTCCGCCGACCACCAGGGATACATCCTGCCGTATCCCCTCATCCCGCAGCCGCTTATCCACGGCGGCAAGGGCAAGCTCTATGGGAATGCCGACATTATCGCGAATGCGTGTGGGCGCTGCGCCCGTGCCGCCGCGAAAGCCGTCGATGGCGATAATATCCGCGCCGCTGCGCGCGATGCCGCTGGCAATGGCTGCGATATTGTGCACGGCTGCCACCTTGACGATCACGGGCTTTTGGTATTGTGTCGCTTCTTTGAGCGAGTACACCAGCTGGCGTAAATCTTCAATGGAATAGATATCATGATGCGGGGCGGGGGAGATTGCATCCGAGCCCTGCGGGATCATGCGTGTGCGGGAGACATCCCCTACGATTTTCGCTCCGGGCAGATGTCCGCCGATGCCGGGCTTTGCGCCTTGGCCCATCTTGATTTCGATTGCGGCGCCGGCACTCAGATATGCCTCATGCACACCGAAACGCCCCGAGGCGACCTGCACAATGGTGTTTTCCCCATAGCAATAAAAGTCTTCATGTAAGCCCCCCTCGCCGGTATTATAATAAATGCCGAGCTCCTTTGAGGCGCGCGCCAGGCTTTCATGCGCATTGTAGCTGATGGAGCCGTAACTCATCGCCGAAAACATCACAGGCATTTGCAGCGTCAGCTGCGGGGGAATGGAGCAGTCAAGAGAGCCGTCGGCGCGGCGGCGCAGATTCTGCGGCTTTTTCCCGAGGAACACGCGCGTTTCCATCGGCTCGCGCAGCGGGTCGATGGGCGGGTTTGTCACTTGAGAGGCATTGATCAGAATGCGGTCCCAGTAAACGGGGAGCGGGTTTGGGTTTCCCATGGAGGAAAGCAAAACGCCGCCGCTTTGCGCCTGCTTATAAATTTCCCGAACGGTCTGCTGCCTCCAGTTTGCGTTTTCGCGCAGGGCGCAGTCGTTCTTTACGATTTTCAGCGCATGTGTCGGGCATAGGCACACGCAGCGCTGGCAATCCACGCAGCGGCTTTCGTCGCTGAGCATGATGCCCCGCTGTGCGTCAAAGCTGTGCACCTCATTTGCGCATTGCCGCTCGCAGACGCGGCAGGCAATGCAGCGGTCCCGGTTGCGCACGACCTCAAATTCCGGCGTGATATATGCAATTCCCATCAGAATGCCCCCTCCTTTACGCGCACGATAAACGGCTCTCCGCCGCTTGGCGCATACAGATGCTCGGCGTCGCACTCCATAGCGCGAATCGCCGCCTCTTCGCTTGCTACAAACACAAGGTCGTCCTTTTCCGCCGTTACCATGGAGCGCAGCTTAAGACGGTCGTTCAGCGCCAAAATGCCGCCCTCAAAGCCGAGAATGATGGAAAACGGACCCGTGATCAGCAGTCCGGAATATACCATGCGCAAATAGCGCAGGCGCTCCGCTTTTTCCGGGTCCTTTTCCGCAATTTTTTCAATGGTTGACCAAAAAGGCGCCGCAATAATGTTTGCAAATTCCTCAAGCGTTGCTCCCTGGCGCCGCAGCAGATAGTCGGCGATATAAGTGATGACCTCCGTATCGGTCTTGAGGGTGCATTTGTATCCGAACATTTCGATATAGCGGCGGTTTGCATCATAGGAGGAGATCTCTCCGTTGTGCACGATGGAATAGTTCAGAAGCGCAAAGGGATGCGCGCCGCCCCACCAGCCTGGGGTGTTGGTCGGATAGCGGCCGTGTGCCGTCCAGGCATAGCCCTCATATTCCTCCAGGCGGTAAAATCTGCCCACATCTTCGGGAAAGCCGACCGCCTTGAACGCGCCCATATTCTTGCCGCTGGAGAAAACATAGGCGCCGCGAAGGCGGGTGTTGATATCCATCACGGTTTTTGCAACGTATTCCCGCTCATCAATCTGCAAACGCTGCAAAAGCGTCGGGCGGGGCGCCAAAAAATAGCGCCAGATCAGCGGGATGTCCGTGATCTGCGGAATTTTGCGGATGGGAATGTTTTCGGCTTTCACAATTTCAAAGCGATCCTTCAGCAGCTTCTCGCAGGCAACCCGCGCCGCATCGTCGTCATAAAAAATATGAAATGCGTAAAATTCGCGGTGTTCCGGGTAAATGCCGTACGCTGCAAACCCGCCGCCGAGGCCGTTGGAGCGGTCATGCATGGGAATCATGCTTTGAATTATACGCTCGCCGTTCATTTTTCTGCCCTCTCTTGAGATCACGGCGCTGATGGCACAGCCGCTGGGGTTTCGGAATTGACCTTCCAGTTCCATATTGCTTCCTTTCTGCCGCTTTGCGGCACAGACAAAAGAAAAAGCAAAGGCGTTCCTTTTTCCGAAAAGAAGAGAAAATCATTCCCTTCGGAAAAATGAACGCCTTTGCTCATCTACCCCGTATTATACGCCTGCATGGGGCGAATGTCAATTGCTTTTTGCATGAAAAATCGAGAAAACTAAGGAAAAAAATTCAGAAATTTTTTGAAAAAAGGGCTTGACAAACCGATTTTGCAAGCGTATAATGTCGCACAGTAAGGCAACGGCGTCTTTGAAGAGGGCGAGTCTCTTCGCGGCGCTTTTTTCTTTTCAGAATCGAATGAGCAGGGCAACGGCGTCCGATCGGCAGAAAACCGGCGGCGCGTTGCCCTGCTTTTTTGGGAAAAACAGAAGGGAGACAGAACAATGAAAACGGTATCGGATTATTTCGGCAGCCTTTGCTTTGACGACAGAGTGATGAAGGCGCGGCTCTCCGCAGAGGTATATGCCTCTTTGAAGAAAACCATCGATCAGGGAGAGCGGCTGAATGCACAGGTCGCCAATGCCGTTGCGGAAGCGATGAAGGAATGGGCGATTGAGCGGGGCGCAACGCATTTTACGCATTGGTTTCAGCCTCTGACCGGTATCACGGCGGAAAAGCATGACGCATTTATCACGCCGGCGTCCGACGGCCGCGTGATCATGGAGTTTTCCGGAAAAGAGCTGATCAAGGGCGAGCCGGATGCATCCTCGTTTCCCTCCGGCGGGCTTCGCGCAACCTTTGAAGCAAGAGGCTATACCGCCTGGGATCCGACCTCCTATGCATTCATTAAAGATAAAACGCTTTGTATCCCGACGGCATTTTGCTCCTACGGCGGAGAAGCGCTGGATAAGAAAACACCGCTGCTGCGCTCTATGGAGGCGCTGAACAAGCAGGCGCTGCGCATTCTGAAGCTGTTCGGAAAGACAGATGTGAAGTATGTGCGCACCTCCGTGGGGCCGGAGCAGGAATATTTTCTGGTCGACTGTGAAATGTATGAAAAGCGCAAGGACCTGATTTTCACCGGACGGACGCTCTTCGGGGCAAAGCCGCCCAAAGGGCAGGAGCTTGACGACCATTATTTCGGCGTGATCAAGCCGCGCGTCGCCGCTTATATGGAAGATTTGAACGAGGAGCTTTGGAAGCTCGGCATTCTTGCCAAGACGGAGCATAACGAAGTCGCCCCCGCGCAGCATGAACTTGCCCCGATTTATTCCACCACGAATATCGCCACCGACCACAACCAGCTCACCATGGAAATTATGCAGAAGGTGGCGCTGCGGCACGGGCTTGTGTGCCTTTTGCATGAAAAACCGTTTGCCGGAGTAAACGGCAGCGGCAAGCACAATAACTGGTCCATAGCAACCGATACGGGCGTGAACCTGCTCACCCCGGGAGAGACCCCTTATGAAAACGCGCAGTTCCTTTTGTTCCTTTGCGCGGTGATCCAGGCGGTGGACGATTATCAGGATCTTTTGCGCCTGTCCGTTGCAACCGCGGGCAACGACCATCGCCTCGGTGCCAACGAGGCGCCGCCCGCCGTTGTTTCCATGTTCCTCGGGGATGAGCTCACGGCTGTGCTGGATGCTATCGAAAACGATACGCCGTACAGCGCTGCGGAAAAAACGGTGATGCGGCTCGGCGTGCATGTCCTGCCTCGCTTCTTCCGCGATACCACCGACCGCAACCGTACCTCGCCGTTTGCCTTCACCGGAAACAAATTTGAATTCCGCATGCTCGGCTCTTCCAACAGCATTGCCTGCGCCAATATCATGCTGAACGCCGCGGTGGCTCAGTCGCTGCGTCTGTATGCGGATCGGCTTGAGGGCGCGGCGGATTTTGAGGGGGCCTTGCATGATCTGATCAAGGAAACCGTCAAGGCGCATAAGCGCATCATCTTCAACGGAAACGGTTATGACGATGCATGGATCAAGGAGGCAACCGAAAAGCGCGGTCTTTTAAATCTGCGCACCACGCCCGATGCATTGCCGACCATTCTCGCAAAGAAGAATGCGGACATGCTGACCTCTCTCGGGGTCTTCACTCCCGCCGAGATCAAATCGCGCTATGAGATCACGCTGGAGAACTACTGCAAGAGCGTAAATATCGAGGTTTCCACCATGATCGATATGGCGAAGAAAGAGATTCTGCCCGCCGTTGCGGGATACAGCGCCGCCCTTGCGAAAAATATTGCCGCAAAGAAGAAGGCGCTCGGGGAAGTGCCCTGCACCTATGAAACAAAGACGGTGGCAAAGCTCTGCGCGCTCACCGATGAAATCGGCGCGGCAACGGAGGCACTTGAAAAGGCGCAGTATGCCTATGCAACCGTATCCGATATCACGGAAGCGGCAGATATGATCCGCGATGAAATTCTCGGAAAAATGGCGGAGCTGCGCGTGGCCTGCGATGAAGCGGAAACCATGACGGCAAAGGAATACTGGCCGTTCCCGACCTACGGCGATCTGCTTTTCGGCGTACGGTAAGAACGGCGGAAAAAAGAAAAACAAAAAGCGTTTGAGCGCGGAGGAGTACCGCGGGCGCGGGGAACACAGAGAGCGGGGAGAGGCTGAGAGCCCCGTTTTCCCGCCCGGGGGAAAAACGCCGCGTGAGCTGCAATCCGAACAAAAGCAAGCCTTTTTATTAGGTGCGTCGGGAACCGCCCGTAACAGCGGCAGGCTTTGACGGAAGCCGATGAGCAAAAAGGATAGGTGGCACCGCGAGCACAGCACTCGCCCTACCCGATGCTGCATTTGATTGTTTGTTTTGGGAGGAAACTGAGATGTGTTCGATTATGGGATATTGTGCCCCCTGTAAAAAGCCGGATGTGTTTGCAGAGTGTTTTGACCGCACCGTTTCCCGCGGGCCGGACGACAGCCGTATTGTTGATACCGGGACGGGAGTGCTCGGCTTTCATCGCCTTGCCATTATGGGTCTGAGCCCGCAGGGGATGCAGCCGTTTTGCCTTGACGGCAGCTATCTTGTCTGCAACGGCGAAATTTACGGCTATGAAAAATGGAAGAAAATTTTATCGCTGAAATATCAGTTTCACAGCGGTTCCGACTGTGAGATTTTGTTGCCGATGTACCGCGAATACGGCACGGGCATGTTTCGGAGACTGGATGCGGAATTTGCGCTGGTTTTATATGATGCGCAAAGCGGCGGCTATGTCGCCGCGCGCGACCCCATCGGTATCCGCCCGCTGTATTACGGCTATGACGATACGGGAGCCGTCATATTTGCGAGTGAAGCGAAAAACCTTGTGGGGCTATGCGAAAAAATTCTTCCGTTTCCGCCCGGGCATTATTATAAGGACGGAAAATTTACCTGTTATGCGGATGTAACCAAGGTGGATTCCGTTTGTACGGACTCGCTTGATATCGTGTGCAAAAACATACGGGAGAAGCTGATCCGCGGGGTGGAAAAACGCCTTGTCAGCGACGCAAAGGTCGGCTTTTTACTCTCGGGGGGACTTGATTCCTCCCTGGTATGCTCCATCGCCGCGCGCAAACTCAAAACGCCTATCCGCACCTTTGCCATCGGCATGGATAAGGATGCGATCGATCTGAAATATGCGCGCATGGTTGCAGAGCATATCGGCAGCGAGCATACCGAGGTCATAATGACAAAGCAGCAGGTGCTGGATTCTTTGGAAGAGGTGATTCACCTGCTCGGCACCTACGATATCACCACGATCCGTGCCAGCATGGGCATGTATCTGCTCTGCAAATGGATTCATGAAAACACGGATTTGCGGGTTTTGCTCACGGGCGAGATTTCCGATGAACTGTTTGGATATAAGTATACCGATTTTGCGCCGAGCGCCGCGGCATTCCAGCAGGAATCGCAAAAAAGAGTGCGGGAGCTGCATATGTATGACGTGCTGCGGGCGGACCGCTGCATATCCGTGAACTCTCTCGAAGCGCGCGTACCGTTCGGAGATCTTGATTTTGTGCGCTATGTCATGGCGGTGGACCCCGAAAAGAAGCTGAACACCTATGGCATCGGTAAATATCTTCTGCGGCGGGCATTTGAGGGAGACTACCTCCCACCGGAAATTTTAATGCGTGAAAAGGCGGCGTTTTCGGACGCGGTCGGGCATTCCATGGTGGACGATCTTAAGGAATACGCAAACGAATATTATTCCGATGCGGCATTCGCAAAAAAAGCGGCACGCTATACGCACGCTGCGCCCTTTACCAAGGAATCGCTCCTGTATCGCGAGATTTTCGAAAAATTCTATCCGCATCAATCCGGGATGGTGACCGATTTCTGGATGCCGAACCGCACCTGGAAGGGGTGCGACGTCAACGACCCGTCGGCACGCGTGCTTTCCAACTACGGAGACAGCGGTAAATAATTTTGCTTCATGAAAAAGAAGATCCTCCTTCTTTCATGAAATATCCCCTGCGCCGTTCTGCGTCGGCGCAGGGGAGCTTTTTATTGCGGTTGCTTCGGTTGCGGCAGCGGGCATACGGTTGCGACGCAGCGGTGAATGGGGAAGCCCTTGGCGGAGAAGTTTTTTTCGTATTCCGTTTCGAGATTTTCCGCGTTCCACGCGCTGTTATGCAAATCGCGCGTCAGCTCCGAGACGGAAAAGCCGCATTTTTCGAATTCCTCCAGGGAAAAATCAAACAGAGCGGCGTTGTCGGTTTTGAAAATGATTTTTCCGCCCTCGGGCAGGATTTCGCGATAAAGCATCAAAAAATTTTCATGGGTGAGGCGGCGCTTGGCATAGCCTTTTTTCGGCCAGGGATCGGAAAAATTGAGATACAGCGTGTCGATCTCGCCGGGAGAGAACAGCTCCTTTAAGATGCGGGCGTCGGCGTTGATAAAACGGATATTCGGAATATCTTCGCGCGCACAGCCCTCCATTGCGCTCAGGATCACATCACTTACGCGCTCCATGGCGATGAAATTGAGCTCAGGGTGTTTTTTCGCCATTGCGAGAATGAATCCGCCCTTGCCGCAGCCGATCTCAAGCTGTACCGGGGCTGGCGTTCGAAATACCTCGGAAACGGGGCGCTTGCCGACGCCGCAGCATTCCGGATCAATCAAAAGATAGGACAAAGCGGCGATGCGCTCGGCACCGTGCTTTTTTTTTCGCATTCTCATATTGCACTTTGGTCCTTTCGGTGGTATAATAAAGGCGAAAATGAGTTTTTCTGCCCATTTTTGCCCCCATATTATAGCATGAGACCGCAAAGATTGCAACGCTGTTTTTTCTTTGCAAACAATTTCAAGGAGGATTCACCGTGAACAGAGAATTGCTCTATCGGTATTTGGAGACCCGCTTTTCCGAAGCGGGCTTGGACGGTGCGCAAATTCAGCTTCAAACGGATTATTACCATAAAAAATTCGGTGCAATGAACGACCGCGAGCTTTCATCCGAAATTCAGAAGCGCGGCGGCCCCGCCGCTTTGGCGGATGAGGCGGTTCGCCTTGCTCTGACGCAGCCGCTCACAAAGCCGCAGGATCCGATGCGGACCAGGCAGGATCTTGATGTCTCGGCAATTCTCGGGGGAAAGAGCGAGGATGCTGAATGCACTGCCGAGGCGAAGACCATCGCCGTGGACCGCGCCAAAATCGTCCGTGCCGATGCCGCAAGAATTTCCGAAGAAGCGGGCGCAGCCGCAACACCCGACGGATCGCCGCTGTCGGATGCGCCGCAAGGCACCCCCGTGTCGGCTGAGCCAGACACCTTTGTTTCCGCCGTGACAGAGGAAGAGGCTCTGCAGATCGAAGAGGCGATCCGCGTGCGGACCGAGCAGATCGAAAAGCAGGAAAAAAGAGCGGAGAAAAACGCGGAGAAACCCGAGAAAAAACGACGCTCCCATTCTTCTTTTTATTATAAAACATGGCGCGGCACGCCGACGCCCGAGCAACAAAAGCATTTTAAAACGCTGCTTCTTGCAAGCAGCCCGCTTTGGGGGCTGGCGCTGCTCCTTGGGGCGGCGCTGCTGCTCGGCGTGCTCTGCCTGATCGGCATTTCAATTCCCGGGCTTTTGCTTTTGATGCTTGTGTGGGTCGGCGGCGGCTGTGCCGTCTCGCTCGTCGGGCTGATTTACGGGCTTTCTCAGGTTTTTCTTGTGATGCCGAAAGGACTGGATGAGATCGGCCTTGGCATTATGGCTGCCGGGTTCACCCTCATGGGCGGAATCCTGCTTTATAATGCCGCATTACGGCTGATGCCGTTTCTGTGGCATCGCTGGGTCGCATTCATCCGCCGTGTGCTTCGTACCGTTCCGGAGTTTTACGGCTATGTCAGAGGGGAGGTATATCGCAGATGAAACCTGCTTCCGTTATTTTTCTCGGTGTCGCGCTTGTTTTGGTACTGCTCGGCTTCATTTTCACACGGGTCGCCTCTGCGCAGGCGAAAGCACAGGGCATCAGCCTTTATACCACCGTAACGCAAAAGGGCGAAAATGAGAATGTGCAGACCTATGATTTCACAAACTCTTCCATTGATAAGCTGGTGCTTGCATTCAACAATGCGGCGATTCGTTTTTGCCAAAGCGAGGACGAAACCGCACGGATTGAGCTTGTCAATTTCAAGGTCGGCACCTTTGATATTACCGAGACGAACCGCATGCTGAATGTGACAAATCGCTCGCAGATTTTTGCTTTTTTGGATAATTTTAAAGAAGGCAATATTTCATTTCACGGCCTGCGCGACTATCTAGCGTATACAAAGGTCGCCTCTGCCGAGCAAAGCGTGAATGTTTATCTGCCGGCTGAAATGAAGCTGAAAATCATTTCGGTGGACAGCGACGGCGGAGATGTTGCATTGGAAGCACTTTCCCTTGCAAGCGATGTGCGCATTGAATCCAACGGCAAAACCGTTTCTCTGAAAAATGTGGAAACGACCTCGGAGGTCGCACTGACGCTCTCCGGCGGTGCACAGGCGACGCTTGAGGGCGTGCGCTGCAACAGCGGCGCTTTGACGCTGAACGGCGCAACGGTTGCTGCGGGCGGGTTTGCCGTCGGCAATTTGAGTGTGACCGGAAGCCGCGGCTCGCTCAACCTCGGAATCGCCGGGGAGCGCGCTGCGTACTGGCTGGATCTTTCCACCAAAAGCGGCACATTTTTGCTCGATGGCAAAACCGTTGAAAGCCCGTATTCCGAATTGCCGGAATATTATGTGGAAATGATCAAAAAGCGGGAGAGCGACGCGCAAAGCGATACCGCAGCCGAATCGACCGACGACACGACCGCGCCGGAGGATCCCGCCGAGCAAGAGATGCGTTTTGTGGTTTCGGTGAAGCTTGATGCAGGCTCCGCAGACATTCATTTTGAGGGCGCGCCGACAGAGCCGGAGCCGCTGGATACCGAGACTTCCGAATAAAGGCATGCATAACTTTTCCGCCGCGACGAATACTGAACGCAGGGACGAACGAAGCGCAAAGCTTCGGCGTCTTCAGTTTCAAAAAAGGAAGGCGGACGAACAAATGCTTGACCGTATCGCGTTGATTTTAACGATCATCGGAGCGCTGAACTGGGGTTCGATCGGTATTTTCCGATTTGATATCGTCGCATGGATTTGCGGCGGGCAGGGCGCAGTCTTATCCCGTATTATTTATACGGTGGTTGCGCTTGCGGGGCTTTGGTGTATCTCTCTTTTGTTTCGGGAGCGCAGTGCGATTGCCGAAGCGGAGCAATAACGATGCAGTTCGGAGCCGTCGGCAGAAAAGCCGGCGGCTTCGTTTTTGCCATTGCCGTTTTCTTACACAGAGTTCTTCTTTCCTGCGCACTTTTCCCTTATCTTTTCCGTGCGGGACGGAAAAACGAAAAATATTTGAAAAAAACTATTGCAATTTTGCACAACATATGCTAAAATATGCTGTACTGTGAATCAGTTTGTAAAGGGGTGTGAAACGTGAAAGAGGGAATTCATCCGAAGTACGAGGAGTGCACCATCACCTGCGCTTGCGGCGAGGTTGTGAAAACGAAGTCTTCGAAGGGCGATATCCGTGTTGAAATTTGCTCCAAATGCCATCCGTTCTTTACCGGCAAGCAGAAGTTTGTCGATGCAGGCGGGCGTGTTGATAAATTCAAGCAGCGTTTGAGCAAGGCCGGGAAGTAAATTTCGGTTTTTTGCAATCGGGTATGACGGGTGAGGATCTGTGAGGTGTGCTTGCAGATGCTCACCCTTATTATTTTTTTGAAAACGGAGGGCTGTATGACGGAAATGACGGAAGAGAAAGTCAAAAATGACATCGAAAAACAGGGGCAGCCGATCGCAACGCAGGAAAACGCGCCCGAGGGCGCCGTTCTTTGCGCGCTGCTTACAAAGGAAGACGAGCATGCAGCGCAGGTTTCGCTCGAAGAGCTTGCGCGTCTTGCGGAGACTGCCGATGCCGTGGTGCTTGCAAAAATGACGCAGCAAAAGGATACGCCCGATGTAAAAAGCTATTTCGGCAGCGGCAAGGTTGCAGAGCTGAAAGAGCTGTGCGGGCAGCTTTGTGCGGATTTGTGTATTTTCGACGGAGAGCTTACCCCCTCGCAGATCCGCAATCTTGAAAAGGAGCTGGACGGGCCGCGTGTGATCGACCGCAGCATGCTGATTCTTGATATTTTTGCGCGGCATGCAACCAGCGGTGAGGGAAAGCTGCAGGTTGAGCTCGCACAGCTGCAATATACCATTCCGCGCCTTGGCGGCAAAGGAACGGAGCTCTCGCGCCTTGGCGGCGGCATCGGCACAAGAGGCCCGGGCGAAACAAAGCTTGAAACGGATCGCAGGCACCTGCGCCGCCGCATTGACGCCTTGAGCGAGCAGCTGGCGCAGCTTGACCGCACCAAAGAAGTGCAGCGGCAGGCGCGTATGCGCTCGGGCATTCCGAAGATTGCGATTGCGGGATATACCAATGCCGGAAAGAGCACCCTGCTCAATGCGCTTACAAATGCCGGGATTTTGGCACAGGACAAGCTCTTTGCAACGCTGGATCCTACCACGCGCAAGTATGTGCTGCCGGGTGGCACCGAGGTCCTTTTAACGGACACCGTCGGCTTTATCCGCAATCTGCCGCACCATTTGATTCGCGCATTCCGCTCAACATTGCAGGAGGTCTGCTATGCGGATTTGATTTTGCTCGTTGTGGATGCATCTGATCCGGAAGCAAAGGCGCAGCTCGCCGTCACGCAGCAGCTGCTGTGTGATCTGGGCGCCGGGGAAAAGCCGGTGCTTTATGTGCTGAACAAAATCGACTGCGCTCCGCAGGGCGTTGCCTCGGCGGCGCTTGATGCAGCGGATACGGTGCCGCTCAGCGCAAAAACGGGGCAAGGGCTTTCCGCTTTGGCACGGGAAATCGAGCGTATTCTGCGCCGCGGCAGGCAAACGGTGACCCTGCTGCTTCCGCATGATAAGGGCGCTGTTTTGCATAAGCTGCACACCGATGCAACCGTAAAAGCAACGCATTACGATGCGCAGGGCATTATTGTCGTTGCGGAAATGGAGGAGGCGGAGATCGGGCGCTTTGCCCCGTATATCACCGACCGGTTTTCAAACAATGGAACAAACAGCGGAATATAAGACCCTGGCACATTTCGGTGCGGACTCCTTTGTGGAGCAGCGCTCCGAATTTATCGGCTATGCCTCCCCTTGTGAAACGGAGGAGCAGGCGCTTGCATTTTTGCAAAGCATCCGCACAAAGCATGCCGATGCGAGGCATTGCGTATACGCCTATGTTTTGCGGGAAAACAATATCAGCCGCTTTTCCGACGATCATGAGCCGCAGGGCACTGCGGGCATGCCGGCCCTTTCAATTTTGCAGCATGGGCAGATCACGGATGCCTGCATTGCGGTTGTGCGGTATTTCGGCGGGATTCTGCTCGGCACCGGAGGGCTCACGCGCGCCTATACAAAAAGCGCGCAGATCGCCGTGCGGGCAGCCGGAATCGTGCAGCGCAGGCTTTGCCTTGATTTTGAGCTTGCGGTGAGCTATTCCGATTATCAGAAGCTTGCGCCGCTGCTTGCCCGCTTTGAAGCGGTTGCGGAGCAGACGGACTATGCGGCACAGGTCACTTTGCGCGGTTTTCTCCCTGTTTTTTTGCGGCAGGAGTTTTCGGCGGCGCTGACTGATTTTTCCCGCGGGAGCGCAAGGCTTTCCTTCGGCGATGAGCGCTATGCGACCGTCGCGCAGCCGCAGGATCGGCCGCTTTGACATCGCCCGAAAAAATTGCGGAGAAAAATTTTTGAGAAAAAAGAGGAGTTTTTCACTTTTTTGCGTATTTATATTTGACATTGTTTTTCGGAGGGGTATATGAGCTGTATTCGTCAGATGATAGAGCAGCGTGAGCGGGACTGTCTATCGCCCCGCGCATCGCTCAGCTGTAAAACGCGCGGCAGAGAAAGACCGATGCCGCCGGACGATATCCGCACGGAGTATCAGCGCGACAGAGACCGCATTATTCATTGTAAATCCTTTCGCCGCCTGATGCACAAAACGCAGGTGTTCCTCTCTCCCGAGCAGGATCATTACCGCACCCGCCTGACGCACACCTTGGAGGTGATGCAGATCGGGCGCACCATCTCCCGTGCGCTGATGCTTAATGAGGATCTGTGCGAGGCGGTGGCGCTTGGGCATGATCTTGGGCATACGCCGTTCGGGCATGCCGGCGAGAGCGTGCTGCAGAAATGCTATGACCCCTCTTTTACGCATTACCGACAGTCGCTGCGCGTTGTCGATCTTTTGGAAAACGACGGCGAAGGGCTGAATCTGACCTTTGAGGTGCGTGACGGCATTCTCAATCACACAGGGGATGACCGTGCCGTTACATTGGAGGGCCGCATTGTAAAATTTGCGGACCGCATTGCCTATATCAATCACGATATTGACGATGCCATCCGTGCAAAAGTGATTTGTGCCGAGGATATCCCGCTTGCGCTGCGCAATGTGCTCGGACATACGCACGGCGAGCGGATCGACCGCATGGTGCGCTCCGTTATTTCCGCCAGCGCGGATCTTGCGGATATCTGCATGGAGGAAGAGATCGGTCAGGCAACCGCCAAGCTGCGGGAATTTATGTTCGAAAATGTATATTACAATCCTGTGGCAAAAAAAGAAGAAACAAAGGCGAAGCTGCTTTTGGAGGATCTTTATTTCTATTTTATCGAGCACCCCGAAAAGCTGCCGCCGCAGCGCGGCGGCACGGTCGGCGACGATGTGCCGCGCCGCGTCTGTGATTATCTTGCGGGTATGACGGATCGCTTTGCCATCCGCCTTTATACATCCATTCATATCCCGGAGCAGTTCCGCTGAACAATATTTTCAAAAGAGGGAGGAAAACATCTTGCGTATTCCCGCAAATTTTATTGAAGAAATCAAATACAGAAACAATATCGAAGATGTGATCTCCTCCTATGTTACGCTGAAACGTGCCGGCTCAAATTATTCGGGTCTTTGCCCGTTTCACAGTGAAAAAACGCCGTCATTTACCGTTTTTCCCGGCAGTCGCTCCTTTTATTGCTTTGGCTGCGGCAGCGGCGGTGATGTGATTTCCTTTCTAATGAAGGCGGAAAATCTCGATTATGTTTCCGCCGTAGAGCGCCTGGCGCAGCGCGCGGGGCTTCCGATGCCGGCGGAGAGCGAGTCGGAGCGCGGGGTGATTCAGAAAAGGGAGCGCATTCTCACCATGAACCGCGAGGCGGCAAAGTTTTTTCATGCGGCGCTCTTCTCGCCTGCCGGCGAGGCGGGGCTGCGCTATTTGCGCGGGAGGGGGCTTGAGGGCAGCGTGATTCGCCATTTCGGGCTCGGCTTCGCTCCGGACGGCTTCGGCGCACTGACAGAGCATCTGCATCGTGCGGGATACACCGATGCAGAGATGAAAGAGGGCTTCTTGTGCGGGATCAGCCAAAAAACGGGACGTTCCTATGACTATTTCCGCAACCGAGTGATTTTTCCAATCATTGATACTGCCGGCCGCGTTGTGGCGTTCGGTGGGCGGGTTATGGATGACTCCAAGCCGAAATACTTAAACACCTCCGACACCCCCGCTTTCAAAAAAAGCAGGAATTTGTTTGCGCTGAATTTTGCAAAGCAGCACTGTGCCGAGCAGATGATTCTCTGCGAGGGATATATGGATGTCATTGCACTGCACCGCAGCGGATTTGAAAACGCCGTTGCAACGCTCGGCACGGCAATCACCCCGGAGCATGCCCGCATCATGGCGCGCTATACTAAGTGCGTTGTGATCGCATATGATATGGACGGTCCGGGGCGCGCCGCCGCCGACCGCGCCATCGGCATTTTACAGGATGTCGGGCTTGAGATCAAGGTGCTTAAAATGGAGGGCGCCAAGGACCCGGATGAATATATCGTAAAAAACGGGCCGGACCGTTTCCGTATGCTGCTGCGCGGCAGTGAAAATCAGATTAATTACCGCTGCGAGGCGATTCTTTCGAAATATCACCTTGAAAATATCGATGAAAAGATGAAAGCGGCAACGGAGCTCGTCGGCCTTTTGGCAACGCTGCCGAGCCAGGTGGAACGGGAGGTTTTCGCCTCGCGTATGGCAAAACGGCTTTCTATCAGTGCTGAGGCACTTGAAAATGATATAAAGGCGGAGCTGCGCCGCCGCAGGAGCAGGGAGCGCAGGGAAGAGACCAAGGAGCAGACCAAGCGCCTTGCCGGCTATGCCGACCGCGTGAATCCGGAGCGTGCAAAATATCAAAAGGCTGCAGCCGCAGAAGAAGCGATTCTCGGTATCTTGCTTTTGTATCCGGAGATGATACCGCGCGTTTGCGCGGACGGGGAAAACACCGTTTCTTTGTGCCCGGATGAGTTTTTAACCGAATTTCACAAATCGGTTTATGCGGCGCTTTGCGATGCCTGGAGGCAACGCGGCAGCTTTGATTTCGGACTGCTCAACGAAAGCTTTACGCAGGAGCAGATTTCCCGCATTGCGCAGCTTTCCGTGCGTCGCAGGCAGCTGCAAAATAATACATATGATGTGCTGCTTGCCAATATCGAAGCGCTGCGGGAAGAGGTGCAGCGCCGCCGCTTTTCGGACGGAAAGAGCTTCGGTGTCGACGATTTGAACGCAATTTTGCAAAAAAAGCGGAAAAAGGAAAAATAGTATGCCAATTTTGCCCGCTTACGCATATTTTTTCGTATAAATCAAAATTCATTGGAATAAAATCACATCAGAGACGGAAAGGGAACCGAAATGGCAACGAAAAAGAACAAGGAAGTTGAAACCATCAAAGAGGAGGCACTCTCCCCGCAGGCAACGGAGTCTACCACGGAAACGGTGGAAAAGCCGCCGGTAAAACTGCTGCAAAAAACGCACTGCCCTGCGGAAAAACAGGCAGCTGAAACTGCAAGCGAAAGTGCAGACGAGCATGCGCTTAAGGCATATGCTTCAAATGCTGTGTGCGAGGAGGCAGGCTGTGCCGACTGTGAGCAAGAGCACACAGGCGAAGAAAAGCCGCAGACGCAGGAAGGCAAGAAGAGCAACCCGATTCAGGATCTGCTTGCGCGCGGCAAGACAAAAGGCTCCCTGACCAATGCAGAGATCATGGAAGCGCTGGCTGATGAGGATTATGATCTGGAGCAGGTTGAAAAGCTATACGAATCCCTCGAAAGTGCCGGTGTTGAGGTGACGGGGTATCTGGATACCCCGGAATTCAACGAGATCGAAAATGAGGTGGAGCAGTACGAAAGCGCCGAAGACATGGAAAAGCTGCTGGCGCAGGAGGGGCTCTCCATCGACGACCCCGTTCGTATGTATCTCAAGGAGATCGGCAAGGTGCCGCTGCTGGATGCAGCCCGCGAGCTTGAACTGGCAGAGCGCATCGGCAACGGGGATGAAATTGCAAAACAGGAGTTGGTTGAGGCTAACCTGCGCCTGGTTGTTTCCATCGCAAAGCGCTATGTGAACAAGGGGATGTTCTTTCTGGATCTGATTCAGGAGGGAAATCTCGGGCTGATGAAAGCCGTTGAAAAATACGATTATAAAAAGGGCTATAAGTTCTCAACCTATGCAACCTGGTGGATCCGCCAGGCAATCACCCGTGCCATTGCAGACCAGGCGCGAACCATTCGTATTCCCGTGCATATGGTGGAAACTATTCATAAGGTTTCGCGTATTTCCCGCCAGCTTCTGCAGGAAAACGGTCATGAAGCTACCGCAGATGAGATTGCGGCGGAAATGGATATCAGCCCGGATAAGGTGCGTGAGATCATGAAGATTGCGCAGGAGCCCGTTTCTCTGGAAACACCGATCGGCGAGGAAGAGGACAGTCACCTGGGCGACTTTATTCAGGATGATGATTCGCCCGAGCCTGCCGATACGGCATCCTATACGCTGCTGCGCGAACAGCTGTGCGAGGTGCTGCACACGCTTACTCCGCGCGAGGAGCAGGTGCTGAAATTGCGCTTCGGGCTTATTGATGGCAGAAACCGCACGCTGGAAGAGGTCGGAAAAGAATTTAAGATCACGCGCGAGCGGATTCGCCAGATCGAGGCAAAGGCGCTGCGCAAGCTTCGCCATCCGAGCCGCTCCAAGCGCCTGAAGGATTATCTTGACTGAACCTGTTTTTCTGTGGGTGAGATGGCATTGCTCTTGCGGTGCGCGCTCACCCTCTTTTTTCGTCCTTTGCTCTGCGCTTTTGCGAAAAATTCACAAATTTGTTTCCGAATCGATACACCTTGTGGTATGAAAGCGCGAAAAACAGCCTTGACACCGCGGCGGATTTGTTGTAAAATAGAATCCGTAGATTTTTGTTCTTTTCTGCAAAATCAAGGAGGAGCTTTCGTAATGAAAAAAAGAGGGATCTGCGCGTTGCTGAGTGCGCTTTTGCTGAGTGCAGGTATGCTGAGCGCATGTAATAGTGATACGGAGAAATATGTCAGCGCGGCAAGCAATGTAAAAACGCGTACGGTAACTTTGCTTGCAATTACCGACGAGTCCACCACAGAGGAAGGGATCGCGCGGGCGGAAGCTCTGATGAATACGATTTCCAAGTCATCTTATAAAACGCAGGTGAAGCTTGTCCTTAAGACCGCGGACGAATACGAGGACTACATCAATACCGTTTACGACTATCAGAATAAGAAAAAAGAGGAAGAGGATGCCGCCGCGAAGAAGGCGCGCCAGGAAGCCAAGGATAAAAAGGCAGAGGCGGCAAGCATTGCGGCAGCCTCCAAAATCAAAACCAAATGGGTTGAAAAAGACAGCACCGAGGAAGTGACCACGGAAGAGCCGGAGGAGACTGTTTTGGACGAATACGGCCGCCAGGTGCTCAAATATCCAGATGCGGAGGAGTATCAGGCAGATATTATTTTTATGACCGGTGTGGATATGTTCCGCCGCTTCTACAATAAAGGATATCTGCAGGAGATCAGCGAAGAGCTGCGCAGCAGCTCCAATGCGAAGAAGGATCTTTCCAAATACATCTATCCGACCTTTTATAAGGCTGGGCAGATCGATGAGGCGATTTACGCTTATACCAATAACCATCTCATTGATGAATACACTTATCTTCTGATTGATAAAACGCTTGCCAATAAATATAATTTCCACCCCACAAGCGTCACGCAGATTACCGACTGTGAAGCATTTTTGGATCAGGTCAAGGCAAATGAGCCGGGCTATGTGCCGATGAATGAAATGCCGGAAATGGCATATACATATGTTTTCGGCGAGGGGGTCGGAATCGCGGGCGCGATTATGGACGATCTTTATCATGCAACGACCCGCATCTCCCTGACCAACCTGTTTACCGACGACCGCGTGATCAATTATTACGGCATGAAGGATAAATGCGAGCAGCAGGGCTATCTTTCCTCCGGCAACAGCAAAAATGAGCGGTATGCCATTGAGGTTGTGAAGGGCTATTACAACAGCCCCGAAACCGAAAACTGGGATGATAACTACTATGTCGTGACCTATGAAAAACCGGTCAACCGCAATTCCTCCGTCTATGCGGGCATGTACGGCATTTCTACGTATTCCAAGAACCCGGAGCGCGCGCTTGAGATCATCAATCTGCTCAACACCTCTCCCGATTTTATCAATGCGTATGCATACGGCCTTGAGGGAACGGACTATACGCTCAATGAAGACGGAACCGTGCATTTGCTGAATGCCGGATATTCCATGAATCTTGATTACTGCGGCAATAGCTATATGGCATATGTGCCGGAGGGGAAGCCTGCGGATCTTTGGGAGATCAGTAAGGTGCAGAACCAGTCGCAATATACCGCGATCGATTCGCCGTTCCTCGGCATGTGCCTGGAATCCTCCGAGAAAATGTATCAGGACACGCTCACCTCGTATAAGAGCGTGAATGACAGCTATGTCACGCAGCTTCTCAATTCCACCGATAAGGCGGGCTTTTTGCGCAGCCGCCAGGATTCGCTTTCGCGTAACTTTGCAATTTCCCTTGCGCTCAGTGAAGCGGAGGCAACCTCTTTGTATTCTTTGTATACGACATATCACCAGTCCCTGTATCCTACGGACTGAGAGAAAACCGAAAGCACCCGGCTCCATGCGGACCGGGTGCTGTTTTTGTAATCTCAAAGGCTTACGGATGCAGTGTGAAGGGGCGCAGTGCCATGTTTTGCAGGAATGCTTTTTCAAATGCCGCATTTCCGGCAAGAGAAACGCTGCATGCCGCCTTTGCCAGCGCTTCGACGGACTTGCAAATCTCCGTTCGCTCCAGAAGCGCCGCTGCACCCTGAAGCGCCGTATTGCCGCACAATACGGTTTTCGGCAGAAGATCCTGTGGCAGCAAGCCGAGCGCCGCGGCGCTTTCAAGCGGGAGGTTTGTGCCGAAATTACCGCTGAGACAGAGCCTGTTCACCGCCTCTTTCCCGTGCAGCAAAACGCGCATTCCCGCCGCAACGGCGGCTTTTGCCGTTTGAAATGCGCGCACATCTTCGGGCAGCAGAACGATGTTGTCCGCAAGGCGATACGGCTCCTTGAGATACCCGTCCTCGGAAACGATACCGCTGCGTCGCAGCAAGGCGACAAGGTCAATCAGTCCGCCTGCACACAGCCCGCGCGGGGGCACACCGCCGAGAACGGAAAATTGAACGGCGCCGTCCCGCAGGAAAACGCGGTCGATTGCCCCGTTTTCCGCCCGCATGCCGCAGCGAATGTTGCCGCCTTCAAAGGCGGGGCCTGCCGGCGCGGAGGCACAGTGCAGTCGTGCGCCGTCCCAAAATGCCATTTCGCAGTTTGTTCCGAGATCGAGCAGCAGCGCGTTTTTTTGTTTTGTCAGGCCGCATGCGGCAATGCCGCAGCACAGGTCTGCGCCGAGAAAGGCATCGATGCAGCGCGGATAGAATATGCCGTTTTGCAAAGTGCCGAGCAGACTCGCGGGGGAAAACGGCGCTGTATAAAAGCCGTCCATGGGCAGCCCTGCCGCAAAATGCAGCATGGCGGTGTTTCCGGTGAAAACGGTTTTGCGCACCCGATACGGAGAAAGCGGCTCCGTCAAAGCGGCAATGCTTTCTAAAAGGGCATCCCGCAGTGCTTGCGCACCGTTTTTTTGCGCGTATGCAAGGCGCGTGACCACATCGGCGCCGTAGCGGCGCTGCCTGTTTTCGGTATTGCCTTCCCAAAAAATCCGTTCTGTTCCGGGAAGGAGCGCGGCGGCTTCCAGGGTCGTAGTGCCGAGATCCACTGCAAGGTCATATTCCCCTTCGCTCGGCGGCATTGCAATCCACCTGGATTTCTCTTCCTCCGGCGGCAGAATAAGCTCCGCATCGCCGCACAGAATCAGGCGGCAGGCAAGCCGAACCCCGCTTTGAAGCGCCTCATAGCCGAGCAGGCGGCATTCCGTACCCTCCGGCGTTGAGATATTTCCCTTGGCCCTGAGGCGGCATTTGCCGCAAGCGCCGTTTCCGCCGCAGGCAAGCAAAAAGGGGAAGGAGCAGCGCGCAAGCAGTGTGCTTGCGCGGACGGGGGCGTCGGCGCAGAGTATTTGCGTTTTGTTTCCGCAGCGAACTGTGATTTTCATGCCATTCCCCCTTTTTTTCTGCATTGTAGCATATCGGGCGCCGCTCTGTCAACTGCTCTCGGCAGGCAGCGCGTTTTGCTTGGTTTTCTCCTTTTTTCAACAAAAAATGCCGTAGGACTTTACAATGCAGCAAAAAAATGTTAAGATACTCTTAGATTTGTATGCAATTTTGGAGGAAAACTATGATTCGTCCGGAAATGAAACAATGCACAAAAGCGCTGATCGACTGGATCGCAAAGGCGCCCACCGCCTATCAGGCAATTGCTTTGTGCGAGGAAGAGCTGCAGGCGAAGGGATATGAAAAGCTCGGGGAAGAAAAGGCGTGGTGTCTTCGCCCCGGCAAGCGTTACTATGTGACGAAAAACGGTACGAGCCTGATTGCATTCCGCATTCCCTCCGCGGGCGCAAAAAGCTTTATGATTTCCGCCTCACATTCCGATTCGCCGACCTTCAAGCTCAAAGAAAACGCGATGAATATCGCTTTTTCGACATATGCGCGCCTTAACACGGAGATGTATGGCGGGCTGATCGCGGCAAGCTGGTTTGACCGCCCGCTTTCCGTTGCGGGGCGGGTCGTTATCAAAGAGGAAGAACGTATCGTTGCAAAGCCGGTATGCCTTGACCGTGATTTGGTCCTCATTCCCAATGTCGCGATTCATCAGAACCGCACCATCAACGAGGGATACCGCTATGACCTTGCAAAGGATACATTCCCGCTTTGGTCCATGGCGGGCGATGCGCCGGATGTTCTTGAATATGCGGCACAAGCGCTCGGCGTTGCGAGAGAAAATATTCTTTCCTCCGATCTTTACCTCTATAACCGCACGCCCGGGGTCATTTTCGGCGCAGACGAAGCTTTCTTTGCCGCGCCCCGCATTGATGATCTGATGTGCGCCTATACCTGCTTTCACTCGTTTTTGGAGGCGGGAGAGACAAGCACCCTCCCCGTTTGCGCAGTTTTTGACAATGAAGAAACAGGCAGCGCGACAAAGCAAGGCGCGGCTTCCTTTTTCCTGCGCGATGTTTTGCAGCGTATTTGCGATGCATTCGGGCTTTCGCTCTCTCAAATGCTTGCATCTTCCATGATGGTCAGCGCCGACAACGGGCATGCCCGCCATGTCAACCATCCCGAGCTTTCCGATGCGGACAATGCTCCCGCGCTCAACGGCGGCGTGGTAATCAAGAACAACGCTGCCCAGCATTATACAACGGACGGCATGTCCTTTTCTCTGTTTGCGCAGATCTGCAAAAATGCGCAGGTGCCGACGCAGCTGTTTGCCAACCGAAGCGATTTGCGCGGCGGCTCGACCCTCGGCAGCATTTCCAACACCATGGTGCCCCTTGTTACCGTTGATATCGGCACCGCGCAGTTTGCCATGCATTCCAGCTATGAAACGGCAGGCTGTGCCGACACCTGGTATTTGCTGCGCGCAATGCGGGCATTCTATGAGAGCACCCTTACGCCGTGCGACGGCGGATTTCTATTGCACTGAGAGGAGAATATCATGAACTACGAAGAACTTTCCAAAACCTTCAAAAAAATCGTACGGGATCTCATTCTGATCTCGGCGGTTATGATCGTCATGGGGCTGATCTGCGTGCTTTTCCCCGGGCATGCGAGCCTTGCCATTTGCTATGTCGTCGGTGCGGCGCTGTGCGTCTGGGGAGTGCTGCGTACGGTGGTCTATTTTGCGGCGGATCGCGCGCTTCCGTTCAGCTCCTTTTCCTTTGTGCAGGGAGTTGTGCTGCTGGTTGCGGGTGTCGCAGTGCTTTTGCGCCCTGAATTTTTGAAGACATTTTTGGTCTACCTGTTCGGTGTGATGCTGATTGCGGACGGCGTTTTGAAGCTGCAATATTCCATGGATCTTCTGCGCCTGAAAGCACATTGGTGGTGGACGGTGTTTGTTTTGACCCTGCTCAGCATCACCGCCGGCGTGATTGCGCTCATCAACCCGTTTGAGACGGTGAATGTGCTGATGATATACAGCGGAATCTGCCTCATCGTTGACGGCTTGTTCGATATTTTCTCACTGTTTTATATCCGCGGTGTGATCCGTTCCTTCAAGGACGAGGTCGCCGGGCCGGAAATCATTGATGCGCATGTCGAGGACTGAACCGGCACGCAAAAAGGAGAACTGAATGAAACGGCGTCATTTTCGCATTTTCTATTTTTGCTTTTTAGGGGTCGCGATTGCGCTCGGCGCGCTTGCGGCACTGTATGTCTTTTTTCAGCTGAAAAGCTTTGAGCGTTCGCAGCCGGAGTATCTTCTCAAAGCAGCCGTGGGGCAGATGCAGCGCGCCTGCGCGGACGACACGCTGGACACGCTTTTAACGGTCCCGCAGGATCTGCAGGGCGGCTTTTCAAAGGGCGGCGTGATTTATGAGGAATATAAAACGCTGCTGCAGAGCGATGATCTGCGTTTTGCCCATAAAGCGGGCACCACAACCGAGGACGGAACGGATTATGTGATCTGCTCCGGCACGGATCCGCTCGCAACGGTACATTTGCGGGTGAAAAATCAGCATACCGCGTTGTGGTTTTTAACGATCACGGAGTATGAGATCACAACCGTTACCCCCGTATACACGGCATATCGTCTCACTCTGCCGCAGCAGCTTACCGTCACGGTCAACGGGGAAAAGCTTACCGGAACCGAAACGGCTGACGGGATTTTGTATAATGTTGTGTTTCTCTCACATCCCGAGGTGAAAATTTCCGACGCATACGGAAACAGCGTTGTTTATGAGGACGGCACAGAGCTTTCCGTTGCCGATTATACCATCACCGTTCCGGAGAATTTCAAGGTGCAGGTCGGTCAGACGACGCTTGATCCGAAGCAGGGCACCCTTGCGGAAAATCCGGAGTATAAGTATGTCGGGGATTATTGCCCCGATCTGCCGCAGAATTGCACCTATACGGTTACACTGCTTACAAAAAACGCCTCTGTTACCGTTACGGATAACCTCGGGAAGAGCTATACACCCGAATTTGAAAACGGCGTGTATACCTGCACGACACAGTCCGGCGCGGATACGGTGCCCGCTGAGATCAAGGCAAAGATCGATCCCCTTGCGGTTGCGCAGACGGTTGCAAAATATCTGACGCAGGACCTTGGCACCAAGGCGCAGTCTTACGGGTATTTCACACTGAAAAAATATTTGATCAACGATTCTTATCTCGATGATAAGTATTGGAAATGGGCGACGAATATCGATGTTGCTTTCACCAGCATTCATACGCTTTGCAATCCGCCGTTTTTGGAGGAAAAGGTTTCGAATTTTGTGCAGTACAGCGACACCTGTTTTTCCTGCGACGTCTCGTTCTATTATCATTTCAAAACCTCAATTTCCGAAGTGAAGGATTTCCACAACGATACATATTATTTTGTATATACCGTGGATTCTTCCAAATCGAGCAAGCCCGCGTGGTTTCTGGTTGAATGCGTCAGCCGCACGGACGGCGCCGATACTGCCGACGGGCAATGAAGGAGGGAGCGCATGAAACGAAGTGAAACAGCGGCACCGCGCCGCATTCTGCGCTTTTTTGGGCGCACGCTCTTGCTGTTTTTTACCGTGGTCTTGATTCTGTGCGCAACGCTGCTTGCCTCTCTGCGGCTGATCTGCAGTAATGTTTCTCCTGCCGCAAAACGCGTTTTTGTTACAACCATGCTGGAAACGGGTCAGCTGAAATTTTTAGCATCTCTCCTTGTTTCGCAGGATGAGATCAGGGCGCTTGTTGCTTCCAATGCACTTGCCGAGTTTAACGATTCCGTGGATTCTTCGCTGATCACCGTCGGTGTAAGCTCGGACGATACCGTGCAGGGTGAGCAGCCGCCACAGCCCGACATTGCTGTGGAAAAAATCAGCGGGCGAACCTTTCTCGGCACCATGATTCTGCTCAAAGACCCCTCCCGCCTCAGCGTTGCCTCGATTTATCCCTGGAGGGAGAAAGGCGTGACGCTGGATACGCTGGTCAAGGACAGCGGCGCTGTCGGCGGCATCAATGCCGGCATTTACAATTCCACCAACAATACCGGCGGCAAGCCCTACGGCATTGTGGTGTGCGGCGGCGAAATACAGTTCAATCAGCCGGAGCAGTTTCCGGGGCTTGTGATGATCGGGCTGACGGAGGATAATATTCTGCAAATCGTTGATATCAACGGCAAAACTGCGGCACAGGTGGAAAGCCTTGTGCGGGAAATGAAAATCCGAGACGCCATTGCGTTCCAGGAGGAATCCACGGATGCGAACAATCATTTTGTGCAGCTGGTGATCAACGGCGAAGCGCGTGAGCTCAACGGCATGGGCTCGGGGCTCAATCCGCGCACGGCGATCGGGCAGCGCAAGGACGGCACGCTTCTTCTGCTTGTAACGGACGGCCGCGGCCGCAACGGGCATCTCGGTGCTTCCGCATCGGATCTGATCGATATTATGGTGGAATACGGCGCCGTCAACGCGGCAAATCTTGACGGCGGCTCCTCCTCCTGTATGTATCTTAACGGGGAATATCTCATGGACAGCGTGACCTTCTATTACACAAATTCTTCCTGGCGGATGCCGACGGCATTTGTCATTCATTGACCTAAAATGTAAAATATTTGTTAACATGGAAAAAGGGGATGCAATGCGCTTGCATTCTCTTTTTTTCTGTGATACACTATCTAAGTGTGTGATTTGCACACAAAAATAACACACACGATGATCCGCTCAGGGACGCGGTGCCGTATGCACATGCGGCTTCCCCGGGAAAAACATCGTGGTGGAATAACCCAAAGGAGGACATGCAATATGTCTATTATCACAATCAAGCAGCTGCTTGAAGCAGGCGTCCATTTCGGACACCACACCAGAAGATGGAACCCTAAGATGGCTGAATACATCTTCACGGAGCGCAACGGTATTTATATTATCGACCTGCAGAAGACCGTTAAGAAATTCGAAGAGGCATATATGTTCGTGCGCGATCTCTCCGCAAACGGCGGCACAATGCTCTTCGTCGGCACCAAGAAGCAGGCTGCCGATGCAATTTGCGAAGAAGCGCAGAGATGCGGTATGTACTATGTCAATGCAAGATGGCCGGGCGGCATGCTCACCAACTACAAGACCATTAAAAAGTCCATCGCAAGACTGCAGAGCCTTGAAAAAATGAGAGACGACGGCACATTTGATCTGCTGCCCAAGAAAGAGGCCGCTGCGCTTTCCAAGGAAATTGCCGATCTGGAGCGCAACTACGGCGGTATCAAGACCATGCCGGGTCTGCCGGATGCCGTCTTTATCGTTGACCCCAAGAAGGAGCGCAATGCCGTTCTGGAAGCAAAGAAGCTCGGCATTCCCGTGGTTGCTATTGTAGATACCAACTGCGATCCGGATGATGCAGATTATATCATCCCCGGCAACGACGATGCAATTCGCGCAATCAAGCTGATTTCTTCCGTTTTGGCTGATGCTGTCATCGAAGGCAAGCAGGGCGAACAGCTGAACGAGGCTGAGGCGGAAAAGTCCGAGGCTGAGGCACAGGCTGATGCCGAAGCTGCCGAATAATCCGCATTTTCTGAATTTTTAATACGGAGGAGAGAGTTATGGCAAATATTACTGCAAAAGACGTTGCCGCTTTGCGCGCAAAGACCGGCTGCGGCATGATGGAATGCAAAAAAGCGTTGGTGGAAGCCGACGGTAATATGGACGAGGCTGTCAAGGTCCTGCGCGAGCGCGGACTTGCCGTGGCTGCAAAGAAAGCGGACCGCATTGCCGCCGAGGGCATTGTTGATATTTTGGTGCAGGGCAATACCGCTGCCATCATTGAGGTCAACAGTGAGACCGACTTTGTCGGAAAAAACGAGGCTTTCCGCGCATTTGTTGCCGGCATTCTGCGCACCATCCTGTGCGACAAGCCCGCAAGCGTTGCAGAGTTGAACGCCTGCAAATTTGACGACACCGATGATACGGTGGAAGCAAAGATGAAGGATATGATTTTCACCATCGGTGAAAATATGAGCATCCGCCGCTTTGATATTGTCAGCGGTGAGCTGAGCACTTATATCCACGGAAAAGGCTCCATCGGCGTTATCGTTGCATTTGATGCGGACGATACTGCGAAGGCTGCCGAGGGCTTTGCCGAGATGAAGAAGAATGTTGCGCTGCATATCGCAGCCGTTTCCGCCGTTCCTTATCTCAACCGCGAAAGCGTTCCCGCTTCCGTGATCAACGAGGAAATGGAAATTCTCAAGGCACAGATGGCAAACGACCCGAAATTTGCGAACAAGCCTGCTGCCGCTCTCGAAAAGATCGTGCAGGGCAAGCTCGGCAAATTTTATGAGACGAACTGCCTGCTGGAGCAGGAATATGTCAAGGCGGAAAACAAGGAGAATGTCGGCACCTATGTTGCAAATTGCGCGAAGGCGTTCGGCGGAGCTGTCAGCATCAAATCCTTTGTCCGCTATGAAAAGGGCGAGGGCCTGCAGAAAAGAGAAGAAGATTTTGCCGCTGAAATCGAAAAGATGGTCAAGGGCTGAGTCGTTTTCGAAATACAAAAAAGGAGTCGGATCAAACCGGCTCCTTTTTTCATTGTTTTGAATTTGTAAAAAAACTGAAATTGCTGCAAATTTATTGCTTTTCGGAAAAATATGTGGTATACTAGACTCGTATCTTCGTGTATTTTTTCGGAGGAAGTTATGCGGTTTTTCAAAAACACGCTGCAATCATTCAAAAAATATGGTTTTTTAATGCGGCAGCTCGTCAGCCGTGATTTCAAAGTGAAATATAAACGAAGCTTTTTGGGTGTTGCATGGAGCCTTTTGTATCCTGTTTTCACAATGCTTGTTATGGCGCTCGTTTTTTCCAATGTCTTTAAGTTTTCAACGCCGGGTGTCAGCTATCTTGCCTTTGTTCTCATCGGTCTTACTTATTTCAATTATTACAGCGAAGCCAGCAACCTTGCCATGAGCAGCGTGGTTGCGAATTTCAGCCTGATCAACAAGGTTTATATTCCGAAATATATTTTCCCGTTCACCAAGTGTCTTTTTGTCGGCATCAACTTTCTTTTGACGCTGATTCCGCTGTATGCCGTGATTTTGCTCACGGGCACGGGGCTGAATTGGTATCATTTTTTGCTGCCGTTTTCATTTTTGTGCCTGTTTTTGTTTACGGTCGGCATGAGCTTTATCCTTTCCACCATTGCCGTGTTCATACGGGATATGTTTTATATTTACGGAATCATTATCACCCTTTGGACATATCTCACCCCGATTATGTATGATCTGAAAACGGTGATTGACAACAATGTGTTCCGCTCAATTCTGAAAATGAATCCGCTCTATCAGTATATCAATTTTGCAAGAACAATCATTTTGTATCATTCCTGCCCGACGCTTGGACAGTTTCTCATGTCCATCGGCTCGGCAGTGTTTGTTCTGCTGCTCGGAATTGTTGTTTTCCGTGCAAAGCAAGATAAATTCGTCTATTATATTTAATAAAACGGGGGCTCTGAATGCAACAAAACGGCATTATGATCAATGTGGATCATATCGGGATGCGATTTAATCTCGGCATCGATAAAGGCTTTTCCCTCAAGCAATTTTTTGTGGATGTGCTCAGCGGCAAGCATGCCAAAAAGAAACAGCAGCGCCGCGACAATGAGTTTTGGGCGCTGCGCGATGTCAGCTTTTCCGTGAATCGCGGTGAGGTAATCGGCTTTGTGGGCAGCAACGGCGCCGGTAAATCAACGCTGCTTAAGGTTGTCGCGGGGGTGCTTAAGCCAACCGAGGGCAAGGTCTCAGCCTACGGCAATATCTGCCCGATGATCGAGCTTGGCGCAGGCTTTGATATGGAGCTTACCGCGCGGGAAAATATTTATCTCAACGGCGCCGTCATGGGATATTTCAAGGAGTTTATCGACAGCAAATTCGATGAGATTGTATCTTTTTCGGAGCTGCGGGACTTTTTGGAGGTTCCCGTGCGCAATTTTTCCTCCGGTATGGTCGCCCGTCTTGCATTTTCCGTTGCAACCATAGTGGACCCCGAAATTTTGATCGTGGATGAGATTTTGTCCGTCGGTGATATTGCGTTCCAGGCGAAGAGCGAAGCAAAAATGCTCAATATGATCAAAGGCGGAACCACGGTGCTTTATGTTTCCCATGCGATTCAATCCATCCGCAATCTTTGTGATAAGGTGGTCTGGCTTGATCACGGCAGAGTCGTCAAAATCGGCGGAAAAGAAGTATGTGACGATTATGTTAAATTTATGGAAAGCAAAGCGGAATAAAAGCTTCGCATTTTTCCTGTGAATGACACAATTTGAAAGTGAAGAGGACCGGTTTTGAAAGAGAACATACAAAAACTGAAAAATGTATATTGCAAATACGGCTTTCGCGGCTTTCTTCTTAAATTGCATGCGTACATCAAAGCAAACGTCTATGACCGCATCAGTTTTGCCGTGCTGCTTCGCTCCGGTTATTATCGCAAAAAGATCCGCAAAATGCTTTCCTGCGAGTGCGACAGGATCGTTCTTTGGAGATCTAGCTTCGGGCACAATGTTCCGCTGTATCAGCGCCCGCAGCATATTGCCGATAATCTTGCAAAGCAGCGCTGTCTTGTGATTTATGAAGTTACGACCATGACAGATTCCGTCAAGACTCTGAAAAAATATGACGACGGGCTCTACTTATTCAATTTTAACAATACCGTGCTCAATCTTTTGCTGATGCAGGAGCTTGAACAAATCGATAAGCCGAAATACATTCAGCTGTATTCGACCGATTGGAAGCTGTCCGTTTCGGATATCAAGCGTTATATGGAGCGCGGCTTCGGCTTTATTTATGAATATATCGATCATATCAGCCCCGAACTTGCCGGCACGGAAAATCTGCCGAAAAATATTCAGGAAAAATATGAATTTGTGATGCAGACGCCGGAGGTTTTTGTGGTTGTGACGGCAGATCTTCTGGCGCAGGATGTCGAAAGCAAGCGCGGCTCCGAGCGGCTTGCGTTTTCCTCCAACGGCGTGGATTATGCATTTATCCGAAATATTGATCCGAAATTTGAGTTTGAGCCGGAAATCCGCAAAATCCTTGCGCTTGGCAAGCCCATCGTTTGTTATTACGGCGCGCTTGCCTCCTGGTTTGATTACGATCTGATCAAAAAAATTGCCGCCGCCGGAAAATATAATGTGGTTTTGTTCGGAATTAAATACGACGAATCCTTTGACTGCAATCTCTGCGGAGAAGAGAATATCTATTTTCTCGGTCCGCGTGATTACCGTGTCCTTAAAAATTATGCCGCCTGTGCCGATATTTTGATCATCCCGTTTCTGATCAACGACATCACGCGCTCTACCTCACCCGTGAAAATTTTCGAATATATGGCGCTGCATAAACCGATTGTCACCACCGATATGCATGAATGCCGCAAGTATTCCTCTGTTTTGATCGGGAAGGACCACGATGATTTCATGCGAAAGCTTGACGATGCGATGGAGCTCAAAGCAAATCCCGAATATATCGCTCTGCTTGATGAGCAGGCACGGCACAATCAATGGTCGGAAAAAGCAAAGGCGATTGTTGATATGCTGCGGCGGTATGAGCAAAAAAAATGAGGAGGAATTTTCGGCGTCTCCCCGTTGTCGCGCCTGTCCCCTTTGTCCATTCAATTCACGAAAAAGGAAGAAAATTCATGAAAGAACTCTCAATTATTGTTCCCGTGTATAACACGGAAAAATACATAAGAAGATGCCTGGATTCCGTCCTTGTGCCGCAGGCGCTGCCCTATATCGAGGTAATTGCCGTAAATGACGGCAGCAGCGACTCCTCTCTTGCAATTCTGAAAGAATATAAGGAGAAGTTTTCGGAGTCCTTCGTGTTAATCGACAAGGAAAACGGGGGACACGGCTCTACAATCAATGCGGGTCTGAAAATTGCAAGCGGGAAATATTTGCGCATTTTGGACAGCGATGACTGGTTTGATACGCCGCGGTTTTTGGCTTTCCTGAAGAAGCTTGCGGAGTGTGATGAGGATTTGATCGTCACGCCGTATACGCAGGAATATACGGCAAGCGGTGCAATGTATGAATATTCCTACGATTTTTTGGAAGACGATACGGTTTACCGTGCGGAAGAGCTGGAATTTGACACTGATAAAACCTATTTCACGCTTGCATCTTCCACCTATAAAGTCTCTCTTTTGCGCGAATGCGGACTGACGTTGTTTGAAAAGACATTCTATGTTGATATGCAATACAACATTTATCCCATTCCTTTTTTACACACGATTCGTTTTCTGGATATCAATATTTACCGATATTTTATCGGCAGGCCTGCGCAGAGCATGAGTCAGGAAAGTCTGCAGCGCCATCTGCCGAACCACGAAAAGGTTTTGAAGTTCCTGGTGGATTACTATGCTGCGTTTTGCAGTAAAGTCGATGAAAATCGACGCCGCTATATGGGGCTGATGATTTATTTCATGTATTATACCTTTATCGATCTTGTCTGCATGAAAATGAAGGATCGCAGCCGCGCCTATCACACCTTCCGTTCTTTTGACCTGTATCTTAAAAAGACGGCGCCCGATCTTTATGATTGGGTCAATGATTTTCCGTACCTCAGAGCAACACGACATTTGGGCTATCTCAATATTCGTTTCGGGAATAAGGCGCTTGTCACGCTCCTGAATTTCCTCCGCAGATTTAAAAAACACTGAGAAAGGACACTGCCCGAGTATGAAACGAATTTTAGTCATCAGCTGGTTTTATCCGCCTGTTAATTCTTCCGAGGGGCTTGTGACCTTTAAGCTTCTGAACAGCTCTCGGTATCAATATGATGTTTTTACGCAGAAGGCCAGCAACAACTGGTCCTACGGTAAGAATTCCGGTCTTGAAAACAAAGAGAATGTTCGCTCGATCTTCGGAAAGAGCAAGACCATTGCCGATTGGCAAGAGGAAGCGGTTGCTTTTTTTGATGACCATGCCGATGAATACGATTGCGTTATGACGCGTTCCATGCCGCAGGAATCACATGTGGTCGGTCTCAAGATCAAGCGTGCGCATCCGCATGTGAAATGGATTGCTTCCTTCGGCGACCCGGTAAAGGCAAATCCCTACCAACACATTGATTGCACCCTGCATTCCTATCACGGCATGGACAACCTGATTAACCGTGATAAGCCGAAGCGTTTTCGCTTTGCCCCAAAGCGCATTCTCCTTTCTTTGATTTGGAAGCTCCGCCATCGATATGCCATTCGCATCCGAAAAGAGATGGCTTCCATTGAAGACGGCACCATGGCGCTTGCCGATGCCATCATCTTCAATAATGAATCGCAGAAAAAGTTCATGGCGAAAACACCGCAAATTTTGGAAAAATCCTATGTGATTCATCATAGCTTTGAGCCGAGCTTTTACCCCAAGCGCGACGCGACATATCACAATGAAAAGCTCCGCTTTATTTTTTCTGGACATTTGGATGCAATCCGCACCGCATATCCGCTGCTCCGCGCTCTGAGCGATTTGAAGGAGGATATGCCGGATCTTGCACAGCGCGCAGAGTTTATTTTCTTTGGGGAAATGGCGGATTCCGACCTTGCCTATTTTGTGAAAAACGGGCTGATAGATGTTGTCAAATTCCACAAGCCGATTCCGTATCTGCAGTCGCTTGCGGAAATGCAAAAAGCGGATTGGCTGCTGCATATCGACGGAAATATCGGGCTTGCAAGCGATGAGAATATTTTCTTTGCGGCAAAAATTGCGGATTATTTCGGCTCCGGCTCGAAAATTTTTGCAATCACAATGCCGCAGGGCGATATTGTCGATATTTTGAAAAATGCCGGCGAGATGGTGCTTTCCTACAGCGCAAATGAAATCAAACAGGCGCTTTATCGCATTATTTATCAAAATGTCACGGTTACGCCGAATGCTGCCTATATTGATACATTCAGCGCAAAATCCGTAGCAAAAGAGTTTGATGAAAAGGTGGTCGCAAAGCTGTATGGCACAAATGAGAACTGAATATCTCATCATTGGCGCGGGAATTTCCGGGCTGACGGCGGCGACAAAGCTTATCGATCGCGATTTTTTGCTGCTTGAAAAAGACAGCGAGATCGGCGGCTACTGCCGCACGACGCGCCGCGGCGATTATGTTTGGGACTATGCCGGTCACTTCTTCCATTTCAAAACGGAAGAATTCAAAAAAACCTTTCATGATGCGATTTTGGAAAGCGAGCTTGTCCGCCGGGAAAAAAACACGAAAATTCTTTATAAGGGCGCATTGATCGATTATCCGTTCCAGACCAATATTCATCAGCTTCCAAAGGACGAATTCATCGACAGTCTGTACGATCTGTTCAATCGGGAGCAAAAGGAAAGCTATACGGATTTTGCCGATATGCTTTACGGTAAATTCGGAAAATCGATCGTTGAAAAATTTCTTCGCCCGTATAACGAAAAGCTGTACGCATGCGATCTGCATAAGCTCGATCAGAACGCGATGGGGCGCTTTTTTCCCTATGCGGATATTCCGCAGATCATCGCAAATATGAAAAGGGAAAAGGATACTTCCTATAACAGCACCTTTTTGTATCCGAAAGCGGGGGCGCAGGCATTCCTTGATATTCTGTACCGCTCTTTGCCGAAAGAGCGCGTTAAGCTCGGAACGCAACTGGTTCGCGTTGACCGCGAAAACAGGCTTGCCTATACCGCCGCAGGCGATACGATTGCATATCGGTATCTTATCAACACCTCGCCGTTGAATCATTTTCTGACGGCGCTCGGCTCCGAGAATGCTTTGGCGCTGCGCGACACGCTGTCATATAACAAGGTTTTGGTGTTCAACCTCGGGTTTGCAAAAAAATCCGCCTTTGATGAGCATTGGATTTATGTGCCGGATCCGGCAGTGAATTATTATCGCATCGGTTTTTATGATAATATTCTCGGCGCAGATAAGCTCAGTATGTATATTGAGATCGGCTATCCAAAGGATGCTGCAATCGACACCGAGACGCAGCTCCGCCTCACGCTTGAAAATTTGGAGCGCGCAGGCATTACAAGGGATAATCCCCTTGTGGATTATCAGACCATTATCATGGATCCCGCCTATGTTCATATCACGCATGATTCCGAGCGTGCGGTTGCCGCGCTGAAGGAATCGCTTGCGGCGCAAGGCATCTATACCATCGGACGTTACGGCGCATGGACATACTGCTCCATGGAAGACTGCATGATTGCCGCGCGCGATCTGGTCAAGACAATTCGATAAGCGAAAAAGAACGCGCATCCGCCGCGTTCTTTTTGTTTTCTCTTGCTAAGGCCGCAGCTTTATGCTATACTGAAAAAAACACAGCCGCTTGATGGCAGAGAGGAGCCGGAATGCATCCGTTTTATCGTTCAAGACAGGCATTGCTCAGTGTCGTTCTTCATTTGGCTGAGAAAAGAAAACAGCCTTTTTGGCTGGAAGAAAATGCGCTTATGCAGTTGGCGCCCGAGCTTGCGCAAAGAGATTTGCGTTTTATTCTGCTAGTAACCACAGCGGGCATGGTACGCCGTGGTACGCTTGCACCGGTTTTCGCTTCTTTGCAATCGCATGGCATTGCATTTTCCGTTTTCTCCGATGTGATGCCGGACCCGACCACGGAATGCGTAGAGCAGGGCTATCGGTTGTTTAAGGAGCAAAAATGCAGCGCTATTGTTGCAATCGGCGGCGGCTCTGTCCTTGACTGTGCAAAGGGCATTGCGGCGCGCGCGGCAAGACCGGAAAAAACGCTTTTGCAGATGCGTGGGCTTTTGCAGGTTCGCGGCGGGAAAAACCTTCCGCCGCTCTTTGCCGTTCCCACTACGGCAGGCACGGGCTCAGAAGCAACGGCTGCCGCGGTTTTTACCGATGCTTTCTCTGAAAAGCACTATAAGTTTGCCGTCAGCGATTTTTGCCTTGTGCCGCGCCTTGCCGTGCTGGACCCGCTTTTGACAAAGTCGCTTCCGCCGCAGCTGACGGCGCAGACGGGAATGGATGCGATGACCCATGCCGTTGAAGCATATATCAACCGATTTGCTTCCGCCTATGTAAAAAAAACGGCGACGGAGGCGGTTCGCCTGATCGACGGCAATCTGTATACGGCATATACGAACGGCGACGATCTTGGTGCAAGAAAAAATATGCTCTATGCATCCTATCTTGCCGGGATTGCCTTTACCAATAATTTTGTCGGATATGTACATGCGCTGGCGCATGCCGTCGGTGCGCTGTACGGAGTGCCGCATGGGCTTGCAAATGCCGTTTTGCTGCCCGCGGTTTTGCGGGAATACGGCGCCGCCGTCACAAAGCCGCTTTCTGAACTTGCAAGCGCCGCAGGGCTTTGCGAAAAGAGCGAAGAGGCGCTTGCGGACGCTTTTATTCGCCGCATTGAAACGCTGTGTGAGAGCATGCGAATTCCGGACAGGTTTTCCGTGCTGCGCCAAGAGGATTTCCCGCTTTTGATCTCCCGTGCGCTGTGCGAGGCAAACCCTGATTATCCGGTCCCCGTGATATTCGGGGAGAGCGAACTCGCGGAAATTTTGCATGCGGTCAGCCCATGCTGAGCGCGGCGGCGCCGCATCTTCGCACGCAGATGTAAACAATTACTGAAAAAATACGAAAAACATTTGAATTGTTGCACAAATTGTGCTATACTTATTCTGTTAAAGAGGACGATATGCCCTGAATTTGAAATACGGTCTTTGGCGGGGCCGGGAAGGGATACACATCCATGAGTTCCACAGAACAGCTTCTGTTTCATATCAAAAATTCGCTGGCATCGATTCAGGTGACGGATGTTCTTGATATTTTACTGGTTTCCGTGATTCTGTTTTATGTTTATCGGTTTATCCGGGAGCGCCGCGCCGGAAAGCTTGCAATCGGTATTTTGTTTTTGCTTGTCATGCAGCTGATTGCCACGGCATTTGAAATGCACCTGATGCGCTTTTTGCTGGAGCAGCTGTTTGCCGTCGGTATCATAGCGCTGATCATTCTGTTCCAGCCGGAATTGCGCTCTGCGCTTGAAAAGGTCGGCGGGGAACCGCTTAAGGGCATTCGCGTGTTCGGCATGGAGCAAAAGGATCTGACCGCTATCAATAATACCATTGATCAGGTGTGCGATGCCTGTACCGATATGGCGGAATCAAAAACAGGGGCATTGATTGTATTTGAGCGCTCGACGCGCCTTGGCGACATTATTCGCACAGGCACTGTAATCAATGCCAATGTGAATTCGTTTCTTTTGAAAAACATTTTCTTTAATAAAGCCCCGATGCATGACGGCGCCGCAATTATTTCCCATAACCGCGTGTATTCCGCAGGCTGCTTTTTGCCGCTCTCGCTCAATCAGGATATCATCCGCGACCTCGGAACGCGGCACCGTGCCGGAATCGGTATGAGTGAAAACAGCGATGCGGTCGTTGTGATTGTTTCCGAGGAAACCGGAAAAATTTCGACAGCGGTCAGCGGAAAGCTTGTCACCGGCTATACAAAGGATTCGCTGCGGGAATTTTTGCAGAATGAATTGATCAACGATACCCTTTATCAAAAATGGAGACGCCGCAAATCCGATCGAACCCGCGAAAAAAATGCACAGGCGGGTGATAGTTCGAAGCAGACAAAGGCGGAGCATGAGGTGCCCGCGAAAACCGCTGCCGTGCAGCAGGATGCCGAACGCGAGACGCCGGAAGCGAAAAACTAAGGAGCAAAGCAGAGGTGAGAGGAATGGATCAATTTCAGATCCCGCAGGAAAAGACGAAAACTCCGGCGGAGCAGACAGCTGAAATGCAATCCAAGGTGCCTGCAAAAAAAGGAAGCCGCAAGTCCACGATTATCACAATGATCTTTTGCGTCATCGCCTCTTTTGTGCTTTGGCTGTATGTTATGGAGGTTGACAGCCCGGTGTGGGAAAGTGAATTTTCCACGGTAAAGGTAACGGTTCGCACCACTGCCGCAGACGGCACGGACAACGGTCTTTCCGCAATGACGGCGGGCACAAGCCAGGTTGTCGATGTTGTGCTGCGCGGCAGAAAAACGGTCCTGACGGCGCTCAAGGCGGAGGATATTGATGCATATGTTGATGCCTCCTCCGTCACGACCGCAGGTCGCAATACCTATCCCGTAAAGATAGATGCGCCGGAAGGAACCTCAGTTGTCTCTTGCTCGCCGTCCGAGCTTACGGTATATCTGGACAAGAAGACGACCAAGGAAGTCCCGGTAACGGTCAAGCTCAGCGAATATACAATTGCTTCCGAATATATCATCGGGGAAAAAACGCCCTCCGTGGAAACCATACTTGTTACGGGGCCTGAAACCGAGCTGGCTCAGGTTGACCAGGCGCAGCTTGTGCTTTCACCGCCTTCGGGGGCAATCACCGGCTCATTCAGCGGGACCGGGCGGCCGCAGCTGATCGATAAGGACGGAACTGTGGTTTCCAGCCGTTATCTGACGCTGAATGTGGAGGAGATTTCCGCATTGGTGAATGTTTACATCAAAAAAACGCTGAAGCTGACCGCAACCTTTAAATACGGCTATCTTGACGCTAAGACGGCGAATGTGACCTTTGAACCATCGCAGATTGAGGTCCGTGGTGATGTGCAGCAGCTCAGCACAATGGAGGAGTTTTCCGTAGGGGAGATTGATGAGACAAAAATAGTCGTCTCGCGTGAAACTTCGGAGAGCGTGATTCAGTTTGTTCCGGAATTTCCGAGCGGCATCACGCCGACAGAACCGCTCGAGTCCGTGACGGCAAAGGTGCGCCTGCTCAATGCATATGATAAAATTGTTTTGACCAATCAGTTCAGCCTGCAGAATGCACCGAGCGGAAAGCGGGTGCGCGTGGTGACAAGTGAGCTGAAGGTGCAGCTTCGCGGCGCACTGTCAAAGCTCAATGCAACAACGGCCTCCGACATCAATGTGGTTGTGGATTTGAAGAATATTGATCCCGATTCGACAGCGGAGCAGGTTGTTCCGGCACAGGTTACGCTGAAGGACGGTTCTTCTTCCGAGATGTATGTCTGGGGAGAATATACGGTCAGCGTTCGGGTCGGATAGCATTTCTTACAAAAGCAGGCTGCCGCTCTCCCCAAAAAGCGGCAGCCTTTTTACACAAGCGGAGGGAGGGATGATATGGCACAGCGTTTTTTGCTCGGCGGAATTTCATTGCCGGTATCGCAGCCGGAGGAGGCTTTTGCGGAAAAGGCGCGGCGGTTTGTCCAAGAGCGTATTCCCGGCGCCCATGTCGAAAGCACAAAGATATATAAGCGCTCCCTCGACTGCCGCAAAGCTCCGCAAATTCAAAGGGTTTGTACGGTGCTTGCCGAGGTTGCCTGCACCAAGGAGCAGGCACAGCGGCTGCTTCATGCGGAGGGCAATGTGCGGCTTTTTTCCGAAGATACGCTCCGCATTTCCCGCGGCACCGAGAAAGCTGCCGGCAGAGTTGCTGTAATCGGCTTTGGCCCGTGCGGGATGTTTGCCGCCCTTTTGCTTTCGGAGGCGGGCTATGCTCCGATCGTTTTCGAGCGGGGCGATGATGTTGCGCAGCGCATACAGGCCGTCTCTCTCTTTCGTGAACAGCATCGGCTGAATTTGCGCAGCAATATCCAGTTCGGCGCGGGCGGTGCAGGCACGTTTTCGGACGGAAAGCTGACAACGCGGATCCACGATTCCAAATGCCGCTATGTTTTGCGGCGCTTTGTTGATTTTGGTGCCGATCCCGATATTCTGATTGATGCCAAACCGCATCTCGGTACGGATGTTTTGCCCGGGATTGTTTCCAATCTGCGCGATGCCGTCAAGCGGCACGGCGGCGAATTTCATTTTACAACCACCGTCAAAGCTTTTTCAAAAAACACAGACGGGGCTTTGGTTTTGCACACCGATCGGGGCGATTTTGCCTGCGGGGCGGCTGTTTTTGCGCCGGGGCATTCCGCGCGCGATACATACCGCATGCTGCTTGACAATGCCTATCCGCTTATTCCGAAGCCCTTTTCCGTAGGCGTTCGGATTGAGCACCTGCAATCCGATATTAACCAAATGATCTATAAAGGCGCGCAGGAGCGCGAGAGCCTGCCGCCTGCCGAATATGCGCTTTCCATGCGGGAAGGCGCGCGCGGCGTTTATTCCTTTTGTATGTGCCCGGGCGGGGAGGTCGTCGGCGCTGCCTCGGAAGAGGGCGGTGTTGTGGTCAATGGAATGAGCAACAGCCTCCGCGACGGGCGCAATGCCAATGCGGCGCTTGCCGTTTCCGTGCTGCCGGAGGATTTTTCCGCCGATTGCCGCCGTGCAATCGAATTTCAACGCACCTTGGAACAGGCTGCATTTGCCGCTGGCGGGAAAAGCTATGCCTGCCCTTTGCAGACCGTGGGTGATTTTTTGGCCGATACAAGCCAAGCAGAGCCAAGCCGTGTTCTTCCTACCTATCTTGGTGGATTTTATAAAACATGCAATCTGAAAACAGTCTTGCCGCCCTTTGTCACTACGATGCTTTCGAGCGGAATCCGCTTTTTCGGCAGACGGTATTCCGGCTTTGATATGCCGCAGGCGCTGTTGTGCGCCGTCGAAAGCCGGACCTCGGCGCCGCTGCGCATTTTGCGCACGGAGCAGGGCTATATTCCGGGGCATGATCTGCTCTATCCTGCCGGGGAAGGCGCGGGGTATGCAGGCGGCATCACAAGCGCTGCATGCGACGGGCTCACCGCTGCGCTTTCTCTCATGGCGCGCTTTGCGCCCCCGCAGGAAAAGGAGCTTGGCTGATGGAACAAACGGCTGTTGTTATTTCTTCGCAGGGGGGGAAGGCTCTCGTTCGTGTGATGCGGACGACCGCGTGCTCCGGGTGTCACCGCAGCGCGGACGGCGCTTGCCACGAATGCCGCCTCAGTGATGCGGGGAGTGAGCTTTCCGTGACGGTGACGGACCCGCTCGGGTGTCGCCCGGGCGAGCGCGTTCGCATTGTTTCTTCTTCCTCGCGCACGCTGCTTTATGCCGCGCTTGTCTACGGCGTCCCGCTTTTGGCAGGGCTATTTGGGCTGTTTGTGCCGCTTTTGCTCGGTGCATCGCCGATAATCGGCATGGTGCTGTTTTTTCTGCTGCCCCTTCTTGTTTTTATCGTTTTAAAAAATACCGTTGAAAAGAGTGTCGCTGCGGCGCCGCTGCCGTGTATCACGGCGCGTCTTGATGCCGATTTTTGAAAGGAGTGAGACTATGGTCAGAGAGGAATGGATCGTTCCGCAGTACCCGCAGGATGAGATTGCGGCGCTGTGCGCAAAAACCGATCTTCTCCCTGCCATGGTCAAGGTTCTCTGGCAGCGGGATTGCCGCGATGCAAAAGCAATTTCCGATTTTCTTTCCCGCAGCAGCGATATTTTATATGACCCGTTTGCCATGACCGATATGGACCGCGCCGTTGCGGTGCTCAAAGCAGCAATTTCGGACAGCACACATATCACGATCTATGGCGATTATGATGTGGACGGCGTTTCCGGCACGGCAATGCTGTATCGCTATCTTTCAAAAAGCGGTGCCGTTGTGGATTGTTACATTCCGCACCGCGAAACGGATGGATACGGGCTGAACTGCGCTGCGATCGATCGATTGCAGTCACGCGGAACGCAGCTGATTGTCACCGTTGATAACGGCGCCGTAGCCTTTGATGAGGCGGAATATATTTATAAATGCGGCATGCGGTTGCTCATTACCGATCACCATACCTGCACGGAGCAGCTGCCGCGTTGCGAAGCATTTTTAAACCCGCATCGGTCGGGCGAGACCTATCCCTTTGCAGATCTTGCGGGGGCGGGCGTTGTCTTCAAGCTGCTGTGCGCCATGGAAACGGCGGATATTCCGCAGCGGGAAGATAAGATGATGCGTGTGCGGACGGTATGCATGAAATATTCACTGCTTGCAATGCTCGGCACGGTTGCCGATGTGATGCCGCTGCGCGATGAAAACCGCCTGATCGTTTCCATAGGTCTTAGGGAAGACCCGATGCAATGGTTGGGATTTGCTTCTCTTTTATATGTTGTGCGCGCCGCTGTGACCAAAAAGGGCAGAGCCGTTCCGCCGCTCACTGCAGGCTTCGTTTCATTCTTTTTGGCACCTCGGCTCAATGCCGCAGGTCGCCTGGCATCTGCCGATCTTGCGCTTTCTCTGCTTTTGTGTGATTCTTTGCAGCAGGGGGATGCACTCGCGCAGGAGCTTTGCGCGCTGAATGCAAAACGGCAGGAGATCGAAACCGAGATTTTGCGGCAGGCAGAGGAGCAGATTCGAACGGCGCACGATCTGCACGAGGAGCGGATACTGATCCTGAGCAGCGTTGGCTGGAATCCCGGTGTGATCGGCATTGTCGCCTCCCGCATTACCGAAAAATACAGAAAGCCGACGATTCTGATTGCATTCCCGGAGGATGCATCGGATGCCGTCGGCCATGGCTCGGGTCGCTCCGTGGAAGGGTTTTCTCTGATCGATGCCATCCGCTCCGCCTCCGTCTATTTGCAGGGGTGCGGAGGTCATGCGCTTGCGGCGGGGCTTACAATTAAAAAAGAGGATCTGCCTGCGTTTGCCGCCGCTATGCTCGCCAACGCGCGGCCGCTTTTGCCGCCGGGGATTCCGCTGCGGCATGTCACTGCCGCATGCGAGTTGTCGCTTGACGAGGTGACTCTTCCGCTGGCGCAGCAGCTTTCCATGCTGGAGCCGTACGGCTGCGCCAATCCCTCTCCGCTTTTTGTCGCCCGTAATGTGACATTGACGGAGATTTTGCCCGTCGGCGACGGAAAACACACCAAGTTCCGCCTGCGCTTTTCTACGCGAATGCTCACAGCGATGTATTTCGGACATTCGCCTTCACAGCTGCCGTTTGTCGCGGGGGACGAAGCGGATCTTTTATTCGCCGTTGATATCAATCATTACGGCGGACAGGATGCCGCGCAGCTTCTGGTGAAAGGCATTGCTTTTCCAAATGAGCAAAGAGAAGCGTTTGCACGGGAGATGGAGCCGTTTTTTGCATTTTGGCGCGATGTGCCGGATGATTATTTTGCGCTTATCCCAAACCGGGAGGAGTTTGCGCTGCTGTACCGCCATTTGCGGGCAACCGCCCCGCTTGATACGGACTATATGCAGCTTTCACGCCTGCTGCGCATTTCGGGGCCCGTTGTTGCAACGGCACTGTGTTGCTTTGAAGAGACCGGGCTTTTGGAGCCTTTTGCAAAGGATGACCCGATTTTGTCTTTGAATCTGCGCGAGCATCACGGCAAGGTCGATCTGTTCGGGGCGCCGTCTCTTTCGAAGATCCGCGCGCTGCTCAAAACGACGGAAGAATGATTTGAAATAATGCTGAGAGTTAGGATACACTATGCTTGACGGAATCGAAAAACTGTTATTTATTCTGAAAAAAACCGGGAAAAACTACGACCTGGACAAAATCAACGCAGCCTATCTGTTTGCCAAAGAGGTGCATGAGGGGCAATTCCGCAACAGCGGCGAGGCTTATATCACGCATCCGGTAGCGGTTGCGGAAATTGTGGCAGGGCTTGAGCTTGACACGGATTCCATCTGCGCGGCGCTTTTGCATGATACGGTTGAGGACTGCCCGAGTGTCACCGTGGATCTCATTCGCCGTAAATTCGGCGATACGGTAGCCGATCTTGTGGACGGTCTGACAAAGCTTGTGCATATCCCGTTTGCCGATAAAGAAGAAGAGAGCATGGAAAACCTGCGCAAGATGCTGCTTGCCATGTCGAAAGATGTCCGTGTGATCTTTATCAAGCTGTGCGACCGCCTGCATAATATGCGCACCCTTTCCGCAAAGCCTGAAAATAAACAACGCATCACGGCGCTTGAGACCATGAACGTCTATGCGCCCCTGGCGCATCGCCTCGGTATGCAGCGCATCAAGCAGGAGCTGGAAAATCTCGCGCTGCAATATCTCGACCCGATCGGATATGCCGAGGTCTATAATGACATTGAGCAAAAATACGGCGTGAACCGCGATTTTCTGGAAAACGCGCGCGCGCTCGTTGCGGAGAAGCTGACGGAAAACGGCATTCATTTTACCCTGGAGGGGCGCGTGAAGAGCGTTTACAGCCTTTATCGCAAAATGTATAATCAAAATAAGAGTTTCGATGAAATTTATGACTTTTATGCATTGCGCATTATCGTGCAGACGGAGCTGGAATGCTATACGGTGCTCGGCATCATTCATGATACTTTCAAAAGCATGCCGGGCCGCTTTAAGGACTATATTTCAACGCCGAAGCCGAACCTGTATCGCTCCTTGCATACAACGGTTATCGGGCGCGGCGGGATTCCCTTTGAGGTGCAGATCCGCACGCAGCAGATGCATCAGATTGCGGAATACGGTGTCGCGGCGCATTGGAAATACAAGAGCGGGGACAGTTCCACCGTCGAGCTTGACAAAAAGCTGCAATGGATTGCAAAGCTGATCGATACGGAAAGCGACACGCGCGACCCGGATGAGTTCATGAGCGCGCTCAAAATCGATATCTTTCAGGACGAGGTGTTTGTTTTTACCCCGAAGGGCGATGTCATTGCATTGCCGCAGGGCGCGACGGTGATCGATTTTGCGTATTCCATCCATTCGCAGATCGGTAATAAGATGATCGGCGGCAAGATTAACGGCATGATCGTCCCCATCGACCGCATTCTGCAAAACGGCGAGATCGTTGAAATTCTGACCTCCTCCGCATCTCACGGTCCCAGCCGCGATTGGCTGAAAATCGTGAAAACCAGCGAGGCACGCAATAAGATCCGCCAATGGTTCAAAAAAGAGAAGCGTACGGAAAATATTCAGGTCGGCAAAACAGAATGCGAGCGCGAGCTCAAGCGCTGCGGCGTTGCCCTGACCGAGGCCCAGCGCACAGAGCTTTTGGATTCTATCTGCCACCGCCTTGGCATGAATGAAATAGAAGACCTTTATAATACGATCGGCTACGGCGGAATTTCCATGCAAAAGGTCACCGTCAAGCTCAGAGACGAGCTTGAAAAGCTTTCAAAAAGCGACAGCGAACCGCAAATTACCGATGTATCCCAGGTGCAGCTTTCCGAAAAGGAGACAAGGCAAAATCACGGCACAATCATTGTAGACGGGGTTGAGGGCTGCGCCGTGAAATTTGCAAAGTGCTGCAGCCCGCTGCCGGGGGATCGTGTGGTCGGGTTTGTCACACGCGGCTTCAACATTTCCATCCATAAAACCGATTGCCCGAACCTGGTCCGCATGATGCAGGAGGAGGCAGCCGACCGCTTCAAGGCGGCGCATTGGGTCAGCGGCGGCGCTGCCGTGCAAAAATCCGTATTTGAGGCAAGCCTTTCCATCACGGCTATGGATACCCTCGGCTTGGTTGCGGATATTACCGCGGCGCTTGCCGATATGCGCGTGAATATCATGCAGATCAATGCGCAAAAGAAAACCGGCAACGATGAGGTTATTATCGGGCTGACGGTGCAATGCAAAAATGTTGACCACCTGTCATCCATCATTTCAAGGCTGCGCAGTATTCGTGATGTCGAATATGTCAGCCGCGCATAACGGAGGAAAGCGATGCGCGCAGTGATACAGCGGGTGGATCGCGCAACGGTCTTAGTCAGCGGGGAAACCGTCGGCACCTGTGAGAAAGGCTTTTTGATTTTGCTCGGTATCGGGAAAGACGATACGGAGCAAAGCGCAAAACTGCTTGCAGAAAAGGTTTCAAAGCTACGGGTCTTTTCCGATGCGGCGGGAAAGATGAATCGCTCCTTGCTTGACCTTGGCTATTCCGTTTTGCTTATCTCCCAGTTTACGCTTTTTGCTGACACAAGCCACGGAAACCGGCCTTCTTTTTTTGATTCCGCACCGCCGCAACTTGCAGAGCCGCTGTATCTTCTCTTCGGAAAGCTCCTGGAGGAGAAGGGAGTGGCAGTTGGCTATGGTAGCTTCGGTTCAGACATGACGATAGAAGCTGCGCTGCAGGGCCCCGTAACAATTATTCTGGATACCGACACCATGCAAAAGAAACAGGTATAATACTCTAAAAACCTTTTTCTGAAAAAATGAAAAGCGGATCGGAACTGATATAATCCCATAGAACAGACGCCTGAAAAAACAAAAAGATTTGAGGGGCGTCAGGGCGGGTCGTATACAAAAACATTTTGTAATCCCATCAAGCAGGTGGGCACGCATACCTATCGGCTTGCGCATTTGCTCAGGGACAACGGTTTTTCGGTATATGTCAAAGATATGGTTTATTTTGCAAATCCCAAAACCGTGATCCGGTTTTTGGAAGCACCGTCAAAGACGCCGGTTTTTTCTGCGCTTGCAAATACGCCGGAAGAGCTTTTGCGGGCAATTACAGACACCGGCGAGCCTCTCGCAGCTTCCGAATGCAAAGCCATCTGTGCTTTTTTGGATGGCTATACGGCATAAATACAGAAAACTTAAGGGCTGAATGGTAATACATTCCGCCCTGTTTCTGTAAAAATGAAAGGGAATCAGGGAATGAGAAGGATATGTGCCGCGTCGTCCGCGGCAACTTTTTCAGCCGTTTTGGGGAGTTTATTTGCCGCGCGCAATAGCTCCGGGTCGGTATGATATTGCTTTGCAATCTCATAAATATCCTCGCCGTTTTGCGCATAATACAAAAGAAGCGTATCGCTTTGCCGCGGCGGATAGCTCTCGGTTGCATCGGCACGCAGGCTGCACAGCGCCGTGACCTCGATCACTTTTTTTGCGCACAGCGCAAGCTCAAGCTCACATCGCACATCGATCCCGTCTGTGCCCGCATCGCCCTGCACGGAGGATACGGCGGCAAAGCAAAGCACCTCGCTTGTTTGTTCCCCTTCTGTGGTGCGGCATGCCGTTTTGTATTTGAACGGAATTTCCGCCCCGAATGCCTCCGGCTTTCCCGTTTCGTTTTGATATAAGCCGTGCAGCGTAACGATGCCGTTGCAGATGAGCTGATCGTCCTCAACGGTGCTGCTCTTATAGTCCGCCGAAGCATCAATGCAGAGGATTTTTTTTACGGGGGATTCCGTTTTTGTGCTGCCGCTCAGCGTGAGCGCACTTTTTGTGCACAGGCAAAGCTCCTCGCAGCGCAGCGGCGCATAGTCGGCTTTGAGCGGGCAGTTCGCGGAAAAAGCATCTACCGTGATCTGCATCGGCGTATTCTGAAAGCAGGTGCATTCAATGTGTAAAAGCGCATCGATTTCAACCACACGCATCTGTCCCATATTGTCCGGTGCGCTTTGCACGGATTTGGAGCACAGCGTGCTTTGTGCAAAGCAGCTCATTTTTGGGGAAGCCTCGGCAATAGGGATCAGCCCCTCGGTTTGCACCGTTTGCGAATAGCTGTAATATTCGCCGTCGCTTCCTTTGTAAAAGAGCAGAACACGGCACGGCGCGCTGTATTCAATCCCGCCCTGTTGCATCGTTGTTTTCGGCGGGAGCGGGGTCAGCGTTGTATCAAGCAGCGTTTCGATTTCCGGATAGTTCCCGGGCAGCACAAGATCTGCGCCGAGCTTTGCATCGCGGTCTTCGCCGGCAAGCATTCGGCAGCCGGTGACGCTGTGCTTGCGCTGCATGATCTTGCCGCAGGCATCTGCATCGCCCTCAAGCTTTGCCTCTGTGCAGGGCGGCTCATAGCGGCAGAGCTCCGTACGCACCTGCGCGCGCAGCATCAGTTTGCGCGGCGTTGCAACGCGGCATGAAACCCCTTCCGCTTTCTGTCCGATGCGCACGATGCTTTGCGGCGTTAGATGCTCTGCCTTGCAGTTTATCTCATAGGGCAGGGTGATCTGCCTTGTGAAAATTTCACCGTCCGGCGAAAAATAAACCACGGTAAAAACAACATTCCCGCGGCAGCAGAGCGCTGCGCTTTCCATGCTGTGCTGCTGCGGCAGCAAAACGGCGTCCACCTTGGCGATTTTTTCAATATCCTGCAGATAATCCGGGAGAATATCTTCACAGCTGACGGCGGTATTTTCCCGCAGAGTTTCTTCTTTGGTATAGCATTTTACAGTTTCGGTTGCCGTTTCCATGGCTCAGTCCTCCGCTTTGGTTGATTTTGTACCAATGTATGAGAGGATGTCCCCGGATAGAACAAAAGCGGCGATGCCCCCGGGGGAGCATCGCCGTGCGTGCCGATATTCGGTTATTGCTTTTTGTTCGGTGTGCGCGCGTTTGTTGCGCCGCCAAGCGTTACATCCCCCGCCTTGATGAGCGACATTTTGGTCAGCATCGGGCCGATCAGCTCATAAATCAAAACAGAGAACAAAACAATGTTGCGAATCAGCTGCGCCTCCGCGCCGCCAAGCTCCTGCGCGGTGAGGGTCATACCGAGTGCCACGCCCGCCTGCGGCAGCAGCGTGATGCCGAGGTATTTTTGAATGGTTTTGGAGCAGCCCGTTGCTTTTGCGCCGCCGAACGCGCCGATGTATTTTCCGAGCGAGCGCGCCAGAATATAAAGAATTCCGATCAGCACAACCGTGCCGTCCGTTAAAACGGAGAGGTCCAGCTCAGCTCCGCTGATAACGAAGAACAGGACAAACAGCGGCCCTGTCCAACGGTCGCAGCGGTCCATCAGTTCTTCCGAAAAATCACACAGATTGCAGAACACCGTGCCGAGCATCATGCAGGTCAGCAATGCGGAAAATCCGATCTCCACCGCGCCGATGCGGACGGTGAGCATGGAAAGCGCCACGGCGAGAATCACAAAGGCAATGGAGAGGGAAAGGCGCTTGCTGCGCGATTTGAAGAAGCGTTCGGTAAATGTGAGCAAATAGCCCATAAGGGCACCGAGCAGCAAAGAGCCTGCAATTTCAATCAGCGGGTTGACCAGAATGGAAACCAGATCAACCGTGCCGCTTGCCAGAGCTTTTGCAATGCCGAAGGAAACGGCGAATACAACAAGGCCGACGGCGTCGTCCAGTGCAACAATGGGCAGCAAAAGGTCAGTCAGAGGCCCCTTGGCTTTATATTGCCGCACGACCATCAGCGTTGCCGCAGGTGCGGTTGCGGCGGCAATGGCGCCGAGCGTAATGGCGGCGGGCAGGGTGATTTTATCGGAGAAGACAAAGCATGCGCCGATGAGCACCGTGTCTACAAGCACCGTTGCCGCAAGCGCCTGCACAATTCCGATGATGACAGCCTGTTTTCCCGTTTGCTGCAGGGAAGAAAGGCGAAATTCGTTTCCGATGGCAAAGGCGATGAAGCCCAGCGCCACATTGGAGAAAAGATCCAGCCCCTCCACCTGCGCAAGGCTCTGAAAGCCGATTCCCTCAATGCCGAGATGCCCGAGGCAAAACGGGCCGATGAGAATACCGGTGATCAGATAAGCGGTGACCGCCGGCAATTTGCACAGTTTGGCAAGACGGGACATAAACAGCCCCAAAAGCACTGCGAGAGAAAGGGAAAGCAAGGTTGTCATAAAAGCACCCGATTTCTTAAGAATTCCGTTCCGTCAGCTTTTTGACCTTGGAGATCGGCAGGCAAAGCAGAACGGTGATGATGATTTCCGGAATCATATAGGTTCCGTTATAAATGACAGAATACAAAAATGCAAGCGTATTGCCGCTGAAGCGGGAAAGCATATATGCGCCGAAGGCACCGATGGAATCCTGCGTGAAGAACCATTCCGCCCAGGCACCGAAGAACAGGAATCCGGAGAGAATGTGGGAGAGATACCGCAGCGAGAGCGCAACCAGCGCGCCGAGCATGAGCGCGGGCGTCGGCTTTAATTTATTGCGGAACATGCCGCCAAGGCCGATGACCGTATACGCGACGACATAATCAAGCAGGATGATGCAGATCGCGTTAAACAGAGGCTGCCGTTCATCCCCGGGCAGGAACATGGCGGAAACCGTGTGAAAGCCGAGCAGAATATTTGCAACGGAAAACACAAAGCCTGCGAGCAGGCCTGCTTTGACGCCTCTGCGCCAGGAATAATAGACGATCGGCAGCATGGAGGCAATCGTGATGCCGCCGCCGAAGGGCAGGGAAAACGGTTGGAAAAGCGACAGGATGACCGCCATTGCAACAAGAATGGCGCCCTCCGTCAGAACGCGGACTTTTGAGGTTGTTTGACTCATGATGTTACACTCCTTTTTTTCTTTGAAAAACCGCACAGGATGACACCCGTGCGGTTCACTTTCCGAAAAGAAGTCTCCCTACGCCGGTATTACCCAGGATCAGGTCAAAGGGTTCGAAAAAAGCTTCGTCTCAGCCATGCGGCACCCCCGACATCCGTATGCGATTTTCGCTTGGTATTATAGCATGAAGCAGGCGCCGTGTCAAGAAAAAGCCGTGAAATTTCAGCTGTTTTTTGCGGAATTTTTCTCCCTGTCGAGCGTTTGCAGCATTTCATAAAAAACCTGCATTTCTTCGGCGTTCCCTTTGGGCGATTTTGCAAGCACCGCTTTATACTCCGCGCGCTTTTGCGGCGAGAGGCAGAGCTCTTTCAGACCTTTATAAATGCTGTCGGCATCGATTGCACAGATCATGCCGAGCTTTCCGTCAAGGAGCTGGTCGCCCGCGGAGAGATAATTTGTGACAAGAATCGGCTTTTCCAGAATTTTTGCCTCCTCCACGGCAATCGGCTTGCCCTCATGGCGCGAGGGCTGCGCGTAAATATCGCAGTCGCGCATCAGGCGGTATGGGTTGTTTGTGCGAGGTAGGATCCGTATCCGGGTTTCCAGCCCGGCAGCCGTGATCTCTGCGCGCAGCGCAGCGACATCCGCGGGTGTGCCTTCGCCGAGGATATACCAGCGGGCATCGATCCCGTCGGCACACAGGCGCTGCATTGCGGTAACCGCCATGTCATAGCCCTTTTGCTCCGCAATGCGCCCGACCGTGAGGATCCGCAGCCCGGTATAGTCGCTGTCCGGAAAGCCTGTGCCGTTTTCGGCGCTTTGCAAAATGTCCTTGGCATCGATGATATTTTCCATATGCACGCATTTTTCCCGCAGCGCAGGGAAGTGGTTTTGCAGTGAGCGGTTGATCGTATCCGAGACGGTCACAAGGCGGTCACAGGCATTGAAATAGTGAAAATAAGTTTTGTCGTCGCGCGGGGGATGCTCATAGTCAAAATGCAACCAGGCGACCTTGTGTTTGGCCGTCACCTTATCGCACATATAAAACATGGTTTTGTCGCCCCAATAGGCAAGCGCCGCATCGTATTCGCCGGGCAACGGCGGCATATGCCGCATCAGGCGGCACCAAAGGCGTGTCGCCGTATCGTGCGCCTTTTTCGGGAACAGCTTTGTTTTGATAAAATACGGAAAAATTTCAAACAGCAGCAAAGGATTTTTGCGCACGAAGCAATGCAAAATGGTTTTGGTCGCATTTGTGCCGTCGAGTGTGAACATCTCGCCGTATTCCGGCAGCTCGATCACGCGGACCTGCGGCGGAATTTTCGGCAGGAACGGGCCCGCTTTTTTTGCGAGCAAAAGGGTCACGTCAAATTTTTCATAATCCAAACAGTTTGCAAAGGAAAGAAACGATTTTTCGCTGCCGGCGGCATTCATCGTGATTCCGATGACAAGAAGCTTTTGTTTTTGCATAGTTCCCCTCTTTTCCGTGATACACAGTTTATTGTAACATAAGAACCCCGTGATGTCAAACCAAGGATTTCCGCGAGGCGATACAAAAGATGCGTCTCGATCGCGGTCGATATTCTGCGAAAATTTGAAAAAAGCATTGACAAATGTGTGCGCCTGTGCTATACTAACCCTTGCAAATCTGGGTGTGGCGCAGATGGTAGCGCGCTACCTTGGGGTGGTAGAGGCCGCTGGTTCAAATCCAGTCACTCAGACCAAAAATGAGCGATCCGCATGCGGGTCGCTCATTTTTGTTTGATATGCAAGGCAGAATCGGCGGCCGAGACCACCCCAAGGGGGTGGTAGGGTGAGCACCGAAAAAACAACTCGGTGAGTTGTTTTTTGGGGGCGTGTAACGAAAATAAGGAGTCGAAGAAGCAAGGCGACTTGCGCCGCGCGACGACTATATTTTCGGAAGGGCGGAAACGCTGGTTCAAATCGGTCCTCAGGCTTATAAAGTCCACAGCGGTTTTGATAGAATTACGGTTGACTTTTTTCTGTTGATACAGTATACTTGAGTTCAATGAATGAAAATTCGGAGGATAGAAATGCAACAGATTCAGCTAAAGAAAATGACGCGGGAATTGTGTCGCGAGCTTTATAAGCATTGGAGTAATGATCCATCTATTTATGCGGACATGTCCGTATTTAAGCCATACACCTATAACGAAGCTCAGGTTGACAGATATTTCGAATCGAAAAATGAGCCGTCCCGTATTGTATTTGCAATTATGCTTGACGGAAGCCCGATCGGAGAGCTGCAGCTGAAACGGATCGATCGGGAAAAAGCCGAGTGTACTCTGAGCATTCATATGCAAAACGATACCGTGAAAGGAAAAGGTTACGGAACGCAAGCTGAACGGTTGGCGGTAAAATTTGCCTTTGAGGAAATGGGAATGGTTGCGGTTAATGCGGATACCATTATGAAAAATTTGCGAAGCCAGCATGTGCTGGAAAAGGTGGGATTCCGCTTGATTGGGGATGACGGTATGTTCAAATACTATCGTATCGAGCGTAAGGTTTGAGTTTGTATGTAATTATCAGAAAAACAATGCAAAAATCAAAAAATGATGCAAAAAAGGGTGACAAGGCGCAAATTTTATGCTATAATAATAAAAATTGCGCAAAAATGGGTGGAAAGGGCTTGACAGGATATGGCGCGGGGGCGTAAAATCTATACATACATACATACATACATACATACATACATACATACATACATACATACATACTCCGTCCTAAATGTGTATTCCATAATTTAACAAATCAAGCGAGGCGCACTTTTCCTCAGTTTCAAGAGGCGGAGTGTACCTTTTTGTTTTTTCAGCTGCCGAAGAATTTTTTCGCGGGGTTAATACGAAAGGATTTATATTACCGCAAGAGGGAGGTCATACATGTATCTGACAATATGCGATGATCAAAAGAGCGAGCTGGAAGCAATGCAGTTGATCGTGTCTGACTATGCGGCGGCGCATCCGGAGCTTGGCATTGCGGTGCAATGCTTCTTGAATCCTTCCGAGCTGCTTGATGTTGTTTCGAAAAACGGTGCACCCGATATCGCGCTGCTGGATATTTGCATGCCGGGCGTTCTCGGCACAGATGTTGCCAAAGAGCTGAAAGAAAAAAGCGACGGCGCTGCGGATATTATCTTTTTAACGACCAGTACGGACTTTGCAGTGGAGGCGTTTGCGCTGCACGCCGAGGACTATCTGTTAAAACCGTTCTCAAAAGAGAAGCTGACCGAAACGCTTGACAGAGCGATTGAAAAACGAAAAAAGTGCTTTTTTGTGCCTTTTTCCTGCGGGAGAGAAATTCATCGGGTCGATCTGTATCATGTGGCGTATTTGGAATCGAAAAATCATATCGTTGAAATTTACCTCAAATCCGGAAAAAAGCTGAAGATGCGTGCCGCTTTGGCTGAAATAAAGCAGCAGTTTTCCGGGGTGAGCGGATTTTTATCGGTGGGTGCTTCTTATTTTGTGAATCTGAGATGTGTGCAGAGTGTTTTGCCCGCCGAGCTTATTCTGACAAACGGGCATAAAATTCCCGTGCCGCGCCGTTTCCGCAGCGAGGTTAAGGAACAATACTTTGCATTTTACAGAGGGGAGGCGACAAAGCATTGATACGTATGTACGCAATTTGGTTCTTACTCTGCCTTAGTCATGCTTCCTGCTTTTGGATTTTGACGGAGCCTAAATTTTCAAAGCGCAAAACCACACTTTTTTATTTGTTTTTCTGCGCGGCATTTTTGTTGCTTCTGACGCTTTTTTATCTGATCTTCGGAGAGATGCGGCTGTTTTACGGAGTTGGCTTTACAAGCACACTGATTTTGGCATTTTTCGTTTTTGCAATGACCTCTGCAGACCCGATTTGCAAAAAGAGATTTCTATTTATCAGTTATGCCAATGTATTCTGCATTTTTGCCTGTGTTTCCTTAATCCTGTGCAGAGTATTTCTCAGCGGTGCATCGGAGCTTGTCGTGTTTTATGTGAGAAATATCCTTCGAACCGTTTTATTTATTCCCGCAGCGTTTCTCTATATCCGAATTTTGAGGCCGGTTGTGCGTGCTGTGGCGGGGAAGCGGCGCAAAACATGGTATTCTATCTCCTTTGTCTCATTGTTGTTTTTGTGTACTTTCGCAATCTTTGTGATTTTTTTCCTCTCGGATTACGCGAATCTGGACAAATATATTCCGTTTTTCGGGGGAGCTGTTTTAGTGTATGTTTCGGTTGTTTGGGTGATTTTCGGAACGATTAAGTCATTGATCCTGCAGAACAATGCGGAGTTTATGCAGCAAAATGTTGCTTTTTTGCAAAGTCAGCTGAAAGCCGCAAAAAAGTATGAGCTGGTGGCAAAAACAACACGCCATGATTTCAGGCATCACAATCAGAATCTTGAAGTGATGCTGCGGCGGGGCGAAACCAATGAGGCGCTGCGATATTTGCAGCAGTATAACGATAGCCTTGAGGCGACAAAATCCGAAGAATTTTGTCCGAATATTACTGTGAATGCGATTTTAAACAGCTTTTGTGCAAAAGCTAAAAAGAGTGGGGTTTTGATTTTCGCCGAAGCGGATATCGATACGGATACGGCTGTCAGCGATATGGATTTTACAGCTATATTGTCCAATCTTTTGGAAAATGCGATTAACGGCTGCATTGCATGCGGTTCGGACGGCGAAATAACCGCGAATCTGAGAACGATCGGCACAAAAACCGTGATCGTTTGCTCCAACCCATGCAAAGAAAGTATTTGTATTGAAAACGGGCTGATTCGAAATCGTGGGGTCGGCATCGGGAGTATCCTTGCGGCAATCAGAAAATATGACGGTGACATCAAGTACACTTTAGACGACGGTATTCTTACCGTTTGTGTGATTCTGAATTCTTAATCCAATTGCGTTGTGAAACTGACCAATTTCGAAAAAACCATCCGAAAGGGTGGTTTTTTTGTTATACTTACGCGGATATCATTGGGACCAGACTGCATATGGAGAACGGCGGTGCTTTGCGAGACAGAGCGCAACAGCCCGGCTGACGGAACTATTATAATACAATCGGGGGATAGCTGTATGGCAAAAGGCGGAATCTCAAAAAGAATTGCATTTGCTGCAGGAACTGCTTTGTGTTGCGTGTTTGCACTCATGCTGCTTTGCAATCTGACTATTATTATCAAAGGTGTGATCCATCCCCAAACGCCGCCCTCGGTGTTCGGAGTGACTCCTATGGTTGTGCAGTCGGGTTCCATGAGCGGAAACGCCGAGGACCATATTGAAGTCGGAGACCTGATCTTCACGGTCAAACCGAATATTGCAGAACTGAAAAAAGGCGATATTATTTCCTATATGGAGGGGAACATTGCCGTAACGCACCGCATTGTCGACATCACAACCGACGCAAATGGCAAACGCGAATTCATTACCAAGGGCGACGCGAACAATACCGAGGACCCGGCTGTCAATGAAGATGCCGTGTTCGGGCTTTATAAGGGGAGGATTCCCGGGCTGGGGGATTTTGCGATGTTTTTGCAAAAGCCGCTCGGTATGGCGGTATTTATCGGCATTCCCGTCTGTGCCTTTATTGTATATGATATTATCCGTCGCCAAAGAAGCGCGGGAAAGGCAAATCGTGAAACCGAGGCACTGCGCGCAGAGCTCGAAAGGCTGCGCGCCGATGCCGAAAATAAAAACGGCAAGCAATAGGGCTTTATCGGTATCTTCTGCCGATCCGGTGCCACAGCCGGGCAACGCAGTGATATATACAGCGAGGATATGTCCTCGCGTTGAGACGATATATCGTCTCGCAAAAAAGATGATGTATCGTCTCAACAAATTCAGAATTGTTTAGGAGGATGTTCCATGAATTCCAAAAAGAATTGGACAATGAGAGCGGCAGTTCTCCTGTTTGCTCTTGTACTTATTTCTTCGTGCTTTGTCGTAGGCCTCCAGGGTCATGCTTTGTCGGCGGCACGTTTGCAAAGTATGTTACAAGCGCCGGCGGTAGCGCGACTGCCCGCGTTGCTAAATTCGGCGTTACGGTAACCGCTGCGAATGACACTATGTTCAAAACCGCATATGCAACCGACGATACTGCTGCGATGGCAAGCATTACAAACTCCGTTGTATCTTCTGATGCCGATAAGCTGGTTGCCCCCGGTACAAAAGAAGATGCAACCGCGATGTTTTCCGTTACGGGGCAGCCGGAGGTTGCCGTTAGGGTTGCTATCGGTCTTGATGCGCAAACCCTCAAGGATGTTTTCCTCAAAGCCGGAACCTATACGGATTATACAACTGCTGCCGGAGGCACATTTGATTTGGGACAGGATTATTATCCCGTTCGGTTTACATTGACGAAAAACGGAGAGGCGGTCGTTACGGACGGCACGCTTTCCGATGTGAATGCAAAGCTTGCGGAAGTTTCCAAAGAGTATGCGCCCGGCGCAGATCTTTCCGATGCGATCGGCGAATACAAATTGTCCTGGAAATGGGAATTTGAAGGCGATAACCGGGCAGATACATTGCTCGGCAACCTTGCGGCAGGGAGTGCAGCCCTTGATGCTGCCGAGTATTCCACGCAGATTGCGTTCACGCTCAATGCGACCGTGACTCAGATCGACTGATCTGTCAGGCTCTTGCCGATTTTTACCGCCGAACATCTCCTGCCATGTGGCTGGCGGGAGATGCTTCGGGGTATATTCAAAATACCCGGAATGCCGCCGTGCGTTTTGAATATGGTCCGAAGATTGCGTGTGTTTTGACAGAACAGTTTTGTATTTCAGAAAAGAAGAGGCAATCTATAATGCAGACCGTGAAACGGCGGGAATGGATATTTTCCGCAATTTTGATTTTGTTTATAGTGCAGGTCATTTTGCTGCCGGTGATGATAGGGCTTACCTATGCCACCCGCAGCGAGCAACCGGAGCATATCCTGACTTATACAACCGGATCGCTTATTTGGGATAAAGATACTGCGGTGCGCCCGGACGGCTCGGCATCCCTTTCTTTTTTTGAGACGCTTTATGAAAATGTCAATGCGGAAAATGCCGAAAAGGTGCTGGCGCCCGGAACGGAAAAGGACAGTATTGTTCGACTGAAAAACAATGCCAAAAGAGAGGTGCGGTATACCGCTATTCTTTACAGCCTGTCTACCGATGCCGAGCTTTCAATCGGTGCAAGTCTTTCGGGCAATGGCTTTTCGGATATCACGGATTATATTTTGCCGGAGGAAATCAATCGGGATACGGTGCTCCGTGCAGTCAGCGGAACGCTTGCCGCAAATGCAATGCAGGATTTTGATATCAATTGGTATTGGGCGTTTGAACAGGATATCGACACGGATGCCAGTGACCGGATTGATACCTATCTCGGAGATAAAGCGGCTGATGCGAATGCGGATAAAGCGACGCTTGGGTTTTATCTCACGGTGTACGACGGCGGCGAGGTCGTTCCCGCGCCGCAAACCGGCGATAAAGCCGCCTTCGGCGCCTACGTGGTGCTGCTGCTTATCAGCGGCGGCATGACATTGCTGTTCGGTGTGACCGGCAAAAGGAGAAGACGCGATGAAGACTAAACGGTTTTCCGAAACCATTTGCCGGGTGCTGCGTCTCACGCTTTTCACGGTGCTTGTTGCGGCTTTGCTCGGAGTGTCTTATCCGGCTGCAGCTAAGGCTTTTTTCGGGCAGAAAAACTCTACTTTTTTCGGTTTTTCTTCATCTGTAGTGCTCACGGGCAGCATGTCGCCTGCGTTAGAGCCGAATGATATTATCGTCAGCCGCAAACAAAGCAGCTATGCCGTCGGCGATATTATCACCTTTGATGCAGGCGGTTCCTCCGTGACGCATCGGATTGTTTCCGTCGGTGAAGATGGCATGCGCACAAAAGGAGACGCAAACAATACCGAGGACGCACAGCCGATCAAGCAAAGTCGTGTGATCGGAAAAGTGATTTTGGTGATACCGAGGCTCGGCGCAGCGGTCGGCTTTTTAAAAACGCCGCTTGGCATTCTTTGCTTTTTAGGCGCCGCAGTGCTCCTTTTTGAAGCGCCGGAGATCGTAAGGGTTTTGAAAGAGAAAACGCATGCAGAATGAATTTTGAAACGGGAGGCGGCAGATGGAGCCGAACAAGCAAAAACGAAAAATCAGCCTGCCGTTTTCTGCGGTTTTGCTGTATCTTGCTTTGATTGCAATATTGCTTTCGGGTGTTACATTTTCAAGATATATGGCAGGCACCACGGTCGTGGATACGGCACGTGTTGCCTCTATGAAAAACATCACAATTACCGAAACGGGGAATTTTACAGAGCAGAATAAATGGGTCATTTTACCCGGCGTGAATCTGAATAAGAATGCCGTGATTCACTTTGATGGCAGCGAGATGGCGTGTTATGTGTTTCTCGAAATTGAAACGGCGGGATGGCAGCGAACGGGAGAATATGCCTATGCTTGTCCGATCGACGGCACGGAAGCTCTTTCCTGGACTGTTGATCCGGCCTGGGCGTTTCTCATTGGGGATGACGGCGGGGCAGTGTATTACCGTATTGTGAGCGCTGACAATGCATTTGATGCCCGTGTACTCGGAAACGATGGAACGATACTTGTAGATAAAAGCCTCACAAGAACACAGCTTGCGCAGCTGACGGAGCATTTAACATCCGATCTTTCCATAGAGATCGGGGCAACAGCGGTGCAATACCACGGTTTTCCCGAAAATCCGGAAGATTCGGAGCAGGCGCGCGCCCGTGCTGTGTGGCAGCTTGTGAGTGGAGAATGAGATCCGCAGGGGCGGAGGAAATATTGTGAAGAAATATACAATTGCACCGAAATTTTATTTGGGACACAGAAGACTGCTCTCGCTGATTCTGGGTCTTATTCTGCTGCTTGGCTGCATGCAGGTTTTTCCCGCTGCGGCGGCTGCCGGCTCGCCGCCGGCTGTGGTGATTGAGTATAACGGAAAACCTGCAGAAAAACTGATCCTGCCGGAGAATAAAAAAGAAGAGCTGACTGCAAAATGCACACCCGCCTTGGACGGAATCGAATATCAGTGGCAGATTCTTGCGGACGGAGAAGAGGAAACATGGGCCAATATTTACGATGGCACGGCGCAGACGCTGGCGGTTTCCTATGCAATGTTAGAGGCGCTGCTCGATAATTCGGGCAGCACCTATATCCGTTGCCGAGTGTCATATGGCGGAGATGAATGCATGTCCGAACCGGTCTGTGTGACGGTTGAATATATGCCGGACATCGGAAACGATGAAGTGAAGGGCATGACGGCAGCAGCGCAGTCTCCGAAGAAGAGCATCCGAAGAGTTGCGGCACAAAATGATGATGAAAAAATGGTCGGCATCACGATCAACTATCTTGACGGTGTTTCGGGACTTCCGATTTACAGCGCATATACAGGGCATGTAAATGTCAGCGAGGAGGATTATACTGCGACGGTCATTTCTCCGACCTATCTCGGATACGCGCCGAAGTACAGCGCGGAGGAACCGGCAAAAGAACTGCCCGATACGAGCGGCACCGATCATTCTGCGCTTTTCCCGGATTCGGCCGCAACGATTGAGCTGAACATCACAAAGGACACGGGAGCGCAGTATGTGGTGAATGTTTATTATTTTGCCATCGATGTTCCGTATGCCGTGCGGTATTATTTTCAAAATATCCACGACGACCTGTATACAGAGAATGTCGGACTTTACAGAACGTCCACTGCCAAAACGGGCACGATTATCTCGAATGAAAAGCTGGAAGAACTGATCGGCGGAAAGACTGCAACTGTCGGCTTTACAAAGCTGTACCACTATCCTGAGGCGGTTGCGGCAGACGGTTCAACCGTGTTTGAGTGCTACTATGACCGTAATTACCGGCTGATCAAATTCGATACCGCCGGAGGCTACGGCGTTGAGCCGATTTATGCCAGATACGGAACGCCCTTCCTTGTAAACGAACCAACGCGGCACGGATATGTATTTGCCGGTTGGGATGAGCTGGGGCCGGGCGGAGTCGGCGATGAAACAGCTGACACCTTGCCCGCAACGGTTCCGGACAAAAACTGCACATACCGTGCGCTTTGGACACAGGCAAACACCACCTATGCCGTTGCATATTGGCTGGAAAACGCCGATGACGAAAACTACTCCTATATCGGTACGAGAAAAATGAACGCCCTCTCCGGCATCACAATTTCGCCTACCGGAGTTTCGGACGACGGCATAAGATACGCTCCCTTGCTTGATTCTACTACGCCGATCTGTGGCGCTGATGACGAGCCGGGGCATACGCATGACGAGAATGGCTGCTATGCTCTGCACGCAAAGCATTATGTTATTGACACCGATAACGAAGAGAACCAAAAGACGGTCGTTGTAAAGGGCGACGGATCGACCGTGCTCAATGTGTATTACACAAGAAAATACTATACGCTGCGCTTTGTTTACGCAAAACAGCTGCAAAGCACCGGCGCATATTATGTCGTCGGCGGAAGCACCTACGGCTTTGGTAACCGAGCCTATTCTGCCTGGTTCACAAAGGATTATTCGATCAATAATTTGCTCGATAATGTCTCTGACTGGGGGGAAGTTGAAGAGCTGCCGCTTCCAAAGAGTCCGAGCATGGCAAACGCAGAGTATGTTACCGGAGTTTATCCCTCGGATGGGTATGATAACGGGGAGCGCTTTTACTATTTTGAAATAACCGCTCAATACGGCGCAGATCTTACAGGACTCTGGCCGGCAGATGTATTCGGCAGGGTCAAGGTCAAAAATCCGGAAAGCCATACCAAAAACGAAGCCAACAAAAATTTGGAGGAGAATGGCAAGGATCTTTGGGGGAAATATGCTTACCTTGCCGGATGGAACGGCGAATATAAGGTTCAGTATACGATTGAAAACGATAACAGTACCGTCAAGGGGCTTTACCAAAAGCTGACCGACAAGCTGCTGCTCGGAACATACAACGGCACAACGTTTGACTATACTTCAGACCAAAATATTCCTCGGTTGATAGAGCAAACCAAGGCGACTGTCGGCCAAAAAGAGGTAGCCGTGTCCAACGCGACCTACTTTCTTGCCTTTTTTGACAACGGTGCAGATATAGGCTGGAGCGTTCCGCGGGAATGGAACTACGAATTATTTGTACCGGTATTCAGCCATGAGGCAGAAACCGGATCGGATTTATATAATGCAATCAGGGATGCGGCAAGAAATACGAGTCTTGCAGACCGCACCTATACCGACCCTGATACGAATAAGGTTTATTATTACCAGGCAAATAACAAGCAGATATATCGCCTGTATGACCGTATCGTTGCAAGCGATGACAACACGATAACGGCAGGAACAATGTCCGGTCAGACACAGACGGAATTAACCGGATTCAAGTTCGAAACCCGATCGGGCTATACCCGCTACGAGCAGTTTCAAAACAGCGACACCGACGACGGTCGCGATTCATTTACCTCACGCTTTTTCTATACCAGAAGCAATTTCTCGATAACGCTGCACAACCACGGAAAGGTTTATAAATACGGCGAGCTTGAATTTGACAGCAATATGGATTCCTTCATGCTCGATGAAAACGGTAAGCTGCTTGTGCCGGAATATCCCGATACGCTTGAGAAAAATGCGTACTACTTTGCCGGCTGGTATGCAAGCCCGGAGGGAATTGATGGCACCCATTATGTAGAGGGCAGCGGCTATAAAATGCCGGCGGTCGATGTTACACTGTATGCAAAGTGGGCGCCGAAAAGGCATACAGTCAGATTCTTTCGGTCACATGACGATCTTCGGCTGTATGAAGCGGGCGACTCAACCGTCAAAATTCTTCACGAATTTGAAGTTGAGCACGGAAAGGTGCTCGGCTCGGTTCCGAATCCGTCAGACAATTATTACACCTTCGGCGGATGGTTTTACGATTATGCAGGCAAACGGTATTCCTATACACCGCTTGACATTCCGGTAATCCGTGACATTAACGTGTTTGCTGTCTGGGGATCGCTTTCGGCTCAGCCGTACCGCATCCACTATGCCCTGAATGAACCGGAAACGGGCGCAACATGGACGGCTCTGCTTGCAAAGGAGGCGGAAAATCCACAGGACAACACGGCATATACGGTTACGGACGGGGCAAACACCCGTACCTATATCTTCCTTGCATCAGACGGCAAATTCCATCGAAGCATTGCAGATGCAACCGAGGGCTTTGCCTATCAGGGAAGCACGCGGACCTTTTCGCCGAAGGTCGGAGATCCGTATAACCAACTTTATAAGGCGTATGACAAGGACTTCAACACCGGTCATTATCCGACCGTTGCAAGCCATTCTATCACACTGCAATACGAGGAAAACAAAGAAGCGCCGAAAAAGAATGTATTCACATTTACCTATGTATATAAGGCGAGTATTGACTATCGTGTGGAATATCGCTATGTCGACACGGGTGCGCTGATTAAAAGCGTACCGCAGGACGGAATCGCTTATAAATCCACAACGGACGGCGTAGTGACCGAGCGTTTTGCCGCGGTTGAGAATTACATTCCGGATGCGTTCTTTAAACGATTGATTTTGGCAGTGGAAAAAGATGAAGACGGGGAGTATGTCAGTGCGTCCACAAATGTGATTGTTTTCTATTATACCAAAAACACCACAAGCGCGTATTACGCCGTGCATTATATGCTGCAGAATCTCGGCGCGGGTACGGAAAAAACGATCAAAAACGGAAAGTATATCAATTATACGGAATCTTCGGCTTATACCGAGGGCATCGGAACCATTGGGCAGGAATGTGAAATTCCGCCGCAAAGCTTCAGCGGATTCACGGTGGAGGAAACAGCGCTGGTTCACGGCGAAAAAAGCACAAATGAAACGTCGCTTATCACCGAAGGCTCGGATAAGAAGTATTTCAATATCATGGTGTCGGAAAGCGGTACGGAGCTTTATATCTTCTATACCCGAAACATACAGGAGTACGGCGTTTATTATCTGCAATACGGCACGAATATCAGTGATCTCAAATCCCTGCAGTATACTGACGGCTCAAACGGTGTGCTGCATGAGACAAAGACCGCTTGGGCGCAGTTCGGTGCTACGGTAACAGAATCGGCAACGGATATTTCCATCGGCGGTATGACCTGTATTTCAGCACAAACCCAGTCGATCCTGATTCGCTCAAATAATGATCAGAACCATATCATCTTTTACTACGCCCCGGTGCAGACGACCATCGAATACCGTGTATGGCAATACGGCGGAGGAACGCTCAGCAAAACGCTTGAAGTGTTCGATGCAAAGGCGGGCAAGATTGAGGGCTCGACAGCCCAAGTCACGGAAGGGTATATCTTTGACGGATGGTATTTGGATGAAGAGTGCACACTGCCCGCGACCGCAAAGGGGACGGTGAGCGGCACGCATCTTTTGCCAAGCAGCAATCTTCTCGACGTTATGCCGCAGGTGAATGTCTTTTATGCGAAGTTTTTACCAGATAACGGCTCTCTGACGATCGTCCGTGAGAACGGCGAGGACGACGAGAGCAACGGCACGCAGGTGTTCGTTTATAAGATTGCGGCGGTAAACGATCCGGGCTATGTGCTTTATGTTACGATACGCGGGAACGGCATCGTGACGATTAAGGATTTGCCATGCCGTGAATATACCGTTACGCAGCAAAACGACTGGTCGTGGCGATATGAAGATGCGGTGCAGAGTGTGACCGTTGAAAACGACGGCAGCATCGTTACATTCAGAGAAGCGGCAGTGAAGAAAACATGGCTCAACGGCAACAGTAAAAGGATATCTAACAGAAAGGGGTGACACTTCCCATGCAAAAGAGACTGAAAAAATGGATGATTGCGGCGGCAGTGTTTGTCGCTGTTGCGGCGGTCGGTGTCACTCTTGCGTTTATGTTCAAAAAGGCGAATGTCAAAAACATCTTTGTGCCTGCGGAGGTTGCCTGCACCGTTCGCGAAAAGCTTGACGGCAAGGAGGTTGCCGAAGCGACGGCAAAAGGCGGCGAAAAATCGGATATTTGCGTCGAAAATACCGGCAAGGTGAACGAATATCTGCGGGTGCGTCTGGTATCTCATTTTGTCGATGCCAAAGGTAATGTCACGGGTGCCCAACCGTCGGTCTATCCGGATATCACTTTGCGTCAGGGGTGGATCGCGGGGAAGGAGCACACCTATTACTATACCGACGCCGTCGAGCCGGGCGGCTTTACCTCTGTGCTGTGCGACCCGTTTCCTTTATCGGAGGAAACGCTGTCGGACGGTACGGCGGTTTTTCAGGTCGTTCAGGTTTTTGCCGAGTGTATACAGGCAGAGCCGACCGATGCCGTGCGGCAGAGCTGGGGCGTAACCGTGACAAACGGGACCGTTACGGCAGTGCAGTAAACGGAGTTTTAATCGTGATTGTATTTTAGCGACACAACAAAAAAACAGCAGCCGGGCGCCGCTTTTTTGCGGCAGGAAGCCGGTTGCTGTTTTTTATTTTTTTCAATGGTTTGCAAAGAGCGTATTGACCGAGCGCTCGGCGCGGCAGCGCAGGGAAGAGCCGTTGGTTTCAAATACGACGGTCCCGTTTTGATCGGTGCGCAAAATCTTTGCATGAATGCCGCGCAGCCGCTGCAGCGTTTTTTCATTCGGGTGCCCGTATTCATTTTGATAGGCACAGCTGATGACGGCATATTCGGGACAAACGGCTTCCAAAAATGCATCGTGCGAGGAGGTTGATGAGCCGTGATGCCCGACCTTCAGCACATCGGAATGCAGGGGGGCGTCCGAAAAGCTTTGCAGAATGTCCTGCTCGGCTTTCTTTTCGGCATCGCCCGTGAATAAAAAGGAAACTGTGCCGTATTGCATGCGCAGAACGGCGGAGGCATTGTTTAGATCCTCGTAGTCGCTTTGAATCGGGCCGAGCACGGAAAAGAGCACCGAGTCGATCGTAAATGAATCGTGCGGGACCGCCTGTGTTACCGTGCACCCCTCTGTTTCGATTGCGTCTAAGAGGCGTTTGAATACGGCGGTATTGGTTGTATAATCCGGCAGGAGCACTTCTTTTACCTTGCAAAGGGAAAGCACCATTTCGCCGCCGCCGATATGATCCTCATGCGGATGCGTAAAAACAAGCAGCTCAATGGTATCAATGCCGCTTGCGCCGAGATAGGCGCGCAGGGTATCCTTTTCGCTTCCCGGTCCCGCATCGATCAGAACATTTTCGCCGCTTGGCGTTTGGATCAGGGTGCTGTCTCCCTGTCCGATATCGATAAAATGCACCTTGAGAGGATTTTCATAAAACGATTCCTCGCGGCGGTTGAGCGGGCTTTGCGGGGAGAGAAAGAAGTAAAGCGCAAAAACGACAAGCAATGCAGCGCCTGTGAGCCAAAGCGAAGTGCTGCGCCGGTATGCTGCGGTATGCTTGCCTTTCATAGTTTTTCCTCCCTGATCGGATTGTTTTTTATCAAAACTCGTTCAAAGCTTTGAGATATTCAAAGCAGGTGCGTGCCTCGGTGAGACCGTCCGGCAAAAGGTTTTCGCTTTCCACGATCATCGGAATGCCGAGCTCCGCCGCTTTTTTTACAACGACTGCCACCGGCGCCTCTCCTTGCCCCAGGGGCTTTCCGCAGCTGCCGTCCGCGATGCCGTCCTTGACATGGATAAAGCGGATGCGGTCCTTGAGCCGCTCCATGACGAGCACGGGATTTGTCTTTCCGACAAACGCCCAGTAGGTGTCAAGCTCTAAATCGAGCGTGCTTGCGCATTCGAGATAGGAAAACGGTGCAATCCCGTCCTCGGTATAGCCGAATTCATGCGCATGGTTGTGATAGGCAAGATGCATGCCGTCCTTTGCAAGGCGAGCCTGCATGGCATTGGCATGCTGCAAAAAATATTGCATTTGTTCGCCGTTTGAAAGGGTGTACCAGGGAATGATAATGGTGTTGCAGCCGAGAGTGCGGTGCAGGTCGACAATGCCTTCATAATCGTTTTCAAGATCGGCAAACTGCGTATGCGTGCCCGTGCAGATAAGACCGCAGTCATCCAGCCATGCGCGCACCTGCTCGGGGGAATTTCCGAACAGCCCTGCAAATTCAACGCTCTTGTAGCCGATTTGCGCCACGGCCTTCAGCGTGCCTTCCACATCTTTTTCCATAGCGTCGCGGACGCTGAAAAGTTGTAATCCGTATTCCATGTGTTTTTTCTCCATTTTCTTGGTTTTGTTTATTTTATTATAGTAAACTTTGGCGCCGAAGGCAAGTGTTTTATGAAAAAGTTTCTGATAAGCAGGGGAAAAGAAAGGGACGCGGAAAAGCAAGCGCTTTTGCATCCCTTTGCTGTTATTTTGCCTTTGGCTCCGTGTCTCCGCTTTTCGGCGGAGTCGGTCGGCTTTGTACGGTCGGGCGGGAGGGGCGCGCATCGGAATCCGTAACGGAGCGCGCCACACGGCGCTGTGGCGTTTTATGCTCGTTTTTTTCCTTTTCCATCACCTTGCCCATATATTTTCTGTGGCGGACAGCTGCCAGGCGCTTGTTTCTTGCGCGCAGCAGGAAAGCAAATCCCAAAAAACCGAGCAGGATCAAGAGCGCCGCGCCCACAATTCCGAGAATATACGGCAATGCCGATTTCACCCATGCCATCGCCCCCAAAAAGCCGGAGCGGGACATGGAGCTTTTTGCAATCAGCGGTATGGTTGCGACCAGCTCGCCTTTATATTTGGCGGTTAGGATGCCGGCAATATCGCCTTCCTTGACCGGCGCCTGCATCTGATTGCCGAGCAGGGTATAGCTCAGCGTAACATCGTTTTGAATATCGGCATCCGCCGGCAGGTAAATTTCGACGGAGCGTGCGGGCAGCAGGGTGACATGGTCGCCGGAGGCTGAGAGCGTTACAGGCATTTCCGCGATCATGGTCGTGGTATCCACAAGATTGACATAATCGTAATTGGCATACGCCCAATCCAAAAGCCGCCGCGCATCGCGATAGCAATAATGATAGTCGATGCTCTCATCGTAGGTGGAATTCATAACAACAACCAGATACGAAACGCCGTATCTGCGCACCAAGCCGACAACGCAGTAGCCGCTTGCTTCGGTTGCGCCGGCGTTGAGTCCCTTTGCCAAAACGTCATAATATTTGGTATAGTAAACCGTGCTGACGAGGTGGTTGCGGGAGGAGATACTGCGCTCAGGCGCCATATTTGTTTCCGGAAGGACGCAGTGGTCGGTGGAGGTCAGCTCCAAATATTCGACATTTTTTGATGCATATTGTGATATGAGCACAAGGTCATGCACCGTAGTATACATGTTTTGATCATCAAGACCGGTAGGGTTGACAAAAAATGTGTTTTCGCAGCCGAGCTCGCGTGCCTTTTTATTCATCTGGTTTACAAATTCCGTGATGGAGCCCGCAACCTCATATGCCAAAACATGCGCGGCGTCGTTGCAGTTGTTGATAATGAGCGCACGCAGAAGGCTGTCGGCGCTGATCTGCTCCCCGGCCTTGAGCCCCGGTTTTAATATATTGCCGGAAACGCCGCGCAGCGCTTCCTCTTTGATGGTGATCATATCGTCCGTATGTCCCTGGAAGTGCTCAAATGCCAAAATACCGGTCATGATCTTCACGGTTGCACCGGGGGCGATTTTCGTGTCATATTCCTTGCTGTAAAGCAGCATATTCTGGCTGAGGTTGTAAACGCAATAAGCGGAGGCAATGATCTCATCCATTTCGGCAAGCTCCGCGTGAGCGGGCAGCGGAACGGAAAGCAGCAGTAAAAGCGCGGCAAATGCGGCACAAAAAACGCGCAGGGCGCGCCGGGTGGTACAGCGTTTCATAATGGTATCCTTTCTTTGGTTATCGGTGCGCGCCGCTTCAGAGCAAAACTGCGGGGTGCGCCTCGAAATAGCGCTTCGCGGCGGCGACATCAAGCGCAATGCGGCTGCCCAGCGCCTCGGCATTCGGAAAGCGCTGCTCATCGCGGATGCGCGCGAGAAACGAAACGGTGATTTCCCTCCCGTACAGATCGGCACCAGGGGCGAGCAGATGTGATTCGCAGATTTTTTCCGCACCTTGGCTCACTGTGGGTTTGCAGCCGATATCTGTGACGGCGGGATAAAATGTTTCGTCAACAAAAACGCGGGTGATATATACGCCGTCTGCCGGGATTACCCGGTGCGGCGGCAGGGGGATGTTTGCCGTGGGAAAGCCGAGCGCATGCCCAAGATGCGCCCCGTGGGAAACAATGCCGCGCAGGGAATAGGGAGAGCCGAGCAGGGCGGAGGCTTCTTCGACCGCTCCCTGCATCAGCAGCGTGCGGATGCGGCTTGAGCTGATGTTCTCGCCGTTTTGTAAAACCGGCGGCAGAATGCGGCAGGCAATGCCGGCATCCTTGCAAAGAGCCGTCAGAGTATCGGCGGTTGCCGAGGCGCCTTTGCCGAAACGAAAATTGAAGCCGCACACAACGCCGCAGGCATTGCAGCGCCCGCGCAGAATTTCGCGGAAAAAGGTTTCGCCGTCCAGCATGCGCACCTGCTCAAACGGAACGGAAAACACATAGCGCATGCCGCATGCCGCAAGCGCCGCTTCCTTTTCGCTTTGCGTGCCGAGCAGGGGCAGCGACGGATCAAATACCGTTTTTGAGTTTTGCGCAAAGGTGAATGCAGCCGGCGCGGCGGAAAGCTCCGCGGCAAGCGCCAAGGCCATATCGAGAAGGCGGCGGTGCGCCAGGTGGAGTCCGTCAAAATCGCCGAGGGCGCAGACGGTTTTCTCGCGGCAGCAAAAGTCGGTTTTGCAAATATCGTGTATGATCATGAATCTATCAAATCCCAAGAATTATTCACTGCTATTATCATACCGTTTTTTTGCCCGTCTGTCAAGTATTTTGCACGACCGTGCCCCGCTTTCATTGTGACCGCCGCATAGCATTTATCACACAATCGTTAATATTCGTACAAATATTTGCGGCTGTATTTTCAAATTCCTTTATGTTAAAATGAGGATGGAAGAAAAGTTCGTTATTTTGCGTTTCGGTATTTTTTGTGAGGGTTCAAAAATGAAAAACAGAAAATGCATCCGTGCCGCCGCACTCTTTTTGTTTGCACTTTTATTGGCTTTTTCGCTCTGCGGCGTATTTGCTTCAAATGCGGAGTTTTCGGACGTGCCGCCATTGCATTGGAGCTATGATGCCGTAGCATATGTTTTTGAAAACGGGCTGATGGTCGGCATGAGTGAGGCGGAGTTTGCGCCAAATGCGTCGCTGACGCGTGAAATGTTTGTAAACGTGCTCTACCGCATCGCAAAGCTGCGGGGGGATGCAACCGATTTTTTTCCCGCCGATCTTTTTTCCGATGTTGCGCCAAACGGCGGCGCATGGTATACCTCCGGCGTGCTTTGGGCGGCGCAAAACGGTATTACCGCCGGCATGGGGGACGGTACTTTCGGCATCGGTCAGCCGCTTACGCGGGAGCAGATGGCGCGCCTTTGCTGCAGCTATTTGCAGGCATTTTTAAAGCTTGATCTTTCCGTAGAGAAAGATGGCACCGTTTTTGCGGATGCAGATGAAATTTCCGCATGGGCAAAGAATTCGGTTTCGGTATTTGCGGGACTTGGAATTTTGATCGGCGACGGCAGCGGCAAATTTTTGCCCAAACAGAATACGACCCGTGCGCAGGCTGCCGTTATTTTTCAAAAACTGATGCTTTTCTTGGAGGAGCAGAAAAAGCCGCAGGAATGCAGCCATGAAAAAACGCAGATCGATGCGGCGCAGAGGCCGAGCTGCACCGAGAGCGGAAAAACGGAAGGAGAGCATTGCCTGCTTTGCGGCAAGGTGCTCACAGCGCAGCAAATATTGCCGCCGCTTGGGCACGATACCGAGAGCTTTGCACCAAAGGAGCCCACCTGCACCGAGAGCGGGTATACCGCCTATACGGTTTGCCGCCGCTGCGGGCTCAGCACGCGGGAGGAGCTTTCGGCGCTCGGGCATTCCTTCGGCGCTTGGCAAATCGTTTCGGACACTTTGCAGCAGCGGGTATGCGCGCGCTGCGGGGATATTGAGACGCGCACGCTCACTCCGCCCGCACAAGCCCCCGCAATTTATTTTCCGGCAAATGACGAGATGTATTTGCGCGATGCCGTTCCCGTGAGCCGCTACGACGGCTTGCAGGGCAAAAGTGCGCGCAATGAGGGCGAGGGCATGCAGCTGATTCTCCGTTTTGTGCAAGATGCGGAAAATGTGCGGCTCTCCCTTTCTGCGCTGACGGACGGACAGGGGCATGTTTTAAATGAGATTGAGCTTTATCGGCAGCATTATGTGGAACATTCCGTGAAATATAACCCCGCGGCATACGGCGGCGCCGCTTCACTGCCGCGCGGTTTTTATCCCGATGCGCTGATTCCGATCACGGCAAGTGAAAAAGAATATGCCGATACGAGCCGCTGCAATATTGCTGCAGGAGAAAACGGGGGTTTTTGGATCACCGTATGGGTGCCCAAAGATCAACCCGCAGGGCTTTATACCGGCACGCTGACCGTTACCTATGACGAAAACGGGAGAGTGGAAATTCCCGTGTGCTTTGAGGTTTGGGATATCACGCTGCCCGACGCCCCTTCCATTAAAACAGCATTTGCACTTTGGGATGTTGCGGGGTTTTATGCCGACCGCCGCGTTTTGACTACGGCGCAAAAGCAATATGAGATGGAAAAAACCTATTACGATTTTTTGCAGAAATACCGCATCAGCGCAACGGATATCCCCGTGCGCGGGGAGGACAGCGGGAGCGTTGAGCGCTGGTTTTCCGCAATTCTGGACACGGCAAAGAATGCGCGCTGCTCCGCGTTCCGCATTCCGTATTATTCCGCTTCGCAAACACCGAGCGAATTTGATACAAAGCTACGCGCGCTTCTCATCGAAAACGGGCTTTTGGAAAAAGCATTTTACTATCGGGTGGATGAAAAATACACGCTCGAATCGCTCACGACCGAGGAGAAAAATTTTCTTGCGGGAACCGCAAAGGTCAACCCTGAGGTGCCAAACATTGTAACAACGCATGCCGACGCGCTGCTTTCGCTGACAAACGGGCTCTGCCCGCTGTGGCACCGCGTGGATGAAAGCTGGATTCGGACGCAGCAGGCGGCAGGAAAAACAGTTTGGTGGTACGGCTGCGCAATTCCGACCTATCCGAGCGCGACCTATCAGCTTGTGGATGTTTTGCTTTCGCCGCGCATCGTGCATTGGATGGAAAAGGATGTCGGTGTGAGCGGTGAGCTTTATTGGGCAACAACGCTTTGGACGCGCAACTGGGGCGACAAAGCGGAGTACACGCGCGACCCGTGGACCGACCCGTATACGGCATTTGCAAACGGCGTCGGAGAAAATGCGGGCGACGGCATGCTGCTTTACCCGGGGTATTACCGCAGCGGCGGCGGAAAGGTTTATGCCGACGGCTATGTCAACCGCAATGTTCCGGTGCCAACGCTGCGTTTGGAGGCCATTCGCGACGGCTTTGAAGATTATGAATATCTCACGCTTTTGGAACAGAGGCTCAAGCGTATCCGCAAAACCCTTGGGCTTTCCGAGAGCACGGATGCGCTTTTAAACACCTATTACAATGCCCTGTATTTACAGGGACAGGGCGAAATGCTCACCGGTAATTTTGATCATGCAGACCCTGTTTTGCTGCAAAGCGTGCGCGAGAGTATGGCGAGCGACCTGATGCGCAAGGATGAAAATTCTTTTGTCGCCGTGGAGCGGCTTTCTAAAACCGAGCTGCGCCTGACGGTTTATACCAAAGATCCGCGCGTGATTACCATTGCGGGGGAAAGCGTTGCCCAGGAGAATCTCGGCAGTTGCTATGCAGCGCGAAAAGTAATCGAAGGGCAGGCGGGGGAAAAGCAAACCGTCACGGTGCTTGCCGGTGAAGAAGAATATACGCGGGTCCTGAATTTTTCACTTTCCTGAGTTTTTCTTGCTTTTGCGCCCACGATATGGTATAATGCTTTACAAAGCTACCATGAAAAAGGAACGGATTTGATGAAACGCATACTTTTTGTCGGCGCGCTGCTGTCTATGTTGCTGCTTTTCTGCTTTCCTGCCGCTGCGCTTGCGGAGGAAACGGCATTTGGTGCGACCGAGCCGCAACGCTCGGAGCGGGGCGAGGACGGCGCCGTGACGAAATATTATACCTTTGCATCCTCTGCCCCGGGTGTGCATACCGAGCAGCTGTTTTTTGACGGAATGAACGCGGAGGACAGCAATACCCCCGTTCATTTCGATCTGCAGGCGGAAAATTTCAGCCTCCGTTTTTCCTATGACCTTTTATACCGCAATATCGGCAAATATGCAGATTTTACAATGCAGTGCACCCTGCGGGAACTCCGCGAGGACACAGGGCTTTCCCGGCGCCTGTGTGAAAAGCTCGGAGAGCGCGCGCTGTATCTGGATTTTCCGGACGGGGAGCATTATCCGGGCATTGCGACCCTTTCGGTGCCGCTTGCGCGCTTTGTCGGGCAGCGCGTCTCTCTTTGGCGCATCGTGCAAAACGAATCGGGCGAAAAAAGCCTTGCACCCGTCGTTGATTCGATTTTGCTTGACGAAAAGGCAACGCTGCGCATCGATGTGACGGAATCCCATGATTATTTGGTTGTCGAATCCGCCGCGGCTCATGATGCGGCAGCGCTTCTTAGTGCCGCGGTGAGGCCGATTGTGCTGAGCGAAAAGGCTCTGCCGCGCTTTGCGGTCATTCTGATCCTGATCGGGGCGGTGCTCCTGCTCGGCGGCTCGGCGGTGCTTCTTGTGCTGCGATTCCGGAAAAAACGCCGTGCAGCGGCGCTTTTGCCCGCTGCCGAGGCGGAGAAAAAGCAGATACCGAAGAGCCGCAGAAATCAAAGAAAGCGCAAACGCGGACAAACGGAAACAACAAAACCAAGGGAGAAAAATTGATGCTGCATATCGGATGCCATTTATCGTCTTCGGACGGCTATCTTGCCATGGGGCGCGAGGCGCTGCGCATCGGGGCGGATACCTTTGCCTTCTTTACACGCAATCCGCGCGGGGGCGCCGCAAAGCCGATTGACCCCGCGGATGTCGCCGCATTCCGCCGGCTTTCTGCCGAGCACAATTTTGCGCCGCTTGTGGCGCACGCGCCGTATACGCTCAACCCTTGCGCCGCGAAGCCTGAAACGTTGGAGTTTGCGCGGCAGGCCATGCGCGAGGATCTTGCGCGCATGGAACAAACGCCGGGGCAATATTATAATTTTCATCCCGGCAGTCATGTCGGGCAGGGCGCAGAGCGCGGCATTGCGCTCACGGCGCAAACGCTGAATCTCTCCATGCAAGATGAAATGACGACGACCGTTCTGATCGAAACCATGGCCGGCAAGGGCACGGAGATCGGCGTTAACTTTGCGCAGGTACGCGCCATATTGGATCGCTGCGAATATCCGCGGCACATGGGCGTTTGCCTTGATACCTGCCATGTTTTTGACGGCGGATATGATATTGCGGCATCGCTTGACGATGTGCTGCGGGAATTTGACCGCGTGATCGGAATCGACCGCCTGCGCGCCGTCCATCTCAACGACAGCATGTACGGCTTTGCCTCGCATAAGGACCGCCATGCAAAGATCGGAGAGGGCAAAATCGGCTTTGCGGCGCTCAGCGCCGTGACCAATCACCCCATGCTGTATACTTTGCCGTTTATTTTGGAAACGCCGCAGAGCGATAACGACGGCTATGCCGATGAAATCATGCGCCTGCGCGCAGCATACACCCATTGACAGGAAAGGTTAGGTAACAAAAAGTGAAGCTCGACCCGAAGATCGAAAAAAGAATTGACGAGTTGCTGGGGGTTATGAGCCTGACGGAAAAGGTCGGTCAGCTCAATCAGATTTCCACACCCCGTGTGGATGATGAAAAGGTTTACGAAATGCTGCGGCAGGGCAGAATCGGCTCGTTCATCATGTCAAACACCGCCCATGCCGGCAATGAAATGGAGGAGACGCCCGACGGTGCGATATTGCACGAGGTGCAGCGCGTTGCCGTTGAGCAGGGGCCGCACGGCATCCCCGTGATTTACGGGCGCGATGTCATTCACGGGCACAAGACCGTATATCCCGTTCCGCTTGCCATGAGCGCTGCGTTTGAACCCGAGCTTGTGAAAAAATGCTATCGCAATGTCGCAAAGGAAGCGGCGCGCGATTTTGTGCATTGGACCTTTACCCCGATGCTGGATATCTCGCGCGATCCGCGCTGGGGCAGATGCGTGGAAAGCCCGGGAGAGGACCCGTATCTCGGCAGAGTGATGGCGAGAGCCGTGGTTGAGGGCTTCCAGGGTGAAGAAATCGGGGCAGAGGGCTCCGTTGCCGCCTGCGCAAAGCATTATATCTGTTACGGCGCTGCCGAGGGCGGCAGGGATTATCACAAGGCCGAGGTTTCCGATTACACGCTGCGCAATTATTATCTGCCCGCATTCCGTGAGGCGATCGATGCGGGCGTGCAGACGGTGATGAGTTCCTTTAATGAGATCAGCGGAAACGCCGTGACCTCCAGCCATTATCTTTTGACAGAGCTTTTACGCGATGAGCTCGGATTTGACGGCTTTGTGGTCAGCGACTGGGAGGCTGTCTGCCAGCTGGAAAAGCAGGGCCTTGCCAAGGACCGCGCCGAGTGCACCGAAATGGCGCTGTGCGCGGGGCTGGATATGGATATGGTCGACTGCTGCTATATGGAGCATTTGGAGCGCCTGGTGGAGGAAGGGGTCGTGCCGATGTCCGTTGTGGATGAAGCATGCCGCCGTGTTTTGCGCGTGAAGCTGCGCATGGGGCTGTTTGAGCATCCGTATGCGCCGAAATATCTCATTGATTATGATGCGCACCGTCGTGACGCGCGCGAGCTTGCCGCAAAGAGTATGGTGCTTCTCAAGAACGAAAAGAATGCGCTGCCGCTGCGCCGCGACGAGTCTCTGGTGCTGATCGGCCCGATGGTGGATGAAAAGGGCTCCATGCTCGGCAGCTGGTCGCTGGACGGGGATGAGGCGGATGTCGTCAGCATTCGCGAGGGTCTGCAGGCGGCAAGCGAGGGCGATGTGATTCGCTTTAATTACAGCCACCTTTTGGATGAGCAATATCGCCAGCTGCGCTATGCGCAAACCGCTGTGATGTGCCTTGGAGAGAGCCGCTGGGTCACGGGAGAATACAGCTGCCTTGCAAACACGGATATTCCCGCAGAGCAGGTGGAAATGGTTTACCGTGCATGGCGTGAGGGCAAAAAAGTGATTGCGGTTCTTTGCTTCGGGCGCCCGGTTGCCATTGAAAAGATTCTGCCGTATTGCGATGCGGTGTTGTATGCATGGCACCCCGGCGTTGAGGCGGGCAATGCAATTGCGGATGTGCTTTACGGGGATGTGAATCCCGGCGGTAAGCTGCCCATGACCATGCTGCGCAGCACCGGTCAGATTCCGCTGTATTATAACGCGCCCTCCAGCGGTCGACCCGTCAACGGATACTATGGCGAGGGAGACAGCTATTTCGATATGCTCTCAAGCCCCCTTTATCCCTTCGGATTTGGGCTTTCCTATACAAGCTTTTCGCTCTCGCAGGCAAAAATTGATTGCGAGCGTCTCTCTCTTTCCGAACTGAAGGACGGCAAAAAGCTGAAGCTTCGCGCTGTTTTGACCAATACCGGAGCGCGCAAGGGAGCTGAGACGGTGCAGCTTTATGTGCGCGATCCGATTGCTTCCATGATGCGCCCGCTGCGCGAGCTCAAGGGTTTTGAAAAGGTTATGCTGGCACCGGGCGAGAGCCGCGAGGTCACGCTTGAGATCGGCTATGACGAACTTGCTTTTTATAACGGAAAAGGTGAATATGTCGTGGAAGCGGGCGAGTTTTATGCATGGCTCGGCACGGATGCCTTTACCGAAAACGGTGTTTCCTTTCTTATTGAAAAAGACTGAATAAGCCCCATGGGCAAGAAGGAGAGCAGCTATGAGTCAATGGCATTCCCCCGAGACGGATCGCCTGTTTGAGGCGATTGCGGCGCTGAAAAACAAAGAAGAGTGCTATCTTTTTTTCGAAGATGTCTGCACGGTGAAGGAGATTTTGGATATTGCGCAGCGCTTTGAGGCGGCAAAAATGCTGGACGCCGGTACGAGTTATGCGCTTGTCAGCCAAAAAACAGGAATGAGCACGGCGACGATCTGCCGCGTGAACAAATGCCTGGAATACGGAAACGGCGGCTATCGCCTTGCCATTGACCGTATGAAGGAAACGGAAGCGGACAGCAAAAAAGCGGCGCAATAAAAATCGCGCCAAGCAGCCGTGGCAGGCGGCGGAAAAAGGAGGAGAGAGCCGTGGGGCATGTTCCGTCTGCGCCGATTGCGCAGCAAACGATTTTAACGCTGGAGGAATGTCTTGCGCAGGAAAAAAGCGCCGCGCTTTCCTATGACCGCTCCCGCTGGCTGTATTTGCCTCCGCAGTATTGCGATTATCGGTATTTGCTCGGCACGCGCGGCAAAAAGCCGGTCATCTGCATCGGCATCAATCCTTCAACCGCTGCGCCCGGGGCGCTGGATAACACGCTGAAAAGCGTAGAGCGTGTTGCGCTGCACAACGGCTTTGATTCGTTTTTTATGTTCAATGTTTCCGCGCAGCGTGCCACGGCGCCTGGCGATATGGATCGCGCAGAGGATGTGCGGCTGCATACGGAAAACATGAAGACTTTTGCATATGTTCTTTCGGCATGCCCTGAGCCTGTTGTCTGGGCGGCATGGGGCACCATCATTGAAAAAAGAACCTATTTGTATTCGTATCTGCGGGAAATGATCGAAATTGCGGCGCAGTGCGGTGCCGTTTGGGTCAGCGCGGGGAAGCGTTCCGCCGCAGGGCATCCGCACCACCCGCTGTATCTGAAAAAGGACGCCGCATTTGACCCCTTTGACCCTGCAGCCTATTTACAAAGCCTTGCCGGGCAGAGAATCGGCGCATAGCCTGCTGTACATTCGGCGGCATGGAAAGGAGCGAAGCACCAGTGGAAAACGAAAAAAGCAGCTTTTCCGCCCGAGTCAAAAATTATTGGTACCATTATAAATGGCACACCGTGATTGCCGTGTTTTTGGCGGCGGTGCTTGCCGTTTGCACGACGCAAATGTGCACAAAAGATAAATATGACTGCCATATTCTATATGCCGGCCCCGCCGTTTTCGGAGAGCAGGGGCAAAAAAGCACGGTTGCAGCGCTGCGCGATGCGATGCCGGGCGATTATGACGGCAATGGGAAGCTGACCCCGGATTTTACAGCGGTGACCTATGTCTCCCCCGAGCGCGCGGAGGAATATGTGGCAAGCGGGTACAACTATGACCCCGCAATCAATAAGCAGTCCAAAGATATTTTTTCGGCGGAGCTGATGAACGGCCAGTGCCTGATTTATTTTATGGATCCCGCTCTTTATGCCGACACACTGCAATACGGCGCTTCCTTTTTCGCCCCGCTTTCCGATGTGTTTGATACCGTGCCGGACTGTGCTTTTGACGAATATGCGCTTCTTTATCGCGACACTTCCTTTGCAAAGCGGCACCCGGAGCTCGTTATTCCGTCGGATACGGTGGTATGCTTGCGTGTGAAAAGCTCGGTCAGCGGAAAAGCGACCGCGGATTGGGATGCGATTTACGCATATCACGCCGCATTGTTTCAAAATCTTTGCAAATGAGCGCGGCAGATCGGCTTTTCGCCTGGTGTTTTTCCCATGGTCGGCAGCTGCTGTTTGCGGTGTGGGCGCTTTGGAATCTGATTGCTTTTTTCACGGTCGCCTTTGACAAATACCGCGCAAAGCATGGCATGCGGCGCATGCGGGAGAGAACGATGCTTCTCTATGCAGCAACCTTTGCGGGCGGCGGCGTGCTCGCGGCGTTTTATCTCTTTCGCCATAAAACAAAGCATCACGCGCTGCTGTTTTGGGTATGGTTTTTCTTTCTGCTTTCCGTTTTTGCGGCTGCTGCGATCGCTTGGCTGTCCTTGCGCGCGGCTTTATGAGGGCTCGTTTTCGGGGCCCTCTTTTTTTGTGCAGATCGTTGCATAAATTGCATAGATGCATATCGATAAATGCAATACCGATATTAAAAACAGCATTGAAAATCAAAAATAACTATGCTATAATATTTCCGACAGGCGCGGAAATTCGACCGTTTTTTCGGTACTTCCGAACGCCGAAATTTATCACGCGGCTGTGAAAAAATAAGATTGCAGTCGGGAAAGGTCTGTGAAACTATGAACAAAATATCCATTATCGGCACCGGAAGCGTTGGCTCCACCATTGCGTATACCCTTACCGTTATGGGAATTGCATCTGAGATTGTGATGATCGACATTAACAACGAAAAGGCACTGGGGGAGGCGCTTGATATTCGCCAGGGAACGCCGTTTTGCGCGCCTTGCTCCGTTTATGCCGGCGACTACCGCGATGCAAAGGATTCCGATATTGTCATTATCACCTCCGGCATTGCCCGTAAGCCCGGTCAGACCCGTCTTGAACTGGCGCAAACCAATGTCAATATCACCAAAATGATCATTCCGGAAATCACGAAGCATGCGCCGAACGCCACCTATATCATCGTGAGCAACCCGGTCGACATTCTGACCTATGTCTTCCATAAATGTTCCGATCTGCCGGAAAACCGCATTATCGGCTCCGGTACGATTCTTGATACGGCGCGCCTGCGTGCAAGGCTTTCCGAATATTATAACATCAGCCAAAGCAATGTGCATGCGTATGTTTTCGGGGAGCACGGCGATTCCTCCTTTGTGCCGTGGTCCGTTGCCAATATCTCCAATGTGCCGATTGCGGAATGCCATAACCTGATCTCTACCCCCGGCATTGAAGCGCCGCAGCTGAATTTTGCCGAGGTTGAGCAGTATGTCAAAAAATCGGGCGGCCGCGTGATTGCACGCAAGGGAGCGACCTTCTATGCCGTTTCCATTTCCGTTTGCCATATCTGCAAGTGCATTCTCAGCGGGATCGATACGACTATGACCGTTTCCACTATGATGCACGGCGAATACGGCATCGACGATGTCTGCCTGAGCACGCTGAATCTTGTCGGCCATGAGGGCGTACGGGTCAAGGTCAATGTGCCGCTGACGGATGACGAGATTGCAAAGCTGCGCCTGAGCGCACAAACGCTGAAAGACGTTATCAGCCATCTGGAGCTTTGATGGAGGAATGAGCATGGAAAACTATCGCATCGAGCACGATTCCATGGGCGAGGTAATGGTCCCCGCAAATGTGCTTTGGGCGGCGCAAACGGAGCGCAGCCATGAAAATTTCAAGATCGGCGTCGGCATTGAGACCATGCCGCGGGAGATCACGCATGCCTTCGGTATTCTGAAAAAGGCGGCGGCGCTTGCCAATGCCGAGCTCAAGCCCGAGAAAATGACCAAGGAAAAGCTTGCGGCCATCACCGCCGCCTGCGATGAAGTGATCAGCGGCGCGCTGAACGAGCATTTTCCGCTGGTGGTTTGGCAGACGGGATCGGGCACGCAGTCCAATATGAACGCAAACGAAGTTATTGCAAACCGCGCCAACCAGATTGCGGGAAAAAAGCTTTGCCACCCCAACGATGATATCAATATGAGCCAGTCCTCCAATGACACCTTTCCGACGGCAATGCACATCTCCGCCGTATTTGCCATTGAGGATAAGCTTTTGCCCGCCCTTACACAGCTGATTGCAACGCTGCGCCGCCTGGAGGCGGAAAACGAGGGCATTGTCAAATCCGGCAGAACCCATTTGCAGGATGCAACGCCGATTAAGTTCAGCCAGGAAATTTCCGGCTGGCGCGCAAGCCTTGAGCGCGATGCCGAGCTTTTGCGCACCGCGGTGAAGCCGCTGTATGAGTTGGCGCTCGGCGGCACGGCAGTGGGCACGGGGCTTAACGCACCGAAAGGCTTTTCCGATTTGGTTGCCAAAAAGGCAGCGGAGCTGACCGGAAAACCGTTTTGCACGGCGGAAAACAAATTCCATGCGCTTACCTCCAAGGATGAGATCGTGTTTGCGCACGGAGCCATTAAGGCGACCGCATGCGATATGATGAAGATTGCAAACGATGTGCGTTGGCTTGCCAGCGGACCGCGCGACGGGCTCGGTGAGATTCATATCCCGGAAAATGAGCCCGGCTCTTCCATCATGCCCGGCAAGGTCAACCCCACCCAATGCGAAGCGGTGACCATGGTTGCCGTTCAGGTCATGGGCAATGATGTGGCAGTCGGCATGGCGGCATCGCAGGGGAATTTTGAGCTGAATGTTTTTATGCCCGTTACGGCGTATAATTTCCTGCAGTCTGCGCGCCTTTTGGCGGAAGCAATCGTTTCCTTTGATATCAACTGCGCCGTCGGCATTACCGCAAACCGTGAAAAAATGCACCATAATCTGCATAATTCACTGATGCTAGTTACGGCGCTCAATCCGTATATCGGATATGAAAATGCCGCAAAAACGGCGAAAAAAGCATTCAAGGAAAACATCTCTCTCAAAGAGGCATGCGTTGCGCTTGGCTTTTTGACCGCGGAAAAATTCGATGAGGTCTTCCATCCGGAAGAAATGGTCTGAGCGCCCAAGAACGGCAAAAGGATGGGTATGAATATGAATGTCAGTTATTTTCCCGGTTGCACGCTGCGCACCAAGGCAAAGCAGCTGGACCGGTATGCGCGCCTTTGCGCCGAAAAACTCGGCGTGACGCTGTGCGAACTTGAAGATTGGCAGTGCTGCGGCGGAGTCTTTGTCTCCGCCCGCGATGAAATTGCCACCAAGCTTTCCTCCGTACGGGCGCTGAGCGCTGCCGCACGGAAGGATCAACCGCTTGTCACGGTTTGCTCCGCATGTCACAATGTAATCAAGCAGACAAATCATGCAATGCAGACGGATGCGGAATTTGCGGATAAGGTCAACCGCTATATGGCGCAGGATAAAGACGCACCCGCGCCGTATCACGGTGAGACGACGGTGTATCACTATCTTGAGCTTTTGCGCGATGTCGTCGGGTTTGAAAGAGTAAAAGAAGCGGTGACAAACCCCCTGAAGGGCAAAAAGGTCGCCGCCTACTACGGCTGCCTTTTGCTGCGCCCAAGCTCCGTGATGCGTATGGACGATCCTGAGAATCCGCGCATTATGGAGGATTTGATCACGGCGCTGGGCGCCGAAGCCGTGCGCTTTGCAAACCGCAATGAATGCTGCGGCGGCTATATTGCCATGGAAGACAAAAACAGCGCAAGGCGCCGCGCCTGCGCCGTCAGCGAAAATGCGGCAGGGCAGGGTGCGGATTTGATTGTAACGGCTTGCCCGCTTTGCAAATACAATCTTGAGAAAAACGGAAGCCCGATTCCCGTTGTCTATTTCACCGAGCTGCTTGCACAGGCGCTCGGAGTAAAGGAGGAAGCCGATGCAAACTAAAACGGAGCGTCAAAGAGAACAGATTCTTTCCATGAGCGGTGTCAATCCGCGTAAATGCATGCGGTGCGGCAAATGCTCCGCCACCTGCCCGTCTTATGACGATATGGAATATCATCCGCATCAGTTCGTCTATATGGTGGAAAACGGCGATATTGCGCCGCTGCTTTCTTCAAAGTCGATTTATAAATGTCTTTCCTGCTTTGCCTGCGTGGACCGCTGCCCCCGCGGCGTGGAACCGGCAAAGCTTGTGGAGGCGATTCGCCTGTGCGTGATTCGCGAAAAGGGCGCAAACCATTTAACGCCCGACGACATTCCCGCGCTGCTTGACGAGGATCTGCCGCAGCAGGCGATCGTCAGCGCGATGCGCAAATATGCAAAGTAAGGAAGGAGGCGCAAATGATGCAAAGAATCGGAGTATTTGTGTGCCATTGCGGCACAAACATTGCCGGCACGGTGGATGTTAAGGCGGTCGCAGAGGCGCTGAGCCATGAAAACGGCGTTGCTTTCTCCACGGATTATCAGTACATGTGCTCCCAGGCGGGGCAAAACATGATCACTGATGCAATTCATCAGCATTCCCTCACGGGCATTGTGATTTGCTCCTGCTCCCCCAGAATGCATGAGGCAACCTTCCGCAAGACCGCTGCGGCTGCCGGGCTGAACCCCTATATGGTGGAAATTGCAAACATTCGTGAACAGTGCTCCTGGGTGCATAAGGATATGCCGACGGGCACGGAAAAGGCGATTATTCTTGCCAAGGCTGCTGTTGCCAAGGTGCAGCTCAATGCGCCGCTGACGCCGGGGGAAAGCACCGTAACAAAGCGCGCGCTTGTCATCGGCGGCGGCATTGCCGGCATTCAGACGGCGCTCGATATTGCAGACGCGGGCTTCCCGGTGGACATTGTGGAAACAAAGCCCACCATCGGCGGCAAAATGGCGCAGCTTGATAAAACCTTCCCGACACTGGACTGCGCCGCCTGCATCCTGACCCCGAAAATGGTGGATGTTGCACAGAATGACAAGATCCGCATTTTTTCGTATTCCGAGGTTACGGCGGTCAAGGGCTTTGTCGGTAATTTTGATGTTACCATCAGGCGCCGCGCGCGCTATGTCAAGGAAGATGTTTGCACGGGCTGCGGGGCATGTACGGAAAAATGTCCGCAGAAAAAAGTGCCCAATGAATTCAATCTCGGCATGGATACCCGCCGCGCGATTTATATTCCGTTTGCACAGGCAGTGCCGAAGGTTGCGACCATCGACCCGGACTATTGCATGATGCTTAAGACAGGGAAGTGCGGTGTTTGCTCCAAGGTATGCACTGCGGGCGCGATCGATTACCACGCAAAAGATGAGTATATTGAAGAAAAATACGGTGCCATCGTTGCTGCGACCGGGTTCAACCCCATTTCCATGGAAAAATTCGATGAATTTGCCTATTCCGAGTCCAAGGATGTTATCACCTCGTTGGAGCTGGAGCGCCTGATGAATGCTGCCGGCCCGACGGGCGGCACGCTTTTGCGCCCCTCCGACGGAGAGCACCCGCATACGATTGTATTTGTGCAATGCGTCGGTTCCCGCTGCTCTGCCTGCGCGGAAAAGGGTAAGGAATATTGCTCCAAGATCTGCTGCATGTATACGGCAAAGCACGCAATGCTCATTCGTGATAAATATCCGGATACCGATGTATATGTGTTCTATATCGATGTGCGCACCCCGGGCAAAAACTTCGATGAGTTTTATCGCCGCGCCGTCGAGGAATACGGCGTGCATTACATCAAGGGCATGGTCGGAAAGGTGACCCCGGAAAAAGGCAAGCTCAAGGTGCAGGCGTCCGATCTGATCTACGGAAAGCAGCTGCATATCGATGCTGATATGGTGGTGCTTGCCGCCGCGATCGAGCCGGACAAATCCGCCCGCCATCTTGCCACCATGCTGACCGCCAGCATGGATACCAACGATTTCTTCACCGAGGCGCATCCGAAGCTTCGCCCCGTGGAGAGCCCGACCGCCGGCGTGTTTCTCTCCGGTGCCTGCCAGGGCCCCAAGGACATTCCGGAAACCGTGTCACAGGCAGGCGCTGCCGCCTCCAAGGTCATCGGCCTTTTGTGCAAGGATAAGCTTGTGGGCAACCCCTGCGTGGCGCATTCCGATGAAATGATGTGCAACGGCTGCTCTACCTGCGAAAAGGTTTGCCCCTACGGCGCGATCACCTATGTGGAAAAAGAATTCCGCATGCCAGACCGCACAACCAAGGTGCGCCGCGTTGCATCGGTCAACGAAGCTGTTTGCCAGGGCTGCGGCGCCTGCACGGTCGCCTGCATGTCCGGCGCGATGGATCTGCGTGGCTTCATGAACAAACAAATCATGGCGGAGGTTGACGCAATATGCAAGTGAATGAATATAAACCGCTGATT
>OLQA01000075.1_pt1 | contig 84029 bp, 60 predicted proteins | sample 1673151 | NCBI WGS metagenome assembly OLQA01 (sample SAMEA3136760, study PRJEB25190) | human gut metagenome | biome: human gut; feature: human-associated habitat; material: faeces | place: Austria | collected 2013
GGAAAGCTGGATGAAAGATCTGGCTTTCCTGTCCAAATTTATTGTAATAGGAGGAGGGGACCAACAAGCTGACCCGGAGAGAGTGCAATGCACCATAAACTAAGGAGAACAAATATAAAGGAGGAAAAAGTTATGAACACATTAAAGCGGAAGCTCACAGCCATCCTGCTCACCTTCGCCATGCTGTTCAGTCTTATGCCAGCCATGCCACAAGCGGCAGAAGCGGCGACATCAAGTAAGGAAAATGATTTGCTTAAAGTAGATTATTATACCCAATTGGGTGATCAAGATCGTTCAATTGATGTCATCGTTCAAACGAGTGATGGGAAGGAATTAACGAGCTTAAATATTTCGGATTACAATTGGGGCATCCCAGCTGCTGATACCATTACTTTAAAAAATACAGATTACTACATTAGAGACATCCAAAAGAATGGTTCAGGTGTTTTCGCAGTCACATCTGTAAGTGAAACTCAAGCAAATTTTTCTTGGACAACAATGGATGCTGGTGATCAAATTATTGTCACAGTTGATTCTATGGACTGCGCGATCAACGACCTTATTACTGATGGTGTAACAAGAACGTATCGAATTTATGAAGATCAAGTCATGAAAATGATTTACGATCGGGATAAAGATATTGTTAACGGTAACGATCTTCCAAGTATTACGACCATGAAACCGGTATGGAAGGATGCGTTCTACGACACACCTGGAGCAGGTTCGAATAAAACGTTTTTAAAGGCTGATCTGACTCACACCCCAAATGAAAAATATTGGCATCTTGAGGTAACGTGTGAAAACGGAAAAATTGTTCAAGTTCAACCGTATCAGATTAAATCCATTCAAATCACGTACGAATATAATGGAACCGAAAAGACAATTAATGTTCCGGCGAGCGATTTAGTGTACTATGGGCACGATGTAGCAACATATGATATAGAGTTGAATGATTCTAGTTTCAACATGATTTGTTTTTATAATGAAACAGATGGATTAACTGGGAATATATATCAGTTGTATGCGTTGCGTGCGGTTGAAACGAATACTGCCTTAGGTGCGGAAAATATGCCTCCAATTCCTACGTATGGAGATGGATCCAAGTATGTATTTACAAACTGGGAAGTCAATGCATGGGATGGTTCTGGAACTACGTTTGATGCAAACGATGTTGTAACCGAAGATATCAATGTCTATGCAAAGAAAATTTCCACCGAAGGCCAAGGCGGTATTGAAATTCATGTGATGAATGACAATAACGCTTTAATAGAACGAGCAGTAGAAATTTATAATGCTGAAAATGATGCCAATCTTTCTGTAGATCAAATTGATATGGATAGTATCAAAATCAGAGTTAACGGAAATCAAGGCACCTCGACCAATGAATATTATTGGGAAAATAAGTGGAATGATAGGGACGAGTATGACTGGTATTGGGTATCCAATTACAATCTTTCGACTTTACCTGGTACTACTCACAATGATAGAGTTCCTTTCGCGCAAATAGACAATATCACGATTTTTTTCCAAGCAAATGATGGAACAGATGCAGGCGCATCCACCATCGAAGTGGGTGACACGCAAGAAGGTATTGATTATGGTGAACTCGAAAAGATGCAGCTCGGTGATGAAAGAATTATTGAACTGCGTTTAAAAGGACCGGCTGTTCCACCAACTGAAGAAGAACTTGAAGGGGATAGCGACAATCCTGGCATCCTCGGGGAAGATGCTGTAAAAGTACAGTGCACAACCAACGAGGAAGAGCATGAAGCTATTACCACCGGGCTGCTTCCTGACAGCTACAGCGTGAGCGAAAAAGCAACCTGGAAGAAGATCAACGGTGAAGCGGCTTATTATGTTGATGTGACGGTAGAAGATGACAAGTATGTAGAAAACTACAACAATAGCCATAAAGGACACACCCTTGATGGTGCAGATAGTCAAACCATCACTTTAAAATGGAATGGCAGCGCTTGGACACCTGTCACTGACATTCCAGTGACCTTCAATGTGAAATGCGAAAGCGAAGAACCAACCGAGCCTGAAACACCAAGCGATGAAATAGTTAAAGAGCTGTTGGAAAATGCTGTAACAGTTGAGTGCAATAACGAAAGTGCGACCCATGACAACCGAGATGGTAAGACCTACGGTTTGATCGAGGATGGCTATACGCTGGCTGAGAAAGTCACGGGTGACGCTGACGACGGCTACACCTATACAGTGACGATTCAACCAGATGCTTATGTATCGCAATACAGCACAGATACTAAAGTAACCCATACGCAAGTAAGTGTAGTGCCAGAAAATAGCACCATCACCTTGGAATGGACTGGCACTGAATGGCAGGTTGCTGAAGACAGCACCACTGTGACCATCACAGTTCATTGCGATAGCGAAGAACCAACGCCAACCACACCTGAAAAACCAAATGCAGATGACCTGAACGATCTGCTCGATGTCGAGTTGGATTGTGGTTCGAATGTAGGCCATCAGAATAAAATTTACAAGAATCTTCTGAGTGACAGCTATACCTTGGACGACCAAGTTACAACAAATACTGATGGTACGTACACCATCGGTGTCACTGTAAAAAGCGCTGAATACATCAAGGACTATGACAAACAGGATCTTAATCCTGCAGGCAAGCATGAGATCGAAGAAGGTACAGATTCTGAAACTAAAGTCACTCTGACGTATGACAATGATGAAAAGGCTTGGACAGTGGATGAATCCGACAAGCTGATTACCTTCCTGATTGTTTGCAGCGGTACTGGTGATTACGACATCAATGGTTTCGCCAAAGATTTGATTGCGGGTAATTCTGAAAAAGAAGTAGCTCAAAGTAACGGTGTGGAAGTTGAAAATTATACCATCCCTGAAGAAAATGAATCTGTCGTTATTCCTTACAATGGAGAAGTGACTCTGCTTTACAAGTTGACTGTGACTGGAAACGGTCAGGAAGAGGTGAACTTTGTTGTTACCGATGACGGCGCGGAATTTGTACAGGCTGTTGGTGACGCAGAGATTGTTTTCAATGCTGAAGAGGACACTTTCACCGGCATTGTTCCTGCAAATGAATCTGTCAGCTTCTATGTTTCCAAGACCTTTGATGCGGACGACATCATCGACGGGAAACTGGTGAATGAAGCACTCATTGCTGGTACCGATGAAGATGAAGACGCTTCTGTTGATCCTGGTATCGATGACATCGAAGAAGAGGTTGGCGGCGAAGAAGGCGAACCTGCAGGTACTGTAACAATCACTCCTGCTGATCTGACCATTTATGAAGGCGGCGAAGGCGGCTATGACGCGGTTGTCAATGAAGATGGCAACCAGGTAGAAGCTGCAGAGAGCACCTCTTTGCCACATCCGCTCTTTAAGATTACTGTGCCAGATGGTAGCAGTATTGATCCAGAAACATTGACGTTTACAAACGGTTCTAATGTTTGGGAAGTTGTTCATGATGGAGACAACCTCTATCATTTCGAAGTAGCAGAAGAAGGCATGACGCCTGTTCGTGTGACGTATACAAATGCTGCTGGTAAAGTTGTAACCAGCGATGAATTCACCCCAGAAGAAAATTCATACGCAGAATATACAATCCGTCTCTATCCAGGGAACAATGCGGATGATTTCTCCAATGTTACTGCGATTGCAGATGATGGTGCACGTTATGCCATTAATGCAAAAAATCAGACAGGTAAATTGACCGTTCGCGCTGTTGATGGTACGCAAGAAGAATCTGTCAGTGCAATCGTAACAAATGAAAACGCTGGCAGTGTAGAAAAAGTTGATGCTGGTGAAGCAGTAGCTGTTGAACCAGAAAATGGTACGACTTACTCGTTAAATGATACAGAGGTCAAAGTGGATGAAAATGACAGCAAGCCATCACTTCTCTTTGATACCATTATTGATGACGAAGTAAATCGTACAGAAATGTTGGAAGATAAGGTTGACGAAGCTCTTGGTGGAGCTGATGCAGATCGTGATTACGAGATCAAGTACATTGATCTTGTCGATGCCAACAATGGTAATGCATGGATTGCATCTGAAAATGGTACCGACATTCTCTGGGGGTATCCAGAAGGTACCGATATTGATACTGAGTTCCAGATTCTACACTTCAAAGGATTGCATCGCGATGGTGAAACGACTGGATTTGATCCAGAGGAGCTAGGCGCTATCGATGTAAATGATGAAAGTCAGTTGGAGCATGTAACGATTACAAATACCGATGAAGGTATTCTCTTCCATGTTGATAAAGCCAACTTCTCGCCATTTGCGTTGACCTGGGAAACCGACAACGGTGGCTCCGACACCCCTGGCGGCAACGATCCATGGTATCCACCATACAACCCTGGTGACGACGACAAGCCTTCTGGTCTGAACACCGAAGATCACTTCTCCTACGTTGTTGGGTATGAAGATGGCATGGTGAAGCCTCAGCGCTCCATCACCCGTGCAGAAGTTGCGACGATCTTCTATCGTTTGCTGGAAGACGATGTTCGTGACGATTACGACACCACGCGCAACAACTTTAGCGATGTGACCTCCGACAGCTGGTACAACCAGACTGTTTCCACCCTGGCAAGCATGGGCATTCTCAAGGGCTATGAAGATGGCACCTTCCGTCCAAATGCTTCCATCACTCGTGCAGAATTTGCAGCCATCGCAACGCGCTTCTTTGAAGAAACCGGCGCGACCTACGAACCAGGAACGTTCACTGATGTGACTGGCAGCGAATGGTTCGCTGGCGCGATCATGGATGCTGTGAACCTTGGCCTGATCGGCGGGTATGAAGACGGCACCGTTCGTCCGAATAACAACATCACCCGTGCCGAAGCCTGCGCGATTGTGAACCGCACCCTTGGTCGTGTTCCAGATGCCGATCACCTGCTCCCAGCCGACGAAATGACCACCTGGCCGGATAACCCATCCAGCGCATGGTTCTACGCAGACATGCAGGAAGCTACCAACGGCCATGAATATGAATGGATCACTGAAGATGGCAACAAGATCGAAGAATGGACCGATATCCTTGATAAGGATTGGAACGATCGCTAAGTTGTAATATCATTTGCAGCACAAGCTGTGAAGTGATCAAGTGAAAAATGCCGAGCTTGGCCATAACGCTAAGCTCGGCGTTTTTTGCATATTTTGATTTGAAAATTAAGGAGGAAACAATATGAAACGACTGAAACGAGCCACAGCTATTCTGCTGATGTTAGCCATGCTGTTCAGTCTTATGCCAGCATTGCCGCAAACAGCAGAAGCGGCAGAAAAAACATTAACTAGTTTGCAGTTCTCGCATAGTATTTATGAGTATAATCCGAAAACTCAGAGCTACACAGCTTCATATGGTGGTCAGACGACAGTGTTACAGGCTGCGTTGAAAGAACATGAAATCACACCAGCATACGGTGAGAAAATTCAGAATGCGCCGGCAACTCAAACTGTTGAACTTCCAAAAGGAACAAACGTTTTAAAAGATTCCGTAGGGCGTCCGCAGATTACTTCTACCTATGAAGGCGTCGACTATACCTGGGTATGTGTTGGTTTTCGCACAGCACGCAGTGTAGATGGTAATAATGAATTGCGTCCGTGGACAGAAGCGCAGTTGAACGGTACGGATCAACCAGAAGTTACTTTTGGAACTAATAGTACACGTAACTATGGGTATATTTATTACATCTGGGTGCGTTCAGATAGATTGCAGGAGAATGTGCAGGAAGATTATGAGAAAGTAAATATCAACTATCATTTCTTGGATCATGTATTGGCGAAAAACGGTCAATCTGTATACAATCCTTTTGATGTTCCGAATGACTGTGATTTCAGTAATGCGTCTGAACCAGAATTGTATGTTTCTACGAAATCTGTAGCTAAACCACAGGATATTCGAAATGGGATCGATGATGAAACGATTAATAAAATATCAGATGTTTCTGCGTTTAACGATTTGTACAATGATGAGAACGGTACCATTACCATTAAATGGCCAAAAGGCTATTATATTGATTATGCAGATGCATTAGAAAATGAGCTGGGTCAAGGATACTACTATTATGTGAAAGTCGCATGTGGAGACTATGAGTGGTATAGAAAAGTTGATGCCAATTCAAGCTGGGTTAATGTCCCTGAATATGTATCAAATAGTCTAGTCAGTGGCACAACACCAGAAGAGGATACGAACATTTATGCGGTCCTCAACAATTCATATAAGAGCCCAATAGCTGCGAAAGATCATACGCTTGTTAGCGTTTATGTTGACAGCACACTGGACGAAAGCTCTGCCTGGTCAAATGAAGAATGGCGCGAAGCCAGTAAATCAATTGGCTTACCTGAAAATGATTTTCCGCAGGGGAAACATATTGTAGACAAAGAATGGGAAGTGTCCATCTCTGCGCCGACCACGCCAGCTGCCAATAAAGAGGATGGTACTGTTATTTTGAGTGATGGTACTTATTCGTGGCAGTGTATAGGTATACAGAATGGATTTGGTGCAGACGCTAAGTTTATATCTCATGAAGATTGGCGTAGCCCGTGTACATTTACAATTGAGGATTCTACCGCGTTGGATTCTACAGGGTTTGGTGGACAGGTATTTTTCCAATACGTTTGGAAGGTGCTTAACAAACAGCCCGTTTTGTATGACGTAGAGTATAATGTCAACAGCGCAGGACTTGAAATGCTTGGCCTCAACATAGAAGACATTACCCGTATTGATTTCGTTTGTTATGATGAATCCAGTAAGGTTTTCTACATTGAAGAACGTCATGATTCCTGCCCGATAATTGAGGGCTTAGAAGGAGGGCAGGATATTCAGGATTCTTTCGATGGCCTCACCAATGAAACCAATACCCCAGTGCGTGAAAACGAAAAATTTGTTGTAGGGCAATATCCATCGGGTGGATCGAATGTTCCGCCCCCTAAGAATCAGTATTATGATTTCCTAATCCAGGACGAAAAGAATAACCGGTATTTTAAATTCGCTGGATGGTTGGGAGAAGATGGAAAAACCTATGATTATTTCGAAACGCTGACGGCAACCTCGGCACTCGCTGGCGAAGATGGAACGATTACTTTCAAGGCTCAGTGGGAAGAGTTTGATGCGTTTACAGAAGATGAACTGAAAGCTTTGGATACTGAATTACCACTCGATGTTTTCTACAAGGGGGATAATGTTGGTCAAGATGTGGTGATAACCCAAAGCACCAGTGCAGATGAGAATCTGGACAAGAATAATCGTCGGACAGGTGATACTGTTACATTGAACGAGGATCAGACGATTTCCTATCAGGTTTCCGCACAGATCAATAACAGGTTGGTTACCAGCGGAGATGCAAATGGACAGACTTACCAGAAAAATTCGGTATATTCACCTTCCATGTCAATGTGGACAAAAATCTTGAATTTGCCAATGTGGATGAAAACGGAAAGGTGACACTGAATTTCTCGGCGGCTCCACAGCATAATAAGAAAAATGCACCAGTTGTGCTGGAAAGCACTAATCTTGGTAACGACTCTGTGATCACAAAGACAGGCGAAGGGGTATATACCATTACCTTTGATCCTGAGAGTGTTTCGAGAAATGAAGATGGAAACATGAATCTTCAGTTCACCGTGAGATGGAATGGTTCAGATCAATGGCAGGATAAAAATTATAACATTGAAGAGACCGATGCCACTGCCAGTATGACGGTGACGGGGCTGAATTTTAAGGTTAAGCCAGGAACTGTGGCAGAGAGCAGCGGAGCGCCACGCATTGAAACATCAGCCAATATCACTGCTGAGATCGATGCGCGATATGCATCTGGCAATGCGCGCGAATATTATACGATTGCTAGCGGAATGCTCAATATCAATGAATGGGGACAGAAATTTATTGGTGTAGATCCTGACAAGAGCACACTTGAGTATGCGCATCAACTGCCAGAAGCTTACGCCAAAGCGATTCAGCTGATGAATTATAAACTTAAAGATTATGATTTGGAAGCAGATGGACTCGCTAGATTGAAAGCTAATACGGTTGTTGCGAACGTTCAGCCTGCTGAAACGATCACGCTCAAGCCTGTAGATTTAACAGCTTACATGGGCGGCGATGGTGGTTATGATCATGTTGTGGCCGAAGGTACAGAAGAAACAGTAAGCGCTTCTCTGCCACATCCGCTGTTCCAGATTACTGGAGTAGACGATGCAACGGGTATGGTATTCAGTGATGGGGATAAATCTTGGACCGTTGTTGCGGACGGAAATGGTTTTTATCATTTTGCAGAGGGCGCTGGACAAGACCCTGTGCGTGTGACGTACACGAATAACAAGACTGGCGAAACGACGCTGAGTGATGCATTTGAGATTAACACTGTCGGAGATGTATTCAATACATATACAGTGGCATTGTACACAGGCGAAGTTGACATGAGTTCTGTTGTTGCAACGGCGGTCGATGATACAAAATATGCTGTCGCTACAGGCACAGGTACATTAACAGTGCGCGCTGTTGAAGCAGATGACCCAACGAGTGATGTGGTTGAAGGTTCTGCGCCAACGAGTGCTGTTGCTGCTGGTTCAGCGACGGCTGTCGTTCCTGCCAATACGACCTACACGTTGAATGGCCTTGAAGGCGTGACAATTCCAGATGATGCGAAACCATCTCTGCTTTTCGATGAAATCATTGAGTCTGATGGTGTGAAGCGTACGGAAGCATTGAAAGCTGCTGTAGATAAAGAGCTGGGTTCAAGTACAAACCGCAACTATGAGTACAAATATCTCGATCTTGTCGATGCAAACAATGGCAATGCCTGGATCAAAGCAAACAATCCTGTAGCGATCTATTGGGGCATTCCAACTGAAAATGTAAACGATGATACAGAATTTACGATCCTACATTTTAAGGGCTTGCACCGTGATGGAGAAAAATCTGGCTTTGAAGTAGAAGATGTAAATTCTGCGACGATCGAGACGATCACACCGGAAAGAACTGAGTATGGTCTCAAATTTGAAGTAGCACCTGGTGATTTCTCACCTTACGTTCTCGTTTGGGAAACGGAGAAAGACAATCCTCCGTACATTCCTGATCCAGACCCAACGCCAGATCCAGATGAACCGGATACGCCTGACGTGCCGGACGTTGATCTACCAGATGATCTGAACACAGTGGATCATTTCTCCTATGTGGTCGGATATGAAGATGGCACAGTGATGCCTCAGAAACAGATCACTCGTGCTGAAGTTGCGACGATCTTCTATCGTCTGCTGAAAGACGATGTACGCGAAGAATACGACACGACAACCAACAATTTTAGCGATGTGACTTCCGACAGCTGGTACAACCAGACTGTTTCCACCCTGGCAAGCATGGGCATTCTCAAGGGCTATGAAGATGGCACCTTCCGTCCAAATGCTTCCATCACCCGTGCTGAGTTTGGCGCGATTGCTACCCGCTTCTTCGCTGAAACTGGCGCAACCTACGAGCCAGGCACCTTCAGCGATGTGACCGGCGACGAATGGTATGCAAATGCCATTCAGGATGCTGTGAACCTTGGGCTGATCGGCGGCTATGAAGATGGCACCGTGCGTCCAAACAACAACATCACCCGTGCCGAAGCTTGCGCGATCGTGAACAGAACCCTTGGCCGTGTGCCGGATGCCGATCATCTGCTGCCAGAAGATGTCATGAAGACCTGGCCAGACAATCCAGAATCTGCATGGTTCTACGCAGACATGCAGGAAGCCACGAACGGCCATGAATATGAATGGATCACCGAAGATGGCAACAAGGTAGAAAACTGGACGGATCTGCTCGATAAGGATTGGAACGATCGTTGATCGTTTTGGTACAAAAGAAAAACAGCGAGATTTTGCGATCTCGCTGTTTTTTTGTGGGATTTTATGGCGACGGGGATGCTCATTCTTCAACGACGAGCGGCACGAACTGGAAGGTGCGGCAGTCGACGAGGCCGCGGTTGGTGAGGCGCAGGTCGGGCAGGCAGGCGAGGGGGATGAGGGCCATGGTCATAAATGGCGATGGCATGCTGCAGCCGATGGTTTTCCAGGCTTCTTCGAGGGTGGCGACGTCTGCTGCCATTTCTTCGGCGGATTCATCGTTCATGAGGCCGGCGATCGGGAGCTTGGCGAGGCCGAGCACTTTTCCGTCGGCGACTGCGACCATGCCGCCGCCGCAATTGATGAGGGTGTTGGCGGCGAGGGCCATGTCGTCGTCGTTTGTGCCGACGACGAGCAGATTGTGGGCGTCGTGGGCAACGGTGGAGGCCATGGCGCCACGTTTGATGCCGAAGCCTTTGACAAAGCCGACGCCTTTTGTGCCGGTGGCGTGGTGGCGTTCGAGGACGACGGTTTTGAGCACGTCCTGCTGGGTGTCGCTTTCGAGATGGCCGCCCGCGACGGCGAGCTCGACGAAGCGCTCGATGTCGCCGACGCGCGCAGGAATGACTTCGATGGCGCGGATGGTGACGCGGTCGCGGTTTTCCGGCGCGGCGATCTTGAAGGTGTCGGCGGTGACGGCGTCTTTCAGATGGACGCTCTCGCGTGCCCAGTCTGGGTAGGTGTATGGGGCGAGTTCGCGGGTCATTTTTCCGTCGATGGCGACGGTTTCGCCGTCGAGACCGAGCACGTTGCAGATCTCGTGGGGATCGGGATAGATGCCGACGGTGCCGTGGGGCACGACGGCTTTGGCGTATTCGCCGACGGAGAGCATGGAGGATTCGATGTGGATGTGACCGTCGAGAAAACCTGGCGACATGTAGAGGCCGCTGGCGTCGATGATCTCGGTGTCTGGGCCGATGCAGGCTGTGGCGTCGCCGACGAGGGCGATGCGTCTTTCGGCGATGGCGATGTCGATGTTTTCCTGGAGCTCGGCGGTGCAGACGTTGACGAGCGTGCCGCCGCGGATGACGGTGTCAGCGGGTTGGCGGCCCTGGGCGACGGCGGCCCTGGGCGACGGCGGCGAGGGTTTGGGTGACTTCCCAGAGCGGGTGTTTGCAAAAATGATTGTGCATGGTGAAATTCCTTTCTAATGATAGAGTGTGAAGCGGTCAGCTGTTTTTGTCGCTTCGTTTATAGCGGCTGCTGCGTCCGTTGCCGATGCGCGCCAAAATACCTTGATCGACTAATTGGCGCAGGAGGTTAATAGCGCTGGATTGAGAGATGCCGAGCGCTGCTTCGACATCTTTACGGGCAATGGTGCGTCCGTTCTGGAGCAGTGCGAGAAGTTGCTGTGTGCGATCTTCGTTAGGGTTTGGTTCTGGCTGGGAATGAGGCTGCCTGGACGCGAAGTTGATGTTCGGCAGGGTGATCTTGAACGCATGATCGGAGATTTCGATCGTAGGTTTTACTGGATGTTCAGCGTAGCATTCGTTGATCTTTAGCATTCCTGTGCCATACGCCTCGATGAGGTGCAGTCGGTAAAAGATATTCGCCAGATGTTGATTGCGTAATGCAGAAACGCCAAGCATGATGTCGTTATATGAAATGCCGCGCATGAGTCCACCGACGTTCACCATTTCAACGCGGTCATCAAAAATGCTGATGAGTGTGGGCGCGGCCAAAGCGTAATCGCGGTGGATGATGGCGTTGAGCAATGTTTCACGCAGCGCTTCTGGCGGATAATCTCGCTTGTCGATGCGATAGAGGCCGGAAATGACGGCGTGGGTCTTGTTGAAACGATCCAGATAAGCGTAGGCATCTTCTAGTTGTGCGAGCAGCGAGCCGGAGAGCTCTTGACGGTCGCGGAAGATGCTTTTCTTGCTGCCCTCAAATACCGCGAGTTTGATGGTTGGCACACATTGATCAGAGAGCAGCATGCCGAGGTTTGAAAAGGTGCCATCAGCACCGATCATCTTCAGGCTGCGCATCTGTGATTCGCCTAAATCGACGTTTCTATTATTAAAATAATGCTCGGTGTAAGAAAAGGTTAGTTGTTGATTGAGAGAACGCGCATCTTCAAAGCAGTCGCCGGCGGTATCACGAATCATGTCAAGGATTGCTGTTTCAGAAGCTGGTACGGAAGAAGCGCCCTGACGGACATAGACCCCCTCTGGCCGAATACCTTTACCTTGTAAATAATAAGGCCGTGCTGTGCCACGTTGGACGGTGAGCGTGATAATAGATTGTCCCGCCATGGTTTCGACGGTGCAGTGGGTGAACATGGTGACGTCAGGACGGATGCTGTCTCGAATCATGTTTGTGAGTCTGAGCATGGTGTCATCGATGTTTGCGATGCCAAGGACGTGTCCGTCGTCTTCCAATCCGATATAGATGGTGCCGCCGTTGGTATTGGCGAAAGCCAGAACGGCATATTTGATATCGTCCTTATATTCGCGCTTGAATTCGGTATACTGGTTTTCGATCATTTTTCTCACCTCTTTCTAACAATTATAATAGAATGTTAGAAAAGAGACAACGATTGTTAGAAAATGTTAGAAAATAAAAAGGATTGGCTGTTGTTGCTAATGATAGAGTGTGAAGCGGTCGCGGTCGAATTCGAGCAGTCCTTCGTCGCGCATTTTCGAGAGCTCGGCGCTCATGGCGCTGCGGTCAACGGAGAGATAGTCGGCGAGCTGCTGGCGATTGAAGGGGATGGTAAAGCTTGCGGACCCGGTGCGCACGCTTTCGGCGGTGAGATAGCTGGTGAGCTTGGCGCGGGTGGTGCGGGTGGCGAGCAGGCTGAGTTTTTGCATGAGGGTGCGATTTTTGTCGGCGAGCACGTAGAACAGATTTTGCACAACGAGGCTGTGGAAGGGGCAGGCGTTGGTGCAGACGGTGAGCATGCGCCGCGCCTGAAAGAGCGCGACAACGCTGTCGCTAATGCAGACGACATCTGCCAGCATTGGTCCGCTTGTGGGCGCAACGTAGGCTTCGCCGAAGAGATCGCCTGGCGCGAGGTCGGCGATGATGGTGTGGTTGCCCCAGTAGTCGTCGCTCTGGATGTGCAGCTTTCCTTCAAGCACGACGGCAATCTGCGAAAGCTGCTCGCCCTGACGGAAAACGGCTTCGCCTTTTTTGTAGGTGCGGGTCTGAGCTTGCAGACAGTCGAGCATGCTAGCGATGTTGTCGGCGTCGACGCCGCGAAAGAGCGCGGTCTGCTGCAGTTGAAGCAAATGATCTTTTTTCATGGAATTTCCTTCCTTGTTGGAAATACAACAGCAAGTCTCTCTCCATCGTATTATACTGGGACCAGGAAATCAAGAACAGGATCAGAAAATGACAGAGGAGAATGAAAAATGATCAGACGCATCATTAAGATCGATCAGGAAAAATGCAACGGCTGCGGAGCGTGCGCGACGGCCTGCCACGAAGGCGCCATTGATATGGTGAATGGCAAGGCGGTGCTCACGCGCGAGGATTATTGCGACGGGCTCGGCGATTGTCTGCCGAATTGCCCAACCGGCGCGATCACCTTTGAAGAACGCGAAGCGCCGGCGTACAACGAAGCTGCTGTGAAGGCAGCGCAATCTGCGAAAAGAGCACAGGCCTGCGGCTGCCCGGGCGAGCAGGCGAAGACGATCGCCGAGCCACAGTCGTCTGCTGCGCAGGTGACGACGGCTGCTCCTTCTGAGCTGCGTCAGTGGCCGGTGCAGATCAAACTCGTGCCTGTAAACGCACCGTTTTTTGACGGCGCAAAGCTGCTCATCGCTGCAGACTGCACGGCATACGCCTATGGAAATTTCCATCAGGAATTTATCCGCGGCCACGTCACGCTCATCGGCTGTCCAAAACTCGACGCGGTCGATTACAGCGAAAAACTTGCGCAGATCATCGCTCAGAACGACATCAGATCGATCACCGTTACGCGCATGGAGGTTCCTTGCTGCGGCGGCATCGAGCACGCTGTGAAGCAGGCGCTCGCCAAGAGCGGCAAGCTGATTCCATGGCAGGTTGTCACCATCTCCGCCGATGGGCGGATTTTGGATAGAACTTAAAGGATTTGTACAAAGAGAAAGGAGATTTATCATGTTTTGTTTTCAATGTGAACAGACTGCAGGCGGCAAGGGTTGCATGGGGAAGGCTGGCGTTTGCGGCAAACGCGCAGAAACCGCCGATCATCAGGATGGTCTCGTCGGTGCGCTGATCGCGCTCGCCCAGGCTGCAGAGAAAAATCCGTCTGCCGTCTCAGACACCACCCACCAGCTCATTCTCGATGGGCTTTTCACCACCGTCACAAATGTCAGCTTCAACGACGACACCATTCAGGTGATCATAGATCGCATCGAGACCGAGAAAGCGCAGCTCGGCGGCGCAGAGATTCCTGATTACGACATGCAGAAGGTATGGAACGGCGACGAGGACATTCGCTCGTTGAAATCGCTGATCCTCTTCGGCATCAAGGGCATGGCGGCGTATGCTTATCACGCGCATGTTCTCGGCTATACCGACGCTGGCATGCAGCAATTTTTCTACAAAGCCCTCGCTGCCATCGGCAACGACGAATTTGGCATGGATGAGCTTCTGCCGATCGTGCTCGAAGTTGGCGAAGTCAACCTCACCTGCATGGCGCTGCTTGATCGCGCCAACACTGAAACCTACGGCACGCCAGAACCAACTGAGGTTACGCTTACCGTTGAAAAAGGGCCGTTCATCGTTGTCACCGGTCACGATCTTTACGACCTTAAACAGCTGCTCGAGCAGACAAAGGATAAGGGTGTGAATATCTACACCCACGGTGAAATGCTGCCTGCCCACGCTTATCCAGAGCTTAAAAAATATCCACATCTCAAGGGAAATTTCGGTACCGCATGGCAGAATCAGCAGAAGGAATTTGACGGCATCCCAGCGCCGATCCTTTACACTACCAACTGTCTCATGCCAACGCGCGGCAGCTATAGCGACCGCGTTTTCACCACAGAAGTTGTCTCCTATCCAGACGCCGTCCACATCGGCGACGACAAAGATTTCACACCAGTCATCGAAAAAGCACTGGCGCTCGGCGGCTATGCAGAAGATCAGCATTTCACCGGTATCAACGGCGGTGACCGCGTGACCACCGGTTTTGGCCATGGCACCGTGCTTTCCGTCGCCGGACAGGTGGTCGACGCTGTGAAGCGTGGCGAGATCAATCACTTCTTCCTTGTCGGCGGCTGTGACGGCGCAAAACCTGGACGCAACTATTACACCGAATTTGTCAAACAAACGCCTGCAGACAGCGTTGTGCTCACCCTCGCCTGCGGAAAATATCGCTTCAACGATCTCGATCTCGGCACCGTCGCCGGCTTGCCACGTCTCATGGATATGGGCCAGTGCAACGACGCCTACAGCGCCATCCAGGTCGCAGTCGCGCTCGCAGAAGCATTCGGCTGCGGCGTGAACGATCTGCCGCTCTCGATGGTGCTCTCCTGGTACGAGCAGAAAGCCGTCTGCATCCTGCTGACCCTGCTCTATCTCGGCATCAAAAATATCTACCTCGGGCCAACGCTCCCAGCTTTCGTTTCGCCAAACGTGCTGAACTTCCTCGTGGAAAACTACAACATTTCACCAATCTCCACACCGGAAGAAGATCTGAAGAAGATTTTAGGCTAATCGATCTGCACCCTTCGCTGAATGCGAGGGGTGCTTTTTTGCCTGGAAGCGGGACAATAAAGCTGCCGATATTCGTTGCAAAAATATGCTCATTGTGCTACTCTTGAATTAGCGGCGGATAACGAAAGGCGGTGAACCGATGACGGATAAGCAGGCTTATTTAGAAGAATGGTACAGTGAAATGACGAGTGGTGCTGTACAGACGTTTGAGCAGTTGGTGCCTGAAACATTTGGCAGTGGACGTATTGCGCAGGCTGTGAGTGGACAGGGGATTATTGTCTCAGATTTACAGCTTTGTACAGACGAAGATGTGCGCGTGCAGGGCGTGACGAGTGGCGACTATGTGTGGATGATTTTTTGTTTGGGTGACGGCATCTTCTGGGAAGACCTTGACTCACGCAAGGGTATTACAATGGAGAAGCAAGAGGTTTGCGTTTATACCGGACATGGCGGTTTTGAATCGATTCGTTATGCTCAGAATGCGACGTATGATTTTCGCACGGTGAAGGTGCCGCGAAAAATATTCACAGCGCTGACCGACGATTATCTGGGCGGTCTGACGGCGGCGCGGCTGGAACGGAAAGTGACGGAGGACGTACTCCACGTGTCACTTTCGCCGCAGATGGCGCGTGTGCTCGCAGAACTTGGCGACGCAGAAAACTATCCTGGCGGGCTGGCGCAGCTCTTCCTCGACGGCAAGCTGTCGGAGCTTTTCGCCGTCATCTTGGGTGCTGCGATCACAGACGACTGCGCGGCGTTTCGCGCGCCGACGCTCTCGCGCACAGAACGTGCAGCCATCCGCGAAGCAAAACACATCATCGATGCAGCCATCGCTTATGCGCCGAGTTGTGGAGAGCTGGCGCGACAGGTGCACATCAGCGCGGCAAAATTGTCGCGTGGATTTTCAGCGATCTATGGTCAGTCGTTGCATCAATATGTGATCGCCGAACGGCTCGAGACGGGCGCGCGACTGCTTTTGGAAAATGAGAAAAATGTTGGCGAGATCGCGGCGCTCGTCGGCTATGGCAAAGCGAGCAATTTTGCTGCGGCGTTCAGAAGACGGTTCGGTGTGGCGCCGCGGGAGTATCGCGCGAGTCATTCGAACGGACGCGATTCCTGATCGTTTTTGGGTCAAAATCGACGGGATTTGGGTCGAGCAGAAAAGAAGCATATGCTAACATTAGCGGTGAGGCAAGGGTAACCTTATCTCACCGCTATTTATATTTATTGAAGGGAGAATTTTTTATGAATCAAAAACTGAATACCAAGGATTTCATTCTTATTGGTGTGCTCTCGGCGTTGATGTGGGTCATCTGTATGATCATCAGTACGGTGATGAGTGTGGCTGGTCCAGTGACGAATATTTGTTATCCGTCTGGCGTGGCGATCGTGAATGGTATCCCGATGATGCTTTTGCTCGCGAAGGTGCCAAAGCGTGGTGTTTTTACGATCTCGAGCGTGATCCAGGGGATATTGCTGATGCTCGTTGGTTGTTTTTGGGTGGTTTCGCTGCTCTTCATTATCGGTGGCGTGGTCTGTGACTTGCTTGTCCTGCGTGGTGGAAAGATCACGATGGGAGCGATGAAGATCGCTTTCGCTGTTTTCAGTGGATTTTTCCAGTTGGGCTATCTTTTCCCATTCGTTTTCATGAAAGAAGCCTTTACGGATGTCATGCTTGGCAACGGGATTTCGCAGGAATTTATTGACAGTCTGTTTGGCGTGACCGCTGGTGTGATGCCGGTGCTTATCGTGGCTGTTGGAGTAATCTGTGGATTTATTGGCGCGACGATCGGTCAGCGTGTGCTGAAAAAGCATTTCATCAAAGCCGGGCTCGTATCGATAAAAAAGTGAGCGCACGATGAATGGTTCTGTAGAAGCGTGCATCACGGCGCGGCCATTTAAGGGCACGGCACGACTGGATCCGCGCACGAAATTTTTGCTGCTGATCTTTCTGGGATGTGTCAGCTATTTCGTCAACGGTGAGCTCACGAGCCTGGCTTTGGTTTCGGGCGTTGCCATTTTTATCGCTGGCGGAAGCAGGCCGCGCACGGCGGCGAAGATGCTTGCGGCTTTTGTGGCGGTGGATATTCTCTGCGCTTTGCTCACGTGGGTACAGATTCCGATCTTCAGTGTGATCATGAGCGTGTTCGGCGTGACGGTGCTGAAGATCATTCCCATTGCTGGGCTTGGCTTTTGGATCCTCGCCACGACGCCAATGGACGATCTCACGGTGGCGATGCAGCGCATGCACATGCCGCAGGCGGTGACGATTCCGCTGGTGGTGATGTTTCGCTACATTCCAACGCTGGGGATCGAATACCGACAGATCAAAAACGCAATGGCAATTCGCGGCATCAGCGACACGTATCTGAAGCGGATCGTGCATCCGGTGCGCACAGTGGAATATATTCTCGTGCCGCTTCTCATGCGCTGTCTCAAAGTGACCGACGAGCTTGCTGCTTCGGGCACGACACGCGGGCTCGAGCTCGACACGCGCCGCGAAGCGCTGAACGAGGTGCGAATGGGCGCTGGTGACTGGCTGGCGATCGCGTTTGGTATGGCGTTTTTCGCGGCGCTTGTGCTTTGCGACCGGAGCGCGTTGGTTGAGCTTGTGGTAAGGTGAATGCCAGCGAAGCTGGCAGAGAAGATCCCCTGGGGGATTTGGAGGGTGTAAGATGATCGTTTTCAAAGATTTTTCGTTTCGCTACGAGGAGCGGGAGCGACCAACACTTCGGAGCATCGATCTTGAGATCGCAGATGGCGAATGCGTGCTTCTGACCGGACGCAGTGGCTGCGGCAAGACGACGCTCATCCGTTCGTTGAACGGCCTCATTCCACATTTCTATTCTGGCGAGATCCACGGTACGCTCGAGTTGGATGGCGAATCGTTGCTCGAGAAAACACCATCGGAGTTGGCTGGACGCGTGGGCACGGTGTTTCAGGATCCGCGCTCCCAGTTTTTCATGACGGACACGACGCGCGAGCTTGCGTTCGGCTGCGAAAATCTCGGACTGACTCGAGAAAAAACGGTGACGCGCGTGGCGGATGCGGTGCGCACGCTTTCGCTGGAAAATTTTCTCGGGCGCAGCATTTTTTCACTCTCGAGTGGCGAGAAGCAGCAGATCGCGATCGGTTCGGTTTACGCGATGCAGCCGCGCGTTGTCATTTTCGATGAGCCGTCGGCCAATCTGGATCATGCGGCGACGCATCGGCTGGCGCTGATGATGGCTGAACTCAAGCGCGCTGGTGTGACGCTCATCATCGTGGAGCACCGTTTCTATTATCTGCGTGATCTCATTGATCGCGCTTATCTGATCCAGGATGGGCGCATTACTCGCACTTTTTCGCGCGAAGCATTCTCTGCGCTTTCGGAGGCGGAGCGTGTGCAGATGGGCTTGCGCACGGTCTATCCTGAGCGTGAAACTGTCCGCACACAGAAAAATTCCAATACCGCTGCTCGGCACACGCTTGCGGTAGAATCGCTGGGCTTTGCCTACAAAGGCGGGCCGCCGGTGCTTTCACGTATCAGTTTCGAAGCGCGCAGCGGCGAGGTTGTCGGCGTGATCGGTCACAATGGCGCGGGCAAAACGACGTTGCTATCGCTTATCACAGGTCTTTTGAAAGAACAACATGGGCGTATTCTCTTTGATGGCGAGGCGCTCTCTGTGCGCCAGCGCCGCGCGCTCTCTTATCTTGTGCTCCAGGACACCGACTACCAGCTTTTTGCAGCGAGCGTTGAAGAAGAGCTGTCGCTCGGCCATCGGGACGATGTTTCGGAAAAAATCGAGCGCGTGCTCGCAGAGCTCGGGCTCAGCGACTATCGCGCGGTGCATCCGGCAGCGCTCAGCGGCGGTCAGAAGCAGCGCGTGACGATTGGCGCGGCGATCGTAGCGGAAAGCCCGCTGATCGTTTTCGACGAACCGACGAGCGGACTGGATTATGATTCGATGGTGCGCGTGAGTGCGCTCATTGAAAAACTTGCGCGTGCGGGGGTCATCGTTTTTGTCGTGAGCCATGATTTTGAATTTATCGCGCGCACTGCCAGCCGGATCGTACAGCTCGATGCTGCTGGTGCTGTGACAAGCGAAGCGCTCACGCCGACGCTTTTGGCAACGATCGCAGAAAAATATTTTTCACTGGAAGGTGACCATCATGTTTGAAAAAGTATTCCTCTATGCGGGGCCGCATAAGCGCGGCCTCTATGCGGCGACGGGCATTGTGCTTCTGAGCGTGCTCTGCGGCGTGCTGCCATTCGTGTTGGCCTATCAGATCATCGAGCCGCTTGTGAGCGGGAGCACTGTGACGACAGAATTGGTGACAAGTCGCGCAGCGGGCGTGCTGCTCTGCCTGGTGGCGCAGGCGCTGCTCTACGGCTGGGGACTGAATGTTTCCCACAATGCAGCCTACGGTACGCTGCTGCGCCTGCGCACGTCGCTGCAGAAAAAGTTTGAGAATCTGCCCCTCGGCGTCATTCAAGACAAGGGCACCGGGACGGTGAAGAAGCTCTTCGTCGATGACGTCGACAGCCTCGAGGTGCTTCTCGCCCATTCGCTGCCGGAGGGCGTGGCGAATCTCATGATCCCGGTAGCGGTGATCCTTGCGCTCTTTGTTGTCGACTGGAAGCTGGCGCTGCTGTCCTTGGCATCGATCCCGCTTTCTCTGTGGGCAATGAAGACAATGTATGCTGTCGGTATGCAGAAAATGGGGCCGTATTATGCGGCAGGGCAAAAGATGAACAATACGATCATCGAGTACGTCAACGGCATGGAGGTTGTCAAGGTGTTTAATCGCGACGCCGATTCTTATGCGCGTCTGCGCGACGATGTGCTTGCTTATCGCGATTATACGCTGGCCTGGTATAAAGCTGCCTGGCCATGGATGGCGATGTATTCAAGCTTGTTGCCGTGTACGATCATTCTCACGCTACCTGTGGGGAGTTGGTTTGTGCTCCGTGGTTGGTCGACGCTCGCTGATCTCATCCTCACGCTCTGTCTGGCGCTTTCGATCGGTACGCCGCTGTTGAAATCCCTCAGCTTTCTGCCGACGCTGCCGCAGCTGAATTACAAGATCGCTGCGCTTGAGCAGGTGCTGGAGGCGGCGCCGCTTGCGCAGACAGAGGATGATTTCCACGGCGCAGACGACAGCGTGCGTTTTGCGCACGTATCTTTTGCCTATTACAAGACCGTGCCCGGGCCGGACGGACAGCCACAGACGGTGAGCGAGGCAGTGCTCCATGATATTTCTTTCACTGCTCACGCCGGAGAGAAAACGGCGCTTGTCGGTGAAAGCGGCAGTGGCAAATCAACGCTGGCGAAGTTGCTTGTTCATTATTATGATGTGGCCGATGGTGCGATCATCATCGGCGGGCAGGATCTGCGTGAGATGAGCCTGGCAGCGTTGAACGATCACATTTCCTACGTGGCGCAGGATCAATATCTTTTTAATACCTCGCTGCTTGAGAATATTCGCCTCGGTCGTCCGGATGCGACGGAGGACGAGGTGCGCGCTGCTGCTGATAAAGCACAGTGCACAGAATTCCTCGCGCGATTGCCGCAGGGCATCCACACACCGGCCGGAGACGCAGGGAAGATGCTCAGCGGCGGTCAGCGCCAGCGGATCTCGCTCGCTCGCGCCATTCTCAAGGATGCGCCGATCGTCGTTCTCGACGAAGCGACCGCTTATGCCGATCCTGAGAATGAGGAGAAGATGGAAGCCGCCATCGCTGAACTGACGCGTGATAAGACGTTGATCGTCATCGCCCACAAGCTACCGCAGGTAGCAGACGCCGACCAGATCGTTGTCATGGATCACGGGCGGATCGCCGGGCGTGGCACGCACGACGAATTGCTCGCCAGCTGTGCAGAATATCAAAAGCTCTGGCGTGCCGCCAGTGAAAGCGGTGACTGGAGGATTCGCGACGGAGAGGAGGAAGGTTGATGTTTGCACTCATATCTCGCATGCTGCGGCTTTCCGGCCGCTACAAAAAACGTATTCAGCTGGCGTTTGTCTGCGCTTTTGTGGAGCAGATCCTTTCGAAAATGCCGATCTTTTTTGCTTTTCTCGTGCTTGCTGGTTTTGCATCTGGCACGATGAGTGGTGCACGCTGTCTTGCCGTGGGCGCCATACTTGTCTGTGTGGTTGTGCTGCAAGCCGTTGTTCATTATGCCAGCGATCGGCTGCAGAGCGCGGCTGGCTATATGATCTTTGCCGATCAGCGGATTGCGCTTGCGGATCATCTGCGGCGCTTGCCGATGGGCTATTTCACTGCCGGAAACATCGGCAAGATTAGCTCGGTGCTCTCAAGCGATATGGTTTTCGTTGAAGAGGTTGCCATGAGTACCATCGCCAATATGATGAGCTATCTGCTCAGCGCTGGTGTCCTGATGGTCTTCATGTTTTGGCTGGATTGGCGGCTCGGGCTCATCGCGCTTGCAGTGACGCTTCTGGCGAACGTCGTGGCGCGGCGCATGAACGCTGTTTCGCTCAAGGAAGCGGCAGCGCGTCAGGAGCAGGGCGAGCGATTGACCGATGCCGTGCTCTCATTTGTAGAGGGCATCGGTGTGATCAAGAGCTACAATCTGCTCGGCGCACAGTCGGCGGCGCTCACAGAAAACTTTGCGCGTTCTTGCGATGTTAACGCCTCTTTCGAGCGTCGCATGACGCCGTGGACGACGGGACTTTCCATTCTCTACGGCGCAGGCATTGCGGCGATTTTTGGGCTGGCTGTTTATTTGGAGCAGACAGGCGCGCTTTCGCTCGCATATTTGCTCGGCGTGCTGCTCTTTGTCTTCGATCTTTTCGGTCCACTCAAAGCGCTCTACGGCGAAGCCACCCGTCTCACCGTCATGAATGCTGCGCTCGATCGCACCTGCGACGTGCTTGTGGAAACGGAACTCCCTGACACTGGCACAGCGCATCTGCCAGAAACGACGGTTGGCGACGAAATCGTTTTCGAGAATGTGTCATTCAGCTATGACGGAAAAAACGATGTGCTCCACGATATTTCCTTTGCCATGCCGCCGCGCACGATGACTGCTCTCGTTGGGCCGTCTGGCGGAGGAAAATCGACCGTTGCCAATCTTCTTGCGCGCTTTTGGGATGTGGGCACAGGCTGCGTGAAAATTCGTGGTGTCGATATTCGTGATGTGCCCTTGGCAGAGCTCATGGACCAGATCTCGATGGTTTTCCAGCGCGTCTATCTTTTTCAGGACACGATCTATAACAATATCGCCATGGGCAGGCCAGACGCGTCGGAAAAAGAGATTATCCAGGCTGCGAAAAAAGCGCGCTGCTACGATTTTGTGACGGCTTTGCCCGATGGATTTCAAACCATCGTTGGCGAAGGCGGCGCGACGCTTTCTGGCGGCGAGCGCCAGCGCATCGCCATCGCGCGCTGCATCTTAAAAGATGCGCCGATCGTTATCCTTGACGAAGCCACAGCCAGCGTCGATGTCGACAACGAGCGTTACATTCAGAAAGCCATTTCTGAGCTCGTGCGCGGCAAAACACTGCTTGTGATCGCGCATCGGCTGCATACGATTCGTGATGCCGATCAGATCCTTGTCGTTGCTGGCGGGCGTATCGCGCAGCGCGGCAATCATGCGTCGCTTTCCGATCAGCCAGGCATTTACCAGGATTTTGTACAAAAACGCAGTGGTGAATCGCGTCATGAAAGCGTATGAATCACTTGGCGTCAGTGCGGAAGATTATCTTGAAGCGATATTTGTTCTCGAGCGCCAGCTTGGCAGCGTGCGTTCTGTTGATGTGGCGTGCTGGCTGGATGTAAGCAAACCCAGCGTTTGTCATGCCATGAAAAAGCTTGGTGCCGGCGGTTATCTTACGATGGATAATGACCACAGAATTCGTCTTACGAAGAAAGGCCGCGATGTTGCAGAATCCATCTGGGAGCGTCATTGCTTCTTCCGTGAATGTCTGATCGCATGTGGCGTTGATCCAGCACAGGCGGAAGAGGATGCGTGCCATCTGGAGCACGCGCTGAGCGCGGAAAGCTTTGCAAAGCTGAAACAGATGGCAAGGTGAAAGTTGAAATAAGATACGCCCTTGGAGCGCTGAAACGTTTGTGTGTTTCAGCGCTCCGAGGGCGTTCTGTTTTATCTCAGATGAAAGCGGCAGCGAAGTTCGCGCGAGACATCTTTGCGCAGGAAGAGAACGAAGAGTAGCGCGAGGATGAGCGAAAGCGCGGCCATGAGCACAAACGAGGCGCGGAGAGGCCCGCTTGTGAAGAGCATCCCGGTGAGCGCCCGCGCCAGCGCGACGACGAGCAGCCAGAGAAAGGGAAAGAGATTCTCCCGCTGTCTGCGAAAATCGCTGAAAAACAGCGTGGCAGAAAGCACGATGCCGCAGCAGAGAAAGATGGACGTGGCAACGCCAGCCCAGCCGGGATAGAGGAGATCGATGAGGATGAGCAGAATGGAAAAGAGAATGACGGCTTTGATCGTCTGGCTGATGCGGTTGTATTCCAAGAGATCTGGCGAGATGAGCATGGTGTGGACGGTGAAGAGACTGATCACGACGATGAGGCTCCAGGGCGCGCCGCCGTCTGCGAGATTGACCAGGATACTGAGCAGTGCGCAGGTGACGAGCAGCTGGCTGAAAAATCGCGCCAGATGCTGACGGCGGCGCTGCTTTTTCGTGACCAGCGGATAGAGGGCGTTATTCTCCATAAAACGGGCTCCTTTCCAGCGTGAGCGGGATGTCGTCAGCGCGCAGCAGGGCGACGAGCTGATCTTCGAAGGTGGTGTCGGCGGTCGTTTTGGTGATGGTGAGGGTGGCGGTGCCGCTGTAGGTGACGAGCATACAGCGCGCACGCTGCAAAATGCTTGGCCCGATGACGGCGTCGATGCTGCGCACGTGACGCGCAAGATCTGGCGGCAGTTGGATGACGCCGAGGTTAGAGAGGATGCCGCTGTAAATCCGGTCGCTGACGATGCCGTAGCTGTGTTGAAAGACAGGCTTTTTGACGACAAGGGGGATCGGCGCGACGAGCTCGATGAGTCCGGTGGTGGCGCGGGCGGCATCGGCCATGGCGTCTTTGCTGGATTTCTGCCGCAGCTGCGCGTCGACGCGCCCGGCGAGTGCGGCAGGATCGTCGATGGCGTCCAGCGAAAGACCGATGCCGCAGGGCAGCACAAAATTGCGCAGCGTTGGCGATGGGAAATATTTGCGCAGATCGACGGGCACCTGGAAATTGAGATAGCCGTTCGGCGCTGCCGTCGCGGCCTTGCCGGCGACGAAGAAGTGCGCGAGCAGATACGCAGTGACGCTTGCGCCAGCGCGCGTTGCAGCGGCCTTGAGGGTGTCGGCGTCCATCTGCAGATGCAGGATCTGGCAGGGTTTGGTGCGCGTGAGCACGCCGCCAAATTGCAGCGCAGGTTTTGCAGCGCCGGGAAGGCCGAGGCGTTTTCCCGGGATGCGAAGAAAGGCATTTTCCAGCTCGGCGTCCGGCGGTGGCGCCTGCGTGTCAGGAATGCGCGCATCTGGCGCGACCTGCTCACCGCAGAGGCGCAGATATTCGCAGACAAGGGCGGTGAGAAAATGCATCCCGCCGAGGGCGTCGCAGAGCACATGGAAAAATTCCACGCTGATGCGTGCGCCGTGGTAGAGCACGCGGAAGGAGGGCGCGCCGCTTTTGGCGATCTTGATCGGCTGGCAGGGGATCGTGCGCTCCGGTTCTGCGCTGTAGCGGCGAGTGGTGGCGCTGAGATAATGCCAGAACACGCCTTTTTTCAGCGTCGTGGTGTAGGCAGGGAAGCGCTGCACGGTGAAATTCAGCGCCATTTGCAAGAGTTCCGGCACGATGGGCGCCTGCAGCGTGGTGGAGAGGCGAAAGACAGACATGCGCCCGCGCTCCATGGAAAGAGGATAGAGCTTGGCGGCGTCGTCCAGCGCGAACCAACGGCGCGACGGTTTTTCGTAGAAATGACCGAGCCGGCAGGGATCCAGGAGCGTGAGCGCCTGCGGAAGCGCAAGCCCCTGACGGACGTAGTGATCCAGCGCTTGCTCAAAATCGCGCCAGAGCCGGCGCTTTTCGCCGTGGACGAGCCGACAGCGTTTGTCGAAAACCGCGTAGAAATCGCGCAGCTGCCGCGCCAGCGTGGCATCCGGCTGGCGGCGGATGAGCTCTGTGAAATACGCGCTGCAGACAGTGTGCATCGATCGTCCCCCTCTCTCTGTAGATAAATCCATAGTAGCATAGCAGAAAATCGTGGTCAAGCGCGCCGTGCACTGAGCATTTTTGGAAACTATAGATATCAGGAAAATATTTCCTTTACAAATATCTGCGCATGGGGTACAATAGTACGCAACACAACAACTGACAAGGGTGTCAGGAGAACAGCGTGATCAATGAAGATCATCTGTTTTTCTGGCGCCCTTTTTCTATGCGATCTGAGAAGCGCTCGCGAAGCGCGAAGAAAGGAATGAGGATGGATGAAGCAAAAAAATCCAGGAAGCGGCCTTTACCAGCCGTCCTTTGAACATGATGCCTGCGGGATTGGCGCGGTGGTAAACAGCAGAGGCGTGAAGAGCCATCGCATTGTGGATCAGGCACTGCGCATTGTCGAAAATCTGGAGCACCGCGCCGGTAAGGACGCCGACGGGCTGACTGGCGACGGCGTGGGTATTTTGCTGCAGATCTGCCACGAATTTTTTGTGAAAGTCTGTGGCGCGTTGAATATCGCGCTGGGGCCGCAGGGCAGCTACGGCGTGGCGATGCTCTTTCTGCCGCAAGAGGAACTGGCGTGCAGACAGGCGAAGAAACTTTTTGAGGTGATCGTGGCCAGGGAGGGCATGCGTTTTCTCGGCTGGCGCGCGGTGCCGGTGGAGGCGGACGTGCTGAGCGAAAAAGCGCGGGGCTGCATGCCGCAAATTGCGCAGGCTTTCGTGGAAAAGCCGGCGGAAGTACCGAAAGGGCTGGCCTTCGAGCGTAAACTCTACATTGCGCGGCGCATTTTTGAGGAGAGCAACGAAGAAAGTTTCGTGGCCTCGTTCTCGAGCCGCACGATCGTTTACAAGGGCATGTTCCTGGTGGGGCAGCTGCGCGCTTTTTTCAGAGATCTGCAGGATCAGGCCTACACGTCGGCGATCGCGCTGGTGCACTCGCGCTTTTCCACCAACACCAATCCAAGCTGGTCGCGCGCTCATCCCAATCGGCTGATGGTGCACAATGGCGAGATCAACACGATCCGCGGCAACGCGGACAAAATGCTGGCACGCGAGGAAACCATGGATTCGCCGTATTTCGCTGGAGAGCTGCACCGCATCCTGCCGGTGGTGGATGTGTCCGGCTCCGATTCGGCGATGCTTGATAACACCCTCGAATTTCTCATGATGAGCGGGATGCCGCTGCCGCTGGCGGTGATGATCACGATTCCGGAGCCGTGGGCAAACAATCCGGCGCTTTCGCAGGACGTGCGCGATTTTTACCAGTATTATGCGACGATGATGGAGCCCTGGGATGGGCCGGCGTCGATCGTGTTCTCAGATGGAGAGCTGGTGGGCGCGGTGCTCGACCGCAACGGGCTCAGGCCATCGCGCTATTATGTGCTGGCAAACGGCGACGTGATCCTGGCGTCGGAAGTCGGCGCACTTTCGGTGCCTGAGGAGGAGATCCTGCGCAAGGCGCGCATCCAGCCGGGGAAAATGCTCCTCATCGACACGGTGCGCGGCGAGATCCTTGAAGACGATGCGGTGAAGGCGCGCTACATGGGCACGCTGCCCTACGGTGAATGGCTGGATGCCAATCTGCTTTCCCTTTCGCAGCTCAAGATCCCGAACAAACGCGTGCCCAGCAGCACGGCCGAAGAGCGGGCGCAGCTGCAGAAGGCGTTTGGTTACACCTACGAGGACATTCATGAGCAGATCCTGCCGATGGCGCTCCACGGCGAAGAGGGAACGGCATCTATGGGCGATGATACGCCGCTGGCTGTGCTTTCGACCAAGCACCCGCCGCTCTTCAATTATTTCAAGCAGCGTTTTGCGCAGGTGACGAATCCGCCAATCGATGCGATCCGCGAAGCCATCGTCACGAGCACCTCGGTCTACGTTGGGCGCAAGGGCAATCTCATCGAGGCGCAGCCGGAAAACTGCCAGGTGCTGAAGATCAACAATCCGATCCTCACCAATACCGACATGCTCAAGATCAAACACATGCAGATTCCGGGCTTCAAGGTCGCGGTGATCTCCACCCTCTATTACAAGAGCGCCAATCTGGCCAAGGCCATTGCGCGGCTCTATGTGGAGGTGGACAAAGCCTATGCGGATGGCGCCAATATTCTCGTGCTCTCCGACCGCGGCGTCAGCGAGATCCACGTGCCGATGCCGTCGCTGTTGGCGGTGGCGGCGGTGCACCAGCATCTCGTTGAAACGAAAAAGCAGACGCAGATGTCCCTGATCCTCGAATCTGGCGAGCCGCGAACCGTGCACCATTTTGCCACGCTCCTGGGCTACGGCGCGGTGGCGGTGAATCCTTATCTGGCGTTGGAATCGATCCATGCGCTCATCGATGAAGGCCGGCTCGAGAAGGATTATTACGCGGCGGAGCACGATTACAACGCCGCCATTCTGCACGGCATCGTCAAGATCGCCTCGAAGATGGGGATCACGACGCTGCAATCGTATCAGGGCGCGAAAATGTTCGAAGCCCTGGGCATTTCGGAGGCGGTCATCGACGCTTATTTTTCCGGTACCGTCAGCCATATCGGCGGGATCACGCTGGAAGATATTGCCCGCGAGGTGGATCTGCGCCATTCCGCGGCCTTCGATCCTCTGGGACTGCCGGTTGATCTCAGCCTCACGCACATGGGCTGGCACAAGCGCTGCAAGGACGGCGAAGCGCACCGCTACGATCCAGAGACGATCCGTCTCCTGCAAAAATCCACCCGCGATGGGGATTATGCTCTCTTCAAGGAGTATTCGGCGCACGCCGACAGCACGCGCAACGGCTATCTGCGCAGCTTGCTCGATTTTGCTGGCGATGTGGAACCGGTGCCGCTGGAAGAGGTGGAGCCGGTGGCGGCCATCGTGCGGCGCTTCAAGACTGGCGCCATGTCCTACGGCTCGATCTCGCCAGAAGCCCACGAGGCGCTGGCGCTTGCCATGAACCATTTGCACGGGCTTTCCAACAGCGGCGAAGGTGGCGAGAGCGAGGAGAGGCTCGATTCTGCCGGCACGGCGAACGATCGCTGCTCGGCGATCAAGCAGGTGGCTTCGGCGCGTTTCGGCGTGACGAGCCGCTACCTGGTGAGCGCCAAGGAGATACAGATCAAAATGGCACAGGGCGCTAAGCCAGGCGAAGGCGGGCATTTGCCGGCACAGAAAGTCTATCCGTGGATCGCACGCACGCGCCATTCGACGCCGGGGGTGACCTTGATCTCGCCGCCGCCGCATCACGATATTTATTCCATCGAGGATCTGGCGGAGCTGATCTACGATCTCAAGAACGCCAACAAATACGCGCGCATCTCTGTCAAGCTGGTCGCAGAAGCCGGCGTCGGCACCGTCGCGGCAGGCGTGGCCAAAGCTGGCGCGCAGGTGATCTTGATCTCCGGCTATGACGGCGGCACCGGCGCTGCGCCGGAAAGTTCGATTCACCACGCAGGCCTGCCCTGGGAGCTGGGGCTTGCAGAAGCCCACCAAACGCTGATCCAAAACGGATTGCGCGAGCGCGTGCGGTTGGAAACCGACGGCAAGCTCATGACCGGGCGCGATGTGGCCATCGCGGCGCTCCTCGGCGCCGAAGAATTTGGTTTTGCGACGGCGCCGCTTGTGACTTTGGGCTGTGCGATGATGCGCGTCTGTCATCTGGATACCTGCCCCGTCGGCGTGGCGACGCAGAATCCAAAACTGCGCAAGCGCTTTCGCGGCAAGCCGGAATACGTGGAAAATTTCATGCGCTTCGTCGCTGAGGAATTGCGCGAGATCATGGCGCAACTCGGCTTTCGGCATTTGGACGAAATGGTCGGGCGCAGCGATCTTCTGCGCGTGAAGCCTGCGGCGCCAGAATCTGCTGCCGCCAAGGTGGATCTCTCGGCGCTTTTGGCAGCAGGCGGCAATGTGATCTTTGATCCTGCCAAGGTCTACGATTTTCACTTGGAGAAAACGCTGGACGAGCACGTGCTTCTGCAGCGCTTCAAAAAAGCGCTCGCCCGTGGCAGCAAGGCCGAATGCAGCGTACAGGTGCACAACACCGACCGTGCGTTTGGCACGCTGTTGGGGGCGGCGATCACGCGTGCCCATCCCCACGGTCTTGCGGAAGATACGCTGACTGTGCACTGCCAGGGCGCTGGCGGGCAGAGCTTTGGCGCGTTCATCCCAAAAGGGCTCTCGCTCTCGCTTTGTGGCGACAGCAACGATTATTTTGGCAAGGGGCTTTCTGGCGGAAAGCTCACGCTCTTCCCGCCGGCAGATGCGCGCTACGCGGCGGAGGACAATGTCATCTGCGGCAACGTGGCACTCTACGGCGCGACGAGCGGAAAAGTTTTCATTAACGGCATCGCCGGCGAGCGCTTTGCCGTGCGCAATTCTGGTGCCTGGGCCGTCGTCGAAGGCGTGGGGGAGCACGGCTGCGAATACATGACCGGCGGGCGCGTGGTCGTCCTCGGCGAGACGGGAAAAAATTTTGCCGCCGGCATGAGCGGCGGCGTGGCCTATGTGCTCGACAGTAAAAGCCGACTCTACCGCAACCTCAACAAAGATATGATCCTCATCGAAAAGGTGGAAAATAAATTTGACATCGAGGCATTGCGCCAGATGATCGAGGAGCATGTGGAAGCGACCGGCTCTCCGATGGGGCAGCGCATTTTGGATGACTTTGCGCAATTTTTGCCACAGTTTAAGAAGATCATCCCAAAAGATTACAAGCACATGCGTGCCCTCGCGAGCCACTTGGAAGACCGCGGCATGAGCGCTGGAGAAGCGCAGATGGCAGCTTTTTACGAGCGCTTTCAGAAATCTTCTCAGGAATAAAGGAGCATCGGCGCACGGGAAAATCTCACCGTGCGCCTGAGCTTTTTTTGAAAATTTTTCATTTTCTGGTTGACAGCGCATGCGGCGGCGTGCTATCATGCAGAAAATCAAATAACACCAAACCGTTGAAGCGGAGATAACGGCGATGATGCCTGTACAGAGATCCCGTGTTGCTGAGAGTCGGGAGAGAAACAAGTCGTCAAATGGACCGCTGAGGGTGCAGTCAAATGCGCGAGAGAATCGCGCAGAGTATTCTGCAACGTGTGGGCATACGTCAGTTGCCGGAGATATGATGGTATCTCGCTAAGGGCGCGCACAAGTGGCGCGAATTCAAGGTGGCACCGCGGATAAAGACTATTCGTCCTTGACAGATGTTGTTTTCTGTCGAGGGCTTTTTTATTGGCCGTTGGCAGATGTGCAGAAGAACCACAAAGGAGAGATTACAATGACCAACCCAAACGGACGCTTTGGCATCCACGGCGGCCAGTATGTACCAGAGGCGCTGATGGGCGCGCTCGAAGAAGTTTCGGCTGCTTACGACCATTACAAAAACGATCCAGAATTCAAGTCAGAGCTGGCTGCGCTGTTCAATGATTACGCCGGCCGACCATCGCGGCTGTATTTCGCAGAAAAAATGACGCGCGATCTTGGCGGCGCGAAGATCTATCTCAAGCGCGAGGATCTCAACCACACTGGCGCGCACAAGATCAACAACGTGCTCGGACAGGCGCTGCTCGCGAAAAAGATGGGCAAAACGCGGCTCATCGCCGAGACTGGCGCTGGTCAGCACGGTGTGGCGACAGCGACCGCTGCAGCGCTCATGGGCATGGACTGCGTTGTCTACATGGGCAAGGAAGACACTGAGCGCCAGGCTCTGAACGTTTATCGCATGCGCCTTTTGGGCGCAGAGGTTGTGGCGGTTGAAAGCGGCACAGCGACGCTCAAGGATGCCGTCAACGAAGCGATGCGCGCATGGGGCGAAGATCTGGAGGCGAGCCATTATTGTCTCGGCTCCGCCGTCGGTCCACATCCGTTCCCAGTAATGGTGCGCGATTTTCAGGCTGTGATCTCTGAAGAGATCCGCGCGCAGATCCTCGAGAAAGAGGGCCGTTTGCCGGATGCTGTGCTGGCCTGTGTGGGCGGTGGCTCCAATGCCATCGGCACATTCTATCATTTCATCGGCGACGAGGGCGTGCGCCTGATCGGCTGTGAAGCGGCTGGTCGTGGCATTGACACCTCCGAGACAGCAGCCAGCGTCAACACCGGACGCGTCGGAATTTTCCACGGCATGAAATCCTATTTCTGCCAGAACGACGACGGCCAGATCGCGCCGGTTTATTCGATCTCCGCTGGTCTCGATTATCCAGGCGTCGGGCCGGAGCACGCTGCGCTCTACGACAGCGGTCGCGCTGAGTATGTGCCGGTTACCGACGATGAAGCTGTCGACGCTTTTGAATATCTGGCACGTATGGAAGGCATCATCCCAGCCATCGAATCGGCACACGCCGTTGCCCATGCGCGCAAGCTGGCACCGACGATGTCTCCGGAGCAGATCATCGTTATCACCGTTTCCGGTCGCGGCGACAAAGATTGCGCGGCCATCGCACGATACAGAGGAGAGGATATCCATGAATAAGCTTGAACATGCATTTGCAGACGGCAAAGCCCTGCTGCCATTTATCACCTGTGGCGATCCCAATCTTGAGACCACAGCTGCCATCGTACGCGCAATGAGCGCAGCTGGCGCTGGCGCCGTGATCCTGGGCATTCCGTTTTCCGATCCGACCGCCGAAGGACCGCTTGTGCAGGAAGCGAACCTGCGCGCCTTCGCAGCCGGCGTATCGACCGATGGCGTTTTTGATCTCGTGCGGGAACTGCGTAGCGATGTGAGCTTGCCGTTCGTTTTCATGACCTACGCCAACGTGATCTTTTCTTATAAAGGAAAGGATGGGATCGGCGCAGAAGCCTTCATCCGCACCTGCAGCGCGATTGGCGTCGACGGGCTCATCGTCTGCGACCTGCCTTACGAGGAAAAGGAAGAATTCTTGCCGCTTTGCCGCGAAAACGGCGTCGCACTGATCTCGCAGATCGCGCCCGCTTCCGAAGAACGCATTGCGAAGATCGCCAGCGACGCCGAAGGATTCCTCTACGTCATTCCCGGCGAAGATCCGCAAGCGCTCATCGCGACAGCGCGCGCGCATACCAAGCTGCCATGTATCCTCGCCCTCGCAGCGCCAGAGAGCGATGACCTCCGCCAGGCAGCAGCGCTTGCCGACGGCGTTCTCGTCGAGACCGCATTCGTTCGCAGCATCGCCGCGCACAGCAAAGACGCTGCACCATACACCGCCAGCCTCGTGCGCGAGATGAAGACATCGCTGGAAGGATGATCATAATATATAGAAACAACGCCTGTGCCATTGATCGGCACAGGCGTTGTTGCGTTACGAACGGATAAAGCGCGGAGGCTCGTAGTAATCGCGGGCTGGGTGTTTTTCGCAGAGGAGATCGGCGAGGGTTTGGCGGTGGATATCGGCCAGGAGCAACGCGCGATCTTCCGGTGCGAGCTGGTACTGGTCGCGACCAACGTTGACGATCAGTGGAACACCGTTGGTACGATTTTTGAGCAGTGCGCGGCCGCGCGGTGAGGCGCCGAGCAGTCGCACGAAGGGCGGCGATGCTGGCGCAGGCGGTAGCGGCGAGAGCAGCGCGAGGAGCAGACGGCGCACGCGACTGCGGCTGTAGTGACGCGTTTGCGCGCGGGTGATGAGATCGTCGTAGCTTTCTGCTGCACGCACAGCGGCAAGCATCCGCGGCGCCCAGCCGTCGCGGATGGTTAGACGTTTCGCGAGATCTTCTGGCTCAAGCGAAGCGCAGAGCACCTGCAGCGCAGTGAGCAGTTTTTCTTCATTCGCTGGTCGCCAGTCGTTCGTCAGCGCGTGCCGCATGATCGCAAGACTTGTCTGCGGCAGATAATCAGCGATCTCGTTGAGACGATCTGGCAGATGTGAGCGGATCGCTGAAGCGCTCATCGTTTGCGCAGCAGCTTCGCTGGCATCGTGGGCCACGCTGCGCTGCACCAGCTGCATCGGAATCTCTCGCGGCAGGCTCATGCGGTACCACAGCGCGAGACGATCGTTCGGCGTGTTTTTGTCGGAGCAGAAGCCAGCTGTACGCAAAAATTCCTGTGAAGCCTGGGCATAGTTCATGCCGTTTTCGCCAGCAGTGCGCATCGCCAGATCGAATTCTCGCTGGTGCGCGTGCAGATAATCTGCCTGAGCGGTGAGCGCAGCCAGATTTCCCGATTCACTGCCACAGTAAAGCCCATCCAGCGGCGCAAAAGCCAGCAGAGTCGCTACGCCACCGCGCGCGAATCCTTCCAGGCTCGCCGTCGCGTACACCTGTGGCAACTCCAAAACCACATCCACCCCAGCCGCCAGCGCCATCTCTGCCCGCAGCCATTTGTCAAAGCAGCTGACCTCGCCGCGCTGACAAAAAGCCCCGCTCATCACAGAGACGACGACCGCCTCTGGACGATCTGCACGGATCTGATCAATAAGACGCTGATGCCCGTTATGAAACGGATTCCATTCCGCCACGATGCCGATGGTTGTCATAGTGCCACCTCCTGATTTGGTAAAGTAAGATTAGTATATCAAATTTAACGTGCAAGAGACAATATTCACAGAATAGAAGCGTGTATTTATTGCTGTTACAAGATTTTTTTGTTATGCGTGAATGATTTGGATAAATGTTTTGTTGTTGATTTCAGCGTTTTTATTTTAAAATAAATTTAGAGAATGATAATATAAAATGGCTTAATATAAGGGGAATTCTTGTATGTATGAAAATAAATATGTTCCGGAAATAATAGCAGAAAAAATTTTTGCATATTATCAAGAAGGGTTTGATCCTCTTTTTGAAGAGGGGCAGGCAATTCAGGAAGCTGTTTTGAAAGATATTATTGCATTGTCAAAGGGCAGCAAATACGCTGTTGATCATGGATTTTTAGCGATTGATTCTATTCAAGACTTTCGTGCTGTGGTTCCGATTTCTGAGTATGGCGACTATTATCCATATATTCAAGATAACCTTAAAGTAGACAGATGTCAGATCACCTGTCAGGAAACGGATCACTATTTATTATCTACGGGCAGAAAAAATCAGGGAAAATATTATATTGAAACACGACTTGGTTCTTTGGCGCGGCAGTTGAGTATCAATATCTGGAATATGAATCTGATGAAGTTGGAGCCAGAAATGACACAGCCAGATGTGAAAATGCTGGCGGTAACAAATTGTTCGCCGCTCGAAAATGCGCCAAACGGAAAAGCGGTGCGTCGGACTTCGGGACAGGCTGCTAAGGAACTCTGGGAAAATACGCCGGATCTGTATGTATTTCCGTATGAATTTCTGGAAGCAGAGATGACGAACGATGCGCGCGATTATCTGACAGCGCTTTATGTGCTTAAAGAACGTGAGTTTAACATGCTGTTTTGCAACAATCTCGCTTATTTTGGCGTGTTGCTTGACCGGATTGATCAACATGCAGAAAGAATGATTCAGGACATTCGCGAGGGTGTCATGAGCGTGCCATTAAAAGAGCGTGATCGTGCGATATTAGAAGCTGGTTTCATTGCAGATGAAGCGCGCGCCGACGAACTTCAGTCAATCCTGACAAAAGATGGCGCGCTTATACCATCAGCGGTTTGGCCGAATTTCGTTTTCACAGGTGCGTGGTTGGCAGGCAGTGTGGGCGATTATTCGAAGGATGTGATTCGTAGATTGCCTGCCGACATGCGTTATGTATCTGAAAGCTATGGGTGTAGCGAAGCCATGATCAATCTGCCGCTTTCTTATAATGCAAAGTATGGGCCGTTGGCGGTTTATTCCTGCTATTTTGAATTTCTTCCGTTACAGGGTGGTGAACTGCTGACGATGGCTGAAGTAAAAGATGGTGAGTATTATGAGCTGGTCATTTCTACATACTCGGGACTGTATCGTTACAATCTCCATGATATCGTGCGCATTCATGGGTTCACAGGAACGACAGCAAATGTCGAGTTTTGCTGTCGTTCCTCAGAAAGCCTGAAATTGAAAGACCGCATGTTCTATGGCTATGAATTCAGCGATTTTGTTGCAGATGTTGAAAAGATGCTACAGATTAACATCGATTTTTATCAGGCCAAAGAGAGTGCAGGAAAACTGACACTTATTTTTCAAACTGAAGAAAAGCAAAAAGATTTACAGCAGGTCAGCCAGATGATCGAAGTGTTGGCAACTTCGAAAAAGATTATTCTTGACGCGATCTACTGGGTTGATAAGGCGTATCGCATGATGCTCTATCAAGATCTGATGAATAATGGCAGAACCATTCAGTGCATCAAGTTGCCGATGATCGCAAAATGGCTGCCAGACACGCAATATATTGAGTATATTTATGTGGCACAAGATAAATGGAAGGAAAGGAGCTCGAAACATGCTTCTTTATCAACAAGTGCTTGAAGAATCTGAGCAAGGGCTTTCGGAGCTGACTATTCCGGAAAGATTGCTTCGCTTGTCAAGAGATGATCTGTACTGGGAAAAGGAAGCGCTCTTCGATGATTGCGAAATTTTACAGAAGGCATTGCTGCGCGAAATCTGCCAACGCGCTGAAGATAGTAAATATGCGAAAGATCATGGATTTACTAGGGCTTGCGATCTGGATTCCTGGCGTGTGCAGGTGCCTGTCTCGACGTATACTGATTATCTGCCATATATTGAGGCAGAAATGAATGGTTCAGCGCATCAGCTCTATCAGGCAGATACCAAACTGTATGTGGCCACGACAGGTAGTACTGGCAAGATCAAGCTTTTTATGGAAAGCGCTGCGGGCAACGATGCAAAGCTTTTGGTAATGGCGGTGCGCGGCATGTATATGAGTGTGCTTTTGCCAGTGACTCGAGATATGGACGCGAAGAATTTGACGATCTCAAACTATTTGCAGCTTGGAGACAGCCCCGACGGTAAACCCATCATGCGTGCTTCAGGGCAAACCGCGCGTAATCTGCGCAAAAAAACTGGAACGATGAATATCATCCCGACACAATTTTGGGAAATCTCAGATATTCCGCCACAGGATCGCGAGTACATGGTCGCTGTGTTTGCCCTGGCGGAGAAGCGCCTGAGCAAAGTTTTCTGTAATAATTTGTATGCCTTTGGCCGTGTGCTGGACCTGATCGAACAGAACGAGCAGCAGATGATAGAAGACATTCGGCGCGGTTCCTTTTCTGTTGTGCAGGATCCTGTATTGCAAAGAAAGTTGCAAGATGTATTCCAGGCGAACGAATCGCGCGCAGATGCGCTGCAAGCCTTGCTGGATGCGCAAGGTCATTTGATAAACGGCACAGAGGATTTGCTAAAGCTTTGGCCAAATTGTCAGATGGCCAGTGGCTGGTTGTCTGGCTCTGTGGGCAGAGATGCACGGGAAGTGCTGCGGCGTATGCCTGTAAGCACAAAATGTTTTGAAATGGGCTATGGCGCCAGCGAAGGAAAGCTGAACATTCCGACTAAGCTTGCTACAGCATCTGGTGTTGCTGCAAGTATGTCTGTGTTTTACGAATTCCGCCCCTTACGAGAAGGCGCAGACACGCTGTTTCTCTGGGAAGTCGAAGACGGCGAAGCATATGAACTCATCATTACAACATACTCAGGCTTGTATCGTTACAATATGTTAGACATTGTGCGAATAGACGGATTTACAGGCAATACGCCGAATATCGTTTTCTGCGGAAAGAGTACAGAATTTGTGGAAGTAGCCGGGCAAAAAATCTATGGCTATCAGTTTTCCGATCTCCTTCATGATATAGAAAAAAGAATGAACGTTAATTTTGATGTCGTACAGGTTTTTGAGGAAAACGGCAAACTGTTCCCTGTGTTGGAAAGCTTAGAGGACGTCGATTATTCTGTTGTCAAACAGAGAATTGATGCATACATGTCTTCTCACTGGTGCATTACCAGTGAAGCCATTTATGTGATGAAAAAAAGCTACAAGAAACATGAATTTGATAAGCGGCTGACAAAAGACCGTGGCGTTTGCGGCATCAAGTTGCCAACGGTGCTTAAAGAAAAACCGGCCCTAGATGATATAGAAGAGATCGTATCTTGAATATAACAAAAGACACTGCGTCGTCATTGGACACAGTGTCTGTTTAACGTTACAGGAGAGAGGCAATAATATCCACCAGTTCCTTTGTGACTGGGTTTGGTGGATTGTCCGGATAGATTGCTGCATGATAGATGATTTGTTTGGCACCTTCAAGATACTTTGATACAAAGTTTTTTCCGTCGAACATGTAGGTGTAGACATATCGTGGCATCAACGAGATCACGTCCATCTCTTTCAATGCCCGGCGATGGAATTCAACGTTGTCTGAGGTGTAGAGCGCGATGTTTGAATGATAGTCGCTTTCGCTTTTCAGCGGCACAAAATCAAGATAGGTGAATGAGCGCTGGATGATGTCTTCTTGCTCGATGATTTCTTTTTTAGCCAGTGGCGAGTGTGCGGACACACAGGCGACGAGACGATCGTTCAGAAGAACATGGTGATGAAAAGAGTTGTCACAGTATTTTTCCAGTTGTTCGAAAAAGAAGTGATCATTGATGCTAAGAAATGCCAGGTCACATTTTTGCTCGATGATATCAGGAAAGACTTGTTTGTACGTTCTTTCCTTTAGGGAGATGCGGATGTGGGGATAGGATTTTTGAAAAATCGCAATTGCTTCCGGTAGCAAGTTGGTAAACAGAACCGACGAACTGTACACCTTGAGTCTCTTCTTGTGCTGCTCGATCTTTTGCTGACGGATGGCGAAGTCATTTTTTAGGTCATCATATTGGCTCAGAAAAGGATCACTGATTCGCAGGAGCGCTTCCGCTTCTTTGGTGAGGGCGACACCGAAGGGGGAGCGTTCCAGAAGGATCACATCGAGCTCCTTTTCAAGCTGCTGGATGTTGTTGGATAGGGATTGCTGAGAAATGAAGTATCGCTTGGCAGTTTTAGAAATGGAATGAGAATACTGAAGGTCACTGAGATAACGCAATTGATCAAGTCGCATAGGCAAAACCTCCTTTAATATAAAGATAGGTGAATTGGTCGTTAAAGTAAATATGAACAAGAAAATAGGCACACAAAATTTCTTTGTAACCTCGCTTAAAAAGAACAAGATATAACTGTTTGTATATTCAGACGACTATTGGTTAAAATATAAGTACAGAATAACGATGCAATTAATTTTATTTATGATCTTTTTTGAAGGAGGAATAATATATGGCAAAAGCAGAAAAAGTCGCAGTTCTTGGCGTAGACGCTATGGATCCACGACTAACACGAAAATACGTTGACATGGGACTCATGCCAAATGTGAAGAAATTGATTGAGATGGGCGCGTGCCGTGAAGACCTTACACTCCTCGGCGCACTGCCAACCGTTACTCCACCACAGTGGACAACCCTTGCAACCGGCGCTTACCCATCCACCCATGGTATCACCGCGTTTTATCGTCAGGGCGGCGATCTGGATATGGTCAATCTGAACTTTAGCTCTGAACACTGTCACGCAGAGCAGATGTGGAATGTTACCGCAGAAGCTGGTAAGAAAACTCTCGTATGGCACTGGCCAGGCAGTGCATGGCCACCATCTTCCGACAGCTCAAATCTTCATGTAGTCGATGGGACCTCTCCTGGCGGCGTCAACATGAGCTCAGCACAGGTTGATGTAGAATTCATCGTCATCGCCAACGAAGAGAATGAAACAATCGCTTATCGTTCCGGCGCAATGACCTCGGATGCAAAAGTGCCTTGCGTGGTAACCGGTCTTGGAGATGAAAAGCCAAAGAAGAAAAACACCGGTATGGCAGGTTTGATGCAGAGAAAGATGGATGACGGCTTCCGTCTCTATATCATGGATCCATGGAAAGACGGTCAGGGCGGCTCCAATGCAATCCCAGCAGACGTTGCTTATTCATCTCTCAAGCCGGCCGAAAAATGGCAAATCGATGTACCGGAAGGTGCAAAAGAATTCTACATTCTTCTTTCCGGTGGTTTGATTAGACGTCCAGCGCTGCTTCTGAAAAACGAAGAAGGTATCTATGATCACATTGCCATCTATAAGAACAAGAAGAGCGCAGAACCAATGGTTACCATGAAAAACCGTGAATATGTGCGCGACATCGTTGATGACTGTGTTAAGAATGATGACATGATCAAAGCATCCCGCGATATGCGCGTGCTTGAGATTGCAGAAGATGGGTCCAAGGTCAGAATGTGGGTATCCGCATCTATGAACATCGAAGCAGATATGATGTGGTCGCCAAAGAGCCTTTACAAGGAAGTCGTCGAAAACGTCGGTTATCCATCTCCTTGTTCCACCCTTGGTTTTGGTGACTTTGAACTGATCTACGACTGCATGCATCAGTGCTGGCAGCATGTTGCAGATTTCCAGGCAGATGCACTGAACTATCTCATGGAAAACGATGGTTACGAAGTTGTCTTCTCACACTTCCATGCACCAGACCTTCAGAAACATATGTTCATCCGTGACCTGGCTAAAGGAACAGAAAACGTTACCCCTGATCAGTATGAGTTTATCATGCAAGCCATTTATAAGCAAACCGATGATTATCTTGGTAAGTTCATGCACTTCCTTGATGAAGGCTGGACCCTTATGGTTGTATCCGACCACGCACAGGTTTGCCCTAAGTATGGCCTGCGCGGACTCGGTGATACCGGCATGAACGTTCAGATCATGGAAGAACTCGGCTACACCGTGCTTCAGGTTAATCCAGAAACCGGCAAGAAGAAAAAACGCGTAGACTGGACCAAGACCAGAGCCGTAGCAAACCGCGAAATGATGATCTATCTGAACATCAAAGGCCGCAACCAGCATAAAGTTGGCGACGAGATCATCGATGGCCTCGTCGATCCAGCTGATAAGTACGAACTGGAAGAACAGATTATCACCGATCTCTACGGGCTTAGAGACAAAGAAAGCGGCAAACGCATCATCGCTTGGGCACTGCGAGCCAAAGATGCGCTCCCACTTGGCCTCGGCGGTCCATACTCCAAGGCCGGCCAGGGATATCCAGAATCCGGCGATATCATCTATTGCATGGCAGAAGGCTATGAACACGATCACGACGACAGCATGGCGACTTCCCTTGGCGAATGCGATACCTCCGCAGGCCCAATCTTCATTGCAACAGGCCCTGGCATCAAGAAAGGTTACTACACCGATCGCGTCATCCGTCAAGTTGATGTCACACCAACCATCGCAACCATTATGGGCCTGAGAATGCCAGAGCAGTGTGAAGGTGCTCCTGTATATCAGATTATTGAATGAAGAAGAGCGCATAGTGAGCTGCTGTAATTAGGCGGCAGCTCACAAATATATACATTTAGAGAGGAGTAAATAATATGCTACGTAATAAAGGCTTATCGGACAAAGTGATTTTGCTTGGTATTGACGGGATGGATCCTAAATTCTCCAGAAAAATGGTGGACGAAGGACATATGCCTAACCTGAAAAAATTGATCGAAAAAGGGTCGGCACGTCATGATTTAAGATTACTTGGCGGCGTGCCTACCATCACCCCTCCAATGTGGACAACGCTTGCAACCGGTGCTTATCCAATGACGCATGGCATTGAAGACTTTAACATTGGTATGAAGGGCGAACTGGATGTTAACTTCGCTGGTATTTATTCCAAATATTGCCATGCAGAACAACTCTGGAATGTTACTGCTGAAGCTGGCAAAAAGACGTTGGTATGGCACTGGCCAGGCTCTGCATGGCCACCATCCAGCGACAGCGAAAATCTCTACGTCGTTGATGGTACGACTCCTGGCGCATTAGGCTTTGGTTATGCAACACGTGACTGGGAAGGTTTTATGGTAGCAAGCACGAAAGCATCGGAACCTAAGTTCTACAGAAGCGCAACAGGGCATACCGATGGCTTCTCTGGGGATCCAGAAGAACTGCTGGGCTTAAAACCGGATTATTCTTCCTATACGAAGAGTAAGAATGATCTGTCCCACGTTGATGAATTGTGGGAAGAATTCAAAGAAGGCATTGAAGGCTTCAATGGCTATACTTTGAACAAGGCAATGGATATCAGAACAAATATGTTGTTTGGCGAAGACCAGCAGATGTACAACCTGCATCGTTGGCCTGCAAATGTATCCCTTAGCCCGATTACGGAACCAGAAGGATGGGAAATCGAAATTCCTGAAGGTGCAAAAGAATTCACCTGGCTGCAGCTCTTTGGTAAAATGCCTCGTCCATGCTTGATCCTTAAGAATGAAGATGGCGTTTATGATAAGATTGCGATTTATGCTGCTAAGAATGTAGAAAAACCATTGGCAATTTTGGACAAAGATGTTTATACACCTAATGTTTATGATGTCATTCCAACCAGAACAGGCGGCGTAGAAAACGTTGTACGTAATTTGCGTGTGCTTGACCTTGCAGAAGATGGTTCCTACGTACGTATGTGGTACTCTGGCGGTTTCTCTGCTGATGACAATCGTGTTTGGTATCCAAAATGGATCTTTGACAAGATCAAAGCAAACTTTGGCCCTCCATGCGCAACAGGTCAGATTGGCGACAGTGACGTTGACGTCATGAATAAGTGCAATTTGGAACAGTGGAGACAGGCAGCAAAGTGGCAAGCTGACTCGATCAACTATATGATCCACGAAGAAGGCGTTGAAGTTGTATTCAGTCATTTCCATGGACCTGACATGTCGGGCCATACTTACATGCGCGTGCTGAAAGATCGTGATAGCTCAAGAACCACTGAAGAAGCCATTTATCAGTGCGCAATTGGCACTTATGAAATGACTGATGAATACATTGGCGAATTCTTGCCACTGTTGGATGAAGGTTGGAGTATTCTTCTCTTCTCTGACCATTCGTTGATTTGCCCTAAGGAAGATTATGAACCAGGCCTCGGCGACAACTATGCAATCAATACGATGACCTTGGTTGACCTTGGCTATACCGTTATGGAAAAAGATGAAAACGGCAACGACATTCCAGCAATTGATTGGAGCAAAACAAGAGCCATTCAGCAGCGTTCCAATAGCATCTTCATCAATCTGAAAGGCAGAGATCGTTTCGGCATCGTTGATCCTGCAGATAAATACGAGCTTGAAGAGCAGATCATTACGGATCTGTACGGTATCAGAGATCCTAAGACTGGGCATCGTGTTGTGGCCTTGGCTCTGCATCAGAAAGATGCAAACTTGCTTGGCCTTGGTGGTGAATACACTTCTGGTGACATTATCTTCTTCGTGCATGAAGACTTCGTCCGCGACCATGGTGAATCTTTGTCTACCGCAGAAGGTTATGCAGACACCAGTGTTGGGCCAATCTTTGTAGCGGCTGGTGCTGGTATTAAGGAAGGTTACGAAATGCAGCTCTTCCCTCGCGAAGTTGACGTTACACCAACTGCAGCAGTATTGCTTGGCATGCGAATTCCAGCTCAGTGTGAAGGGGCTCCAGTTTATAGCATCCTGAGTGAAGAGCTCTAATTGATTTTAGAAATCATCTTGTCGCCCTATTATTAGGGCGACAGGATAATTTGGGTATTATATTACGTTATTTTCCCTTTCAAAGTTTAAGTTGAAATATAGAAAGTGGGGGAGGATATTATGAGTATCGCAGCACCAAAGAAAGTCTCATTTATACACTACATCATCGTGTTTGCGTTATGCTTTTTATTTCGTTTTATCCCTGGTTTTGCCGGAATAACGCCACTCGGTATGGGGATTTTAGGAAGTTTTCTTGGCGCTATTTATGGATGGATTGCAATAGATATGCTTTGGCCAAGTATCATGGCTTTGGTTGGTATTGGTTTGAGCATTGGCATGAATCAGATGTATGCAGCTAGTATTGGTTCCATGACCATCATCTGCCTGATTTTCTGTATGCCGGTCATTGGCATTTGCAATGATACGGGAGCTTTTAATTGGCTCATCAACAAGCTTCTGACTAACAAAGTAATGCAGGGTAAAGCATGGTTGACTATTTGGTTCATTTTAATGTTTTCGTGGATCATGGGGCCATTTAACCCTATTATTATGGGCATTATTTTCTGCGCATTTGCAACTCAGATTTTTAAACAAGTTGGTATTCAAAAGAATGAAAAATTGCCGATCTTTATGTATTTAGGAATTGCGTATGCCGCTATGATGGGGCAAATTTTATTTCCATTTATGGGAACAGGGCTTACGTTGATCATGGCTTACAATAATATGTTTCCAGATACGCCGTTAGATTTTGTAAAATATTTAGCCTTTATGATTCCTGCCGGTATAATCATGGTGACTGTTTATGTTTTAGTCATGAAATTTATTTTCCGCGTAGATGTATCTAAAGTGGCAGATTTTAAACAACAGGGTGAAGCTAAGAAAATCACAAAGGATCAGAAAAAAGCGTTTTTTGTTTTTATTGCTTTCATGGTATTGAGTGTTTGTTCTGCACTGCCTCTAGGTGCTGTTTCTCAATTCTTGTCCATGTTTAATATCGGTGGTATTACATTGTGCATACTTTGTGTCATTGCTTTAATGAAAAAAGAAGATGGTACACCGCTATGTGACATAGAACAAGGCCTGAAGAGTAACAACTGGGGCCAGATCACAATGGTTGGGTATATCATGGTTATTGCAACTTATATGAACACACCGGATACAGGTATTCCGGCAGCAATGGCAATGTTGCTCCAGCCATTTATGGCCTTGCCTCCACTAGTCTTTGTTGTGTTTGCTTTGTTCTTTGCGGCATTGTTGACAAACTTTGCCAACAACATGATTGTTATCGTTTTGGTTATGCCATTCATGTTCAATTTCTCACAAATGATTGGAATGGAACCAACAGGGATGATTTGCTTACTCTTCCTGTTAGCACAGTTTGCATTGATGACTCCGGCGGCTTCACCTGTCACTGCAGTATGTATGACGCAGGAAATGGCAGATTCTAATATGATGACTAAGGCAGCGATTAAAATTGTTCCAGTAATGTTTATTGTTGCAATTGTCTTGGGATGGCCTTTTGCTCAGATTTTGTTCTAAGAGTTTAAAATTTTGCAAATGAAATAGAAAGGGGTTGTCGCACAAGCGAAAAACGTTTGTGTGGCAACCCTTTTAGAATTTGCAAAAACTATGGTAAAATGGAGGGGAAAGATGATGACAATAGAAAAATCACCCCGTGTTGAACGATTAAAAGCACGGGCAAAACATTGCTGCTGCAAGTACTGTGGCGGCGAACTGCATGTTCGCCAGATAATTTTTCAAACACAGGCTGATGCACGAATCGAATTATACTGCGATCAGTGTCAGAAAATCGAATATGGCGTAGAAAAAGAAGTGTATGCTAGTGCCAAGGCCTTTGTTCAGGCAACACAGTTTAATCATTTTGAAGACATGGACGACAGCGAGCAGCGCTTACAGATGAACATTGCCAAGGTCTGCACTATGACAAGCTGGCAATTAAAATTTTTGGGTTTGCTGAAAGATGAAGGGTTTAAAGTGCCAGTACATGTCAATGAATATGAATCGGATCAGTGCACAACGATTGATGATTCTGATCTTGAGGCATTATTAGAGGAGGCTGTCCAATGGAAAACGCAATCATTACAGCCAGAGGCTTAGGATGCCAAATAGGCGCAAGATTTCTGCTGAAAGACATCAACTGGGAAATTGAAGACAAAAGCCGTTGGATCATCATTGGCATGAATGGCAGCGGGAAGACGACGCTTTTGAGTATTCTTTCTGGCTATCAGGCCTATAACCATGGTGAGCTGTTATATTGCGGCAATTCTTATCAAGAGCAGGATGTATTTGACATCAGAAAAGAGATGGGCTGGATCAGCAATTCCTTTTTTGATCAGGTGTACCATTATGAATCTGTACTGGATATTTTGCTGGCAGGATTAAGCGGTACCTATGGCGTAGAAGAAACAATGGTTCGAAATCGCGATATTCTAAAGGCAAAGCGCCTGCTTAGCTATATGGGCTTGGAAGATCAGCTGGATGCGCCGTTTAACTGGCTTTCTAAAGGGGAAAGGCAATCTGTTTTGATCGCGCGTGCGCTGTTGGCAGATCCGAATATTTTGGTTTTTGATGAACCGATGACAGGACTGGATGTTATGGCGCGGGAGAAAATGATGCATTTTATCAAGGCATTGGCGGATCGGGGACAACATACCATGATTTATGTGACTCATCATTTTGATGAGATTTCTCCTAAGCTTTTTAATCATTGCTTACTGTTAAAAAATGGTCAGATATATCGCAAGGGTTTGATAGAAGAAGTCTTCCAAGAAGATGTCATCAGTGCTTTCCTTGGCGTGCCTGTTCAATTAGAACAGCGCGAAGGTGGGTATTATTCCTTGGCTTTTTAAAAGAAGGTGAAAAATAACAATGACGACCTCACTTAAAGATGTGAGCAGTGCACAGATGATCCATAGCCTTGTAGAAATGAACTGCTTTGCGCAGGAGTGCAATGTGTACGGCTATATGTGGAAAGATTCGGTAGGACACATTAAATATACAACCAGTGATGATGAGTCTGTGATCAGGCGGTCTTTTGAGCGTAAGGTGTTGGCGCACTATGAAATGACGCCCATAAAATCATGGACGGCGCGCGAGATCGTAAAAGAAGAAACGAAAGACGATCTATGGATGTATCTGAAGCTAAGGTTATGCGAAGCGCTCAGATTAAATTACGATCAAGTGTATTTCCAGACGCTAAATGAACTATGTTCGCTGCCAGCAGATAATCAGGCGTGGGATATATTGTATCCATGGCTTCAAGAAATTGATGGATATTATAATGAAGACGCTTTGCAGCTTTTTGAAGGGGCTGTCAATTATGCGATCATCACGAAGCATCTCGGTGGCGAAGCCTGTATCAGAATCAGAAAATGGTTGCAGAAAACAAGAAGCCAGATTGCGCACAGGATGCAGGTTAAAGATAATTTTGAACGAACCTTTGTCGGTTTTGCGTATGAAACCCGCGATAAGCAATATGCGTTTTTTTACAATGCAAATCAAAAAGCACTTTTTGATCGGCAAAAGGAACTGGAACAACAAGGTATTTTTCATACGCCGTTGTATACAAAGCAGTATTGGTATCACAACAGCAGCGAATTAAAAGATGTGCGGTCCAAATTTCAGGCAGAAATGAAACTGCTGATGGACGATGCGTATTTTATGCGTATAAATGCCTTGCGGAACTTAACGCATAAAGCGCTTTCTGATCACTGGGCGTCCTGTCTCTTGGAAGTTAGAGATCGATGTTCAGAGGTAGCGGTGGAAGGACTTTTGTATTGGGGATATCGTTGGAATATTAACAGATAATTCGAGATAGGAGGTGCGCGATGAATACGAATCAGGTGTATCTGCTCATTGATTTGGCACAAACCCACTCCTTTAATCAAACAGCAGAGCGACATTTTACAACGCAGCAGAGTGTATCCTATCAAATGAAACAATTGGAACAAGAATTAAAAACGCAGATATTCATTCGCTCCAAAAGTGGTGTGGAATTTACCAAACAAGGTGAACATATCTTGCAATGTGCTTATGAGATGGAGCGAGCATATCGGACAATGCTGGAAGGGATTGATGCAAATCAAGGAAATGTGAAAGGAATTAAAAAGATCAAGCTGTGTATTTCTTCGGTGGTGTTGTCGGCAAATATGACGACAGTCATCAAAGCCTTTAATTCAAAATTCCCGTCCATTAAATTGATTATTAAAGAAGTATCCCAGAATCAATTGATTGATGCAGTACTGTCCTATGAGTGTGACATTGCATTTTGGTCAGTCAATAAAGGATTCTTCGATTTATATAGCAAAGAGTGTGAGAGTAAGAATATTGAGCGCTCTGTGATTAGAGAAGATAGTGCAGTAGCCGTGATATCAAAGGACTCTCCGCTCGCAGCTCAGGAAAAGTTATCGCTTGGAAATCTAACGCATCAGCCTAAAAGTGTGTATGGGATGCATCCAGTAGATTATTTTAAAAAGAACCTGGAATCGTTTGTTTTGTATGAAAATGATAACATTGACATCCATAAGCAGCTTATTTTAGAAGAAGAGGTCATTTGTTTTACGACGCAAATGGTGTATGATCAGCTGTTCCCAAAGGAAGCGTTTGTTTCGAAGCCATTTGATTACCCTACACTGCCTATTGAACATATGGTTTTGAGAAAAGGTTCAGAAGACATTAAAGAGTTTCGCGCTTTGGAACAAATTATTTCCAAAATATTCGTTGGTAAATAAAGTAGCTACAGGAGGATGATTGACATGAACTATGAATTTGAAAAGCTGCATAATTTTCGTGATTTAGGAGGGTTGGTTGGCGATGAAGGTAGAAAGGTATTGCCACATCGCTTGTTGAGATCGGGAAATTTGGCAAAGTTAAATGAGCACGATGTAAGCGTTTTGCAGGATACCTATCATCTCCGTCACGTAATTGATTTGCGGACACATGAGGAGACGATTAATGATCCAGATGTGGATGTTCCAGAATCTGATTATTTGGCTTTGGACTTTTTTGCAGCTGATGAGGAAGGAAAGGCTACAGGTAGTTCTAATCAATTACAGGCAATGAGAAACAAGGATGAGGCACAACAGATGATGAAGAGCTTGTATGCTTCATTTATTACAGATCCTGTTGTGCGTAAACGCATTCGCGAGATTCTGCAATTGCTATTAGCAACTCCTGAAGGTGCAACACTATGGCACTGTTCCGCAGGGAAAGATCGGGCTGGCATAACTGCAGCCGTTATTTTAACAATTCTTGGCGTCTCGAAAGCAGACATAATGGCCGATTATGAAGCAACGAATAAGCTGCGAGGGAATGCCAACGAAGAAATTCTTGCGAGTCTGAAGAAACAAGGCCTGACTGATGAGATGTTGGAAGCAGTAGAAACAGCACTATGTGTTGATCCGGAATATCTTGAGATTTGTTTTACGACGGCCGAAAAAGAGTATGGATCCTTTGAACAGTATATTATTAAAGGAATAGGATTTGATGAAAGTCAGTGGCAGCAACTACGAGAACTGTATCTTGAATAATGTGTGATAGGATTATGTTAGTGGATATTTTGAGAATTTAATACATAAATAGAGCCCTTCGAAAATCTGGTGAACAGATTCTTCGAAGGGCCCTTACTATGCTATTTGTTAATTGGAATTGTTAAACCATGAACTTCATTCCGAGAGGAATTAATACCAATGCCATGACAATTGTTAAGAAAACGATCATAATGATCCCTGAGATATATGCTGACTTCGTAGTCGTAAATTCATGTGCATGAATCATTGCACCGTTAACAGAGCCTGCAGGGGTTAAAAGCCCAATAACGCCGTATACTGTAATGACCATTAATGCAGCTTGCAGATTGAAATCTGCTTGAGCGGCCATCGCCATTGCAATGGTCATCATTGTGATGGTAACAGCGACGTTGTTTGCAAAGTTTGTGAGAATAAAGGTGATCATACCCAAAATGAACAGGAACATAAAGTTCGACAGTCCGAACAATGGAGCGATGAGCTGACCGATAGCAGCTGTTATACCTGTGGCTTCATCGGTAATCTGGCCAGCAACGACCATTGCAGAGGCGACAACAAGAATCAGATCCCAGTAGAAATAGCTAGGTGCTGTTTTCTTATTTAAGACAGGTTCGCCATCAACTTTCCAGATCATAGCTAAAGCAATTAAGAAAATAACCCAGCCATATACCCCGATTTTACCAAAATACATTCGAATACCAGTGTCACCCGCAGCGAAACTCAAGAAGATACAGCCAACGATGTTTGCTACTAAGATGAAAAGAACGACTTTCTGGCGTTTGTTGAGAGGCTTCAATTCCTTTTGATATTTTGTGATGTCTACATTTTTAAGTCTATCAACATTGCATCCTGGAGTGATGAACATAACAACCATCCAGCCAATACAGGTAACGATTAATGTTACAGTTTCGCTGATGATCCAACCGCCCATGTTGATATCAACACCGGACTGCATAGCCATCCCAACGGTCATTAAGCACCAGCCGCGGAAAGGAAGGAGAGAAAATGCTACGGAACAAACAACCATGAAGCCCATGAGTACCATAGCAGGATAGAGATCGCCTTTTTTGTATCCAGCTTGTTCGAAAATAGATTGATAAACGACAAACATGATCAAAGCCACGAGTGTTTGGTTGACAAGAATCGTAGCGAGTGCAGGACCGATAACGATCAGTGCGGTAAGAAGCCATGGACGGCCATGAGTGAATTTGGCACTAAGCAATTTATTTGAGAGCCATTGTGTCAAGTTACTATCTTGCAACATCCCGAGGAAAAACATCCCGAGAAGCATTAACATGACAGATTCGTTACCAAACGCTGCAGCCAATGCGTTGCCAGCAGTGCCGTAATCGGTTAGGGCTAAAGCAAAAAGACCTAATAATGAAGTCCAAATTAAGTTCCCGGCATCGACAGACCAACCATAAATCATCCCAATAAAAATACCGATGATGGCCATGCCATATGGCGTGATGCTTCCAATAGGTGGAATAAAACGAAATAGCAGCATAATTGCTAATGTGATGGCAAAATGTAAATATTTATGGTCCTTTTTTACTTCCGTTGACATAAATAACACCTCCACTATGATTTGATAGAGATTATTCAGTGAAATTAAGGAAAAAGAGGAGCAAAGATAGGTGTAAAACTATGTTGCTCCTCTTGAAAACTATACTTGGCTATATGAAAGGTTACATTCTTTCAGTAAAGATCTGGTAAGCTGGTGCGCCTTCGCATTGTTCAGGCATATCGACGCCAAGTAATACTGCTGCGGTTGGTGCAAGATCGACTTCGCGGACATAACGGTCAGTACGATAATTCTGTTTGATACCAGGACCGACGGCAAGGAAGATCGGAGACAGAGATGTATCGTTATGGCCCCATGCAGTAGATAAACCAGCACCATGATCTTCGACATAGCTTTCGTGAACAACAAAGACAATATCAGAACCCATTGGTCCACCCAGACCTAAAAGAATGGCATCCTTGTTGTGCAGTGCTAAGGCAATGATGCGTTTTCCGGTTTTCGGATGTTTGTAGCTGTAAAGATCGGTGATGATTTGTTCTTCAAGTTCGTATTTATCCTCTGGATCGACGATGCCGTGAGGATCTCTGCCCTTAAGATTGATATAGATACTGTTGGAGCGTGTCATAATGGCTTTTGTCTTTGTCCAGTCAACTTCTGGCAGCTCATTACCTTCGTCATCTTTTTTCAGTACGGTGTATCCTAAAGAGTGGAGAGGTTCTAAGCAGACACCGGTATTGTCACCGAGCGCAACAGCTTCTTCTTCAGCGCTGATTAAAGCATGATCGGAGAAAATCATGATTGTCCAGCCTTCATCAATCAGATCCATAAAACTGCCGATATAATCATCAGTAACTTTATAGGTGGCTTCTGCAAATTTTACAACTTCTTCTTCATCGTACTTAGAAGTATCGCGATTTTTCATATACTTCATGTAGTTATGACTCTGAAGGTCGATGTTGTGCATATGGGAGAAGATGACTTCTACACCTTTTTCTTCGATCATGTAGTGCATAACTTTGGACTGCCATTCTGCAGCTTTGATCCACTGTTCGTTGTTGCACTTTAAGATCAGATCGGCATCGTTACCACTCATCTGACTGGTTGGCTGTGGTGGGCCAAAGAGGTCGGTGACTTCCTTGAACAAAGATTTAGGGAACCAGACTGAATCGTCTTCACAACTCATACCGCGGGAAGCCCAGATGCGCACGTAGCTGCCATCTTCAGCAATTTTCAGGAGGCGCATATTGCGATAAACTTTTTCTTCGCCATTGGCAGATGGAACGACATCAACTACTCCAGTGAATACATCGTTTTCGAGAATAGCAACTGGTTCGGAAGTGTTCTTATCTTTGTAGATGGCAACTTTGTCGTAAACGCCTTGTTCGTTTTTCAAAATTAAGGCAGGACGCTGAACCTTGCCATAGAAGGTGATGATGATGAATTCTTTAGCATCAGCAGGAATGTCAAATGCCCATCCGTTGGCAGGAAAGACAGGTGAGATGCAGCATCCTGTTGGGAAGTCTGCAAGATGCCACATTAACCCTTTTGGTGCATCATAAACGACATTATCTACCACAAAACTGCTTGATGGAATGTAACCATCAACATCAATAAAATCTTTATACCATTCTATATACTTCTTTAGTCTTTCCTTGGCTTCGGGTGTTTTTCCAGCACTAGAGACAGGCTCTCCTTCAACAATAGGAGGATACGCAAGATGTAACTGCTCGTCGCCTTCAACATCAGTTGTAATGATAGACATAGGTAAGTAAGATGGTTTTTCGGCCTTGGCACTGGCAACATACAGCATATCTAGATCGCGAACAGAGGACCAGGCACAGCATGCCCCAGGGCTGGAACCGTCGATGGTAATCAGGTTTTCGCTGTCAATGGTTGGCGGGAAGCTACCGCCTGGCCAGTGCATGACGAGCGTTTTCTTTCCTGCTTTAGCGGTGACGTTGAATAATGGTTCAGCCTTTAAAAATCTAGAAGAGAAGGCGCCCAAGGTGATGTCTTTATCATCTTCAGCAGAAATATTATAGTCCATAATACCGTGAGTCATAGGATAGCAGCCGGTGGCTAAAGTAGCCCACATTGGTGGAGTGATCGTTGGATTTGCACCAAGCATCATCAAATCTTCTCGGCAGGAGCCCATATCCATCAGTTTCTTAAAATTAGGCATTTTTCCTTCATTGACTAAACGTCTGGTAAATCGAGGGTCCATGCCGTCGACACCGAGCAATAATAATTTGTCTGTCAAACCTTTCGAACGTAACATAATACAACCTCCTTATAAATATTAATATCTGCGTTCCATAAGTCTGGCTTATATTTTTATTATATGAAATATCTGCCCGTATGCCCAATCAGTTTTTACCTGTATTTATTTGAGGAAGGGTACATAGAAATTTTGTGACATGAAAAGCTTTGATGTGGTGTAAATGAAACAGAAACAATATAAAAAGTTGGAATTTTTGCTTTGTTGCAAAAAATACATTGCTGAATAGAGAGACGACGGGTTATACTAATGATAGCGTTTGAATAAGATGTCAGAAATGATGGCTAAAGGAGGAAGAAAATGAGAATGGCAAGATTGATCTGGAAAAAGAGCTGTGCCGCTATACTTTGTGGTGCTATGTTGTGTGCGATGCTGCCGAGCACGGGCTTTGCAGAAAGCGCGGATACAAGTTATTTTTGTGATGAAAACGGTGTACGTTATGATATTCCTCAGGAAATGGTTGTTGTTGAGGACGAAACAACATCGTGGAATGGTGAAGGTGGTGAAGCATGGTATGTGGTAAATGAGGATGCTGAGATTAGTGAGCGCGTGGAAGTGTCGGGCGCAGTCAATCTGGTTTTGTGTGACGGCGTGACGCTGACAGTGGAAAAGGGCATTCATGTGACGGGAGAGAATTCTTTGACGATTTATGGACAAGAGGCGGGAGATGGTGGAATAGATGCGAATGCTATCGAAGATCAAGCTGCTCTTGGCGGAAACGAGAACGAGGCAGCAGGATACATTCAAATTTATGGTGGCACGGTGACTGCGTCAGGTGGCTTTCAAGCGGCCGGAATTGGCGGAGGAAATTGTGGATCGGGTGGATATATTGAGTTTGCCGGAGAATGTACTGTTGAAGCGGACGGTGGCGAAATGGGTGGTGCTGGTATTGGAGGTGGATGGGCTGGATCTGGTGGAAATATAGTGATAAATGGTTGCAACAAAATAGTGGCAAAAGGAAAGGGTGGTGGTTCTGGCATTGGTGGTGGGCAGGCTGCATCTGGCAGTCAGAATGGAGAAGAGATTGTTATTAAGGACGGAGTGATTTATGCTTATGGACGTAGTGGCGGCTCTGGTATAGGTGGTGGCGGTAGTGGCTCTGCTGGTAACATTAAGATATATGGCGGACAAATAGAGGCTACTGGAGATTATGGTGGAGCTGGAATTGGCTCTGGCTATGGAGGGGCTGCGGGAGGCAAAATTGTCATTCTAGGAGGAAAAATAGTTGCTATAGGCAGTACTAATTTGAATGAAGGTTCTGCTGGTATCGGTGGAGGGAATCGTGGCGCTGGCGGATCCATAACGATCAGTGGTGCGGAGGTGCATGCAACTGGTGGAGAAGGGGCGCCGACCGGTGATGGTATTGGAAATGGAAGCGGCTATAAGGGCGCGGATGCGGATGTTGTCATTACTGACGAAACGGGTTGCCCGCTGATATACGCCAATTCTTTGATGGGGAATACGGAAGATTGGCGCGGAATTATTTTTCTGGGAACGAAGGGAAAAGTTTATGGAGAGTCGGTCTCTTTACAGACGGATCTGACGATCGCCAAAGAACAATCACTGGAAATTCCGAAAGGAACGAAGCTGACGGTGCCGGATGATGTGACGTTGACGAATAATGGCGAGATTGTTGGCGAGGGAACGCTACTTGGCGATGTGCAGGGGAATCCGGTGAGCGATTCGATTGACGATGGAAAATTTTTGATAACGCTACAAGCTGAACCGGAAGATGGCGGAGCGGTGGCCGGTGGGGGAAAATATCTGCCGGAAGAGACTATTAAACTGATGGCTGAGCCGAAGGATGGATTTCATTTTGTGGAGTGGAAAAATGGAGAGGAGCCGATTTCTGATAAAGAAACGTACAGTATGAAAGTTAGCGAAGATTTGACGCTGACGGCGGTTTTTGCTGCGCATGATTATGCGGATGCTTGGCGATCGGACGAGGATTTTCACTGGAGAGCGTGCGCTTGCGGAGCGATCACTGAGCGAGAAAAACACAGTGGCGGCACGGCGACGTGCGTGGAGAAAGCCGAATGCGCGACATGCGGCAGGGAGTACGGCGCGTTTGGCGCGCACGAGTTGGTCCATCACGACGCAGTAGCGGCTGGTTGTGAAACGAGCGGAAGCGTAGAATATTGGCACTGTTCTGTTTGCGGAAAAGATTTTGCGGATGCTGGCGGCAAGCAGGAGCTCGAGACGGCGACGGTCGCCCCAAGCGGGCACACGCTGACGTATCACGCGCGTGTGGCGCCGACGTATGACGCAGAAGGACGGGCGGCGCATTATGCGTGCGCTGTCTGCGGGGAACTGTTTCTGGATGCAGCGGCGGAGCAGCCGGTGAGCGCAGAAGCGCTGGTGATCCCGAAGCTGGAACGGCCGCAGAATCCTCCAGCGACGCCGTCTGAGCCAGGGGCACCGACGCTGGAGATCGCGGAGACGGCGCACGGAGCGGTCGTGGTGTCGACGGCGCATCCTGACTATGGCGAGGTTGTGACGATCGTTCCTCAGCCAGAGTCGGGCCACGTGGTTGAGGCTGTGACGGTCACAGATGCGGACGGCGAAGCGCTCGTTGTGACGGCGCTCGAGGACGGCACGTATCAATTCACGCAGCCGCGGGGAATGGTCACGATCAGCGTGACGTTTGCGAAGAAGCCTGTTGAACCGCTGCCGTTTGTGGATGTAGCAGCGGAGGAATGGTACGGTGAAGCGGTTGCTGCGGTCTATGCGCGAGGGCTGATGACGGGCACGGCGGAGGACATATTTGCACCGGAGCTTGTGGCGACGCGCGGCATGGTCGTGAGCATTTTGCACCGGCTGGCAGGCAGTCCGACAGTGAGCGCAGAGGTGTTCGAGGATGTTACTGCAGACGACTGGTACGGACAGGCTGTGGCCTGGGCGGCGAGCGAAGGCATCGCGAGTGGGACGAGCGCAGAAACATTTTCGCCGAACGCAGCAGTGACGCGCGAACAGCTGGCGGCGCTGCTCTGTAATTTTGTGGCGCAGCAGGGGATGGACACCACGGCGCGCAGCGACCTGAGCAGTTTTGACGATGTTGAGACAGTCAGCGACTGGGCGCAGGATGCTGTGAGCTGGGCCCACGCGGAAGGGCTGTTCGCCGGAACCTCAGCAACGACGCTTTCGCCGCAGGGCGAAGCGACGCGGGCACAATTGGCTGCGATGCTGGTGCGTTTCAGCGATTATTTGGAAAATGCGGCATAGAGAAAACACCACCGAAGAAAATTTTCGGTGGTATTTTTCATGGTCCGGTTTTGTAATAGAGCGCGCCGTTCTGCGCATAGATGCGCACAGCGCCGGTATCGGCGGTGCAGAGCGTGGGAATGTTGAGGGCGGCGAGTCCGTCGGTGGTTTCTGCGTGGGGATGGCCATAACGATTGTTGCGCCCGGCGCTGATCAGCGCGAGCGCTGGCTGGCGCGTGTCATAAAACGCAGCGTCCCAGCTGTTTTTGCTGCCGTGGTGCGGCACGAGGATGAGATCTGTCGCTTGCTGCCAGGAAATTTCGTCCAGAGATTCAGCAGCGGTGTCGCCGGTGAAAAGCGTGGAGAGGCCGTCGTCTTCGAGACGCGCGACAACCTGGTTGCTGTTTTCGCTGCCATCTTCGGACGCAGCGAGCAGATCGCAGGCGAGCTGTGCGTCGCCGAGGCGGAACGTCATCGGCTCATTCACAGAGATGATCTCGGTGTCGTCGAGATACGGCACGAGCGCCTGCCATTCGTCGGTGGTTTGCGCGTAAGGCGATGCAAGCAGCTTTTCCACGTGGAAATCGCGCAAAATGTGCGCGGCGCCGCCGATGTGGTCGAGATCGCTGTGGCTGAGCACGAGCGCGGCGATGGTGTTCGCGCCGTAAAAGCGCAGATACTGGGCGACGGTGTCTGCGCCGGGGCCGGTGTCAAAAACGAGCCAGCGACCATCGGCTGTTTGGTATGTGCAGCCGGTTCCCTGGCCGACGTCGACCATCGAGAGCCGCAGCTCCTCGCTCACCGCTGGGCGCAGAATGATCGCAGCGAGACAGAGCACGACGGCAGCGAGCGCCAGCGTGCAAAGTCTGCGTGCATCGAGCGGGATGAGACAGAATCCGATGAGCAGCGCGTAGCAGAGCACGAGCAGCCAGACGGAGGGCTGACCGATATAAACATGGAGCGTGCCGGTGAATTGGTTGACAATGTCCATCAGCGCCACGATGACGAGGATGAGCATACGCACCGGAAAGAAAACGAGCGCGCCGAGCGCCGGCAGAAATCCGGCGATGAGCAGCGCCACCAGCGCCAGCGGCACGAGCAGACTGAAAAACGGCACGACGAGCAGATTCATTATTGTTGACAGCGGTGCGACCTGGTAAAAATAATACGCGACCAGTGGCAGCGACACGCATTCCGCAGCCAGAGAGGTTGCAACGGCATTTGCCAGTCCTTTCGGTAGAATTTGCAGAAAGGGAAGAAATCGCGGCATCAGCAGGATCAGCCCGAGCATCGCCAGAAAGGAGAGCTGGAAACCGATCTGCCAGAGGTTGTAGGGATTCGCCGCCAAAAGCATCGCGGCAGCGAGGGCGATGATTGTCAGCGGATCGCGGTAGCGCAGGAGTCGCAGCGCGAGCAGCGTGGCGAGGCCCATGATGCTGGCGCGCACCGCCGGCGCCGAGGCGTCGCTGAGCAGAGTGTAGAGAGTGAGCAGCGGCAACATCAGAAGGAGCAGCCCCCAGCTGTGCTGTCGGTGCAGGAGCCGCGCGAGCACAAGCACGAAAGCGAGAATGAAGCTCACATGTAGCCCGCTCACAGAGAAAATATGGATGATGCCAAACTGCTGGCTGAGGTTGTAGAAATCCTCGTTGAGATCCGACACATCGCCGAAAAGCGTGGCGACGATGAGCGCCTGTTCGCCGGGATCGAGATAGCGGGCGAGGATGTCGGTGTAGAGTGCTTTGACGCGATTCAGCCAGGCGGCCCAGCCTGGTGGCTCCTGACAGAGAACGCCAGGCGATTCGCTGTCGAACATTGTGTAGATGCCGCGCTGAGCGAGGAGCTTTTCTTCGTCGTAGCCACCGGGATTGCGCGGCGGTTCCGGCGCGGCGAAGCTGCCGCTGAAACAGTAGCCGGCGTGGACGGTGTAATCCGTTTCATCCTCCCAGGCGCGCTGAATGCGCAGCGGCACCGGCTCGACGAGCATGGCGTCGTCGATCGCTGTGACTTCGGCGTCGACATAGGTGCGATCCGCTGGCGCGCGGGTGATCGTGGCGGTGATCTCCGCTTCCTCACCGTGCAGCGGCACGAGCGCCTGGTGGGCGGTGGTCGTCTGCTGCATCAGCAGAAATCCGCTGGCCAGCGTGAGCAGACAGACGAAAAACAGCCGCGTGCGTTTCGTGGCGAAACAGAAAATGCCGACAGCGAGCAAACAAAAAACGCATCCCATCCACGGTAGCGCCTGAGCGCTGCTCAGCCAAAGTCCGGCAATGAACGCGACGATCGCCGCGCAGAGTGGTCGTTTGACGGGATAGATGCGCATGATGTTCTCCTTGGATCAGACGGTGATGTGCGGCGCGATGTCGGCGAAGATCTTTTCGCCGATGCCGCTGACTTCCATCAGCTCGTCGGTGGTGCGGAAGCCGCCGTGTTCTTCGCGATAGGCGATGATCGCCTGTGCGCGCACTTCGCCGATGCTCGGCAAGGTTTCCAGCTCTTCCTGGGTGGCGGTGTTGATATTGATGAGGGCGCCGCTCTGGCTGCTGTCAGATGGCGCGGCGTTGTCGGCGGGAGCAGGCGTTGCGCCGGCGACAGGCACGGTGATCTTCTGGCCATCAGCGAGCTTTTGCGCCAGATTTAACTGCGAGAGGTCGGCGTCTGCTGTCGCACCGGCGGCGCGTACGGCGTCGTCCACACGGGAATCGGCAGGCAGCGTGTAGACGCCTGGCGATGAGACTGCTCCGGCGACGTGGACGACGACTTCGTCGCTCGCATTTTCCGGTGCGGCACTGTCGGCAGCCGTTTCGCCGGCAGTGGCGTCTTCCTGCACGAGGGTCAGCCCTTCGCCCTCGGCGCGCCATTCCTGGTAGAGATTGCCGCCGCAGAAAGCGATCACTGCAACGATGACCAGCGCCATTCCGATGACTTTCCAACTGACATGATCTTCTACCCATTCGCGCAGACGTGCAAGGAATTCCAACATGGCTGCCGCCTCCTTCGTTTGTTGATGCAAATATTATATCACGAATACATACGCATTCGCAAATTAAAAGCGCCGGCAACAGCGTGTTGTCGGCGAGAAATGTTTTTGAAATAATCTCAGAAGGAGCCATCGTAAACGGTAGGTGGTTTGTTCCCCCATTATCTTTGCGAGAAGGGGGGAGGCCATGAACTTTAACGATGTTGCACAGCTGACACCCTCGCTCGCTGGTTATGACCGGCGCTTTTTTATTGCGTTGTTTCCGTCGGCGAAAGACAGACGAGCAGGTGGAAGCTGCTCGGCTCCACACGGGTTTCCAGCGTGCCGCTGTAGCGGGCGGCGATGTTGCGCATGCTTGCGAGGCCGTGACCGTGGGCGCGCTTGTTGCGCTTGGTGGTGGCAAGATCCGGCCGCACGTCGCCGCGGGTCGGATTATCGACGGCAAGCATGAAAAGCCCCTTGTCGATGCGGCAGCGCAGACGCACTGTGGCACCGGCAATGCCTGCCGCGCCTTCGCGCGCGTTGTCGAGGGCGTTGCCGAGAAGCGCGCAGAGATCGGTGTCGGCGATGGCGAGATCAGCGGGCAGCGCGACTTGAAAATCGGCGGCGATGCCGGATTGAGCCAGTGCGTCGGCTTTGGCAGCGAGGACAATATTAACCGTCTCATTCTCACAGAAACGGCGCGGTCGGCTCAGCGCACGGCTTTCGCCGAGCTCGTCGAGATAGGCGCGCGCTTCCTCCACCTTGCCCAGTTCGAGCAGTCCGGCAGCGGCGGTGATGTTGTTGCGCAGGTCGTGGCGCAGTTGGCGCAGCTGCTGGTCCTGTTGCTGCAAGCCTTCATAATAAATTGCCCGTTGCGCGGCGAGTGCCTGCTCCTGCTCCATCGCATTTTGCCGCGCGAGCACGATGATCGCTGCGAGCAGCACGATCGAAGTGATGAGCACGAAGGGAAGGATCCCCAGCCCTACGCGCAGAGAAACGTTCAGCACCGCTTCAGATTCCCAGCGCGGATAGGTGAGCAGCACTGTCGAGCAGAGCGCCGCCATTGGCAGCAGCGACAGCGCCAGCGTGAGCATCCAGAGATTTCTCGATAGCAGCGGCGGTTCCTTCGGCAGAAAACGGTGAAAGCCCAGATAGATCGCCAGTGTAATGATCAGCCGCCCGCAGCGCGTGGCGAGATCGGTGTTGCGGTTGAGAAAGCCGTAGCCAATGTAGGTGTCCAGCAGCGCGGCGATGGACATGGACATGCAGAAAAAAATGAAGCAGAGGGTGATGCGCCCTACGCGGTCGCCACGTGTCGAGAGCATGAAGCCGGCGACGTAGAAGGGCAGTGTGTAGAGCAGGTTCGGGTCGCCGACCCAGATCACCATGACGGCGCTGATGCCCATCGTCACCGCCAGCAGAGGTGTGCCCCAGTGCGGACGCACCGGCAGGAAAGCCCGCACCATCCGGTACAGCAGCCAGCCGCAGAGCACCCCAATGAGCACGCCGAGCACGCTGAAAAAAATATTTTCGAAGGCCGTGATCGCCAGATGATAGCTGCCCGACTCCTCGCCCAGGTAAAGTTCCTGATAACTGTCTGTCATCGACTAGCCCTCCAGTGTCTGCTGCGCCACCGCCAGCAGCGCCGTTTGCCGCTGGCTGCGGCTGAGCGGAAGCCGTTCGCTGTTCACAAGCACGACTTCGTTCGTTTCCATGCGCGCGATGGCGCCGATGCGCACGAGGTAGCGCTGATGGATGCGCACGAAATGTTTGCCCACTTCGGCGGCGACGGCGTCGAGCTTGCCGTAGAAACTCACCGTGCGCTCTGTGGTGACGCAGTGCACTTTGCGCCGTTCCGATGTGAAATAGAGGATCGTCTGATAGGGCAGACGGTAGGTGGTGTCGCCGTTTTTGGCGATGTAGGCTTCGTCGAGCCCGCGCAATAGCGCCGCCTGCGCACGCCGCAGCACTTCCTCGAGCTGCTCCTGACGCGGCGGTTTGAGCAGGTAACCGAGCGCACCGGTGCCGTAGCCGTCGAAGACATAGTCGCTGTAGCTCGTGCAGAACGCCAGCTGCAGGCTGTCGTCGAGGGCGCGTAGCCGCTTCGCCGTGTCGATGCCGGAGAGCGTTTTCATTTCCATGTCGAGAAAAACCAGATCGAGCTCGCCGAGATGCTTCGCATACCAGTCGAGCAACCCTTCGCCAGACGAAAACTGGAAAAACTGCGCCTCCCAGCCGTTGATTTCCAGCGCCCGCTCGAGCGCGTCTTCAAGCAGCAGGCGCGCGTCTGCAATGTCGTCGCAGAGTCCGATGCGCAGCATGATGATCCCTCCCTGTGAAAAGTTTCTGTGCTTATTTTACCACAGCGCGGCCTCGCCGAAAAACCAAACTTGACATCTGCGCGACCGATTTTGACATTGCGCCTGCTTGCGCTGCCAAAAATGACAACCAAGATGCCAGATTTGACAGCGCCGCCAGCAGCCTCCGCCAAAAGGTGGTAAGCTTGAACCATGGAAAACAACCACGATCCATTATAAAAAGGAGGCAACGACCATGTTAAACGTTCATGATCTGCACAAATCCTATCAGGTCGGCAGCACGACCTATGAAGTACTCAAGGGCATCTCCCTTTCCGTTGACCAGGGCGAATTTGTCGCCATCATGGGGCCGTCGGGCTCCGGCAAAACGACGCTCCTCAACTGCATTTCCTGCTATATCCCGTCGGATTCCGGCAGCATTCTGCTCGGCGATACAGAGCTGGCGAAGCTCGACGAAGACGCCCTCGCCGAGGTGCGCAACAAAAAGCTCGGCTTTGTTTTCCAGGATTTTCTGCTGCTCGATGGGCTTTCGGTGCGCGAGAATATTCTCCTGCCGTCGATCATCGGTGCGAGCATCAACGACCAGGTGGAAGCGCGCGCCGACCAGCTTTGCGAGGTGTTTGGGCTGTCGCACATCCGCGACAAATATCCGGCCGAGATCTCAGGCGGCGAAAAACAGCGCACAGCGGTGGCCCGCGCGCTCATCAATCAGCCGCTGATGATCCTCGCCGACGAACCGACGGGCAATCTCGACAGCAAATCCTCGCGCGCCGTCATCGACAGCTTTCTCCAGGCCAGACAGGCGATGGACGCCACCATTCTCATGGTCACCCACGATTCCTACGCGGCGAGCTTCTGCGATCGCGTCGTCGTTTTGCGCGACGGCGTCGTCTGGCGCACGCTGCGTCGCGGCAGCGAATCCCGCGGCGATTTCCAGGATGCGCTCCTCGATGCTGTGCGTGAAATGGGAGAGGCTACCGAGGCAGGGCCTAGCGTGCCCAGAGGGGAGTGATCGGTCATGACCACACTCACGAATTTTGACAAGGTGCAGGCGCGTCTGCGCCGGGCCAATCGCGGCCGCTACGCGTTGCTGCTCTTTTGCAGCTTTTTCTCGGTGACCCTCGTCACCGCCTACAGCCTGATGATGCGCTCGCCGACGGTGATGGACGTGCTGCCGGAGGGCGGCGACAGCCGCAAGCAGATCATGATGGTCTTTGTGCTGACGATCCTCGGCTGCGCTGTGTTCACGACCTACGCCGCCGGTCTTTTCTTCCGGGAAAAGAGCCGCGAGACAGGCATTTTCCTCGCCCTCGGCGCCAGTAGCAGAACCTTGCAGCGCGCGCTTTACAGAGAGCTTGCGCTCGTTGCGCTGACAAGCTGCGTTGGCGGCGGGATCCTTGGGATCGGCGTCGCTGCCGCAATCTGGCAGATCTTCCGCGCCGTCGTCGTCGATTCGGCAGAAATGGCGCTTTCCTTCGATCCGCGCGGCTACGCATATGTGCTCGCATTCGCGCTTTTTGTGACGGCGATGCTCTTTTTCCTTGGGCGTCGCTCTGTGCGGGGAACGAACATCATCGACGTCGTCCAGGAGAGCCACAAGAGCGAACCGATCCGTGCCATACCGCGTTGGTACGGTCGCGTGGGGATTTTGCTCGTGGTGATCGGTGGCCTGCTCGGATATTTTGCGCCAACTTTCTTCATTAAAGTACTGCGCTGGTATCCGCCGGGCGTTGTCGACGCGCTCTGCTTCGCGCCGGCGCTCATCGGCCTTTATATGATGCTGCTCCACACCGTCGGCAATGGCTGGGGCGGCAAACGCAAGCGCTACAAGGACATCATCTCCGTCTCGATGATGAAATTCCAGGCGCGCCAGACTGTGCGCAACATGCTCGTGATGACGCTCTTAATCGCCGGCGCCTATTTCGCCAGCTTCTACATGCCGATGATGAGCGGCAGCGCCGAAATGAGCGCGCGCTCCCTGCCGATCGATTATCTTTTCCACTATCGCAGCGACCAGACAGCCATTCCTGACGAGGACGACATCCGCGCCCTGGCGGATGACTACGGCGTCACCATCGAGAGCTACAGCGAAGCGCCAATGGCGCGGCTGGCTGTCGACGGCGAGCACGAGGAGGAGACAGAGACCGCTTTCGGCACGACCTATGAGATGATCTACGCTGAACAGAATCAATCGAATCTCTTTCTCTCCGAGAGCGGCTATCGCGCCCTCACTGGCGTGGACGTGGATGTCGAGCCAGGAACGATCGCGCCGGTTTACGACAGCAACGGCTTTGACAACTACGAGCTCACGGAAGACGTGACGCTGGTGACGAATTTCGTCACCGGCGAGGAATTCCCGGTCACCGTCGCCGAGTCCTTCACGAACGACAGCCTGCTCGGCCATTATGTCCTCGACGACAGTGACTACGCGCGCATGACTGCCGGGCTCACCAGCGAATGGCTGGAAAACCTCGTCGCCTTCAACGTTGCCAATGTTGACGAGACCTACGATTTCGCCGACGCGCTCTTTAACGCCATTGTCGACGCTTCCGGGCCAGAGGTGGAGCTTGTGGACGCCTGGGATCCTGTCGTGCGGGCGCGTGAGATCGCTGAGACCGGCGAATACTGGGTAGATACGCAGCTTGCGGAAGAAACCGGCGTTCGCTACGACAACCGCGACAGCACCGATTTCCGTACGTACTGGCAATTCATGCCAACCTTCCGCGTCCTCAACGACGCCGACATGCTCCAGACTTATGCCGTCTCTATGATGATCTTCGTCTTTATCGCCATTGTCTGCTTCGCAGCGGTTTTTGTCATCGCCTACACGCGCTGCCTGACCATCGCGCTGACGAACCGCCGCGTCTACGACGACCTGCGCCATCTCGGCGCACCGCCGGATTATCTGCGCCGCTCGGCGACGAGCCAGGTGCGCCGCGTTTTCCTCACGCCGGCCCTCCTTGGCACCACCGTGATCAGCGCCTTCTACTGCATGATGATGTATTTCAATGACGGCAGCTTCACAGCAGGCGAGCTCGTCGGACTCGGCCGCTGCGCCCTCGTCATCCTCGGCATCAGCGCCCTGCTCTGGGCCGTCTATCGCCTCACCCGCCGCAAAGTTTTCGCCATCCTCGGTGTGAAATAATGCCCGATAAAAATGACCGCTCACGATGGGCGGTCGTTTTTTATTTTTATGTATCCTGGCGCAGGATGGCCAGATAATCTTCGTAGGCGAAGACACGGTTGCGGCTGGCGTTTGTTGTTTCCTGGAGAATGCCCAGGGCGACGAGTTTTTTCACGCCTGCGGCGACGGTGTTGTAGCTCAGCGCGAGGGCGTCGGCAGTTTGCCGCAAGGTGATGATCGGGTGTGCTTCAATGTAGTCGAAAAGTCGCCGCAGATTGTCCGGCTGGCGGTTGGAAACTGGCAGCTGTGCAAGGTTGGCGTTGTGCAGCTCCGAGAGCGACCAGATCGTTTCGGTCGCGTCGATGGCGGCGGCGTTCACCGCTTCAAGGAAGAAGCGTATCCATTGCTCGTAATTTCCTGTGCGGCGTACTTCGCTGATGCGATCGTAGTATTCGAGCTGATTCTTCTTGAGGAAGTACGAGACATAGATCACCGGCTTTGTCAGCAGCGATTTTTCAATGAAGTAGAGCAGAATCAGCAGGCGGCCGATGCGGCCGTTACCATCGAGAAATGGATGAATGGTTTCGAACTGGTAATGGATGAGCGCGGCGTCGACGAGTGGCGGATACGGTGTGTCGGTGTTGATGTAGTGCTCAAGATCGTCGAGCGCGGCAGTCATGTCATCGACATTTGGCGGAATGTAGCGCGCATCTTTGAGGCTACAGCCGGCGGGGCCGATCCAGTTTTGACTGCGGCGAAATTCGCCGGGATTTTTTTCTTCGCCGCGCACGCCCTCCATGAGCACGGCGTGGGTTTCACGCAGCAGGCGGTTGCAGAGCGGCAGCTGCTGCATACGCTCAAGGGCAAACTGTGCCGCACGTACATAATTGACGACTTCGCCAGCGTCGAGATTCGCGGCGGTATCGAGCTCAGGATCAAGGACATCCTCCAGCGTGCACTGCGTGCCTTCAATCTGCGAGGAAAGCAGCGCTTCCTTGCGAACATACATGGAGATGAAGAGATCGGTGCTGGGAATGAGCAGCGCGAGGCGCTCGAGATTGGTCAGCGCACGGCTGGTGGTGACGAGCATCTGGCGCATGTCGCTATCAAGAGTGAGCGCTGGCTCAGGCGGCAGCGGCGACGGGCGGAAAGACCAGTACGCCGCATCGCCGGTGAGATTTTGTACGAGGGTTCCGGCGCGTTCTGTCATTGTGAGTGCTCCTTTCATTTTGAAATACTACTGCCATTTTAAGCCGCTTATTTCAAAATCACAAGGGAAAATTGAAATAAGCGCGCAAAAATCTACTCCTTATTTCAAATTAGGGTGGTTAATTTGAAATAAGGCGCGTTGGCGCTGGTTTTTATTTCACCGGCAGCCAGAGCTCGCAGCGGAAATGATTGGCGGTGTCAAAGTGGGCTTCGCCGCCATGGGCCTGGGCGATCTTTTTGACGAGGGAGAGACCGGTGCCGTGGGCAGCGAGGCCGTCGTTTTCTACGCCGGGGCTTTGGCCGATGCTGGCGCTTGTGGCTGGGGCGTCGCTTTCGACGAAGAGGACGACGTGGTGGTCGCGCGCAAATCCGCCGGCGCGGATGGTGCAGCCCGGTGGATTGTGGCGCACGCAGTTGTTCAGGAGATTGGTGAGGGCGCGGCGCAAAAGCTGCGGATCGGCGCCCAGCGCTGGCAGCGGTGTTTCAGGCAGATCGATGTCCAGCGGATAGTCGTCGGCCTGGCCGCTGTTGAGAAAATCGGCGATCGTCTGTCGCAGGAGCGCGGCAGGCTGTACGATTTCGCGGCGCAGCGGCTGCATGCTCGATTCCAGCCGCATGGTGAGATTGAGATCGCCGACGAGATCGCGGATGGTCTGGCTCTGGCGGCGGATGAGCGCGGCCTGCTTGCGCGCGTCCGCAGAGAGCGCGGGATCGTTTTCGAGCTGGGCAGCGTTGCCCATGACGAGGGCCAGCGGTGTGCGGATATCGTGGCTGACGGCATTCACCCATTCGGCGCGGGCGGCGTCGACGCGCGACTGATCCTTGCGGAACCAGCGGCGCAGCAGCAGCGCCGAAGCGCCGAGCACGCAAATGAGCATGACGAGAAAAAGTCCGCTGAACCAGAAGAGCGTCGGCGTGATGGTGTTGGTCGGGATCTCGACGCTGTAGCGCTGCAGACTGAATTTCGGCGCGCCGATGACGAGCAGGCCGTCGTCGCGGATGCGCGTGCGCACGGGGTAATCGTCGATGAACCAGCGCGTGAACGCGGCGACGTCGCGCATGGTGTAGTGATCAGGAATTTCATCAGGCTTGTGATAGCTCCAGATGACGTCGCCGCTGTCGTCGATGAGCATGGCCCATTGGTTTTTGCCGTCGAGGGCGTAGGCGGCGCTGAATTCGTAGCCGTCGGCGGTCTGCACGAGGGCTTCGTCGATGGTGTTGGTGGAAAAATTGGCGTCGACGTTGAGCTTGAACGTGAGCACCATGTAGCCGAGAATGCCCAAGAGAAAAAGCACAACGATCAGCGCCATGGCCAGCGTCATCACCAGCGCCGAGCGCCAGATGCCAGTGAGCCGTCTCATCGTCCATCCTCCCGCGCCAGGCGATAGCCAAGGCCGCGCACTGTCAGCAGATGCTCTGGATGCGAGGGATCGCGCTCGATCTTTGCGCGCAGACGACGGATGTGCACCATCAGCGTGTTTTCGTAGCCAATGTTCGGCCCATCCCAGAGCGCTTCACAGAGGGCGTCGATGGTGACGATGTTGCCGCGGTTGTCCCAGAGCTTGCGCAGCAGGGTGTATTCCTTGGCAGTCAGCGGAATTTCCTCGCCGTCCCTGCGCACAAGGCTCTTGCCCCAGTCGATCTCGACATCGCCGAGACGGGCGCTGTCGTTTTCCGGCGCATCGCGATAAACGCGGCGCAGCACAGCGGCCAATCGCAGCAGCAGCTCCTCCGGCAGGAAGGGTTTGGTGATGTAATCGTCGGCGCCGAGACCGAGTCCCTGCAGCCGCGCAGCGTCTTCGTCGCGGGCAGAGAGAAAGAGCGTCGGCACATCGCGCAGGGCGCGCAGCTGACCGAACAGGCTGAAGCCGTCGCCGTCGGGCAGCATCACGTCGAGAAGCACAGCGTCTGGCTGCTCGGCGCGGAAGACCGTCAGCGCTTCGGCACAGCTGCCGGCAGTCGCCGTCGCGTAGCCTGCCTGGGCGAGAAAGGCGCGGATCATTTCGCAGAGGGCGCGCTCGTCGTCGACGATGAGAATTTTGTAAGCCATGGTGGATCAGTTCCTTCATTATAATATGCTTTTATCATAGCATATTTTCTGCGCGCGCCCAAGGCCGGCAGCCATTTTTAATGTAAGCGTAAGGTTGCTGTCACTGGCGTTTAAGGCGGGGCGGGTAAGATAAGAGCATGAAATGAAAAAGAAAAAGAAATGGAGTGAACGATCATGGCATATTCTTCTATCATATCCACCAGCCATCTCTCGAAAAAATACGGCAGCGTGCTGCGCGTAAGCGACTTGGATCTGCGTGTGCCGGAGGGCTGCATCTACGGCTTCCTCGGACCAAACGGCGCTGGCAAATCAACGACGTTGAAGATGATCCTCGGGCTTGTGCGGCCGACCGCCGGCGACATCGCTGTGTTCGGCGAACCGATGATGCGCCGCAATCGGCTGGCGATCCTCAAGCAGGTGGGCAGTCTCATTGAAAGCCCGAGCTATTACGGCCATCTTTCCGGCGAGGAAAATCTGCGCATTGTGCAGACGATGCGCGGCGTGCCGGAGAAAAACATTCGCGAGGTGCTCGAGATCGTGCGCTTGACGGATGCGAAGGACAAGCGTGCAGCCCATTACAGCCTGGGCATGAAGCAGCGGTTGGGATTGGCGGCGGCGCTCCTGGGTTATCCGCGGCTCTTGATCCTCGACGAGCCGACGAACGGGCTAGATCCGGCAGGCATCCAGGAAATGCGCGAGCTCATCAAGGAATTGCCGCAGCGCTTCGGCATGACGGTGGTTGTTTCCAGCCATCTGTTGGCGGAGATCGACCAGATGGCAGACCACGTCGGCATCATCCGCGAGGGCGAGCTGGTCTTTCAGGATTCGCTCACAGCGCTGCACAGCCGCAGCAAGCATCATCTGGCGCTGCGCACGACTGACAATCTCCACGCCCAGGCGATTTTGCGCGAGCGACGCCTGCATGTGAGTGAGGGTGAAGACGGATATCTCGTGCTGCCACTGCTCAACGATGACACCACGGCGGCGCTTGCTGAGCTGCTCGTGACGCAGAGCATCGGCGTGCTGCGTTTGGAGGAACGGCAGAAAAGTCTGGAGGACATCTTCCTCGAGCTCACCGGGAAGGGGACGAGCTTATGAGCACGCTGAGACTGGAATTTTTCAAATGTCGCCGGCGTAAGATCTTTCTCGTTGGGCTGGCGCTGATCGCTGCGCAGCTGTTGTGGGTCTATACGTCCCTCGTGCGTATGGATCCGGAAGATTTGCGACAGGGCTGGATGTGGTTGCTCTACGATCTGGCGATGGTTGACAGCTTTATGCTGCCGCTGGCGACGGCGGTGATCGCCAGCCGCAACTGCGAGATCGAGCACAAGGGCAGCACGCTGAAAATCCTCGAGACGCTGACGACGCCGGGCAAGATCTACAACGCCAAGCTCCTTTGGGGCGCGATCGTGCTGGCGATTCTCATGATCATCCGCAGCGCGCTCTTTCTCGGCGTCGGCTATTACGAAGCGTTTCCGGGCACGATGCCGTACCGCACGTTTGCGGTGTTCACGTTTGTCAGCTGGATCGTCTCGCTCATGCTCTACACGCTGCAGCAGGGACTGAGCTTACGCTTCGCGAATCAGGCGGTGCCGCTGGTGATCGGCATTGCCGGCAGTTTTCTCGGGCTGATGGGATTGTTTTTCCCAAGCGCTGTGCAGCGGCTCCTGCCCTGGAGCTATTACGGACTCTTTAGTCAGGTGGCAATGTGGTGGGACGAGGCCACACGTTACACAGAATATTACTGGCGCACGCCGGAACCGCTGGACATTGCGCTCTTTATCTGCTGGTTCCTCGTGTTCTTCATCGTTGGCCGCACGCTTTTCGTGCGAAAGGAGGTTTGACAAATGATCATCCGTGCTCTACGCGCTGAGCTCATCAAAGGCCGCCACGCGCCGGTGTGGATCGCCTTTGTTGTGCTGCCGCTGATCCCGGCCTTTCTCGGCACGTTTAACTATCTCGGCAATCTTGCGCTCTTAAAGAGCAGCTGGTACAGCCTCTGGACGCAGCACACGCTCTTTGCGTCGTACTTTTTCCTGCCGGCGCTGCTCGCCGTTTACTGCGCCTGGGAATGGCGGCTGGAAAACACCGATCATAATTTCAACAGCTTTCTCACGGCGCCAATTTCTACCACGGCGCTCTATCTCGGCAAGCTCATTCCGGCGATCGGCGTGAGCGTGCTGGCGCAGCTGGTCGTTGGTCTGCTTTTCATCGGCAGCGGTTTTCTCGCTGGCATTCGCGAACCGCTGCCGCCGGAGCTTTTCGAATGGCTCTGCTGCGGCGCGCTCGGAAGCATTGCCGTCTGCGCTGTGCAGCTTTTTCTCAGCCTCTTGATCAAATCCTTCGCGATCCCGGTGGCGATCGGGCTCTTGGGCGGCATCGCCGGACTCATGGCGACGGCCCAGGGCTGGGCGCTGTATTTTCCGTACTCGCTGCTCTCCGTCGGCATGCGCGCCAACAATCCGAACATGGAGATCGATCTCGCCCAGCTTGCGCTGTCGACCCTCGTGTACACCGTGCTCTTTGCGGCGCTCAGCGTGCGGCTATTGGCGCAGCGTGATGTCACTGGCGATTGAATGGGCAGCGTGTTATAATGAAGGAAATCCACACGAGAGGAAGGATCATTATGAAAGTGATTGGTATCAACGGCAGTCCGCGCAAAACCTGGCATTCGGCCCAGCTTCTCGACAATGCCCTCGAAGGTGCGCGCGCAGCCGGCGCCGAAACAAAACGCATCGACTTCTTTGATCTCGATTTCCGCGGCTGCATCAGTTGCTTCGCCTGCAAGCGACTCGGCGGCCCAAGCTACACGAAATGCGCCCAGCGCGATGCGCTGACGCCGGTGCTTGAAGAGATCCTCGCTGCTGATGCGCTCGTCGTCGCCGCGCCGATTTATTACGGCGAAGTGCCTGGCGCTGTGCGCAATTTCTACGAACGTCTGCTCTTCCCACCGAACCATTATACCGGCGGCGCGCCAGACGAAGGCTACGGTCGCCGCATCCGCTGCGGGCTCATTTACACCATGGGCGTGCCCGATCAGGCAGCGCATGAGAAGACGAACTACGACACCACCGCCCGCGACGCCGCGCGTTTCCAGCGTTTTATTGGGGACACGGAGGTGCTCAACGCGTTCAACGCCTGGCAGTTCGACGACTACGCGAAATACGCCTCCAGCGGCTTCGATCCCGTGAAGAAAAAAGCCTATCTCGAGACAGAATTTCCAAAGGAATGTGAGCGCGCGTTCCAGCTTGGAAAAAGATTGGCTGAATAAGCAAACAGGACGTGAACATTTTTCGTTCACGTCCTGTTTTTTAGTGGTCGTCCGTTGGTAATAAATCGTGCGTGGAAAGTTGTAGGTGACCAGATTTGTAATCGGTCATCTTTTTCTCCAGATAGTGGAGATTGCTTGTTGAATAGAACGGATCACCAGCATCGTTGCTGTCAGGTTTGAGCGCATTCAATGCACTGATGAGCGCGTCTTTGCAGGCGGTGTACTGCTCGATCTCCGGTTCGGAGAAGGTGCCGTCGGCGATGGTGGCTTCCAGCTCGTCGATGGTCACCCAGCGCCAGTCGACGGTCTCGCCGTCCTGGAGGACGATGGCATCGGGGTCGATTTCTGTGTGATAGATGTAGCAGTCGACGAAGGCGGTGGGGATGCGGATGGTTTTGATGTGGAGAAGATCCTCACAGTGGCAGTCCATGCCGGTTTCCTCGCGCACCTCGCGGGCAGCGCCGACGCAGCTTTCCTCGCCGGCGAGAATGGAACCGCCGGTGTTTTCCCATTGGTTGGGGCAGATGAGTTTCTGCGGATGGCGCTTTGTGAGCAGGATGCGGCGGAGACGGTCGTGGATCGTCCAGACGCCGATGATGGTGTGAAAACGCCCAGGCGGCAGCGGTTCGCCGCGGCGCAGGGTTTCGCCGGTGAGGCGGCGGTCGTCGTCGAGAAGGTCCCAGCGCTCCATTATTTTTCGCCTCGTTTCAATCGTTTTGGTGCGCCCTTGGCTTTCGCTTTGCGGGCGCGGTCTTTTTGCTTTGGTTTGTGCGGCGCAGTGGATTTTTCGCTGTGCTTTTTTGGTTTCTCCGGCGCTGGTCCGAGAACGATGGCGCCGCCGGCGAAGTGGACTTCTTCAAACTGGATGCCGAGATCGCGGGCGTAGATGCGGATCGCTGCTTCGTCGCTGTCGCTCACGAAAGAAAGCGTTGCGCCATCGGCATTGCCGCGCCCTGTGCGTCCGGCGCGATGGACATAGGTCAGGGGATCGTGCGGAAAGTCGAGGTTGATGACCTGGTCGATATCGGGAATATCCAGCCCGCGCGCGGCGAGGTCGCTGGAAATGAGAATGCCGTCGAAGCCGTGGCGAAAGGTTTCCAGGGATTTCTGGCGATCGAGCTTTTTCATCTCGGCGCTGAGTACGCCCGCTTCGATGTGGTGATAGGCGAGACGGTCTTGCAGCTGGGTGATCTCGTCGTCGCCGTTCAAAAAGATCAGCGTTTTGCCGTCCATGGCGGCGAGGGCCTTGCGCAGAAAATCGAAGCGCTTGCGCTGCTCACAGCGCAGGAAAAAATGACCGATGTTTGGATTGAGCGCGGCTTCGCTGTCGCTAATGAGAAATTCTGCGTCGGCGATATGCGCAGCGAGCCACTGGCGCGCGCTTTCGTCGATGGACGCGGAGCAGGCGATGGTTTGGGTGGAGCGGCGCAGGGCTTTCTGGATGGCAACGAGCTGGCGGCCGCCCTCCTGCGCGAGCAGGGCGTCAACTTCGTCAAAAACCACGGCCTCGATGGTCTGGCCGTTGATCTTGCGGCGGTCGAAAAGCTCGAGAATGCGGCCCGGTGTGCCGACGAGGATCTGCGGGTGCTTTTTCAGCTTTTCGAGCTGGTGGTTGATGTTGGCGCCGCCGCCGATGAGGGCGAGGCTGTAGGGCGTGTCGAGCGCAGCGTTCAAATCGCGCACGACGTGGCCGATCTGCACGGCGAGCTCCTGCGTTGGCGCGACGACGAGCAGCTTGTTGCCGCTTTCACCCGGCGTGAGTTTTGCCAGGAGCGGCAGAAGATAGGCCAGGGTTTTGCCGCTGCCGGTGCGCGATTGCAGAACGAGGTTGCGGCCTTCGCTGATGAGTGGGAAGGACGCTGTCTGCACAGGCATTGGCTCGGTGATGTGGAAGGCGTTTCCGAGCGCTGTTTGCAATTCTGGCGAAAGTTCGTTGAAAATGGTTGGCATAATGTTCTCCTGTTTCAAAATGTGATCACGTCGAGATCGTCTGGCACGTCGACAGGGCCGTTGAAATGCTGGCGTGCTTCCGCTTCGTAGCGGGCTTTGCGCGTGTCGAGGTTGGTATCCTCGCCGTGGAAGAGGATGAGATGCTTCGCGCCGGCGGATGCGGCATTTTCAGCGGCGTCAACGACGGTGGAGTGGTGAATGCGATGCGGATTGATGCGCGCGGCGTCGGCTTCCAGGCACATGGCTTCGTGGATGAGATGGTCGCAGTCTTTGGCGTAGCGCAGTCCCTGCTCAGTCAGCGGTTCGTCGCCGAGGAAGACGAGGAATTCGCCGTTTGTGAGACGCGCGCGCCAGCCGTACTGCACGGTTTTGCCGGCGCCGGTGTCAAAAAATGTCACCTGCCATGGCCCGATGCTGCAGCTCTCGCCGTCGCTCACCGGGCGGAAGAAGATTTCTTTATCGAGATGTTTGGCGGCGTTTGTGCCCAAAAGCATATCGCAGCAGCTGCGCAGGATCTCGAGCACGCTCGCTTCTCCGTAGACAGTGAGGGGCTCTGTGCGACCGCGGTCAAAGCTGTGACCGATGACGCGCACGAGCCAGATGGCGCCGATGAGATGGTCGGTGTGGCGGTGGGAAATGAAAAGATCGGTGATGTCGTCTGAGGTGAGTCCGGCGCGTTCCATCTGCAGGAGCACACCGTTGCCGCTGCCGGCATCGGTCATGAAGGTGTGGGTGCCGTCGGTGAGGGCGAGACAGGTGGAGTAGCAGTGATAGGCCAGGGCGTGGCCGGTGCCGAGAAAGATCAGTTTATCCATGAGTGTTTCCTTCCTTATATAATGTCAAGCGTAGTTTGTTGCTGCGTGGAAATTCCCGACGGGCGATCGGTTTGACTGCTTTCAGCACTTCCTGGCGCGAGAGATCCTCCAGACGCTGCGACTGAAAGCCGTCCTCTTCGAGGAGAAACTGCCCGTCAGCGAGACAGGTGAGGCTGAAGCCGCGGTCGCCCTTCCAGGTGCGCACGCTGAGCACGTCGCCTGTCGTCATTTTTTTCAATCGTGTTTGCAGTTCGCTCTGCAGACTTGCTGCTGCGATCATGGGATTTCCACCAGCCTTTCGTTGGAACTTCTTGCGTTATTATACCACATCTTGACGCCCAAGCGAGCGCGTTGGTGAAAATATCTGGCGGCGAACGATTGCAAAGCGCTGTGTTAAGAAATGGTAAAACGTGGCGGAGAGTTTCGCTGCTGACGAAAAATTTTCACCAGCGCGCGACGGCAGAAATGCGGCGTTTTCCCTGCGGGATGCGCGCTGCGCGAAAATTTTTGGGCGAAACCCTTTTGTAAATTTTTGGTTTTTCGGTTAAAAAGAACGTAAAAGTCTTGCACTCCGCTTTACAAAGGGTTAAACTGTGAAGGTAAAACACAATGAAGGGCTATATTCATTTTTCGTAAATAATTTTGAAAGGAAAGCGGGGCTGAAGTGACAATGAAAGAGACCATCAAGCGCTTTCTCATCGCCTATGTGCGCGTCGTCAACGATTTCTGGGATGCGGTATCTTTCCGACGCAGCAGCAAGCGCGTGGAAATTTTTGCCGCCTGCCTGACGCTGGCGCTGGCCGCGTTCATCACGGTGGAATGGAATCTCTTCCTGAATCCGGCGACGGATTTCTGGGGATGGAAAGTCATGGGCATTGCCTATGCTTTTGCGCTGCTCATCGGTCTGCTCCTGGTCTTCCGTATCCAGATCGAGGAGCGCTTCCGGAATAAATTTTATACCGTCATCTTTTTCCTGATGCCGGTCGTCTCCATGCAGATGGTGGAGTGCTACAACGGAAATTTCCTGTACGTATTCTCGCCAGCCAATTTCTTCATGAATTACATGGCGTATCTGCTGTTTTATGTGGTCGTGTTCTTTATCACGAGCCGTTTCCGCATGACCATCGGTATCGTCAACGTGGTGCTCTTCCTTTTTGGGATGGCGAACTATTTCGTTGATCTTTTCCGCGGCACGCCGCTGGTACCGATGGATATTCTCGCTGTCGGCACGGGTATGAACGTGGCCGCCGGCTACGATTACAAACTTTCCTGGCAGATCATCATGGCTGCCTTGATGCTGATCCTGATCTTCGTGCTCGAACGCCAGATGGTCAACATCCGTCCGCAGGTGCGCAGAAGCAAGATCATGGTGCGCGCGACGGCGCTCGCCTACATTCTCATCATCGCCAGCACCGTTTACGGCACAGATGTGCTCGCTGACCACGGCTTCAAGCCAGATTTCTGGAACCAGAGCCGCGGCTATCACAACAGCGGCATCTGGTACAATTTCTGTCTGAACACGAAATATCTCCACGTGTCTGAGCCGGAAGGCTACAGCGCCGACGACATCAGCGCCCTCGCCGACGAGGTGATCGCAGCGGTCGATCCGGATCCGGACAACGACACTTCGATCAATATGCTCACCGGCGAAGACACCTACAAACCAACAGGCGAAACGCCAAACGTCATCGCCATCATGAACGAAACGTTCTCAGATCCTGGCACCCTCGGCGATCTGCAGACGAACATGGATTATCTGCCGTTCTACCACAGCCTCTCTGAAAATACCATCAAGGGGACGCTGTCGGTGCCGGTTTTTGGCGCCGGAACGAGCAACTCCGAATATGAGTTCCTCACCGGCAATTCCATCAGCACCCTGCCGAGCGGCAGCAGCGTCTACGAATCTTACATCGACAGCGCGCAGCCGTCGCTCGTTTCGACGCTGGAAAGCCAGGGCTATTCGTCCCGCGCCTTCCATCCGTATTTTGCTGATGGCTGGAACCGTCCGTCTGTCTACAACGACATGGGATTTGACGATTTCATTTCCATGGAAGACATCATCGATCCAACCGTCGTCGCTCAGTATCAGGAGGACAACGACGAGGATGCGTTCATCGAAAAGGTGGAAGCGCTCTATCCGGAAGAGGACAACATGCTGCTGCGCCGTTTTGTCAGCGATTCCTACGATTATGAAAAGCTCGAGGAAATGTACGAACAGCGCGATCCATCGCAGCCATTCTTCGCGTTCAACGTTACCATGCAGAACCACGGTGGCTACGATCGCATGTATCTGAACTTCAACCAGGAGATCCGCATCACCAACATGCTGGGCTACTATCCAAAGGCTGAGCGTTATCTCTCCCTGCTGAAAAAGTCCGACGAGGCGCTGCAGGAATTGATCACCTATTTCAGCAATGTCAGCGAACCAACGGTGATCGTCATGTTTGGTGACCATCAGGCTTCTGTGGAAAATGCGTTCTACGAAGAGCTCTATGGCAAACCGCTCGATCAGCTCACCGAAGAAGAGCAGCAGACCCGTTACCACACGCCGTTCTTGATCTGGGCCAACTACGATATTCCTGAGGCGACGCTGGACAACATTTCGTCCAACTATCTGTCGACGCTGCTTCTGCAGGTCGCCGGTCTTGAGATGACGCCGTACAACGAATATCTGGCAGCGCTCTATCAGCAGATCCCAGTCATTGACACGGTTGGTTATCGCGGCAGCGACGGCATCGTATATGAAAAGGATGACGAGACCAGCCCATATGCCGATCTGATCCACGGCTACGACTGCATCACCTACAACAACCTGCTCGATGTAGATAACCGTGACTGGTCGCTCTTCACGATCGACGGTCAGCCGATGGCCGATCCGCCGGAGCTTGACGCAGGCGATCAATCAGAGACGGCTGACGACAGCGGGCAGGAAGAACAATCTGCCATTAACTGAAAGGGTTGAACAATCGAGGGGACGGATATGGGATCCGTCCTCTTTTCTATTGAAAAGGAGTGAGTGCTATGGCGGAGGATACGAAAAAAAAGCCTTCGCGATTGGCGCGGGCCTGGCGATCGCTGACACGCGAACGCGTGCTGGCAGAGATGGGCCCGCTTTATCTCGCGCGCAGCCCCTGGCCGCATATATTCATTGGCTGGGCGTTGGCGGCGATCGCGATCTATATGATCCTGAGCGCGCGTCCGCTTTTTCCTCTCGAGGACACAGAAGCGCTGGGCATCTGGTTTTCACCAGGATTTCTCATCGCTCTGGCCGTCGTCATCGGGCTGCTTTTCAGCATCCGTTTCAAATTTGGCGGCAAGGGCGACTTTCTCTTCAGCACCCTGCTGTTGGCAGCGATGCCTTTTGCTGCTTATTATATGGTCGAATTTCTGAATGGCTACGAAGCCTATGAGCGCGAGCCGGAGATCGTTTTTCTGAACATCGTCGCCTATGCGCTGGTGTATCTTTTTTTCCTCGTGGTCTTCGGCAACTATCGCTGGGCGGTGGTCTTTGGCACCGGGCTGCTCTATGTGTTCGCTGTGACCTGCTACTTTGTGCTGCAATTTCGCGGCACGCCATTTGTCCCACTGGATATTTTTTCCGGCGGCACGGCGGCGAATGTGGCCGATAATTACGTTTTCGAGATCACGCCGCGCTGGGCGATCGTCACTGTGCAGGCTGGGCTACTGATGGGCGTGGGCTATCAGCTTGGCCGCGCCAATCTGCGGCGCATGCGCTGGAAGGTGACGCTGCGCGCGCTGGCGATCTTCGTCGTGCTGGGCGCAGTCTCTGCGTTTTTCAGCGGCTCTTATCTGACGACGCACGGTTTCGCCATCTCCTACTGGAACCAGCAGCAGAGCTACGAAAAATACGGCGACTGGCTGGCGTTTTGTCTGAACCTGCGCAACGTGTATCCAGAGCGGCCGGAAAATTACAGCGCCGATGAGGTGTCGAACATCGTCAGCGGATTGCTCATAGACGACGGCATTTCGCCGGAAGGCGACAAAGCCTACAACATGCTCACCGGCGAAAACGATTACGCGCCGACAGAAAAACAGCCGAACATCATCATGATCATGAACGAATCCTTTGCCGATCTGCAATCGGTCGGTGATGGCTTCAAGACGAACAAAGAAGTGCTGCCGTTTTTCAACAGCCTCAAGGAGAACACCGTTCGCGGCACGCTGCAGGTTTCTGTCAGCGGCGGTGGCACTGCCTGCACAGAATACGAAGTGCTCACCGGCAACGCCCAGCGTTTTCTGCCGAGCGGCGCTGTGGCTTATTCCGCGAACATCCATAGCAGCACGCCGTCGATGGCGTGGACGCTGCGCGAGCAGGGCTACAACACGTCCGCCTTCCATCCGTATTACATCAGCGGCTGGAACCGCGAAAAGGCGTACACCTATCTCGGCTTTGAAGATCTCACCTTCATCGAGGACATTCTGCCGGAAAATATTCTCGAGATGGACTCCCTCTCTCGCATGGAGGCTGTGGAGAAAATTGACGAGGACGACGGCGATGTGTACAACCGCGATTATATGAGCGATCACTACGATTATGAGATCATCCAGGATCTTTTTGAAGCGCGGAACACAGCGAATCCGTTTTTCCTCTTCAATGTGACGATCCAGAACCACGGTGGCTATGCCGATGGGTTTGAGAATTTCAAAGAGAGCATCGAGATCACCGACATGGACGGCGATTATCCGCAGGCAGAGCGCTATCTCTCGCTGATGCGCGCTTCTGACGATGCCTTCAAGGAGCTCGTCGAATATTTCGAGGATATCGACGAGCCGACGATCATCGTGATGTTTGGCGATCACCAGCCATCTGTGGACGAAGGCTTCTATGAAGAACTTTTCGGCGTCGACAATCTCGACGAACTCAGCATTCCTGAGATGCAGAGCCGCTACCAGACGCCATTCGTGATCTGGGCCAACTACGACATTCCGGAGAAGGACGTGGGCCTGATCTCGGCGAATTATCTTTCCACCCTCGTCATGGAAGTGGCTGGTGTAGAAATGACGCCGTACAATCGCTATCTCGCCAGCCTTTACGAGCGGGTACCGACGGTTTCCAATCTCGGCTTCACCGATGCTGACGGCGAGGCTGCTTACTATCTTGACGGCACCGCATATGAGGATCTGATCGACGATTATCAATGTGTCGCCTACAACAATCTGCTCGATTATTCGCACCGCGACTGGGGACTTTTCACCCTTGACGGCGAAGCGCTGCCGGATGTGCAGACGGCGAAGGACGGCGACGGATCGTCGTTGCTTTCGCGTATTTTTGGCAGAGATTGATTTTTCGAAGGACGGATGCTGGATCCGTCCTTCGTTTTGTGAAAAAGGAGGAAAACAATGAGAGAGGATAACGCGCCGCCGTCATTTTTCCGTGAGCGGCGGCTGCTCAAGCTGGGCCCTGTCGTGCTCGTGCGCAGCGCCTGGAGCTATGTGATCGTTGGCTGGCTTTTGGCGACAGCGACATTGGTGATGCTTCTGCGCAGCGAGGCGCTTTTCGCGTCAGAAGCAGCTGCAGAAATGGGAATCTGGCAGAACACGCTCCTGCTCAAATTCCTGGCGATAGCGATCGGGCTGCTCTTCACTTTCCGGCTGAAATTTCCTGGCAAGCCAGGATTTTTCGTGAGCACCGTGCTTTATGCCCTTGTGCCCTGCGCAACCTTTGTGATGGTGGAATGCCTGAACGGGAACGCCGCGTACGACCGCGCGCCGGAGATCATTTTTATGAACCTCCTGGCATATGCAGTGGTCTATCTGCTGTTTCTCGTCATTTTTGGCAATTATCGCTGGTCGGTTTTTGTCGGTACAGCGCTCTTTTACGCCTTCGCGCTGGCCTGCCATTTTGTGCTCTCATTTCGCGGCACGCCGTTTGTGCCGCTGGATGTCATTTCCACAGGCACAGCCGCCAACGTCATCGCGAATTATGTGTTCGCACTCACGCCGCAGTGGACCGCCGCCACGATCCAAGCTGGACTCATTCTCGGCGTAGGTTTCCAGCTCGGGCGCGGCAGCCTGCGTCGTGTGCGCTGGAAGCTGACGCTGCGCGCGCTGGCAGCGCTCCTCATCATTGGCACAGTGGGAACTTTTTTCAGCCAGTCCTATCTGCAGGAACGCAGCTACGTCGTCACCTATTGGCAGCAGCATCTGAGCTACGAACAATTTGGCAACTGGTTCGCGTTCTGCATCAATCTCCGCGGCCTCGTTCCGGAACCGCCGGAAAGCTACGATGCGAAAAACGTCAGCGCCATCGCCGAGGAGCTGCTGCCAGGCGACGATACCCACAGCATGCTCAGCGGCGCGAACGATTATGAAACAGCAAGCGCGCAGCCAAACATCATCGTCATCATGAACGAATCTCTCTCCGATCTCCAATCCAAGGGCAAGGGATTTGATACAAACGAGCCTGTGCTCGAATTTTTTAACAGCCTCAAGGAAAACACCGTGCGCGGCGATCTTCAGGTGTCCGTGGCTGGCGGCAGCACAGCCTGCACAGAATACGAAGTGCTCACCGGCAACGCCCAACGCTTTCTGCCAAATGGCGCCGTCGCTTTTTCGTCGAACATCCACGCCAGCACGCCGTCCTTCATCTGGACGCTGCGCGAGCAGGGCTATCAGACCGCAGCCTTTCATCCATATCGCGCCAGCGGCTGGAACCGTGAGCGCGCCTACGCCTATCTCGGCATTGAAGAGAGCACCTTCATCGACGACATTGTGCCGCAGGAAATGACCTTCGACGCCGCCTGGTCGGAAGCAGCGGAAGCGATCGATCCCGACGACGGCGACGTGCTCAACCGACTCTTTATGAGCGATCACTACGATTTCAAAATCGTGCGCGAGCTATACGAAGCGCGCGACAAAGACAAGCCGTTCTTCCTCTTCAACGTGACCATGCAGAATCACGGCAGCTACGACGCAGCCTATCCGAATTTTGAAGAAGGCGTGCAGATCACCGATATGGACGGCGACTATCCGTGGGCCGAGCGCTATCTCTCGCTGATCCAGGCGAGCGACATCGCATTCGAAGAGCTCATCAGCTATTTCCGCGACGACGTCGACGAGCCGACGATCATCGTCATGTTTGGCGATCACATTCCGTCTGTTGAGCAGGAATTTTACGACGAGCTCTACGGCATGAGCATAAATGCGCTCTCCGTCGACGACGCCATGGAGCGCTACCGCACACCGTTTGTGATCTGGGCCAATTACGACATCCCAGAGAAAAACGTCGGCACCATTTCTGCCAATTATCTGTCCACCCTCGTTCTCGAAACAGCCGGCGTTCAGCTCTCCGATTATGAGCGCTACCTCGCCAGCCTTTCTGCCGAAGTGCCAGTGATCTCCAGCCTCGGTTTTATCGACGCCGAAGGTCACGCAGTGGAGGACAGCCGTGACACCAGCTACGCAACGCTCATCGACGGCTACGAGTGCCTCGCGTACAACAATCTCCTCGACAGCGCCAACCGCGACTGGTCGCTCTTCACCCTCGACGGCCAGCCGCTGCCAGATGTGAGTGTCGCCGATGACGACAGCTAAAGCTCGTAAAATGAAAATCCCCGGGCGCGCTCCAGCGTTTTGGAGCGCGCCCGGGGTGAATTTTTGGCAAAAAAGGAACCCGGTACTCACGTCTGAATACCGGGTGATTTATAACACCGAGGGGATAGTGTTATAAGAAGGAGATTTTTGGTCATCATGAGATGACCTATATGAAAAGGAATTTACAGTACAAATTATAAGCGGACTTCTTTAAATTAACCTTAAATCGCTGAAGAATTTTTTTAAGTTTGTGCCCGCCACAGGAGAACATTGACGACCACCGCCTGCGCGGGCTACAATAATACCATCACAAGTAAAGGAGCCAAGCGATGACTTATCAACACAAGGTACAATATTATGAAACCGATCGCATGGGCATCACCCATCACTCCAACTACATCCGCTTCATGGAAGAAGCGCGCACAGAATGGATGGAGAGCATGGGCATGGGCTACGATGAATTTGAAAGTCTGGGCCTGACCTCGCCGATGCTTTCCGTTTCCTGCAATTATAAAAAAACGACAACTTACGGCGACCACATCGACATCGCCATCTACATTCAGGATTGCGCCCATCTCAAGATCCGCGTCGCCTACGTCATGACCTGCCGCGGCGAGGTCGTCTGCACCGGCGAGAGCAGCCACTGCATCATGGACGCGAACGGGCGGCCAGTGAGCCTGAAAAAAAGCTACCCCGAACTCTACGCCAACTACGAAGCCTATCACCAGAATCAGGGCGACTATAAACTCTAAGGAGGACAACCATGACCGTCAAGCACAGCCAATCCATCACCTGTCTGAGCTGCAAAAAAGCCAGCGATTTTGATTTTTACGGCAGCATCAACACCATGCTCGATCCAACGCTCAAGCAGCGCGTGAAGAATTTTGATATTTTCAAATTCATCTGTCCCCATTGTGGCAGCGAGCAGTTTGTCGCCTACAGTTTCCTTTATCACCAGATGGAAGACAAGCTCATGATCTATTGCTGCCAGGACGAGGAAGAGATCGCCAAAGTGCGTGAGCTCTACGCAGGTGACTTTACCACCGCCGTCGACGAAAAAGGACGCGAGCGCGCCATCGATACCAGCGGTTATCGTCGACGCATCGTCATCGGTGCCGACAATCTCGTGGAGAAAATCCGCATCTTCGACGCCGGACTCGACGACCGACTCATGGAGATCTACAAGATCATGCTCTACGGCCAGATGCAGCCACAGCTCGCAGAAATGCCCGGCGGCGATGACGTCGACGCCGTTTTTGTTGACGAGCAGCTTGATGGCTCCCTCGACCTCGTTTTTGTAGCGAATGGTCAGGCAGTCGGTGCCGTGCCGTTTTCCCAGGAAGTCTACGACATCATCGAAAAACAATACAGCGACGCCGTCAGCCAGCTCGCCGACGCAGAACCCGTCATCGACCAGGACTGGGCCTTCGATTTTCTCGCCAAAGTTGCGCAGCAGAATGCGTGAGCGGCCAGCCTCTTGCAAAATCTTCGCGAGATGGTTAAACTTAACATGATGAGCAAATTTGTGCGCAATTTTGCGCACGACGAATGGAGGAAGCCTGATGTTTCATCCGATCAAGCATTTTAAGACGATCAGCCGTCATCGCTGGCTGGTGATGCAGCATTGCGTCAAGGCGGGGATTCCGCTGCAGGGGTTGGTGCACGATCTTTCAAAGTACGGTCCGACGGAATTTATTCCTGGCGCGCGCTACTATCTCGGTGACAAAAGTCCGAATGTGGCGGAGCGTGAGAAAAAAGGAGCGTCGCTGGCCTGGATGCATCACAAGGGACGCAACAAGCATCATTTTGAGTACTGGATCGATTATCAGATCAAGATCCGCCGTCCTGGTCCGGTGCGGATGCCGGCGCGTTATCTCATCGAAATGTTTTGTGACCGTGTAGCGGCGAGCAAGGTGTATCAGGGCGAAAATTACAGCCAGGAAAAACCGCTGGAATATCTCCGCAGCGGCCACGCAAAAACGCTCATGCATCCGGAGACGGCGCGCGTGCTCGAAGAATGGCTGGAGATGCTCGCAGAAAAAGGCGAGGACGCCACGTTTGCGCACATCCGCAGTTTGCACCGTCACGTTTATCGCTGATCCACGAAGAGAAAGGATATCTTCATGCAACTGAAACATGCCGCGGGGAACACCTGGTATTTGGAAGACTGGCAGGTTATCCCGCTTTATAAAACGTCTGAGCACACCTGCGTGCTCCTTGATTCTGGTCTGCGCACGCAACGCGATCTTATTGAGCGCACGCTGGAGCGCAATGGGCTCACGCCGGTGGGCATTTTGGGCTCTCACGTGCACGGCGACCACAGCGCGAACCACCGTTATTTTCAGCAGAAATACCATATTCCTGTGGCGCTGTCTGCCGGTGAAGCGGGGATCGCTGTGAGCCCGCTGAATCTCAAGGCATATTATTTCTACATGCTCCATCCGCAGGCGCCGACGGCCGGCAGCGAGGAATCGGATCTTCTCGTTGAAGCAGACCGCATCATCATGCCGTCGGAGACGCGCGTTGAATTTTGTGGCGCAGAGTTTGAGATCATCCACACGCCGGGACATACGCCGGATCATATTTCGATCGTCACGCCGGATAATGTTTGCTATTTTGGCGACGCGATCCTGACGGGAAAATTCATCAGCGATGCGAAGCTGCCCTATTTCTTCAGCGTCAAGCCGTCCATTGAAGCGATGGAAAAACTCGCTGAAACGCATTACGATTATTATCTGGCGGCGCATCGCGGACTTTACACCGACGCCAAACCGCTGGCTGAAGATTGCATCGCGGCGGTCAAGGCCTGCGCCAACCGCATTCTCGACACGGCGGATTGCGGGCTGACGCGCAGCGAGATCGTGATCGCGGCCTGTACGATGATGAAAATGCTCTCGTCGAAGCCGAAGAAGGCGGCGTTTTACGAGCGCAACATCCATATCTATGTGGATTATCTCGTCGATTGTGGCGCGCTTGAGGTTGTCGTGCGTGATGGCGTGGAATATTATGTGAAAACCGGCAAACGGGCGTAAAAAAATCCTGCAGAAAATTTTCTGCAGGACAGCTTGTCGAAAAAGGTCGCCTTTTGGCGGCCTTTTGGCGGCCTTTTTCTCGTCATATCACCCCACATGCAGTAAAATGTATGT
>OLQA01000077.1_pt1 | contig 82052 bp, 87 predicted proteins | sample 1673151 | NCBI WGS metagenome assembly OLQA01 (sample SAMEA3136760, study PRJEB25190) | human gut metagenome | biome: human gut; feature: human-associated habitat; material: faeces | place: Austria | collected 2013
CGGGCCCTGCGCCCTGCAAAAATTTCGGAGTGTGGCCACACCCGAATTGCTTGCCGAAACCGCGCAACCCGCAACATGGCGCAAAAAACGGAGGCCGCGCTTTTCTTACGCTCCCTCCGTTTCCCGGGCTTGCTTGAGTCCCTCTGCTGTGGCTTTGATAACAGTTAGTTCTTTTTCATCCATTGAATTAAGCATGACATCAATTTGTTTCCGGCAGTTGCTCTCTCCTTTGAGCTCATCAGGGAAAAAGAATTGATCCACGGAAATTTCCAGCAGGGTGACGAGTTTGTAAAAAACATTGAGACTGGGATGCTGTCCTCGGTTTTCCATATACATGATGGAGCGCGGGGTGCGATCCACAAGCTGAGCCAGGTATTCCTGCGTCCAGCCTTTTTCCTCCCGTTTGCGTTTAATTTCACGGCCCAGGGCGTGAAAATCAAGGTTTTTGTCATATTGGTACATTCTCATATCACCCTATATTATTTTACATTTCGGGTGAGATTATGAGAACGAAATACAATTTTACTTAAAGTAGTGTTTTATTTCTTGTTATTGTAAGGAGGTTTTGCTTTTATATTTAGTGATCATTTGTTGTGTAACCGCGATTTCCGTTTCAACAATAAGTGCGTTATGTTGCACATTTCCGATAACATAATAAGGAATATCCGTTTCCATTTCCAATTCTTCTATTTGTCTTGTAAGCCCGTCGCTATTTTTTTTCAAATAAGCAAGGCGTTCCTCCAGACACTTTATGGCTTCGTCCACTCCAATACTTTCGGCAAAAAAGCTCGCAATCATAAATGGAATAAGATCGTAATCAAAATGGGTAAGGAAAAATTTAATAGCTGTATTCCATTCTTTCGTACCAACATCGGTTAGCGAATAAACTGTTTTATCTGGCATATTTCCATCTTTTTGTACCTTGCCAGTAATATATTGTTTTTTTTCTAAGGATTTAAGCGTTGCATAGACTGTGGAGTCTGCAATATCATACCAATCTTTTAATTGAAAACGCGATAGCATTTTGATAAGTTCATACGCATTAACCGGATGTTTTTGGATTATCCCTAAAATAATCGTTGCTGTTTTTGTAAGCATATTTTTACTCCCTTGACATTAGTATTGTTTTGTAGTACTCTATATATAGAGTACTACAAGTAAATATCAATTTTAGTATATCAGTAAAAGTAGAGAATGTAAAGGAGGAAAGCTATGCCACAATTAAACAAAGGCGGGAAATATGTATTTGGATGGTCGGTAATAGGGGCAGAAGGGACAATACATTTTCCGACAATGGCACTATCTGAGTACAATTTGACCTGTGAACCAGAAATCATTATTTTCACTGGTAGTAAAATAACAGGCGGGTTTTGCGTCACAAACCAAAGGATGTTATCATCTTCAAAATTAAAGCACATTATAGATGATTTACCAGGATTGACCGGGGAACATTCAAGTGATGCTGGCCAGTTTATTTCATACAAGGGAAGAAGTTATGCGTGGCTCCCGCTATCTAAAGAAGGAACAATACAGTTACCAAAGCAAACACTGAAATTTCTTAATCTTAAAGCAGGTGATCGCTTGATGTCCATTCGTAGTAGCGACATCGCTTTTACAATGGGTGCTAAAGGGCCCCTTATTGAAAAAGGAATAAATTATCCTGGACAGATAGAAGTTTTCTGACCTTTTTCTAAACCGCATACGAGATTTGCCGCCCAACGGGATAATAAAAAAACCGTTGTTTCGGCGGCTGAGTATCTGTGCGCCAAAACAAAATACAGTAGCCTTACGGCGGTTTTGAAATAACAAATTTCAGACCGCCGTTTTCTTTTGAAAAATGAGAATACGGAGGGCGTATTAAAGTCGCCCTTTTTTAAGGACACGGCGGTATCTTGGAGGTATCGCCGTGTCCATTTTTGCCTTTTTTCACAGTACCCATGATCTACACCAGCTAAAAAAAGCGCAGCTCCCCCTCCGGGACAGTCTGGTTATGAATGTGAAATTAGACAGTACACAAATGAATATGTAACTTCATGCGTCCGTGTGGCTTCATGCCGCCCGGGCGCTTTTTTGTACTTCGAGACAAAGTGTCCCGAGGTGCGGTGCCGTTCTCCGCCATTACTCCATTTCGTTTCCGACCAACCCCGAACAAACTGAAATGGAGGATTTTACGATGACTACTATCAATCTGAAAGATCTTTATTATTGGTACACGCAGGATCAGCTTATCGAAGTTTCTGACGAGGTTGCCGAGGTATTCAAGGCCGATGCCCGTTATGAAATGGCCTACCAGCGGCGGCTCTCCCGGCACAAGGCGCAGTATTCTCTGGACTGCGATGACGGGATTGAGTATTCCGCTTGCCTGCATGAGCCGACCCCGCAGGAGCTCCTTGAACGAATGGAAAACTTTCTTCGTCTGTGGAACGCTCTCAATTCTCTGCCGGAGATCCAAGGCCGTAGAATTGACGCACATATCATTCTTGGCAAGTCGATTAAGGAAATTGCCGAGGCCGAGGGCGTACATGAGGAGTCTATTCGCCAGTCGATCAAGCGTGGCCTTGAACGCATGAAAAAAACTTTTTGATTTTTTCTTCTTAACCCACTTGGAATTGATGAAAAAATGTCTCGGTTTATGAGAGGAGGTTTTCTTCCTAACGCAAGGGAATAACGGCAACCCTGAGTAAGTACGTGGAGCCAGACGGTGGGTGCGCGGTGACATTTCCCAAAAGAGATTGAGCGAACAACACCAACACTGTAAATGGGCCCGGCCATCCCAAGGCCATGATCCGGCGCTGAACAGGTTGGCTGCCTGTTCCTCCGGGCTTGTCGCTTTACTTGCGTTGAGAGCGCCGCACAGAAAATAACGATTGTCTTTGGACAGGCCAAGTAAATATGTGCGGCGCTCTCTAATATTCAAAAACTATAATAAACCTCGAGACAAAGTGTCCCAAGGTGGAGTAAGGCAACAGGCCAGCATCCCGGTGGTGCTGGCCTGTTGCGTTTCCCCACCAAACAGCGGGAGGCGTTCTATCAATCTGCGAAGGAGGTTTACCGTGAAATTAACTACACAGGAACTTGAACAAATGAGAAGCGTTGACATTGGCGCGGTGGCTGCCGAGTCCCTGCCTGATGTGAGCGGTATGACCTTTGACAATGCGCTTTCCCGAAAGGAGCGCATCTCTCGATTTTTGCAGACTGTCAAAAATCCATACTGCTTTTGCATCGGTGGTGTTGGCGTGAAAATTGAATTTGCTGAAAGCGGGCCATCTCTCCAAGATAAGCTGACGGATTTCCTGCTGCGGCAAAGAAGCGGGCTGTAACTTCGGTTACAGCTCGTTTTGCTTCTTCGAGACAAAGTGTCCCGAAGTGGAGGCATCCTTGTTGTCCTCCCCGGACAGAGTTATAATATAAGTGTAATGTGATAGGGAAGGAGGAACAATGGCACGAGCAAAAAACAGAGGGTATCAGCAGAGTTTCTCTCCCTCTTACACAATCCGCCGCTGGCGGCTGGGCATCTATATCCGGCTTTCAAAGGAAGATTTGAAAAAAGGAAAAGACGATAGCAACAGCGTAAAGAACCAGCGTGACCTACTGAACGATTTTTACCGACGCAACATTGACGAGTTTGAAAGCATCACGGAATATGTGGATGATGGTCATACTGGAACGGACGCCAACCGTGAAGATTTTCAACGGCTCTTGGCGGATGTCATGAGTGGTAAAATCAACTGCGTTATAGTAAAAGACCTGTCCCGCTTCGCACGAAATTATAGCGATGCCGGAAGTTTGATCGATAACCTGTTTGTTCAAATGGGTGTTCGCTTTATCAGCCTTGCTGAGAATGTGGACAGCTACAAGAACCCCGACAGCGTTTCAAATATCATCGTTCCCATTACAAACGTGATGAACGATAATTACTGCTATCAGACTTCCAAAAAGATCCGGCAGGTATTTGATTACAAACGGCGCAACGGCCAGTATATCGGAGCATTTGCTCCTTACGGCTATGTAAAGCACCCAAAGGACAAGCACAGGCTGATTGTTGATCCCGATGCTGCTGAAAATATCAAACTCATTTTCACAATGCTTATTCAAGGGTCATCAAAACGTGCTATCGCGCTGTACCTGAACGAACACGGCGTACCGAGCCCCTCGGCTTACAAGGTACAAAAGGGCTTGCCTGTTTCGACAAGAGGGTATGACGATCCTATGTGGGGAGTCCGCATGATCCACTCCATTCTTACCAATCCGACCTACACCGGGGATTTAGCCCAAGGCCGAAGCCGGGTGAAAAGCTACAAGGTACACCAGATTGAAGCTGTTCCACGCGAGGAATGGGTGGAAGTGGCTGGAACGCATGAGGCCATTATCGACTATGAAACTTTCGACAAGGTACAGGCTCTCTTACAGCGTGATACCCGTACTTCCCCGAAAGGCCGTGAGGTACATTTATTCAGCGGCTTTCTGAAATGTGCCGATTGCGGGCGGGCCATTACCCGATGCGTTGGCAAGAACAACAATGTATATTATTCTTGCTCAACCTACAAGAACCGTTCCCGGACAGCCTGCACCATGCACTCAATCAAGCATGAACGGCTGGAGGCTGCTGTTTTGTTCGCTGTACAGCATCAGGTACATTTGGCTGTTTCCTACTCGGAAATCGTCACGCAGATCAATTCCGCTCCAATCAAAAAAAGCCAGTCTTACCGACTGGACGATCTGATAGCTGCAAAAGAGCGGGAACTGACAAAGATAACACGCTACAAGCAATCTCTTTATCAGGACTGGAAAGACGGTGAAATCACCCAGCAGGAATACCGGGATATGAAGGCTGACTATGAACGGCAGACTTCTGATATTTCCGCGGTGCTTACCCGGCTGAACGCTGAACGCGCAGAACTGGCAAACGGTGTGGACAATGAGCATCCCGCACTGGTAGCCTTTATGAAGTATCAGAACATAGAAGCCCTCAACCGTGAAATCTTGGTTGAACTTGTGGACTATATCAAGGTCTATGAAAACGGCAATATCAGCGTGAAATTCAAATTTGCTGACGAGCTCCGCAAGATTGCAGAGTACATTGAAATTAACACTACGGAAGATACCGCAGTAGCGGGCTAACCCCCGCTACAAACCCCTTTGACAGTGTGTTTTCCTAATAGGCGCTAATCATAGGAGACTATCACTACATGACTGCCCTTGCTATCTACAATGAGTTCGAATCCGTAGAAGCACTGACAAATATAGACTTACATGAGCTTAATGATTTCATTACGGAAAAAGGAAAGAACCTCTTTTCTGACCCTGATGAAATAGCCAAAGCCATTCAAAAAGCTACAAGACTCATTCTTTCCGGTAGCCGATTTTAAATATATTATCTGCACGAAACTGCTTTTTGACTTGTAAGATGTGACAAAGAATACAGTACCTTCTACCACCTCAAGTACAAGTAGAAAGAGGGCAACAGATACCCGCACAAATGCGTATTCGCATTAACTGCTCGTAAATTTGTAGGTTTAGTCTTTCGACTGCTGAAAGGCAATCTCCTATACTACACGACAAAGTAGATTCAATCTTCTTGTTGATGAACTTACGCCCCGTTCATTTTTAATCTAGTTGACAGCACTTAGGCAGATATTTTGTCTTTATAAAATATATTAAAAAATATGTGTTTTTAAATCATTTATCTCTTGACATCACACTGCCGGACTTTTCAAACTCTTCTTTAACAAACAGCCCACTATTTCAACTATTTTCCCTTTCAAATGTCACTAAGATTCCATAAACATTCTTGATTGTAGCAATATATATATGCTACGATTTTTTATTTTGAGTTGCTAAAAATCTTTTTCTTTCCTCTTTCATTATGAAACAAATAAATCCGGATCAATTGTTTCAATAGTAAAACACGAAGGAGGAGTTTATATGGCTCATAAAATTTCTAACGTAATCGATCAGGGAGACCCTTCCATTGTTTATCCTGGCACATCCCTTAAAGTATTCACAGATACAAGTTTTTACAGCAAATGTGGTAAAACAAGTGCTACTGGCACCATTAAAGCCAATGGCTGTGCCATCTGCGCTCTCGCTACATATGCATTATACAAAGGTGGTCTGTCTGCAACTGATAATAATAATATCTACTATGCAGTTCAGCAGACAACAGTCAACGCTACAAATAAGGCTGCAGATGTAACATACAACAACTTTTCTGTGACTATCGGTTCTAAAACAATTAAAATTACTCTGGATAAAACATCCGATATGGCCGCTGCTGCAAATAGTGGTAAAATCTGCTTCGTCAGACTGAAAGAAGGTACCAAATCCCATTATGTTCTGCTGGATGGTATGGATTCTAATGCAACCGACTTTAACCGCTATCTGGTTGCTGATCCTGATCAGGGTAAACTGAGAACTCTGCAAGATGTATTTGATCGTAGAGATATTACTGCAAATGCTAGCAATATCACAGAAAAATATATCCTAGGCTAAAATCTCGCAAAAAGAACCCGCCAAGGGCAGTTTCCAATAAGACAGTATGAGATACTACTGACATAGGGTAGCTACCGTACAGGAGTGCGACAAGAAAAATTGGCGATACTTGGTTTTCACAACCAGGTATCGCCTTTTTCTATCCAAATCGAATGTTTGATACTATTATTGGAGGTACATGTGATGCAGGAACTGAACTATATTCGTTGTGGCGACTACTATATTCCCGATATTCGCTTGCCGGAAGAAACCAGACCCATTGGCCGTTGGGGACGGATGTACAGAGAGTATCTGAGGGAACATCATCCTATCCGCTTTGATGACCTTTGCTTGACCGGAGAATTGTGGACTTATCTGGCCGACTTGAACGAGCAGGCACAGAGCCGTCTGGAGGTCATTATTGAGCAAATGAAAGCTTCTGCGGGCGTGACAGAGGCATTGAAAGCAGCTGATCAAATGGCATGGGTTGGAGCCATGAACAGCATCCGTAATCGTGCAGAGGAGATTGTCCTTGCCGAATTGATCTACGAGGAAGATGTGGTATGTGTATCCTTGAAGAATTTTGGTACGGAAACCTTGAGCCAACAGAGTATAACACATCTGCTTGCAAAGAATACAAAAAGCTGTTGGAGTTGATCTGCAGGAACGAAGAAAAGCTCAAAGCTACTATGACGGACGAGCAGAAGGAGTTGTTTGATAAATACGCCGACTGTGTGCGAGAATACCAGACAATCACCGATTGCTTACTGTTCCAGAGCAGCTTTAAGTTGGGTGCAAGAATGATGTCGGAAGTCATGGAAGAATAAACGAATACATACCTGGGACTTGTACTCTAAAGGGTACAAGTCCCCTCTTCCACAAGTATTCTTCTTAATCTGTTGAAATATTCACGATTTCGTGATATGATGTAGGGCGGTTAAGGAGGATGTCTCTATGGCTGTATCATATAAAAAACTGTTTCATCTCATGATTGATAAGGGAATGACCAATGCCGAGCTGATGGAAAAAGCGGGATTTAGCGCAAACATCATTACCCGAATCAAGCGAGACAATTATATTTCTCTCGATTCCATTGAGAAGATCTGCAAAACCCTCCAATGTGGGGTTGATGATATTTTAGAATTTACAACGGAAGACGAATAAAGAGCTGTGTCCGATATGACTAAGGCCGGCAAGCTGAGCAATGACGTTTAAGCGGCTAGACGAAGTTCTGCCGTTTTTTGGGATGGATTTCGAGGGAATTGTCGAACAAGTCAATAAAGAAATAAACAAACAAGCGGAGGAGATTATGGCTAATACCAATACCTACAAAGGTATTTATGCAATGCACAAATATTGGGGGAAAAAACCTTTTAATGAAATATCAAAATTTATAGAAAAATACACTATGCCCGGGGAAGCGGTTCTCGATAGTTTCTGCGGTTCGGGTGTCACATTAATTGAAGCGCTAAAAGCAAACAGAAAATGTATCGGAGTTGATCTCAATCCTTTAGCTATTAAGTTGGCAAAAGTGTCAATGACAGCTGTTGACATTGATGAAGTTAATCGCCAATTTAAGGTTATCACAAAAAAGCTAAAAGCAACCATTAACAGTCTGTATGAACTCGAATATGATGGAGAACCGACACTTGTAACACATACAATTTGGAAGAATGATATGCCTATTGAGGTATGGTATTCTACAAATCAAAGTAAAAAGAAAATTAGAGAAGGTATAGATGTTGACATAACTATGTCGCAACATCCATTAGTTGAAGCAAAATGGTATCCAACATCCCAAATGTTTGAGAACTCTCGAATTAATGTTGGGCAAAACCAAACTGTTGCAGATCTGTTCACACCAAGAGCCCTGGTCGGATTGTCCCTTATCAATGATGAAATCAAAAATATTGAAGACCCGAATATCCGTGATGTTTTCGAATTGACACTTACGGGTACATTGTCACAGGCCAGTAACTTAGTCTTTGTTATTCGAGGAAGAAAAAGGAGCGAAGGTGCGGCTCCTAAAGCGGAAGTTGGAAGCTGGGTAATTGGTTATTGGGTTCCAGAAGAACATTTCGAAATTAATGTGTGGAATTGTTTTGAAAATCGGTTTAAGAGAATAATCAAAGGCGAGAACGAAATCAACGAATTGTTCTCGAACAGAGAAAATGGTTATTATGAAAATAATGTCTGTCTCATTAACGGCTCTGCTACTCAGCTACAGTTAGCCAACGACAGTGTTGATTATGTATTCATCGACCCACCTCATGCAAATCGAATTCTATATCTGGAACAGAGCCTAATGTGGAATGCATGGCTTGGCTTGGATGAGACTATTAATTGGAATGATGAAGTAATCGTTTCGGAAGCAAAGAAAAGAAAAGAAAAGAATACAAAGAATTATAACCAGCTGCTGGATGAGGCATTTTCCGAAATTTCTCGTGTGTTAAAGCCTGGTAAATATTTTTCAATGGCATTTAATTGCTTGGACGATAACACATGGATTGATACGCTCAATTTGTTCATTATGCACGGATTCGAAATTACAGATATTGTTCCGTTGGAATATTCAGCGACATCTGTAATTCAAGACAATCGTAAAAACGCCTTAAAAACTGATTTTGTGTTGACCTTCAAGAATACAAATAATAGAGGACAGGAACCAACCATATTCAAAAATGACGATCTTCAACTTGAGGCTGATATAAAAACAATATTGTCCGAGCATCCGGAATACGAAGTTTATAATGTGATGAACGCTTTGTTTGAACGAACAATACCGCAAGGATTTATTTACAAGGTTTCACGAATTGTAAAAGTATGTGCAGATAATATGAGTTAATAAACAGCGGGGGGCTTCAATTAAAAGCCCCCCGCTGAAAATTATTCATAATATATTGTTGAGAGAGAAAGTGCGGTATAATCACCAACCAAATCGGCTTCCTTATCATAATGATAATGGACAGAGTGGAAATCATTCATTGTTAAATTATCGAGCAATGAATTGATTTTTTCGCCGATAGCAGCAGTTTTGCCTTTGAGTTCTCTGCCATCAACAAATCGGTTCATGTAAGCGAGAAAGACGAAGAGACGATTGTTGTTGCAGAAGAGACGTTCACCTTGATATTTATAATTCCACCATTCCAGAGGATATAATTGCTCATGGCTTGTTGGCACATAGTCAGCATGCCTTGCGGTAAACTCCTCAATAAATCTCGTTGCACCGGGATCTCCAGTAGCAGAAAGATTGTTCATAAGAGATGTTTTATCCTGTCTGCTGATACCTGGCAGATCGAGAGTTCTATGTTCACGCTTAAATGATTGATAATATGCCTTTAATCGCTTCAACTCATTAGTTTCACTATTGGCATCAACATAAAAATCATCGAACGTAGAACCATCGTTTCTAATTATACCCTGAGAGGCCAGATCGAAATAACTGTCTGAAATATGCGTGAATTTCAAATCAAACGGAATGATTCTTGCATCGATTTTTATAAAGAAATCTATATCATGAATCTTTCTCAAAGTAGGAAGAACGGCAGGATGCTGAAGGAAAAATAACTCAATGATGTCGTTAGCGGTTTGGTTATAATATGACCACATACTGTACTGACGAATTTTGGGAAGCATTACATTATCAAGTTCGTATTCGAGCTCATCCATAGTCTTTAAGGATTTATTCCGAACAAATCCTTTGACAATATCATCAACTTTGTCATTTCTGACACCACAGTTTACAACAGGGAATTCAGAAAGTACATCCTGTAATCCGTCCAATTCCTGAGTGCGCTGGTTAATAAGTTCTTGACGTTTACTCTCAATATAGGAAATGAGTTGTTCGATAGTAACAGATGAGTTATAAGCTTTCTCTGTCAGCACACGAATATTTCCATCTGGAGATTCTGTTGAGTAGCGTTCAATAATATCTCTCAGATTATTCCTATCAAGGGAACGGACTAAAAGAAAGCGAGTAGCAATATCGTTTTCTGCATACTGCTCGCAGAAGCCGCACACATTGTTAGTTTTTTCGTAATTGTTGTATAATGTTGTAAAATTAGGCATGCTGTTCTCTCCCCCTATAGATTTTCAAATAATTGGCTTAGCGATACTCCAAAACCATCTGCAATTTTTTTGATGTTTTCCAGAGAAATATTCCTGCGGCCTGCTTCTACGGAAGCGTAATAAGTTCGATCCATACTAATTTTAAGAGCAAATTTTTCTTGACTTAATCCTGTTTCTTGTCGCAACTCCTTAAGCCTTTGCCCAAACTCTTTCGTAATCATTAAAACACCCCCATATATTATAATATAAAAGTATACGGACTATAAAGCAACGGACTATGAGCAACACATCCGTTTCCTAATCAAAATGACATGGATTTTGGCATTACCTGTGTCAACAATCAAGAAGAACTGGCTGTTACTCTTCATTGGCATAGGCGAATGTCTTCGCTGATAGACAATCGGGTGGCGATAGCATTTAGCTGCCGCCCCTTTTCATAAAAGTTTACAATTCCCAGAATTGACAGAGCGTATTGGTTCTTGTATAATGATGGCGTGGAAATTTGTTCCACATACAACTGAATATGTTCACATAATGAAGAAATAAGTCGGGATTGCCCGACACGGTTTCGATACACCGGAAGTATCGGACTGCTCCACCACGCCGTTGGTTCTGTTGGCGGGGGCAGGGAGAACGCAGAACCCGACTTTGAATTAAAAGCCAATTACATAGAACATCCTTTGAAGCGAGAGCGCTGCTCCCGCCGATTTGTGATGCTTTGTGTAATCGGCTTTTTTGTTTTTCAAACTGTTGCGGAGAAATATCCAAATGAAACAGATGCCGATTTCAAAACAGAATGACCGTCTGAATGGGGATATGACTTTGCGACGATATGAGCGAGGCAACGCCGGGGTGAGACTCCCGGGCAGGAACGACATTCGGGTAAAACGGCGAACCGCTTTTAACCCTTAGTTTACTAAGGGCGCACTTCTATACATGGGTCTTCGCCCCTGTATCGTGCGCTCTGCGAGGCAACAGCAGCCAACATCGAAGTTGGTGCTGTCCTGCGTCACTTCGTTCCGGACAAGGGTCTGCCACCCTTGCGCTGCTATGCAGCTATCCTGGCGAACTTGCGGCAGCACGATTTTTCAAATCATGCCCATGCCGCAAGTCTGAACAACTACATCCGCCCAAAACCGTCTGTTGTAAAACAGGCGGTTTTTCTGTCCCTACACAAAGGAGGTAACGATGGAATACACACCCAGCCCTCAGCTCGAAAAGCTGAAATCCGAAAAAGAGAAAAACGAAAAGAAGATCGAACAGCTGGAACATAAAATCCAGCGACTGCTCAATCGCCAAAAGTATTACGAGGACGGAGATCGCAAAAAGCGAACTCACCGCCTCTGCACTCTGGCAGGAACCTTGGAAAGCATCGCACCACAAATCAAGGACTTGACCATCCTCGAAGCAACAGAATTGTTGGAACACATCTTCCACATGGACGAAGTAAAGAACGCCGTCAACCGCATGACCACCATGCACCGCACCAAAGCAAAGGAGGACTAAGCCATAGCACTATATCATTTTCATGTTGACCAAATCAAACGCAGCGAGGGCCAATCCGTCGTTGCATCTGCCGCCTATCGTGCCGGCGAAAAACTCTACAGCGAATACTACGGAGAGGACAGCGACTACACCAACAAGGGCGGTGTCATCTGTTCCGAAATCTTTCTACCGCCCCATGTTCCTAAGGAGTATGCAGACCGAGAAACCCTGTGGAACGCCGTGGAGAAAGTGGAGCAAGGAAAGAAAGCACAGCTTGCCTACAGTTTCGACATTGCCTTCCAAAACGAGTTTACCCAGGAGGAGGATATCGCTCTGGCAAAGCAATTCCTCACCGAGCATTTTGTCAGCCGTGGCATGATCGTGGACTTCGCCGTTCACGAATCGGAGAAAGAAGAAGGCGGCATCAACAATCCCCATTTCCACTTTATGTGCCCCATTCGTCCCATTGAGCCAAACGGCAAATGGGGTTACAAGCAAAGACGAGAGTATGTGTTGGATGAAAACGGCAACCGCATCCCCGACGGAAAAGGTGACCATGTGTTCAACGCCGTTCCCACCACCGATTGGGGTTCTGCTGATACCTTGGAGTTCTGGCGAGAGCAATGGGCGGTGATGTGCAACACCAAGTTTGAAGAAAAAGGTTTGGATGTTCGCATCGACCACCGCAGCTATGAACGGCAAGGTGTGGAGCTGCTCCCCACCATCCATGAAGGCCCGACTGTCCGAGCCATGGAGAAGAAAGGCATCAAAGCCGAAAAGGGCGACTTCAACCGCTGGATTAAATCCACCAACGCCTTTATCCGTAATCTTCGTAACAGCATCGCTGCCCTGTTGGAAGCCATCAAGGAAATCAAGGCTGAGATGAAACAGCCCCAAGCCGAATCGGTCATCATTCCTCTTACACGATATTTTGATATGCGGAATGCCAAGGCGTACTCGCAGAAAGCCAAGGTCAGCAATCTGAAAGAATTCAATAAGCTGTCCAACTATCTGCTTGAGAAAAAGATTTACACCATTGATGAATTGGAAGCCCTTGTGGAAGCCATGCGGAATGAGGTGGAGGAACTCAAATCCACTATGGATAACGAAACTCAGCGAATGAGAGAGATCCGTAAGATGCCCGAATATCTTGGAGCCTTCAAGCAACTCAAACCTGTATTTGACGATATGCAGAAGATCAAGTTTGCCAAGGCAAAGGAAAAGTACAAGGCAGAACACGCCGCCGAGCTTCGCCAGTTTTATGCCGCCCGTCGCAAGATCATGGACGAGTTTCCCGATGGCAAGTACGACAGTCGTGTGCTTGATAAGAAGTATGAACAGCTTGAGAAACAACACGAAGAAATCTATGCCAAGTTCAAGGTCATCCGTGAGGAAAAGCAACAGCTTTGGGATATTTTGTCCCGTGTGAACAAAGGCCGTAATGAAAGCCAGCAGACCCAACAGAACAGAAAAAAGCAGGAACAGGAAATCTAATCCCTTTCTTTCCCTTCGATTCCATTCCGGTGGTATCAAAGTATCAAAATGATACTTTGATGCCACCAAACAAAGAAAGGATTTTTGCTATGAACGAACAAAAGAACAACAGCTACCGCATCGACGAAAACGGCAGCATCATTGTCCACAACTACTGTGCAGCGGAGCTACCAAAGATTACCGTTACCATTCACTCTGGTCAGACAACTTACCGATTTGGTGGCAGCTATGATGGAACCCGCATAAGCTCCTCAACCACATGGCAAAAGAAAACAAAAACTAAGCAAAAATTATTTTAACGAAATGATAGATTTATTCACGAATGTGTGATACAATGTATTTAAGCAATCCTGCATTGGCAGACCGCCCGCCTTACAAGGAGGAACAAGATGATATGAATAGGCAGTCTGACAAAATCACTGCTATCTACTGTCGATTGAGTCGTGATGACGAACTCACAGGAGAGAGCAACAGCATTGTCAATCAAAAGGCGATTCTCACGAAATACGCAAAAGAACAAGGTTTCCGCAATATCCAGTTTTTTGTTGACGATGGTTACTCCAGTGCCAACTTCAACAGACCCGATTGGAATCGCATGATCGAGCTGGTAAAGGACGACAAGGTTGGCATTATTATCGTCAAGGATATGAGCCGTATCGGCAGAAACTATCTGGAAGTCGGTCTTTACACAGAGATGCTTTTCTCTGAACACGATGTCCGCTTCATCGCTGTGAACAGCGGTGTGGATAGTGCCAATCAGCAGAACAACGATTTCACTCCGTTCTTGAACATCATGAATGAATTCTATGTCAAGGACAGCAGTAAAAAGGTCAAGGCGGTCATGAAGCAGAAGGGTGAATCCGGTGAGTATCTGACCACTAACCCGCCCTACGGCTATATGAAAGACCCTAACAATCCAAAGAGACATTGGGTCGTAGATGATGAAGCCGCAGCCGTTGTCCGGCAGATCTTTGCTTGGTGTATGGAGGGCTTCGGCCCCTCACAGATCGCAAAGAAGCTGAAGGAGGCAAAGGTGGATTGTCCCACCGTTCATTGGATGAAAATGGGACGTAATGCCCCTGCCAAGACACCTGATGACCCGTATAATTGGGCACCACGCACCATCACTGGCATACTGGAAAAGCAGGAATACCTCGGTCACATAGTCAACTTCAAAACACGCAAGCAGTCGTACAAGAGTAAAAAGAAAATCGAAAACCCTCCCGACCAGTGGAAGATTTTCGAAAAAACCCATGAAGCAATTATTGACGAAGAAACCTTCGCCCGTGTGCAGGAGCTTCGCAAGAATAAGCGCAGACCCGCCAGAACAGGCAAGACCAATATGTTCTCCGGTCTCGTCCGCTGTGCCGATTGCGGTGAGAAATTGTACTACTGCACCAGCAACAGTTTTGAAACCAGACAAGACCACTTTGTTTGCTCCACTTCCCGTAAAAAGGGTAAGGAGGTCTGCGACACCCACTTCATCAGAGCCGTTGTACTGGAAGAAGGTACGCTCCAGCACATGAGGTTGGTAATCTCCTGTGTTGCAGGCTATGAGGATGCATTCCGCAGAGCATTGGGTGCCAAGCGAAGCGAGGAAGCAAGGAAAGAGCTTTCTGCCAAGAAGCGAACCTTGCAGAAATCCGAAAATCGTCTAGCTGAACTGGACAGATTGTTCAAGCGTATTTATGAGGATATGGTCAACGGAAAACTGTCCGAAGCTCGTTTTCAGATGTTGTCTGATGATTACGAGAGGGAACAAGCTGACCTGAGAATCAAGATTGAAATGCTCGAAAACGAAATACAGAATCAAGAAGATCAAGCGGAGAATGTTGATAGATTTATCCGACAGGCAAAGAAATACCTGTATCTGGAGAAGCTGACACCGACCGTGCTGAACGATATGGTGAACGCCGTATATATTCATGCACCGGACAAGTCCAGCGGACACCGAGTGCAGGATGTGACCATCAGTTACAACTATATCGGCATACTCCCCGCTAATTTACTCTATGACGTTATGAACGGAAAAGCGGCGTGATTTCTCACGCCGCCTTCCCGAAAACTAATATACTGTTTTATTGGACCGCCCCGAAAGGCGGGCTCTTTTTTTAATATAATTTACTCAAATCAGGAAATCCGTATGCAATTGTCATCATCTGAGTCCATGGATTTTCCCCATAAACCGCTCCAGTATATTTGTTAAAAAAAATAGGAAATTCTTCAAACCCTTCTAATCTGTACACATAATATCTCCCCAAAGTCTCCCCACTGTAACACACAGATAACGGATCATAGTCCGGATTATCTTTTGTAAAAGTTTGATTTCTCTCTTCTAATAAATCTATAATCTGTTTATATTCAACCAAGGACATCTTCTTTATTTCTTCTAGCCCACTCTGGGGTGTATAACTTTCAAAATCTGATTGATTATCTGGCATTTCAATAGAAATCAAATTAATTCTAAAGTTATACTCCTGTTCTTTATTACAGATATTCTTTTTATAATCATGTATATATTTAACTTCACCTCCAAATTGTTCTACAACTGCTCTCATTGGAACATAACTTTTCTTATTTATTGTAACTATATTGTATTTCTTTTCCAATACTAGCAAATTATCATTATAATATAGCGATATTGTTCCTTTTGCTTCATCAATAGTTGCTTCGATATCTAATAATTTCAGATCTTCAATAGATATATATATAATGCCATTTTCTCTAAGCAAAATATCAGGATTGTGTAAAAAGCCGCCATTAATCAACAGTAAATAGGCATCACTGGCAATAGTTTTGTCATATACGCTCTCATAAATTTCACTGTTATCATTTAAATAATCTACAGAATATATCCCCTCAAAATCAGTATCATCAATGCTTATGCATAAATTGTTCTCCTGCCATTTAATTTCATATGGTAATGCCATGGCTTTATTAGGTATTAAAAAACACCCTATAAATAATGTAATAGAAAAACAAATCCACTTTTTCATTTCATCCACTCCTCTTCATAATCATTTTAATACCTATCGATTCTTTTTTCATAACCTTCTACTTTCTTTATATATAACCCTTTTTTACATTAAAACATCACAATTAAATCATAACCACCCGTAAACTGGTGGTATGCTCTGCCCCTAGAAGGGGCTCTTACAGACTTAGCCCCTATAAGGGGCATTGAAAGTTTAGCACCGCATTACTATCTCAGGCAGCCGCTAAAGCGGCTGTCTTTTTATGCCTATCCATTCTTGCTACCCGTAAACGGGTCAATATATTCTTTTAGACTTATTTGGTCTTTTGTATAATCTTCTTCCAGCTGATTTCTTATGTACTGCCTTATCGCAGTTTTGTTCTTTCCTACTGTATCCACAAAATATCCTCTGCACCAAAAACTTCTTTGTCCATATTTGTATTTTAAATTCGCATGTCTATCGAATATCATTAAGCTACTCTTGCTTTTTAAATATCCCGTAAACTGTGCTATACTTAAATATGGTGGAACGCTTACAAGCATGTGGATATGATCTGGCAAGCTTCTGCCTCAATGATTTCTACACCTTTTTGTTCACACAGTTTTCATAATATTTCTCCAATATCTCTTTTTAGTTGCCCATATATTTCTTTTCTCCTATACTTTAGGACGAATACTATGTGATATTCGCAGCGATATTTTGAATGTGCAGTACTTCTTATCTCGTTTTTCATTTGCCAAAAACCTCCTTGTTTTTTATAGCAATGCGGTCGCCAAACCACTGCTATTTTATAACAAGGAGGTTTTTATATACTAAAGTTTTTTCTTCCCCCAGTAAAACTGGGGGTTATTTCAACGCATAAATGCACCAATAAAAAGGAGGTTCTTTATAAAGAACCTCCTGAGTAGCAAACCAATTTTGTTTTACGATATTTTGTTATAAATCTTCTTTAAATAATCTTATATGTTACTTCTGTAGTATATCCAGTATGATTACCACTTCCAGACAGCCACATATATGTCTTTGTAATAATTCTCATACTATCATTATCTTTCATTTTTACAATTTCTTTTTCCAGTTCTTTAGCTTCAATATCATCCTGAATCATATTAAAAATTTCGCCAAAAGCCAGTGCATAGCCCAAGCCACTCAGTGTAGCACTCAATCTTTTTGCAATTTCTCCTGCAACTTTTTCCTCCAGCCAGTCACCTACAACACCAGTCCCTAAACCAGTAACCGCAAGTGCAAGATCAATAAAACTCATCTTGGATTTTTTGTTAACATAAAGCAGCAATTCTTTTTCTGTATAATCATCATACTGTGTTCTAATCAACTCTTTTGTTGCCATATTAAAATCTCTCCTTATTATCTAGAATAAATTTGCTACTCATATATAAAGAGAAATCAATGCAAATATTTTAAACCAATCCACTTAATTTTTTAAACTTTGCCAATTACCAAAAAGAATTTTATATGATCAAATATTTTTCTTATGCTTTGTGATAAAACCGCATCAAATCTAGTTATAATATTATATCTAAAATTCAAATTAAAGGAGAGTTAGTTGCCTATGAAATCTAAACTGCCACTTTTTCTTATTCCTATTTTATTATCTCTACTCTTTATTGGTACTGCATATTACATAAACACCCATATAATCTATCCAGCAACTACAATATATGATTGGTTAGATACTGTATATTTGTATCATCTTGCAAACCGTTTATGCATATTAGCAATCTTAATTCTACTATTACAAGCACTATATTTTTCTTTCAAAAAAAAATAGGAATTTTTTACATTCTTATGGAAGTCTGCCGATCTTAGTAAATCCTCGCATTCCCGTAATCACTATACCATTCTGAGAAGAAGCACAATGGATGACCAAAAGATTTCCATTATCATCCTCACCCGCAACAATACCTACATGCCCCAGATCCGGATAGAAAACTAAATCCCCAGGCTGTGCTTCACTCCAGCTAATACTCTGGCGCTTTGCATGCTGATTTCTGGCACCATGCCCGATCACATTCACATAGGAAGGATCTCCGGTTGCATTGATAAACACTCAGGTAACAAAGCCTGAACAGTCTAAGCCAAAAGGCAGTGTCATACCTGCTGTATTACTGCCTGCTGCCATTTGTACTCGATGTACAAGCTTGGTTTTATCTTGCCATAATAAATATTTATTGTATCATAGGAGGATCTTCTAAACTTTATTTTACAGAAAAAATTTCATACTCCCCTCTTTTCCATCATTATTCTTATATACACTAGAAATGTATGAGAACCTATTATTAGTATGACTTGCGGATTGTACATTTACAAGGTCATATTCACTCATTAGAGTCTCTGCTGCATAAAGAACTTCAAAAGATCGAATATCTTCTGGTGCTAATTGTTTAACAAATTTGTTAGAATTATCTTTTTGAGAAATAGAAATATTAGGAGCAAATACTATACCTAATATAACAAGAAGAATCATCGAAAAAGCTTTATATTTAAAATTTTCTCTTTTAAACCTATCTAAATCCAAATACATATTCTCCTCCTCATACTATATGACCTAATAATATAACTATATATAGAAAGAATATCACATCACTATAAAAAATTTAAATAACAACAATCTAAAAGCACTTTTGAGTCCAGTTAAAATGTTACTTAGATTGTGCTCTGCAAAAGGATTTAGTCATTTACAATATTGCCAGCATGCTTTCATAAACCTAAAACACCTCCGGTCTACCAACCAACGTAAACCCAACTCGTCCCGTAACCACAACGCCATTCAAGGAACAATGCACAATCAGCACATTTCCCTCTCCGTCATAGCCTGCCACAATCCCCACATGACCTAAATCGGGATAAAACACCAAATCCCCGGGCTGTGCCTCCGCCCAGCTTATTTTCCTGCAATAGCTATATTGGCTTCTGGCCCCGCCGCCATGACCGACCACAACGCCGAAGGTATTGTTGAATACCCAATCCACAAATCCAGAACAATCCAAGCCATAAGGAATCGTCATTCCCGTTGTGTTGCTGCCTGCGGCGGTTACTTTTTTCGGCGTACCCCATCTGCTGTCCCAACCGATAGCAGATGATTTTCCGCCCCAAAAATAGCTTACCTTTCCGACAAGGGAAAATGCCGTTTTGACGGTTGCCTTTCGTTTTTCAGAAACAGCTTCGGGAAGGTTATTTAATATATCCCGCAAAGCTGCATCACTGATCTCCACGTGATTTCCGGTTACATCCATTGCTCCAATGAGCTCGGACAGCATCTGTGCGTACTCGGGTTTGAGCAGTTCCTCCGCTGACTGCTTTTGATACTTTGTAAAATCATAAAATTCATATATATCACTGCATCTCTTACTGGTCAGCGTAATATGCAGCTTGATTTTTACCGTCTTTTTCCCATTATGGCGGCGAACAATTTTCTCCGTTCGATAGGTCAGCTCATTCATATCCCAGAAAGTTTCCTTCAACAGCTTTTCCCTTTTCTCATCCATCGTAACCACATCAAGGGCATGATTTTTATCCCCCGAAACCCTTGCGGAAAAGACCGCAACCACATCTGTCCAGTTAGTAATCAAAAGCTCACTGCCGCCATCGGGCAGGCAATGATACACGATACTGTCATAGGCAACACTCTTTTCAATCTCCCTTATCTTTTGATTAAATTCATAATTCGTTTCCGCAACAATCTGTGCCACCTGTTTTGTCCCAGCAGTGTTGTCAAATGTTGAAAAGAAAATGCCGAAGGAAGTGGAAACAACCGCCATCACCGCCGCAATGATTACGAATACCACCAGAGCCACACCCATGCCGCCCAGTGCCGCCAAAATGTTCTTTACAAAGGCTTGTGCCGTATGTATCACAGCCTTAGTCAATCTCTCAGAAAGCTTCTCTGCCTTCGCATTAAATTTCGCAACAGCCTTTTCGGAAAGAAACCGTTCTTTCAGCTTATGTTTGATAAAAGACCGTCGCTGTGTGTTATATTCTCTTTTTCGGTTGGTATCTCTTGTGTTTCTCAAAGGCTCATAAAATTCCCTATCTCTTTCTGTCTGAGAGAAAGCCTTCGTCTGATATGAATATCCTTCTTCCGTTGCAATCGGTTCTAAATAATGCTTGTTTTCAAGTGTTTTTCTTTTCTTCTCCTGCAAAAATTTCTTTTTTAGGCGTACAATGCCGACATTCCGCCGAATCTCCATAACCCTTCGGTAATCTCGCTTTACTTTTCTTCTCTTGGCGGCTTTATCAATGGTATATCTCTTTCTCTGCAAATTATCCCTTGTCCGTACCGTCGACCTTTCGACTGTCCTTCCTTTTTCTCTGATATATTTCTTATCTGATTTTCTGTTTTTTATCTTTCTGACCGCATACTCGGGTATGTATGCGGCAGTATCTTCCAAATCTTCTTGTGCATCCTCGGATGTTTCATTGAAAACACTTTCCGATTTTTGCCCTGCTTTTCTCGCCGTTTCCCGTATAAATGCAGACTGCAGGGCTTTGTTTTTCGTTCCTGTCGGTGTTTTTTTCACAGAATCCTTGGTTTTTATGATATCTTCTTTTCCTTTCCATTCTCTTTTCTTCATCAGCACTTTACCTCCACGCAAAAAAACAGCAGGCAGAAAAAATCTGCCTGCCATGTGTTATTTATCCTCCGGTTTTGTTGTCATCAGCTCATACAGCTTGGTGTCCTTCGGAAACTGATTTACAAAAGGCACCATTGCCTCGCCCACCTTTAATAGCCCCTGTCCGACGGGCGTATTTTCGATATGCTTCATTTGATTCACAGAGATATGAAACAGCTCCGCCAAGTCAATCCTATCCGCAGGTGCTTGGTTGAGCAGTATCAGAAATTCGCTGTTGGAAAACATATTTCTTGCCGTTACGGAGTGCAGACAATCGCTCACATTCTGCGTAATGCCTGTTGCCAATGCCCCATATTTACGAAAGCGTTTCCAGCTTTCCGAAAGAAAATTTGCACTGTATTCATTTGCGAAGAACAGATACACCTCATCAATATAAACCCATGTGCGTTTGCCCTTTTTTCGATTCTCCATCACCCGATTCATAATAGAATCCAGCATAATCAGCATACCTACGGACTTCAACTGTTTGCCTAAATCAAGAATATCAAAGCACACAATGCGGTTTTTCATATCCACATTGGTCTGATAGGAGAATACATTCAAGCTGCCCTCTGTGAATAATTCCAAAGCAAGTGCAATCTCCTTTGCCAAAGGCTCCTCCTGCCGCAAAAGCTCCCTTCTTAACTCCTTTAATGTCGGCGGCTCACCTGTATAGCTTTTGATGTATTCCTGATAGACATTTTTCACGCATCTGTCCACAATGGAATTTGCCGCACCTTCCACTCTGCCGTTATTCACACTTTCATACAGGGACATAACAAAACTTGATTTTAGTGTAATCGGGTTATCTCCTTCGCCGTACTCCCTCGACATATCCAGTGCATTGATGTGATTTTTGCTGTCGGGTGCAAAACGGATTACCTCGCCGTTCAAAGAGCGAATCAGCGGTTCATACTCCCGTTCGGGATCTACCACAAGAATATCGTCATCGGTGGAAAGTGCCACAAAGGCAAGCTCTTCCTTTGCAATAAAGGACTTCCCCGAACCGGAAACCCCAAGGATAAAGGCATTGCCGTTTTGCAGATTTTTTCGGTTGCACATGATAAGGTTGCGGCTGATACCGTTCACACCATAAAAAATACCGCCTTTATCCCGTATTTCCTGTACGGAAAACGGATGCAGTGCAGTAATACTCCTTGAGGTCATCGTTCTTAAAGCGTGTATTTTTCTCATGCCGTAAGGAAGAACTGTTTTCAGCCCGTCCTCTTGCTGCCATCGCAGAACGGAAAGCGTACTGAATTTTGATTTTACGGTGCTGACGAGAGATTCCGTATCGGCATTAAGCTGTTCCATATCGTCAGCCGTATGCACCACCGTCAGCAGTGCAAACATCATGCGTTCATCCCGCATCGTAATATCATCCAGAAAATCCTCGATTTCCTCTCGCATTTGCCGAAGGTCATAGGGAATGTTGGCACTGAAATTGTAGTTGTCATTTTGCTTTCTCTGCCATCTGGTTACATCCGTTTCCACAGATAGCAGCTTGTTCTGCACCTCTTTTACCGCCTCATCCGTCGGAACAGGGAGAATATCAATAGAAAGCATAATATTTTTTGAAACATCCGCCATACTTGCAATCATATCTTCCTCTAAAAAAGAGGCATATTCCTTGATAAAAAGAACCCTGCCCACCTTATCGTCCATTTCAAAATAATCGGATTGAAACTGTATACTGTCGGGACAAATGGCATCCTTAAAATTATGCCCACGCCGAATGAAATTTCCTAAATCAATCTCACCCTCCCATTCCTCATCGGGTCTGAAAAAGTCCTTTAGCATACGCAGCCGTTCTTTGTTCCCCAATTCCGTTACAGCAGAAGAAAGCCTTGCCAGATTTGTTGCCATATCCGTACCAATTCTCGTAAAGGCTGCCCTTGCTTCTTCCACAGTCTTTTTGCTGACAGAAATGGTAATATATTTTTCCTGCACCATGTTCTGTGTTGCGGCAGCTTTTCTCTCTAACATCTTGTTGTATTCCGCTCGGTATTCGTCAATGCCATCCTTCTTCGCCTGCAGCATCAGCGTCCGCCGAAATTCCTTCAGATTCAGCTTTCGGTTATTGATTGTAATTTTAATGGATGCGTCCACAGGCAGAGAATTTAAAAAAGAACAAAACTGATTCAGCATTGCCCTTTTATCCTCATCCGATGCAACCGCAAAATTGATGTCGGTCATTTTCCATGTGCGGCTGAAATTGTTGTTTACCTTCCAAATCCCATCATCGTATATTTTTTCTATGGGAATGGATGCCTGCACGCTTCTTGGCACCTTTCGTGCCTCTCTTTCGTTTGAAATGCTGTTTCGCAATGTCTTTAACACAAAATCCCGCCTTTCTCGTTGTCGGTTCCGTATGTAACAGATATAAATAGTAGTTGTCCGCTTTGTAAACACGCCTGCCGGCATAAATGATTTCCGATTTTATAATAGCCCAAAAAAGCTGCTCTGCCGTAAGGGAGTTATACTTGAAAAATCCCATTGCCGCCACAGGAAGTGCGGCAATCATACAAAGCCAGCTTGCGATTTCCTTACCTAAAATGCCTTTCAAGCCGAAATATGTACCGACCGCAATGCCGATTGCCGCCACCGAGCAGACAAACTGCCTTGTTGTCAGCCCGAAAAATACCGCCTCTTTATAAGAACAAATCTCTTTGTTTACGTTTATTTCCATATCACACCTCCTATAATGCAAACATTTCTTTTACAATTTTGTCCGAGCCTTTAATCAGCCCCACCAGAACAAGCATATTGAAGATCGTTTCCGCAAGATATGCCAACACCTGCACCACCGCTGAGCTTTCGGCATCTACTAAGCCAAAGTTTCCGCTTGAAGTAAATGCCGAAAAAATCAGACAGGCAAGCACAATAACCGCACCTTCCATGCACACACCCATGTAGCTTTTGATGAAGGCCTTTCCCATAAAAGAAGTCGCTTCGCCTGCAAAGGAAGATAAGGGAATGGGTGCAAAGGCGGTATACATATAGAGCTTAAAAAATCTCGAATATACCGTCAGTATCATCACAAAGGACAGTACGATAATTACAAGACAGCCCAATATCGTTACCAGCCACAACGGGATACTTGCAAGAAATCCCACCTCATTGACTGCCGTTTCCAGTTCTTCGGGCAACGCCATATCCGCTGCAGCCGTCCCCATTTTCTCCGCAATCACCGATACAATACCGGTGCAGATGTTGAAAATAGCGGTCATTAGGTCTATGCCATAGGTTACGGCTGTTTTGGCAAGCACGAACCGTATGAAAAAACGCAGACCTTGTTCGGGTCTGCGTAAATCTCTGAAATTTATGGTGCTTTTGCAGATGCTCAGGGCAAAGAAAAGGACTAAAAGCCCATATCCGATTGCTTTTAGTCCGTCATTCAATGTCAGTGCCAACCGCCAAATGTCCCCGCCCTTAAACTCCTCGGGCGTTGTGCTGACAAGCTGCCATATTTCCGTTTGTTTGTTGTTCCAAAATTCAAATGTCCATTTTAGGCTTTCTATCAGCCAGTTGTCATTCAATTACACCACCTCGTGTTCACTCATATACTGATTTCCTATTACCGAATTGATTCTTGAATATCATTCTGAATATTTCTTTTAGATATTTTTGAATGCGATAAACTGGAATTTCTATTTTTGTGTTTGTATACTTCAGGATTTTTAACCAAGTATCAACATGCTGTAAAGTCAACTTTCTTGGTTAAACCTTGGTTTTTTAACTTTGACGATTTCAACTTATCCAAGGAAAACCTTGTTTTTAAAGGTTTTTTCTCATCAGCTTGGATAAATCTTGGATAAAATTTGTTTCTTACTTGTTTAATTCCTTGACAAGTATCCAAGATGACCTCTGCTGATTCTTGGAATCTGTTGTGATTATTCCCATTCTTCTCATCTGAGCCAAAAGATCCTTTACTTTACTCTCTTTCTGCTTATCCTATATTGCTAATAAATTCATTACCAAATTAACCATAATGTCCTTTTCCAACGGATTAGACTCTGCGATCATCAACGTAATAGCAACCATCGCTCCATCGCTTATTCGCTTTGTTCCATCTTTATATAAAAAATTATTTTTATTTAGAAATTCCAAAAACAATGAAGCAGCAATTCTCTTACATCCATCGGCATAAGGATGATCTTTTATCATAAAATATAATAAGTTAGCAGCTTTTTCTTCCAACGAGGGATAAACATCTCTTTCAAAAACGCTTTGGTAAACTGCAGCTAAAATCCCCTCAACTTTTCCTTCTTCTTTTTCAACGCCAAAAACATTAGAATGAAATGTATCTTCCATAGCATCTACCATCCTACGGCATTCTTCATATGTTATCCTATAAATTGGTTTATTTCCCTCTGGCTTATTTAGCGATTGATGGTCATATTGATCTAATAGCATCAAAGCCTCTGTATACAAATTAACTGCTTTCAACACATCTGTTTCCTCCACTTCCAGAGTTGATGCCAACATTTTAGTTTGTATACTTACTGTACGCTGCAATGCCTCCAATCTCTTTTCATTAATTGCATATCCCTGGATAATGTATTGTTTAAGGACTTTATTCGCCCATTTACGAAATTCCACCCCTCGATTAGATTTTACCCTGTATCCAACAGAAATAATCATATCCAGATTATAATGCTCTACCCAGTAAGTTTTACCATCTGAAGCAGTTGTCGCAAAATTTGCGACAACTGAATTATCTAATTCTTCTTTCAATGCATTATTAATATGTTTACCAATCGTCTTCACGTCTCTTTCAAATAACTCAGCCAACTGATTTCTATTGAGCCATACAGTGCTATCATTAACAGACACATTAAGTTTTATCTCCTTATCTGCCGTTTCAAACAAAATCAATTCATTTTTCATAATAAATTTCTCCTGCAAAATTCCGATTTTTTACCGCTATTATAAATAACAAGGCTCAGTAATTGTCGAATTTTAAAACTATTAGATTATTTCTTAATCTACTATAATTCGATATCCATGAAATTCATTCCATGTAGTTATTAAAATTTCTTTATTTTCTCGAGCCCATTCTAAAATTTTATTTAAATCCTTTCCAGGAAGTGACGATTCCAATACTTCCAAAGGATCTATTCTGATACTTGCCATACCATCAGTGCCTTTAGCAACATGAAAATGCGCATAGTTGTGATTATCTTCACGAGCAGATCTTATTTCTATTCTATAACCATTCATTCTACCTACAGTTTTAAGCTCTATAGATGGAATATGTAGTGCACGAGCTTTATATTTTCTACCATCTTTATCTAATGAAGATACTACTCTTTCAAGAATCAATAAAATCAATTTTTTCTTATTTTTTTTAGATTGTCTCTTATTCATATACCGATATCTCCAAATGCAAATCCCAATTTATCCAAAATATATCATTTTTATCTATTATAGTGCCTTTCTCCAATATCCGCAACACTCCACTCGCAAGGCTTGAAATTCTTTTATTTTTGGAACCCGACTATCTCTCCATCACAAAATCAAGTCCAATATCTCCTTTGCAAAAGCAATAATCAGCCCCCCGAAGAATGACAAAAAGCCATTACTTTTCTGTGTGGGATCATGCCCCTGCACGCCCAAGCCAATCTGCACAACACCCCAGCCGAGGATAATCACGCCAACCGCCTTAATCGCCGCAAACACAAATGTAGAAAGATTATTGATCGCCGCCAACGGGTCTGTTCCTGCGGCGAAGGCTTTTGTTGTGCAGAACAGCATGGAAAAAATAAGCGTTGCAAACAGCTTATAAAGCTTTTTCACATCTATTCCCTTCAAAATTCTTATCTTTTTTCGTGTATCCATTTCGATTCCTCCTTAATCAAATTCAATTACTTCTATCTCATCCACATCAAAATCTTGATGTAGATCAACATCGGAGAAGTCGGCAGTTTCCTTTTTCTCATAGGGTTCAGCACCGCCATCCTCCGTAAATTTGATATTTCTATGTTTTTGCAATACAAATTTTTTATCCATCACAGCCCGTTCCCCTCTGATTATGACAACCTCGTAATTATTATCTATCATGCGAACCTCATCGGGTGTGAGCAGTTCCCTGCCCACACTTTGAAAGTTATTGCTTGAGGAGCCGTTTCTGCCATGTGTCACACCTCTGGTTTTCACATCAACGGTTTCTTTACCAAGAGATTTAGAAATGTACTCATGGGAAGTACTTTCATTGCCGCCCAAATAGATATAGGTATCACAGTTACCTGTCAGATTTTCCCAGCTATCCCGAAACATTGCCTTTATCTGTGCCATATTCTGTATGATAATATTTATGGAAATCTCCCTTCCTCGGCAGGTAGCAAGCACCTTTTCAAAGTTTTCGGGCAATGCGACATTGGCAAATTCGTCCATCATTACTCTTACATGAACAGGCAGTCTGCCACCGTTTCTGTCTGCCTCATGGTAAAGCTCCTGAAATGCCTGCGAATAGAGCATACTTACGATAAAATTCAAACTGGTATCGTTATCGGAAATGACGGCAAACACCGCCTTTTTCCTGTTCCCGATGGTATTCAGAAACATTTCATCCTTTTCCGTTACTCTTGCAATCTCCGGCAAATTAAAAGCAGCCAGTCTGACCGCCGTTGACACCAAAATAGATTTTGCTGTTTTGCCCGCCGCCTGTTTGAAAACCTTATACATTTTCAGTGCAATATGCTCCGGATTTTTCCGTTCCAAGTCATCAAACAGCAAGTCCACAGGGCTTTTATAGCTTTCGTCCTCCTCGCTTGCGGCGGCATTTTCTATCATATACATAACGGTAGAAAAATTCTGTTCGCTTGCCGGTGCTTCATGCAGCAGATACAGAATAAACGCCTGCAAGATCGCCGCCTCGGATTTATCCCAGAAGGGATCACTGCTTTTCTGCCCCTTCTCATTGGTATTTTTAATGAGATTGGTCACAAGCTTCAGTGCATCATGGTCACTTCTGAGATAAGCAATGGGGTTATAGCAATCTGATTTCTCAAGGTCTACCAGATTTAAAATGCAAATCTCATAGCCTTCCTTTTCCAACAATCCGCCTGTTTTCCGGAGGATTTCCCCCTTTGGATCTGCAATAATATAAGAGCAGTTGCACTCCATAATATTCGGCAGAACATACCCTCTGGTCTTGCCTGCACCCGAGCCGCCCACAACAATGACATTCAGATTTCGCTTATGCTTTCTGCCATCAAGCCCCATCGAAATATGCTGAGAAAGAATAATGTTGCTATTTTTATCTCTATATTTTCTGTTCAAGGCTGCTGCATCTCCCCATTTTGCCGAGCCGTATTCCTCGCCTGTTCTCTTATTTCCTTTTGAGGTGTAATAATAGCCAACCGCCAGAGCATACATACAAAGTACTGCAAACACACAGCGGACAGTATATCCATTCAAAGAAAGTTGAAAAGGGTGCTGTAACCGTTCCGAAAACAGAGAAAGAAACTCTGTCAGCTTTATGCCTTCCCCGCAACAGGCAGATGCCAATATCCCAAACCAAATAACGATAATAGAACAAGCTGCCCATAAAAGGGCAGCCTGCTTGAATGTAAGTTTCTGTTTCATATTTCTTCACACTACTTTTTAATATCCTGTTCTCGGAAGAACCTTTGTGGTTTTCTTTCCGTATACAACGGTAACAAAGCTGTCATTGCCCATAATCCACTGACCGTTCCATAAACCGCCGACATCGGTTTTATTTGCAAAACGGTATTCATGGGGAAGGTTAGACAATGCCCTGCAATAAATATATGGTGTTTCCACCTGTGCAAAACCGCTCTTTACCGTCCCGAAAACAAACATTATCTCTGTGACATATTCATTGGATGCAAGCCCCAATGCCGCCGGGGATGCAAAAATGACTCTATTTTCGGCAGTGCTTAAATTATCGGCAAGCGTTCTGTATGTACCGTTCAGATTTGTTTTATAAACAATCTTATAGGAAAGTCTCTGATTCCAAGTGCCTGTGATGATTTTCTCCAATCTCACCGCATTGACAGGAAGGGTATCTCTCCAATAAAAGCTGTTCAGCGGTACGGTGGAATTATTTTTGATGTTTGTAAAGGTATAGCGTACCTCCTGTCCCGGTACAATCTGATTATATCCTCTCTTTGTAACGGAAACATTGGTATAGCAGCTCTTGTTTAATACCTCAAGGCGTACAATCTGGCCGCTGAACTCAATCTCCGCATTGATTTCCGTCTTTTCTGCAATATAATAATTCGGAGCCTTTGTTTCCCTAATCACATATCTTCCCAAAGGAAGTGTTTTGCTGACTGCTCTGCCGTTTTTATCCGTCTTTACGGTATCCACAAGATTGCCTGCTCTGCTGTAGATTTCAAATACCGCATCGGGCAGAAGCGTTCCTGCCGCCAAGCCGTTGATCGGGTTATCATCCGCAGATTTCTTTGTAATCTGAATCTGTCCCATCTGCGGTGTATTCTTCCATGTGATATGACCGGTTTCGCCGTATTCCACATAAAATGTTTTCTTCGTATGGTCAATGAGATATCCCTCGGCAGGCTGAATCTCCTGCACATAATATTTCCCGTCCTTCAGCTCTCTGTCGATATACACATAACCGCTCTGGTCGGAAGTATACTGTCCAATCGGATTATGCCTTGCATCGCTGACAAGGAAGGTAACACCGTAAATGCCCTCGCCTGTGACAGAATCAATTTTGTGAATGAGCATGGAAGATGTCTGTCTGTTAGTAACGGTCAGCAATGCCTGCTTCCCGTTTTTCACTTCGATATGCTTTGGCTCTTTGTCAAGGGCATAGCCCTTCGCAGCCTTCGTTTCGATTACCGTATACCAACCGGATTCCAGATTGGAAAGTGCAATTTTGCCGTCACTGTCGGTGCGGTATGTGCCGATACGTTCTCCGTTCATTTTGCTTACTTCAAATGTAACATTTTTGATTGGCTCTCTGCTTTCTTCGTCAATCTTGGAAATAACCAATCCATTTAATGCTCTGTCGGCAAAACGCAGCTGATATGTTCCGCCGTCTGTGCCGACCTGAATCGTTTTTGCTTCTTCGCTGATTTCATATCCTGTGGGTGCTTGGATTTCCGTTACCACATAGCTGTCCGGCTTTACATTTGGAATCAAGATTTCGCCGTTGCTGTCTGTAATAAACTCTCCGTTGGCATTTCCCACAACCGTTCCGTCTGCCGTTGTTACCTTAAACTTTGCATTTGCAAGTGGTTTCTTGGTATCTGCATCTGTTTTGGTAATCAGAAGATGTCCATAGGGATAATTCGCAAATGTTACCTCAACCACACTTGTGCCGTCTGCTTTGAGCCATGCCTGCTGCTTGCTGTTTTCGGAAAGCAGATAATTTGCAGGCGGCTGTACTTCTTCAATGAGATATGCGCCTGCCTCCAAGCCCGTGATAACAATAATGCCGCTGTCATCGGTGGTATATCTGCCGATAATCGTGCCGGAGTTGCCGGAAATATCTCCGCTTACCTTTCGCACCTCAAATGCCGCACCTGCAAGCAGTTTGGATGTATTGGCATCGGTCTTTTTAATGACAATGCTGTTCAAAGGATAGTTCGGAATCTCCTCACCGTAATCCTTGCCGGAGGTAACCTTCACAGTATTCTTGCCTGTATTTTCCGGTTTATCTGTACTTTCTGCCTTGTCTGTATTTTCTGTTTTATCTGTGTCAGTGATTGCTGTGCTTCCTTTCAAATTCGTATACGCATTTTCGCCTTCCGCAAGATATTTTCTTGTAACAGGGTTGGAGGGCAGGCTCATTCCCTGCGCCGCTCTCACTTCCGTAATCACATACCAGCCTGCATCCACGCCCTTCAAAATAATCTGTCCGTTGGCATCTGTTTTGTATGTCCCCAGTGTCACAACACCGCCGTCCGCTTTTTCTCTCTGAATCTTGAATACCGTATCGGGAACACCTTGATTGGTCAAGGCATTTGTTTTGGTAATGATGAGTGTCGGCTTCTTGGTATCCGTAAAAATAAGTGTTTTTGTTTTGCCCCATTCCAACGCAATGTCCTTATGGTTATCGGTGCTGATGGTGTAGCCGTTGGGTGCTTGGATTTCCTCCACCGTATAAACCGCCTCATCCAAATCTCGGATGACAACCGTTCCTGTTTGATCGGTTACATATTCGCTTACGGTTTTATCCTCTGTTTTCATTACTTTGAATTTTGCACCTGCAAGTGGTTCGTTTGTTTTTGCATCCAGTTTCATAAGCTGTAAGGAAGGTCTGAGCCTGTTGTCAAACTTGACCGCAACACATTTGCCCCCTTCCAAATATACATCCTTGCTCTTATCCGCAATGAGATAGCCTTTCGGTGCGGCAATCTCTGTAATGGTGTACCAGCCTTCGGAAAGATTCTCAACTTTTATCTGACCGCTTTTATCCGTCATGCCTTCATATACGATACTGCCGCCTTTTTTCGCAACGGAAAACTCCGCATCGGGCAGTGGCATCCCTGTATCTTCATCATATTTTTTAATGAGAATACCGGGCTTTGCCTTATTTTTCAATGTGACTGTTGCCGTTTTGCCTGCCTCCAGCTTCACTGTCTGCACCGTATCATTGAGCAGATAGCCTGCCGGTGCAGAAATTTCCTTAACGGAATAAGTACCGCTTTTCAGATTGGAAAGGCTCGCCTTGCCGGAGGCGTTTGTGTGTAAATCCCAAAAATCATTACCGCCGTCATAGGCAACTCGGATTACCGCACCTTCCAGTTTATCCCCTGTATCCGCATCAAGCTTTACCACCTCAAGCTGTGCCTGCTCCTCATTGGCAAATGTGATAATCGTAGGCTCATCATTGTTTCTGATTTCCACATCCTTATGATTGTTTTCGTCAAGAACATAGCCCTTGGGCGGTACTTCTTCCGTAACGGAAAGCGTTCCGGTTACCTTTTCGATTTTGATTTCGCCGTTTTTGTCTGTCACATAATGCCCGATGGTCTTTCCGTCAACTTCTACCTTGAACACCGCTCCTGCCAAGCCTTCCTTTGTGCCTTTCTTTACCTTCAAAATCTGCACATCTGTTGTCGGTGTTTCGGGTGTATCGGGAACATCGCCGCCTTCGGGTGCGTAAGCAAGCTGCACCCAAGAATCCCCGTTATAGGAAGGCAAAGGAGAAACATAATAATTCTGCTTTTTCTCATCATGTGCCACACCAAATAAAACGGATTTGTTTTCCAGCTTGCCTTTTACCAAAACACGAAACTCGCCTTTCGGACTGTCCTTTGGAATCAATACCTTAAAGATCAGCTCACTGCCGGAAAACTCTGTTTTCTCTTTATTGCTGACATCCGTAACCTTTGCCCCCGCAGGCACATTTCCGTCAATCACAACTCTGTAGCTTTTGATGTCCACATTGGATTTCAGTGTATATGTCTGGGAGATGTAATTGCTGTCCTTCTCATCAACAGAAACCGTTGTGCTTTTGGGATTGACCGCAAGCCACGTGGGATAAACCGCTGTGTTGGCTCTGCCCTTGGCAACCAAAGCCTTCATTGCCTTTTCCACATGATTATTCTGACTGCCGTTGGCTTTCCAGTCATTCAAATTGCTGTAATTATCATGGACGATTGCCCAAACTGCCATCTTTGTGATGTAATATGCCTCATACTCATTTTTCACGCCTAATTCAGCAGGCGTTTTATAGGGATAGCCGTTTGTAATCGCACCCCAAACATGAGGATCTTTGTCTAACCTGTCCACATCAACATCATAATTTTTCGCCGCAAAATTCTCTACACCACCCTTATTCGGATTGGCACAAAAGGCAGGATATTCCCTTCCGTCCTCCGCCTTATATACAATCACATCGGGTGCAAAATTTCTCGCATCAATCACGCCCTTCCAAGTCAGAAGCTGCCCTTTGCTTTCTTCCTTTACATACAGATTTACCTTGTTTAATGCCGTTTCCATGGAAGTGCCTGCAAAGGCCTCCACGCAGACCGAAAACAGCATCAGAAAAGATAAAAATACAGATACGATTTTCTTTCCTATCGTCATAATTTTTTCCTCCTTTTTTTGCAATAAAAAATGCCTTGGTTTCCCAAGACACTTTGATTTATAAGTAGTTCAATTTTTATTTGGAATACAAAACATCATTTTTTGAGAGAAGATATAAACAATACTGGTTCATGCTGATACCTTCTTTTTTGGAATGTTCTGAAAGAGATTTATGCAGGCTTTTAGGAATTCTGAGTTTAAACTGTCCGGAATATTTTTCAATATCATCGGGTTCATTTATTTCCACACCATCTTCCAAAGCTGCCATAAGCCATTCTTTTTTTGCATCCTCTGCATTTTTCACAGCACTTTCGATTGTTTCGCCGCAAGTGATACACCCGGGAAGTTCGGGAAAAGATACCACATAGCCGCCCTCGTCTTTATCTTCTTTGATATTCATACGATATGGCTTTTTTAAATACTCATCCAAAGTTTTCACAATCCCGACCTCCTCGTCAGTATCATATTAAACGAGCAACGTAGTGTCAATCTTTTTTTACCACATACCCCACAAGCTTCAAGTGCCGATTTTCCCGAAACTCTTGAAAGCTTTCCTGAATGACTTGACCGTCACAGCCCTTTGTATACTTATTTTTCTCGGTATCATGCTTGCCGTTTGCATCCGTATAATAAACATTCACAGGATTTCCGTCTTTATCCCGTTCCACATACTCCACAAACACCACATGACCTTTCAAGCGGCTATCTGCTTTCGGGGCATACACTGCAATAGAATGTTCGGGAACCGCATTCACATCAAGGCAAACATCCACCTTATCGCTCACCAATGGAGCCATGAGCCACTCCTTCGCATAGCCTATGGTCGGCAGTTCCACACCATTCACCTCACAAAAACGACCTCTGGCATACCAAGTACACTGTCCTGCGTATCCGATACGGTAATTCTCTGTAAAAATTTCTTTCCCATTCGCATCCACCGTTTCAATTTTTGCAGGAATACTCCCTTCCTTGGGCGGTGTCTTTTTCTGTTCGGGAGGCACTTCCGCCTTTTCTTCAGAAAGGATAGACGCTTCTGTCTTTTCTTCTTTTAAATACTTCTCTTTGAACCACTCCGGTGTTTCATTCGGATCACAGGTATATGTAATCACTTTTCTGCCGGAAGCATCATAGGACACTGTTCTGTAAGGCTGTGCAAAAACAGATGTCGGAAATAACAATGTCAGTAACAGCAAATATACAAGTCTCATATTCTTCCTCCTTTTTTCTTTTGAAAACCCTCTTTTTCCTTCAGTATAAAATTACCGCAAAGCTCTGTCAAAAAATCAAGTTCTTATTTGACCTCAACCGCCTGCACGCACCATCTCTTGCTCGGTACATTTTCCACACAGGTAACCAGTGTAATTCTGTTATCCGAAGTCCTTTCCAGATAAGAATAATCTGTTTCTTTTATTTTCGTTACTGTTTTTACCCGATAGGTTCTTGTTCCAAGTTTGGTGGTGTATTTGATTTTATCCCCCTTTTTCAAGGTATGGATTTTGCCGAAATGATTGGTTACCCCTCGGTTATGTCCTGCAATACCGATATTTCCGTCCCAGCAGGAGGTAGCTTTGAAATGTCCCGCACCTTTGGCAAGGGATTCCAGGCTTTCCGTTTCATATACCCTTACGCTCAAATTTACGGAAGGAATTTTCAGCGTACCGATACTGCCGTCCGCATAATACAACCCATCGGGCAGTGTAAATTTATCCGAAGAAGCATATCCCGTATCATTCACTCTGTCAGAAGGTGGAAACTGCGTTGTATTGCTTGCGGAAGAATTAGGAACATTTACACCGCCTGCACCACTACCGATATTCATTTCTCCCACACCGGAAATATTCGGTGTCAGCAGATACCCTGTCCCCCTTGTATCGGCAGAGGGACTGCCGAAGGTCGGCGGCACAAAAGCACTGTCCTTGCTCACATTTACATTGAACAGCTTTTCTTCGCCCACAACCGTTACGGTTTCCACGCTTGTGCTTTTCCCAAACTCGCCTGCCGCCTTGTCGGATACGTTATACTCCAGTGCCAATGCCGGGGTAGTTGTCATCATCGTCATCAGCAGTGTCAATGTCCACATCGTTGCTTTCTTCTTCATCCTCAACACCCTTTCTCTTTTTCAGTTTTCCAAGTAAAATCGTTCCCGCAATGCCTGCCGCAGCTCCGCCCAAAGGAAGAACGGCATACAGCAGATTTACATTGTTTTTCTCTGTCGGTGTACTTTCCTCAAAAATTGCCGTATACAGCACCTTATCCGTATTCGTCTTGGAAACAGTACCCTTATACTCCGCCGTAACCGTATAGCCTTTTACATAGCTGTTGCTGACTGTTCCTGTATAGGTGGCAACCGCCGTATACCTGTCCGTAATGGCAGTATCGTTGATGTTCTGTGTATTTCCGCTCTGCCAGTGAATCCCCGAAAGCTCTAAGGTTTTTCCGTTCTCTACGGTTGTTTTTGGGATGTACTGCGTATCCGCACTATCCAGATTCGGATAAGTTCTCGTTGTGCTAACATTCTTCGTACTTGTGCCATAGCCTGCACCTTCAATCTTCAAATTTGAAAGATCAAGTTTTACCGTTCCCGAAAAGCCGTCCTCCGTCACAACCTGTTTTTCTTCCTCCAAAAGCGGAAGAATGTCATTCATCTTGTTGCTTTTGCTGCTGATTACAACCTTTTCGGCGTATTCCTTGCTTTCCGCCTGCGGCAGCTCTGTTTTTACCATGTCCTTGAAAACAAAAAAACTGCCATTCTGTTCAAAGCCTTCCTTTGAAATGGCAATCACATCATCATTCTGATTCAATTCATAACTTTTGATAATCGTTCTTACGCCGTTTTTCGTGCTTTCATCAATGCTGACAGGGTAATACGCCGCATAAACCGTCGTGCAGGCATATATGGCTGTCAGAATTGCAGTTATAAAAATCTTTTTCATGCTTATCTCTCGCCCCATTCCTTTTCTTTGCTTTTTTTCTGATTTTGCAAAAGCTTTTGATATGTTTTTATTTTTCCGACCACCGATTCCCTTTCACTCCTCATATCCGCCTTCGCTAAGCCAGTCCCGAGCCCGCTTGATTTGTTCTCTTGCAGAGTTCGGGACATCTCTTTTTTTGCCCGTTCCGGAACCGCATATCCCATATTTTCAAAAATACGGTTGATCCTTGCGGCATCTTCCGCTTTGACAATCACATCAACCGTATCCCGAGCAGATTTTGTATTTCTTATCGTAGAAAACAAAATCCCGTAGGTTTTCGCCTCCTTTGCAAAGGCCGATACATCTTCCTCCTTTAAATCAAACACCCGAAGCTCCTTGCCTTCGGTCAAAAGACGTTTCAGCTTTGTTTTGCCCTTCAGCTTCCGGTTGTCCTTTGCCATTGCCAAACACAGAGCCGCAAGATTTTTCGCTCCCAGTGCCGAAAGCTTAACTGCTTCTTCCGATAGCTTTACCGCCTCTCTTGTCATTTGTTCGGCTGCCTCGCTGCCTTGACTCATGCTCTTTTTCCTCCTCTCTGATTTCTTCCGCCTGATACAGTCTTTCCTCTATTTTTTCCGCATCCTTTTCAATCTGCCTGCACATACGGATACAAAAGGCTTCTTCCCGTATCTTTTGGCTGAGTTCCGATATTTCTGCCTGCAAGGTTTCACTTTCTCCCTCCGTTCTCATTTTGTACTGCAATCGCCTTCTCTTTTTTAGGTTCTCCTCATGCCGGTTCTGCATTTCGGCATAAAACACCGTAAGGCTTTCCATACTGTTGATATTATGCGTCTGCAAAAATCGGTGCTGCTTTAAATAGCGTTCAAATTTTGTGTTTTCCTCCAGCATAAAATAGGAGAGCTTTCTTGTTCTTGGCGTTTTCCTTCCTCTTAACAAATACAGATACCGAAAATACAATGCCGCAAAGCCTGTTATTTTCGCTTTCCTTTTTGTACGTCTGATACCATACTTCTTTCCTTTGGTATTGTATAATCGGAACAGCACAACAGACTGCTGTGGTGTTTTTCTTTTCTGCATGGCTTGCGTTAAAATCCTTTCCTCAATCTCCGTATCACTATAACCTTCGCCAAGGCTATCCAGACGGATAAACCTCTTGCTGTACGGCGGCTTTACGGCAGTATGCTTTACATTTTGATATTTTACCGTATACCCCCTCTTTTGCAGCAATTCCAGAAAGACTGTAAAATTCAAGGATGCTTTGATTACCTCGTCTATATCCGCACGAATCTGGCTTCGAACCGTCTGTTTTCCGTTTTGCTCCGCATGAAGGACACCGTAGGGTACCCCCTTTTTCTGCGGCTCAATCACGGAAAGTCCGTATTCTCTGCAAATTTCATCGGAGATTTTTCGTATCTCCCCAAAATAACTTTTCGCATTGGAATGATATTTCTTTCCGTCCGCAAAGGAAACCGAATTGACCACGATATGATTATGCAAATGATTCCTGTCAAGATGCGTACCAATCACAACCTCAAACCGCTCCCCGAAGCATCTTCGGGCAAACTCCACGCCTATCTGATGTACCTGCTTCGGCGTTGCCTCCTTTGGCTTAAAAGATTGTATGAAATGATACCCAAGCACGCCGCCTGTTTTATGCCACTTTTCTTTTGTCCTCTGCATTTCGCTGTAGGCGGTGGACGCTGAAAAACAGTTAAGGGCTGTTTCGTAAATATGTTTCTCTGTTTTCTCTCCGTCAAGGGCATACTCGATTTTCCCTTCCAGCATCTCGGCAGATGTCTTTTCCGCATTGGTCGCATATTTAATGCTGTCATCCAATCTGCTCCGCACCGCAAATATTTTTGTAATTGCCATGTCATAAATTTTTTACCCTTTCCCAGATTTGTTTCTGCATTTCCAAAACATCTTTCAAAATATCCGCCGTCACCTCCATGCCCATGTTTGTGTTCCTTGCGATCTGGTTGATGTTGTTGCCCACCGCCGCAACCTGCCGCACAACCTCCGCCCATTCTTCCTTCGGTCTGCTTTTCACCTCATTGCCCATAATCAGCTCTCTGACATACGGCTCGATTTTCATGCCGCCTGCGTCAGCCTGTTCTCCAAGAAACTTCCGTTCCTTTTCGGAAAGTCTGACGGTTATTTTTCGGTTCCATATTTTCATTTTTCCATGCACCTGCCTTTCTCTTTTTTGGGGTATTAGGGGCAAAATCCCCTAACAAGCCGCATTTTGCCGTCAAAATGCTATGCTTGCAAAAGCACGACAAATCCTTTGCGTGCTACCTATCCATTTCTTTTCCGCATGACCTGTCCAAAGAAAAAAGTCCTTTTTGCATCATCAGAAACTCGTTGTAGTCCTTTCCTTTTTCACAGAAAACTGCCTTTGCATTTGCACTTTTTAAACCCGATAAAATGTCTTTCGTTGCATTTCTTCCCACCTCATCATGATCCAACCGCAGGATAATCTCTTGTGGCTCTCCATGTTCTCCGAGGTATCTTTCCAATGCAATCGGAAGTCTGCTTTGATTATTTTTGTAGACACCGCCCAAGGAAAGATAGGTCTGCTGTGTCCAATCCTCGCCGCCTTCCAAAACCATGGACGCATAACTCATGGCATCTATGGCACTTTCAAACACATTCAATTTATCCTTTCCTTTGCATAAACAAAAACAGAAGTCTTTGTTGCTGCCTCCTGCTTCTGCCAAAAATCTTCTTTTTGTATTCGTTCCCCGTATCGCCGCATACTTGGGATTCTCTCCATCATAACCAATAAAAACTGCATTGTGGTATCGGCTCTCCTCATAGAGCAGCCTTTGAGCAATGCAATACTCGATTATCTCGCCCGCAATGCCACGCCCCAAGAGATACTTTTTCACTCTTTCATTATCCGTATGCTTTTGCGGAAGGTATAGCTTTCGTTCCTCAAATCCCCGTTTTTCTGCATGGTTAGGCAACGGCTCCTTACATGAAAAAAAGCCGCATTCTTTGCTCAAAAGAAGTACGGCTTGCGGCAGGGCAATCCCTTTTACCCGAATCAGATAATCCAACGCAGTGCTGCCGCCGATGTTATGCGACCACCAGAACCACTTGCCATTGGAAAGCTTCAGACTGTCATGGCTTTTCAATTTGTATTTTTCATACCCCATTGAAACCAATTCATCCGGTTCGCAGGCCTTTAAATAGGTCAGCAGGTCAATCCGCCTTGCCTGCTCTAAATCCTCTTTCGATATGTATGGCACATCTGTTCACTCCTTTTTTTACAATAAAAAAGACAGGTTGATACCTGCCTGTTAAAAACACTTGTATTTCCTTTATATAAATTCACGCTGCATACAGCACTATCTCTTTACCAGTTTCTATCATATCTCCCTCCATCACAGGACCATGTATTACGTCAACACTCAAATGAAGCATTTCTTCAAGGCTCAGTTTAATGGCAGAAAGGGTAATCAAGGTAACCGGTGCATAAAATTCCATAATCAAATCAATATCACTGTTTTCTCTGTTTGTTCCGTTTGCCCTCGAACCGAAAAGAATCACTTTGCTTATGGGGTATTGGTCAATCAATTTCAAAACAGCATTTTTTATAGTTTCGATATTCATAAACAGCACCTCCTTTTCCTTTATTATATCCATATCTGCCAAACTTCTCAATACAATCTTATCTTTCCCACTCCTGATTTTTCTTCTCAATCTTTTCTGTACTGACCTCCTGCATATCATTTTTCTTATTATCCTCATTCAACAATACATTCAATTCCTCCAACCGCTTACTTTTTTCTGCCAACTCATCTTCCTTTTCAAATTCCTTTTTCACCTCAACCTTTGCGGTTTCCAACTGTTTCTCCAATTCCTCAAGCTTCTGCTTGCAGTTATTTTCCCGAACAGGCAGTGCCTCAAGAAAGTTATCTATTCTCTGGATATTGCCGAAAATATCATTTCCCAGTTCCACCTTATACCGCTGTTTTCCTTCCATACCAAGGACAAAAGTTCTCGAAAACTTATCAAACTCCAAATCAAGGTGCAGTCCTTTATAGTTACCGATATTCTCTCTGTCTGCATTGACCTTAGAACTACAGATGGAAAGCAATTCCGTTCCTGCTTCTTTCTTATCATTGTAAACAGTACCTTTCAACTCCATTTCTGTAAATCCATCTGCATTAGGTCTTGTGTTTTCCTTTACCGTTTTTATATCCTCGTTATAGGCCGCAAGTCTTTCTTTTGTTTCGGCAATTTCAACAGGAAAAAATTTAATGATTTTATCCTCCAATGCGTACCTTTGATTTAAAAACGTAGATTTCAGCATTTTCAGCTTGGAAACCTCAATATCCAGATTCATTTTATCCTTAATCAAGGGGTTGCCCGATGCCAGAGCCTTAATCTCCGCATAGTTCAAAGCCGTTTCGTCCACATCCTCGGCACTTCTCACAGGGGACTTGCTCGTCATAATCTGACTGATAAATTTCTGTTTGCTTTCCACCAACTGATACAGATAGCTGTCGAAGGTTTGCTCGGTAACATAGCTGTAAATATCAACCTCCTCATTTTCGTTCCCCTGACGGATAATTCGTCCTTCTCGTTGTTGCAAATCCGAAGGCCTCCATGGACAATCGGTATGGTGCAAAGCAATGAGTTTTTGCTGCACATTCGTCCCGGCACCCATTTTTGCTGTTGAGCCCATCAGCACACGCACCGTTCCTTCCCGCACCTTATTGAACAATTCTTTTTTCTGCATTTCCGTTTTTGCATTATGAATATAGACGATTTCATTTTCGGGAATCCCTTTTTGTATCAGCTTATTTTTTATATCATCATAAATATTGAAGCTCCCGTCATTTTTCGGTGTGGAAAGGTCACAGAAAATCATTTGCGTAGAGCGGCTTTCTTCTGTTTTCCTCCATATTTCAAATACGTTTTCCGCACAGGCTGTGGCTTTGCTTGTTTCGCTGTCCCCAAGCATAGGATTGATAAGCCTTTGGTCGAGAGCCAGCTTTCGCCCGTCATTGGTAATAAGGAGCATATTGTCGATATTGCTGTCCACCATTTTGTTTCGTACTCTTTCGGCTCGCTCCCCAAGCTCCTGCACCATTTCCTTCTGGATTTCGGAAGGCTTGAGGGCAATGTTATGATACTTCGCCTTCGGGACAGGCAGCCTTATCATATCCGCCGTTTGAATATCTGCGATATTTTTAAACATGCTCATCAGTTCGGGCAAATTGTAAAACTTGGCAAATCTTGTTTTGGTGCGGTAGCCTGTGCCTTCAGGCGAAAGCTCGATTGCCGTAACGGTTTCGCCAAAGTTGCTCGCCCACGAATCAAAGTGTTGCAATCTATGTTTCTGCAACGTGCCATACTGCAAGTATCTCTGTATGGTGTAAAGCTCCACCATTGAGTTACTGATAGGCGTTCCCGTTGCAAACACAATGCCACGCCCACCTGTGATTTCGTCAAGGTATCGGCATTTCATAAACAGATCGCTTGATTTTTGTGCTTCGGTCTGGGCAATGCCGCCCACATTCCGCATTTTTGTTGATAGGAAAAGATTTTTGTAAAAATGGCTCTCGTCAATAAAAAGCCTGTCCACACCCAATTCCTCAAATGTCACAACATCATCCTTTCTGCTCTGGTCATTTAATTTATTTAGCTTTGCCTGCAAGTTTTTCTTTGTCTTTTCCATTTGCTTAATGGTAAAATTCTCGCCTCGGTTCCGCTTTACTTCTTCAATCCCCATGACGATTTCCGCAATCTGCTGTTCCAGAATGGTTCTTTGCCTTTCGGCACTCATAGGGATTTTCTCAAACTGCGAATGTCCGATAATGACTGCATCATACTCACCCGTTGCAATTCTGCCGCAGAACTTTTTTCGGTTTGCCGTTTCAAAGTCCTTTTTTGTGGCAACCAATATATTTGCGGAAGGGTAAAGCTGCAAAAATTCGCCTGCCCATTGCTCCGTCAGATGATTCGGCACAACAAACATGGACTTTTGACACAAACCAAGGCGTTTACTTTCCATTGCTGCGGCTGTCATTTCAAAGGTCTTGCCTGCCCCAACACAATGTGCAAGCAGGGTATTTCCGCCGTACAAAATATGTGCGATAGCGTTTACCTGATGCTTCCGCAATGTAATTTCGGGATTCATGCCGTTAAAAACAATATGACTGCCATCGTATTCTCGTGGTCGGTTGGAGTTGAACAAAACATTGTAAGTGCGGCAAATATCCTCACGCCGCTCATGGTCTTTCCATATCCACTGTGCAAAGGCATCCTTGATTGCCTCCTGCTTGCTCTGTGCAATGGCAGTTTCCTGTTTATTTAAAACTGCGGTTCTTTTGCCGTCCGCATCCTCGTGATAATCAAAAATACGAACATCCTTCAAATTCAGTGTTTCTTCGATAATGCTATACGCATTGATTCTCTTTGTGCCGAAGGTATTGGTTGCCTTGATGTTCCCTCGGTCTTGATTTTTCCCTTCAATTCGCCATTCGCCCGTAATCTCGGAGAAATGCACCTTTATGTTATATTGCGCCCACCTTGGCGTAGACAGCGTTTCAAATACAAATTGTTTCACATAATCGGGCTTCAGCCAAGTTGCACCCAGTCTTACGGAGATTTCGCTTGCCGTAAGGTCTTTGGGCTGTACCTGCTCCAATGCGGAAACATTGGTTTGAAGGATTTCGTTTTCCTGTGCTTTGATTCTTGCAAAGGCAAGCTTCTCCCGCACATTGCCCGAAAGGTATTCATCGGCAGTCAGATATTTTTCCGCTGTCTTTCCTTCTTCATATTCGGGGTTCAGAAAAATAACATTCTGCAAATCCGAAAAGATTTCTTTCTCGCTTTTTCCTGTAAGATGTTCCATATATGCCATATCCACCTTTGCTTTTTCGCCAATGGAAACGGCAAGTGCTTCTGTGGCACTGTCGGTTTTCTCAACAGCCTTATGGCTTCGGATGGTTCGCTTGGTAAAGAAATCTGCCTTTCGTTTCAGTTTTCTGTCCTCATCCAAAATTTCCAGAGAACAAAGTAAAAAGTACGAACTGTCCTCGGAAAAAGCTGTATTGTTTCCTCGGGAGTTAATCAGTCCGTACTTTTCGGTAAAAGCGTCATAAAGCGTATTCAGTTTTTTCTGCTGCCCCGAAATTGCCTCATCGGGAAAATCGTTTACCTGCATATCAATGAGTTCTCTCACGCAGTCCCTCAGCTCAATCATGCCTTTGATACGGCTTTGTGCGGTTTTCGGGACATCTGCCTGAAACATTCGGCTGTTCTCTCGGTAATAAATCTCGCCATCCACAAGGGTATAGCTGAAATTTCTAACACTGTTATCCGCAGGAATAGAGACAGTTTCATTTTCCAAATCTTCTCTTTCGTAATCGGTAATTCTGCCTGTGATTTCAGAAACGGCAGTATGCAAAAGCTCCTCAAGGCTTTTATCGGGAAAGGGCAGACAGGCGGCTTCCATGCCAAATGGCCCGCTTACATTTTCCATTTTGCCTAAAATCATCTGCGAATGAGAGATAAAATATTCATTCATGGATATGCCGTTCTCATCCTTGCCCGTATGCACCCAATCCGGCGTAATGTCCATAATTCTGTCACGCTTTTGCAGAAACAGAATGTCGGAAGTCACTTCCGTCCCTGCGTTTGCCTTGAACGCATTGTTCGGCAGTCGAATGGCACCCAAAAGCTCGGCTCTTTGTGCAATATATTTTCTTACGGCTGTGTTTTCCTTGTCCATTGTCCCCTTGGATGTGATAAACGCAATCACACCGCCGGGACGCACCTGATCCAGAGCCTTGCCGAAAAAATAATCGTGAATCAGAAAGTTATTTTTTTCGTACCGCTTATCGCTGACCTTAAACTGCCCGAACGGGACATTCCCGATTGCCACATCAAAAAAGCTGTCGGAAAAATCCGCATTTTCAAAGCCCTGTATGCGAATATCCGCTTTCTGATAAAGCTGCTTTGCAATTCTGCCACTGATACTGTCCAATTCCACACCGTAAATGCGGCTGTTTTCCATGCTTTCGGGCAGAAGTCCCAAGAAATTGCCTGTGCCGCAGGAAGGCTCCAAAATATTTCCCGTTTCAAAGCCCATTTGAGAAAGTCCTTGATAAATTGCTTTGATAACCGTAGGCTGCGTGTAAAAGGCTGTCAGCGTGCTTTCTCTTGCGGAAGAAAATTCTTCTTCTGTCAGCAAGCCTTTCAACTCAACATAGTTTCTGTTTGTTTCGGAAAAGCAGTCCGCAAGACCACCCCAGCCCACATACTTCGCCAGAACAGCCTGCTCCTCGGCAGTTGCCAATCGGTTTTCACTTTCCAATTCTTTCAAAAGACGAATGGCAGTAATATTGTTTTGATACTTTTCTGTCGGTGTGCCTATGCCAAGCTCTGTATCAGTGATATGATAATTCCGCTTTTCAACTCCCTGCTCGATGGCTTGCGGCACCTCCGCCAAAGGCTCCTGCTCCATCACAAGATGGTCTTTCACAAAAGTAAGCGACTCATTCCTGTAAATCGGAAAACCTGTGCTTCCCTGAAATGTGGTATCCCGCAAAGATGCTCTGTCCCCATGGATGCTCTCAACAATAAAGCTTCTGCCATCGGCAACAACCGTTTGCCCGATAAGCATTTCCATTGCTTCAACCCTGCTCTCATTTTCAATGACAGCCTCGGCAGAATTTTCTTTGTTCGGAACTTTTGTTTCTTCATAAGCAGCCGTTTCCGGAATTATTTTTTCTTCCGCTCGGTGCTTTCCGTTAAACAGCGTAAACTTCCCAAGGGAATACTTTTGCAGAGTTTCAAAGCTTTTTTGCATACTCTCATACTGCCTGTCTGTGGTATCTGTGCCATCCAGAACCATCTGCATGGTCTGCAAAATTTCTTTCACTTTTTCTGTATCGGATAGCTGCTTAACAATAGTTTCTGTTGCGGTATAATAATCATCCTCCGCACGAAAAGGCATAGCAGGTAAATCAGAACCACTCCTAAAAAAGTGATAAATCCCTTTTGCAATCTCCTCTTTTTCATACTGCGGAATTCCCTCCAGTTGCTTCGGTGTCATGTACTTATTGAAAGCAACCAGACTTTCCACAATTCTTGCAACATCCGTCCACTTCAAAAATCGGCGGTCATAGGCTATCCCATCATAAGCCTTTTTTATCTCAATGCCCTTTGCATCATGGCTTTCCGAAAACCCTTTGTATCCAACACCGCCTGTGCCGTATTCCTTTTTCAGAAAGTCGGCTTTTTCCTGCAAGCTATGCGGATAAGAAAAATAAGAGTATATCCGAAACTTTCCACCGCTGATGCTTGAGCCGCCCGAAAGCACCTTCTCTACCTCATTCTCGGAAATAAACTTTTGGCATTGTCTTTGAAAATCCTGCTGTGCCGTAAATTCTCTTTTCGGCAGTATCAGCAGCTCCAAGTCCCGCTCCAAGTCTCCCACACGATGATAATGAAACCGCAAAATATCTCGATTTTGAGCGTAATCCTGTGAGAAAATCTTAAATTCCTCATAAATTGCCTGTGCGGAAGATTTCTCGGCAAGCAGCTTCGGCAATTCCTGTTCCCATACGGGATAGCCGCCCGAAATATTGCGGATTCCCCTAATGATAGGAAGATACTTCCGATTTTCCTCATTCTCTTGGTCAATATCTCCATAAAGATATAGTAATCTTTGTGAAATATCAGAAAATTCAAATGCTTTTGCCTTTTCCAATTCGGTTTGAGAAAGATATGTGCCTTCCTCCAAAAGCGTTTCAATCCTTTTATCAATCTCCTCCCAAGAAAGACTTGTTCTCGAAAAACCGTTTCGCAATCGTTTTCCTCGTGAAATATCCAAGCCGTTCTCCGTAAACCAAACCGTATACTGCTGTTTCTCATGGAGTATGCCAAAGCCCGATTCCGCTTGAAATACAGTTTTGAGAAAAGCAATCCTTTCCTCCGCTAAAATATCCCTACTGTATCTTGCCGCAACCGCATAGGGTACAGTTTCTCTTTCGCCTGTATAAAGAACCTTATCTATAACCTCCTGCGGTATCTTTGCATGATATATGGGCTTTTCTTCATCCGCAATCGCATTTGTGATTTCTGTTTCCAAAGGCATAGAAAACAAATTCAACTGCTCTGCTTGGTTCGGCATTGTTTCCGCACCAAAGGCAAGGGAGTATCTGCCTTTTTCCATATAGCCTTCAAAAAATTCTGTTACAATCCCCCATGAAAAAACGGACTCCGATGTTCTGGAAAGATAGCTTCCTTCCCACATCAAAAGTCCGTCGGGCTGTTTCCGATAGCCGATACGCTCCTTGTCAATCAGCAGCTCCACAAATGTATCGCTATAAGCATTTTTCATGTATTCGATTTTTTCCTGTGTGTCCTTGGTGTTTCTGAAAAATTGATTGATTTCCTGTCGGCTTTTCCTTCTGCCTTGGTCATCCAAAATAATCGCCTCAATCAGCGGTTCACTGAGAAACGGCGGTAATTCCGTTACTTGTAAATCAGCTCCCGAAGGACTGTTTCCTCCGCCGAGTGCTTCAGATTGTTCATTGCCGCTGTCCATTCCAGAGGATTCTTCTCTTTCATTTCCTCGTTGATTCCCTGCTCCTGTGCCATTTTCGTTATGATCTGTTCTGCCATCTTCTTGGCGTTCTGCTCCGTTTCCGCTAAGTGCTGTGTCAGCCGGCAGGTTGTTTTCAGCGTTGTGTATTCCGCTCTCCTGTGTTCCTTCAGAAATGCTTTCCGAAGTTGTGCGTATTTGCCTAAGAATATTTCCTCCTGCTCTGGTATTGTCAGGTTGGGAATCCGCACGCCTCTCTCCGTTCTGTATGTCACTTCCATGTGCAACGCTCCTTTCTTCTGCTGTCTTTTCTTTCGTTCCGCTTTCATCATAAGCCCTACCACGATTCTTTGCAAAAAATTGTCCTACCGTTTTGGCTACCACTCGCAGCTCTGTTTCCGCAATGTCGCTTACAGCTGTGCCAAGGCAGTTGATTTTCTTGACAGAGTCAAAACGTGCAATGCCTGCAAAGGCACTGTCGGGAATGTATTTATCCGCCGGAACACCCATGCGGGACAAAGCCATGTAAGAGATGCTGTTCTCCACAAACTTTGGAAACCTGTCAACAATTTCAACATCGGCAGTTTTGTTGACAATCTCCGCCAGATAGTCCGCAATGTTGTCCGCCATCAGATTTTTCCCTGCCGATAACACCGCCTGCGGAAAGGATTCCTTTTCGGCAAGTGTCCCGAAGCTGTTTTCAAGGCTTTCCGTAACATAAGCTTCAAATCCCTGCTCCATCTGCCATACGGGAACAGGCTTGGCATAGCGGCTTTCATGCGTATCCGCCACATCAAAGTAATATTTCAGACCGCTCCTGCCGTTTTTCTCCTCAAAAACCGCTATCCCCGTTGCACCCTTGTTTACCCACCTGCCGAAAAGCGTGTTCCATTTTTCCATTTCCAGAACAGCCGTTGCTTCGGGCTTTTGTGCATAGATCAGCACTTGCTCGTCAAAAGGGCATTTGTAATTGTTGCAGGCGGAACGAAGAAACGCTTTCCATGTCTGCGGTGTTTCTGTTACGGATAACAGTGTAGTGCGGTATAGCTCGGTAATGAGCTGATATTTGTTTGCCATTGGTGTTCACCTCCTGAAATTGATTGAAATAAAAACGTATGCTTTTCTGCATACGTTGAAATGTATTATATGAAATTTTAATAGCTACAACAGTCTTTCTGCTAACCATTTATAATCATATCTTTAATTATTCTGGTTAAATATTGATATTCTGATAAATGAACTGTTTTAGTTTGTCATAGTCAAATTTTTCGGTTTTGATTTTATCATCTATATCCAATAATTTGATGTGGGTGATATTACTTTCAGCTTCAAGCAAAAGCTTTTCATCTTTTATGTTAAGCAGATTTCTTAATACAGATATATCATCATACAAATAATAATCTTTCATAAATCTTATACCTCTGCTACATATCCCATTTATATCGCCTCAATATCAAATCTTATGTGGCCATAAGCAAAACTCCACACATTCAGTATTTATGCGGGTTTGCAAAGCATGGCAAATACTATTTTATAGAAAAAGTCTCATATACCCACAAACTTAAATACACTTGTCCATATTAGCTTACTGGCAGTAGCTGTTGCTGCAATTACTACTAATCCCAGATAATCCTATCGCGAATTAAAGTCCTTCAAATGGATTGCTTGATTCTTACTAACCACATAAACATTTGTTTCGCATAGTCATTTGACTTACGTTAGCTTTGCTATGTCATAAAATCGTTACTTTTCGATTTATAGAAGCCAACTGTCAAATCTTACTATTAAGTTAGAGTGTTCTGCTCATCTCCATCATATCAAAATAGATGGTTTATCTTTATGATTCAAATAACCCAGCTTCTACTAAATCTGTTGTAGAATCCATCATAATTTCGTTTGCTTTTCTTTCAATAAGGTCTAACAAATTCCCCTTTTTTTCAAATAGATTTTTTAATTCATCGCCACAAATAGAAATTATCACAATACCATCTTTCAAATAAAATTTGACCGCCAGTTTTTTGAAAGTTGAAGGTCCTTTTTCTTTTGAAATAATTATTCCAAATTTAATGCACCTTCCTTTTTCTCCACTATTTGTGTTAGAGATAATGCTATGTAATTTAGACATATATTCGCCACGAGGAGTTCCGCTTTCATTTTTGCATTCTATGAAGAATCTACCACCTATAACATCCAATATTCCATATTTTAAATACATCTGGTTTCTCACACAGCAATCAATTTGATTCGTGCTTGTGCGGATTCCCGCAGCTTTAAAAATTGAACAGAGATTAAAAAGATATTCTGTCAAACCTTCTAGCGTATCACCAATCTTTTTTGTAGTCCCTGATCGTTTTTTTATCGACTTATACATACTTTTTAACTTTTCATACTCCTCATCAGTAGGATGAAATAAGTACTCGTTTATATTACCAGCCCGAAAAATGGATTCCATTGAATCCTCTGGGACAACAGCCCTGGCTGATAAATCTAATCCTTCCTGCTGCCCTTCTATAAAAACACTTTCATTCTCCAGCGCATATACAAGCTCAATATCACTTGGTTCAGCTTCAATTTCTTTATTGCATCCATAACATTCAAATGGTTCTGATGGTATATCTGCAATCGAATCAACTTTTTTTATGAGCATTCCACATTCTGGACATCTAATTGTGTAAAATACATTTACAATTCCTATTTCTTTACATTTCGTCAATACATGACTTGCGACTTGCGTTGGAATTCCCAAGGCTCTGGATAATTTTGACACTGTTATATTTTTTGCAGCACCACCAATCAAATTACTAAAATATGAATCCAAATTTTGTATTTGGTCATCATTCAGCAATCCCTCTAGTGCCGATAAGTGAGAATAAAACATGAATGATATCCTCCTCCATAGTATACTCGGTAAATTTGAGCATACAATACTCCTTATGTACTACTACCTTTACCTTAAACTTTTTAGAACAATATCTCGTATTTAATCTTGCAAACATAAATGTTACGCCATCACATGCCCTACTTTTCTGTAACATTTTTTTATTATCAAAAAAGATAGCTTTTGACTGTAATGGTTCTTCCATTGCCGCCGTCTGTTCAACTTTTGACTCTTCTTCATCAGTTGCGTTGAGCTTCAATGGATAGGCTTCCCTATCCTTAATAAATATCTGCTTATCTGGATAGCTAATGGAAAGGTACTTCTCCACCATATTAAAAACATTAGATTCTACATCCTCCTTATAGGCTGTCCGCAGGCTGCAAATCTGATTCATAATTGTGTCTACCACACTATTTATCTCCGTCTTTTTTCCTTCCATTAGATCCACGATTTCATTTGGTGTCTTTGTATATCTCTCAAGCATATTATACAAACAAGATTTGAATACCACTTCTGCCTCATAACTCTTTTTGGTATTCAACTGTAATTTTTCAGCCACCCATTTTATTGCCGTAGCTGTTTCTTTTTCCGATTTTGTTGATATTGCATCTTCTAACACAAAGTTCTTTACATATTTGTATAATCCTGATTTGGATTTTGCACGAGCAACAATGATTCCTGCATCGCAGTACACATCAACAGCAATTGGATATGGCACTTTTGCTGCCCCATGTTTTTTATCAAATGTACATAACAATTTTCCCATGTATAACCGTATTCTCCTACCAAACATGGTTTCATTTGTTATATCATATCTGAATACACTTAGCTCTTCTGTGTATCCTTTATTTAAATGCTTGTTTGTTTGATCTACAATTAATGGGTTCAGTATTTTCTCTACAAATTCATCCTGACTTATAAATGATGTAGTAAATGACTCATCATCTATAAGTTTTATCTGTACATCCTTAATTCCCTCAACCAAAACCTGATCCAACCAGTCTAACACTTCCTCTTCTTTTTCGATTGACTGGTTTGCATAGTTTTCAATATCTTGTAATAATTGTGGGCGATCCACCGTAGTTTTAAGATCCTCTTTTTTCTTTTCTCTCGCAAATCTCTTTAAGGCTGGAATTGTGATATAACTTTCATCTTCATTCACAAATGTATATGGAATAGAAAACATATTCTTGCCTCCTCCGACTTTTTTATCATTATAACATACTTTCCATATACATTAATACTGCCATCATTAAAAAACTAATATCTTTGCTATGTCATAAAATCGTTACTTTTCGATTTATAGAAGCCAACTGCCAAATCTTACTATTAAATTAGTTTGTTTTGCTCATCTCTAAATCTTATGTTCTTTTTATTCGCCTCCAAAGCACTTTTCGTCAATACTTAAAAGAAAATTTTTATAAAATTCCAAAACACAGTTTAAGTTATTTTCTACAAAATTCTATTTATTTTTATAGAATTCTATCTATTTTCTATTTATTTCAAAGAAATTCGATAAAATTTCATAGAATTCTATAGAATTTAGCTGATTTTCCTTTCTCTATATTTTTTGTATATTTACTATCCGAAAGAAAAATTTCTTTTTTCGGTAGGTAATTTATTTCTTCGGTAAGTAATAATACAATAGCTATTTTTTACCAAAACCGAATATCCTGTCAAAAATAAATTTTCTATGACAGCAATTTACCGTTCCTTGTCTTGCGTCCGCTTTCGATACCAGTTTTCCAAAAGCTTTGTGATTACCTGCTGCATCTGCATTGGCGTATATTCCTTGGGGAAATATTTCTTGATGGTATCTCCCTTCAAAACCAACTTTGCGTCTGTTTCCTTCTCCTCCGTCATAATGGCATCTATCACATCCTCCGTCAGCTTTCCATCTTGGCTATACTTCTTTAATCTTTTTGCCTGTGACAAAGACGGACTGCACTCATTCACATCCATGTTATCATGTAAAAGTTTCTGTTCCTTCTCGGAAAGATAGGAAATTTCAACAGCCGCATTGAACGCAATATTTTTGCTATCGACCATTTCCAGAATATCAGGAATAAGATGGGTAAGACGAATATAGCGTGAAATTTGATCTTTGCTTTCTCCTGTTTGCTCTGCGAGAATTTCTCTCGATTCTTTGCCAAAATAATTACTCCCAATTTGGGCGGAATTTTCTTTCGGTCTGCCCGCCTGTCTTTTCATCGCCTCCAGCTTCATCCTATAAGCAAAAGCCTTTTCCGAAGGCAGGATATTTTCCCTTTGTAAATTACTGTCCACCATAACCAAAACAGCGGCATCCTCGTCCATTTCCCTAACGATTGCAGGAATTTCCTCCTGTCCTGCCAAAACAGCGGCATGGTGTCGGCGGTGTCCCGAAACAATTTCATAATTCCCGTTTTCCACAGGTCTTACGATAATCGGCACAAGCACGCCATATTCCTTTATGCTTTCCACCATATCCATCATTTTTTCATCATCCACCACCTTAAACGGATGATTCGGAAACGGCTGCAATTTTTCGGGAGACAGCATTTGAATACGCTCCTGCGTATCCGCAAGTCTTTCCTCATCGTTCTTAAATAAATCATCATAACTGGCGAGCTGTATTTTTCTGGCACTGCTTTTCATTCTCCAAAACCTCCTTCGTAAACTGTTCATAAGCCTTTGCTGTTTTCCCTTTGCCGTCAAACGCATAAATGCTCTTGCCTTCCGCACTGGTTTCTGCCGCCTTAATTCCTCTTGGTATCTCCGTTTCATAAACCTTGATTTTATTGCCGTAGCTTTCTCTCAAAAGCCTTCCGATGTCCTTTGAAAAATTGCTCCTGCCCTCCACCATTGTCAGCAGAATACCGCCGATTTGCAGCTTCGGATTTAGCTGACGTTTTACCTTGTTTACCGTTTTTAAAAGCTGCTCCAATCCCTTTACGGGAAGGAAATGTGCCTGCACAGGAATAATCACCTTATCTGCCGCCGTCAATGCGTTCAGCGTAATCATCCCCAAGGAAGGCGAACAGTCAATCAAAATGTAGTCATACTGCCGCTTGATTTCATTCAGATATGTCCGTAGCACCGTTTCTCTGCTCATCGTGTTCACCAGAACAACCTCCATCCCCGAAAGCTCAATATTGGACGGTATCAAGTCCACCCCTTCCTCGTGGTGCAGTATTCCTTCCTCTACATTTAATGGTTCATCACAGATTACCTTCTCCAATAGGTTTGAAAGGGTATGTTCCAACTTGTCCGGCTGCTGCCAACCGAGCATTTCCGTCAAATTCCCTTGGCTATCGGCATCCACAAGCAAAACCTTCTTTCCCTGCCTTGCAAGCCCTATCCCAAGGTTGACTGCCGTTGTGCTTTTGCCCACACCGCCTTTTTGATTTACCAACGCTATCGTCTGCATTACAAAACCTCCTTAAAAAAGCATAAAAAAGAAACAGAATCATTTCTGTTCCTTTTTATCGCATCTCATATAAAACATTTTTCTATTTCCCATTTTTAATAATTTTTCGATTTTGGGAAATATTCTTTTAATCTGCCACCAACCAAGCATTTCCGTCAGATTCCCTTGGCTGTCGGCATCCACAAGCAAAACCTTCTTGCCCTACCTTGCAAGACCTATCCCAAGATTGACCGCCGTTGTACTTTTGCCCACACCTCCTTTTTGATTTACCAATGCTATTGTCCGCATTACAAAACCTCCTTAAAATAAGCATAAAAAAAGAAACAGAATCATTTCTGTTCCTTTTCAAAGCAAATATTTATTTTTCCAGTAACCTTCTTGCTCTTTCTCTCACCTGCTTTTCGATTAGAGTCAGGTGTTTCGAGGGAAGATTATATCTGGAATGGCGTTTGAATCTAAAATTCAAAAGCTTTCTTAGTCCCTCTTTATGTTCCGACGTAAGCACCGCCTTTGCCGTTCCTATAAAATCATCATATACACAGGGCAACAATGTCTCTGCATAAGCTGACAACGTTTCCTCCGATGCAAAATCATCTTCGCCTGCATAATTGAACAATGAATTTCCATGGTCGAATAACGGTGCCGGAGCAATTATTCTATTCGTTTTGCTGTCTATAAAAAATCCAAAATTACCGAAATGTCTGTCTGTATTACAAATAACCGCATCCAATACAAACATATCGTACAAAGCCTTTTCATACTCACTGCCTAACGTTTTATAATACTCCATTACAGCTTCCATGCCACCGGAGGTTACTAATCTCCCTACCGGCAAAAAAGATTTTTCTTTGCTTGTAAACAATGCACAGGTCGAGCATAACTCGCCTTCCCATTTTGACAGATTATACTCAATTGCATTGATCCCTAAAGCCTTTGCAATCTGGGCTGCATAATACTCAGAATAAGGCTCTCGCCCTGTATTTGAGACTCCTTTGGTTCCACTTTTGTATAACCGAATAACATTTCCACTTCTGCGCCAACACTTTGGCAACATCCCATTTGTTGTAAATTCAGGACAGGATGCCAATGAACTTCTAATGCTGCTGCCATATCCGGTAAAAGCAATCAATGCCAACACTCTGCTAAAGTGATTATCATAAAGATTATACTTATCAAATGTACCTTCAAAACCTTCTTCTACAACCCAATAACAGTCATTCAAAGATAATCCTTTCGATACTTTAATGATATTCATCGGACGATTGATATTCAATCTGCACTTGCTTAAAAAGTTATGTGCATACGCTCGATTTTTAGGTATTATTCTACGCCTCAGCCATTTTGCCAATCCTTCCGCAGAACAATCTAAATCAAGTGGTAATAAGTATTTTTTATTTTCATCCAATGATAAAATCTTAATTTCCGGTGTGTTGCTGTCCTCAGTCGCAGAAAAACGAAGCAGTGTTGTATCAAAATGCCTTAATTCAAAATTCATTTTCTGCCTCCTGCTTATGTTCATATAAAACTATTTCCCATTTTTAATAACATTTTGATTTTGGGAAATATTGTTTTAATCCGCTGCAAGCCAATCCGCCACATCCACAATTCGAATACCTTCATACTGATATTCTTCGCATCTGGTTCTGGCAATCAGCATCTTCGGGTAAGCATCCTTGATTTGTAACAACGGACTTACTTCTCTCTCAAAGGTTTTTTCTTCACTAATATCATCAGATACCTGAATATAAATCTTTTCATTGCGTTTTAGTGCAACAAAATCAATTTCCTTCTTATACAGTACTCCAACATACACCTCATATCCTCTACGAAGCAGTTCTACAGCTACAATATTTTCAATAGTGCGTCCACGATTCATATTCTTAGTCCCCAGCTTTGCATAGCGAAATGTGTGGTCACTCAAATAATACTTATCATTGGAAGAAAGGTACTTCTTTCCCTGAATATCATAGCGGCGGATTTTATAAAATGCAAAGGCATTGCAAAGGTACTCAATGTAATGACCAACTGTCCTGTGATTAATTTTATCCTTATGGTTTGTCAAAGAATCAGCAATATTTCTTGCAGATGTCAAATTTGAGATGTTATCCATCAAGAAATCTACGATGCGATTCATAAGAATTGGGTTGCGAATTTTATACTTCTGCTTGATATCACGAACAATTAGTGTATCAATTACATCTGCCACATAATCGTACTTCGCTTCCTGATCTTTATACAGATAAGAACCTGCCATACCGCCTTCTTTCAAATAACGGTCAAAAGCCGTGTAATAATCAGACAAATTGTAATATTTCAAAAACTCTTTAAAAGAAAAGGGAAACACCTTAATTTCAAAGGTTCTGCCTGTAAACAATGTAGCCAAATCTGAACTTAGCAAAAATGCATTAGAGCCAGTAATATAGATGTCAAACCGTTCCAACGCATGAATATTGTTGATTGCAAGTTCAAAATTCAAGCACATCTGAACCTCATCAATCAGCACAAAGTTTTCCACACCTTTTTTGTAAGAATTCTCAATATAATCATTCAACACATGGTAGTCCTTAAAATCTTCAAACTTAGTCAGATTATAATTGATATGAATGATATTGGCATCCTTATAAGTTTTTTCAACATAGTCCCTAAATGCTTCTAACAGTTTTGACTTCCCACTCCGCCTAACACCGGTAATGACTTTTATATCAGGTGTACCAATAACATTTATCATTTTGTCAAGATATACCTTTCTTTCAATCAGTTTCATCTGTTTATCACCTCTGTTTTCATTATAGCGCCTCTATTTCCCAAAAACAATATTTTTTCAATTTTGGGAAATAGATTTTTTACTGTTATGACTATTGTCACAACAACTAAATTCTATGTACTATAAATAATAACTTTTCACCGTCACATTCCATCTGCAAACTGCTCAAGAAAAGACCTAACCAGAGAAATATGTTCATTTGTCTTACACCTGATGTCAAAGCATCTCTCCGACACCATAAAATCCAAAAAGCAACTTTTAGGGATAAGGAATTTCCCTGAAACACGAAATGCTTGCAGCTTTTTATTTTTACACCAGAGATGAACGGATGCACTGCTATATCCAATCACCTCGGTTACATCTGCTACCTTCAGCAAATCATCATAATCCTCCAGCTTAGCCTCCATATACGTCCAAAAATGCTTTTTCTCCGTCTCTGACAATTTTTTCAATCTGTTACAACGCTTTTTACGAGGTTTCGTTCGACCGGATCGTTTTGCATACCACATCTCCGGTGCACGATAGTCCTCCGGATGAATCTCCCGTTCCATTAAGTAAGTAATTACATCCTCTGTCCGAATTGTATACCGTCGCGTTTTCTTTCCCGAATCAATACAAGGCACCAATCCGCTTTGCAGCAGATAAAGTGCTGTTGCTTTGCTGATGTGAGCAATCCGATAAAATTGATCCTTAGAAATTGTTTCGGGATATTGTTTTCTTATTTCATCATAAACCTTTCTTCTTTTTTTCATGCAGAAATCCTCCCCTATTTTATATTAGGTACAGGTAGGTATTTCCGCAAAAAAGCTACTCCAGTTCTCTCCAGTTCTCTCCCGATTCTCTCCAAAATTCTCATAAATGTAACATTTTGTTAAAAATTCGCCCTATTCGAACTTTCCCGAAATTATCGGAGTTTTCGCTTTTCACTACAATAAAACAAGGAGAAACCATTGATATTTCGCAGTTTTCAACATCCTTTAAATTCTTCCGACTTCCACTAACTTCTCACAAAGTTGGAAGAAGGAGAACGACTCGAAATCGTTTGATCCGTCAGGGTCCGTGGGTTCGAATCCCACCGTCTCCGTAGGAATAAGTCAGTAGTTGATTTTCGACTGCTGGCTTTTTTATTTGCTTATTACCAAAAAAGACGTTCACCGTTTCCGATGAACGCCCAACCTACTGGTTATTCGTTTTATTTCTATTTATTTTTCTGTTTTCACAGGGGTTACTGCTTTCGTAATGGTTACTGTTTTCGTTTCAGCGTTCCAAGCGGTTGTTGCGCCAAGCTCATCTGCCACGAAACGAACAGGAACGAAGGTACGGCCATTGATGATAACGGGAGCTACGCCGTATTTTTCAATCGTCTTGCCGATTGTCATCTTAATTTCCTTACCGTCAATCACGAGAGTAACTTCTTTTGTTTCTGCGTTCCAAGCAACCTTGCCTCCAAGAGATTCTGTTACAAATCGAATCGGAACCAGAGTTCTGTCGTTCATGATAACAGGTGCAGCGTCCTTTTCGTAAGCCTTACCGTTTACGAACATCGTCTTGCTGCCAACCTGCATTACTACGACTGTCTTCATTTCCTCAGCGGGCTTGCCGGGTTTGGATGCAGTCTGCTTAAATGCAGCCTTTACTTCCACCTTAGATGCAGGCATGGTAAAGGTGTATTTGCCATCGCCCTTATCGGTCAGCTTGATTTCCTTGCCTGCCTTATCGGTTGCCTTGATTGTATCAAGCGCATAGCCATCGTTTGTCTTTGTTGTAATAGTTACAACACTGTCCTTTGCCGCTCTTGTCTTATCGGACGTAACCTTGCCGTTATCTGCGGGAGAAACGGCTACGGCATATTTTGTTACGCCGCCGCCACCACCGCCGCCGCTGCTGCCGCCTGTGGAGCCGCGCCCGACGCATTCATGGATGTGCCGGAGGGCAGCTACTATGAGAAAGCGGTTGACCGGGCGAATCACCGCCGGCACAGGTGATAATTCCTTCATGCCGGACGGCATTTGTACCCGTGCGCAGATTGTAACCTTCCTGTACCGCGCTCGCAGCATGTAATGAATGGATGCTTTTATACCCGCTAAAATGCTAACGGATAGAGCATCAATATGAAAATGCCGAACCGCCCGAACCGAGGTTATCGCCCCGATTCGGGCGGTTTGCTGTTGGTAATAACCAAAAAGGGAAACTCCTTCTGTTAAGGAATTTCCCTTTTTTCTCTTATAAGCACTCACCGTTTCACATGCCGACGGATGGCATCCAGCAGCTCCTGCTCCTGTATGGGCTTGGAAAGGTGCTCCACCATACCTGCCTCTCTGCTTTGTCTCACATCGTCATAAAATGCGTTTGCCGTCATGGCAAAAATGGGAATCTCCGCCGCATCCACACGGTTCGTTGCATGGATTTCCCTTGCTGCCGTCAGCCCATCCATCACAGGCATCATCACATCCATCAGGATGACATCAAAGGTGCCCGCCGCCTTCGTACGGAATACATCCACAGCCTCCTGTCCGTTATATGCCGTTGTTACAGTGATTCCTGCCTTTTTCAACAGGAACTCCGCAATCTCCATATTTAACTCGTTATCCTCCACCAGCAGCACATGCACGCCCTCCAGAGAAGCAGCATCGGCAGGCTTTGCGTCCTCTTGCGGCTCCGTATAATCAACATCTATCCGGAATGGAATCGTCACAGAAATTGTTGTGCCGACATTCTGCTCACTTTTCAGTGAAATCGTTCCCTCCATCAGCTCTACCATCTGCTTCGTGATGGCAAGTCCAAGCCCCGTACCGGTAAAGGTTGTCCGTGCGTCCGTATTTTCCTGCGAAAACGGTTCAAAGGCATGCACGAGAAATTCCCTGCTCATGCCGCGCCCCGTATCCGCACAGGTGAATTTTATCACCGCGCGCCCATCGGAATACGAAACATCCTCAGAAGCAAACGTGACTGCTCCGCCTGCGCGGTTATATTTCACCGCATTGCCGCCGATATTCTGCAAAACCTGTTTCAGATAAAGCGGACTGCCAATCAAATGACGATATTTATGCTTCCCCATCTGCATCTGAAAATGGATGGCATATTCCTGCCCCTGCATCTCAATGATACTCGTTGTTTCTGTCAAAAGCTCAATCAAATCAAACGGCTTATTTTCCGGTTTCATTTCACCGGATTCCAGCTTGTTCATATTCAGCACATTATTAACCAACTCCATCAGAAAGCCGGATGCCTGCATTACCTTATGACGGCACTCCGCCTGCTTTTCCATGTCATCCGCATAATACTCGGCAATCGCAGTCACGCCCCGAATCCCATTCAGCGGCGTGCGAATATCATGGCTCATGCGGCGTAGAAAATCCGTCTTTGCCATATTGGAGGTACGCAGCTCACGCCCCTGCCGCTCCAGATAATTGATGTAGCTTCTTGTCACTCGCGTGAGCAGCAGGAGTGCCGCAATCAGAATGAGCGCAAATTCTGCCATAGAAAGCGGTAAGGTTTTATTCGCGGCACGAATTTTATAAGAAACGAGAATATCATATTCCCCCATTTTTTCATAGACAACATAACGGCTGCTGTTATGGAACGAAACCGTTTTCTGATAGCGTTTTCCTTCCTCCAGAGAATCCTGTATTCTGTCTTCAGGAAAAATCTCATACCCCAGTATATCATCATTCGTTGCGGCAATCACCGTTCCTGTCGCATTCTCCACAACATAAATCGACATACCTTCAACCAGCGGCAACCGCCCCACAATCTTGCTGATATCGCTGCTCTGCATCCATTCCAGCAATCTGTCCGGCGTTACGCCAATCTGCACCAGTGCATTGTCATTTTCTGCCCAGACCATCGCATACATCATAGGCTTGCCCTCTGCCGTATTCGGCGTTACATCCTGGCAAAGGGAAAGCGTGTGGTCAGAAAGCATAGGCTTGAAAAAACCGATCTGTTCCCCTGAATCCATTGTAAAGCCATAATATTTAGGGACAGATCCGTTAATGATTTTACCTTTTTCATCAAACACATGCACCTCGTCCACCCCTAACAGCTTCGCCAGCGCAACAAAATCATCTGCCTCCTTGTAATCCTCCCAGCCATGTGTAATATAATCCGCCGCGATATTCGCCCGAATAGTATATTCCTCCTTCAGCGTATCCTCCAGCTGCTGAAAGCTCCTTTCATTTTCCGTAATCAGTTCCTTCATTTGATCCAGCATCAGCCCGCAGGACTTCTGCGCATTTTGCCCGTTGTTCGCGTACTGCAAAAGAGAGCAGCCAATAAATAAAAACAGAAAAATCAGAAGTGCCGTGATATTCATACGGTGTGATCTGCGTTTCTGTCCCATATCTGCCTGATTTGTCTGCCGGTCTCTCTTTTTTTCAATCCTTCCACTATCTGCCATGTTTTTCTCCTCATTGCATAAGCCCGTCTGTATCGAATCCTGTTTCATGGATATCTCTCAAATTATCATAACACGCTGATATTTTATTTACAACTTTTATTCATAAATCCGAACTATTGGCTCATTATATACAGCAGCAATCAGGGCAAAGCTCTCTGTGCAGCGGATAAAGGGCATCCCAATAAAGAAAACATTCGCATATTTTAACAAAGCCTTATTCTGGAGACAGCCGCTAAGCGTCACTATCTAACCCCAAAAATCATCAGGAATATCCGAAAAACGTTGATTTTAAAGGCTTTCTAAGTATCGTTTATGACTATGTAAAATTTATCGAATTCATACAAAACTTGTCCTACGGTGGCAAATCGGTGGCAATGCCACCCACGCGGTATCGGTATAATCCTAGGTCAACAACTACACACAGAGTTTTTACAGGAGGGAACAAACATGAAGAAAATCGAAGGTTTATATCGCAGCTACTGCCACGAAAGAGAAATGGAAATGCAGGAGTATCACACAGGAGGGAACAGGATGAAGGAATTGCAGGAATTTTTGAAAAGCAAGCTCAATGCGGAAGATTATTTCGCTGCAGAAGAAATGCTGAATGATTTGATTGCCGAAACGGAAGAAAAAGGCTTTGCGGCAGGTGCCAAATACACCGCCGGGCTTGGCATGGAGCTGTTCGCAGAATAAAAAAATTTGCCCCTCGAAAGAGGGGCTTTTGTTATTAAAATTTCTCCCTTTTTAATACTGTTTCAGTGCTTCTTCCACTCAACTTATCAAAATTCAGTGTTTTGTAGCAAGTTAAAATGTTCCTTTCGCAAAACCTTCCAAAAGCATATTTATCGAACACTCAATAATTCCTAATTATCAACTCCTTAAAAACCTTCTCACCGCCAATAGCTACTCCGAGATTATTAACCCGCTCAACCTCTTCAATATGAAATCCCTCATACAGATTCCGCACAAACGCATCATCATTATATGTAAGAATCCACTTTCCTTTCAGATTATATAGCATTTCTGCCAATTTTCGATGTTCAGTTTCTCCAAAATCATCCTTCATCTGATAGAACTTTTCCGTTCCATGATAAGGTGGATCTATAAAAAACAGCGTTCTTTCGGAATCATGAATCTGTAGAATTTCATCAAAAGATTTATTCTCAATCAGTACCTTGCTTAATCGTTCATGCACCGCCTGCAAATTTTTTATTGCAGATACATCCTTAAATCCAACTCCAAATGTAGACACCTTAGATCCATAAGATGCTTTAATCAAATAAAACATTCGTGCCGCTCTCTGCAGTTCTGTCATTGTTTCCGGTTGCATTCCCCGTTGTCGGAAAAATTCTTCTCTGCTGTTTAGCATAAAACTGAGCTCAGCTTGCAACGCCTCTGAATGATATTTTACCATCCGAAAAAGATTCACCAATTCTCCATTGATATCATTGTATACCTCTTTAGAATGAGGTGTTTTCCCGAATAACACCCATGCTGCACCGCCAAACGGCTCAACATATTTTTCTATTTCTTCTTTCGGAAATTTCTTAATAATTTCCTTTCTAAGCAGTTTTTTTCCACCTACCCAAGAAATAAAACTATTCATATTGATCGCTCCTTTCTCTGTTCATCATCCCACAAAGAAAGTCTCTTAAAGTCTCAATTTTTCACACAAAAAAATTAAGGGGACGGATAACCGCCCCCTACCATTTTCATGACCTCACGAAAAATCTCATTTCTTCGTCAGCACAGCCACATTCCCCTTACTGGTAACATCATACCCGATAGCATCCGCCACATCCCGAATTTTGATATAGTTTGTCCCATCCTTCAGGATCCGTTCCACCGTATACTCCTTGCCATTGATAATCATTTTGCATTTTTCTACCACTTCATCATCCCTCATTTTGTATTGAAATACATCCTCAACCAACAACCAATGCGTGAATTTGTTGCACCGCAGCGGGACTTCACGCACACCGTAAGCCGAGCCGTCAGCGGCTATGTAGTAGGGGTAGCCATTCTTCATGCCAGTGTACACCCCGATATGCCCCTGCATCCAGACCAACGCTCCGATGGGTGCCTTTTCAATGGTGGAAATGGGGTTGATTTTAGTTGCCCTTGCCTTCCACTGGCCCGAACCGAGCGTCACGCCGCACGCCCACGAAATCAGCCCGCTGCAATCCACACAGACCTTGCCGATTTTATCCCTATCGATCAGCCAGACCATCTTCCCGTAGGTGTTTTTCAGAAATTTATAGTTCTGCTCCGTCATAACCTTGCCCTTCATGCCGTAAACATAGGGCGTGCCGATTTTGGAGCGGCAGAAGGCTACCAGCTCCTTGCCCGTCATCCTTTTCGCCATATAATCACCCCTTTACAAGCTCTCTGACCGTTTTGTTTTCCTTCAGCAGCTTTCGCATTTCCTCCAGTGCCTCATCCACCCAAAGAGAGAAGGTGTCGAAGGATACCGCCATAGCCAATGCAGGGAACCGCTGGATAAATAAATCATAGGTCTGCCGCAGCTTCAGCTTGCCTGTGCCGCTCCCCAGCTCCGCCTCTGCCTGCGTGACCGCCCACAGCAGCCATTCCTTTACCCTTTCTCTCTGCTCGGATGTTGGCATTTTCAGAAATCGCCCGATAAACACACCGACCATTCCTGCAACCGCCATCAGCGCAACCACCAGATACCAATTTTCCATTAAAAACATTATTCAATCTCCTTCCCTTCCTCTCGCCGCTTCCTGCGTTCCGCCTGCTCCACGCCTTTATCGTACAGCTTCATCAGACCACAGATGCCTAATTCTGTCCCAAATACACGATGCGCACTGTCAACCACAGCACTCACATCATGGTCAAATGCACCTAATACCATGCCCGCAATCGTGATTCCTGCGCAGAATACCAACGAATAAATCACAATGCTGGACATGGTATCATCATTTATCTTTGGTGGAAAACGAATCCGTCTGCGTTTTTTCATTAAAAACCGCCACCATTCAGCAGAAACCCGATAGCCGCACCGACAACCACAGCGATAGCTTTATCAATCAGCCCATCCCAACGCTTTGCCGGCTTAGAAACCAACTGCTTCACATCGTCCTTGATTTCCCCGACATCCGTTTTGATATGCTCCTGCTCGTTTTGCAGAACCGAAAACGCATTTGTCAGTTCCTCCAGATTGTCCTGCCGCTTCTCCATGCGGTCAATCCTCTTGTGCGCGGATTTCGTGCTGTCCAGTGCCTCCTGCACCATTTTTTCAATGTTTTCCATAAACCATCCCTCCTTAGCTCTGCACCTGTGCCGCTGTGACATGGTGCGGATTTTCAAAATCATTCAAATGCTGTTGGAGCAGTGTCATAACCGATGCCGCATTGATATACGCAGAGGACGCAAGCGAACCGCTTTTCACGCCACTGGTAACGGATGCCGCAAGTGTGGGGATGAAATCCCCAAGCTCCACCTCGTTGTACTGCTCCAGGAGGCAATTCCATTCGTAGGAAATAACCTTCGCCTGTTTTTGAAAGCCCATTTTGGTATTGATAACCGTTACCATATCCCCCAGAAAGACCTCTTCCAGAACGGCATACTCCCGATACTCCACCGTTTTTTCCAGTGCCACAAAATCCACCTTGATGTTAATACTCGGAATATCGCAGCCTTCGTCCAGCAGCTTTTGTGCCTCCGCCTGTACCTCGGAAATGCTCTTGCTTTCCTCTGTCAGCGTGTGAATTTTCGGGTAGATATAATCGTTGATATGTGGACTTTCAAGCGTTGCAGAGCCGTTCTTGCCGTAACAGACAATGCGTGTTTTTACGTTGGATTCATCCTCTGTGACCTCAAGCCCGACAAGGTTTTTCCCATAGCGAATGGAAACGCCCCTGTCCTGCCCCAGAGCCGCCTTGACGGACACCCGAAAGCCATCCCGCAGCAGCTCGCCGCCGTAGCCCTTGACAAACGAGGTTGCTTCGTCATCGTCCGACAACAACGCCTGTACGGGATTCATGCGCCCTGTTGTGAGCGTCCCTGTCAGCGAAATATCCGTATCAAAGGAAAAGGGCATGGGATAGGCAAACGCCGTCTGCATGGCTGCCAGAGCCGCTCCTGCCGTGCCACTGTGGCTGATTGGTTCGCACTGGTTGTCCAGCAGGTCATAAAAGATATGCCTTGCGTTGACCGCAATCTCCTTCATGCTCGGCTTGACGTAATAAATGCGGAACGGCTGCATCCCTCTGGGCGTGGAGGCGTAGAGAATCCGCCCCCGTTCAATGCGTTTCCACTTGCCGCCCTCGTCATACGGGTGCTTCAGCTCCAGTTCATACGCCCCGTTCAATTCCTCCGTCACAATACAAGAGCCGGGAACCAATGCCCCCAGCCCGATTGTGTCAAATGTCTGCGCTGTTTTTTCGTGAATGGTAATCATAGCATCACCCCATCATGCCTACCAGTTCCTGATACTGCTCCTCCGTGATGCGGTTCGCCATCAAGAATACGTCTAATTTGTTCATCATATCTTCTTTGTTATATGCTCCTCTTTCAATCAGCTTTTTCAGTCTTGCGTATGTCATAACTATCTACTCCTTTCAAATCTCTAATTCCTTCATGCAGACCAAATAGTCTACATTGATTGTTGTGTCTAAAATTGCCTGTTCGGTTTCGGTGAGTTGCGGTTCGGGGATGGGTTCGGGTTCGGACGGTGCGTATTCCGAAAGCGTACCTGTTTCAGAATCATAAATCATGCCAAGCGTAACCGTATCGTCACAAGGAATGGCAGTCACAGGGCTTCCGTCTGGGGTCGGTCCCCATTCTGGCTCTGTTTCCTGATTCAGCAAAACACCGATTACTCTGTTTTTTGAAATCATTGCATAATTTTTCATGCTATATTCACCCCTTTCTACCATTCGATGATGACAATGCCGTCTCCACCTTTGCCGCCTTTGCCATGATATGAACCGCCACTACGAGCATCACCGCCACCGCCGCCACCGGCACCGATACCGCCATTCCCTCCGCTACCTGCATGCAAACCACCGCTACCTTGTCCGTAGCCACCACCGCCACCGCGTCCGTAGCCACCACCGCCACCGCCGCCACCGGCATATATACTGTCACTATAATAGCCTGCACTTCCCCCATAGCCGCCATTAGCCACAGGACTGTCCCATCCGGATGTGCCTGAATCTCCCCCAAGAGAACCAACATGGTATTTCGATGCGCCACCACGTCCTCCTCCTGCTAATGTCACTATATTGCCAATAACAGTCGCACCACCGTCATTGTTTTCTTCGCCACCAACACCTATAGTAATCGGTATGTTAGTTTTAGGGGTAACAGAATATGCTTTTTTAATTACCCTGTCGCCCCCCTGTCCGCCAGCGCCACCGGTCTTTCCGCCGCCGCCACCACCAAAAGCAGTAATCCAAATCTTTGTCACGCCATCGGGTACAGTAAACGTACCATCTTCAGTAAATGTCTGCACGCCATGCGGCGGAAGCATCTTATCCAACGGCTGAAACGCACTTGTCCCAACAGTACTATTCAAATAGGTTTTGATTTTATTCTGCAATGCAGACTCCACATCCCCACGCTGCGCCAGCATTTCCAGAATCCCCCAGAAGGTATCCACACCGTACTCTGCCGCCTTATCCCCCGGCTCGCCAAAGGTTGTGGCAATCTTGTGCATGGTATCCAGTGCGTCTTGAATTTCCTGAAACAGCACCACCAGAACGCCGTATTCGTTCTCGCTTTCCACCGCATCCGTCCAAGGAATCGCCGCCGTTACATAAATTTCAAACACCTGTGTAGACAAAATCTGACCGCCTGCGTTCCATACGGAAATCTGCGCCTCTACTGCCTTTGCCTCGGATAAAATTTCATTCGTCAGGGCAAATTGGCATCTGCCCGCAGTCGCATCTGTCACCTCCCCCTGATTAAAAAATGTGCTGCCGTCCGCCTTTCTGAATGTGATACGCACCTGTTCGCCTGTCAGATTGATTGCCACACCGTTTTCATACAGGCACACGTCCAAATATCTGGATTTTGTATCGTTCTGCACAGGGCGAATCCCGATACTGTTTGGCTTCTTATTGACATCCAACTCCAGCCGATTATACGTTTTTGCCATTTTTCTCACTCCTTCCAAAAAATCTGCATCAAAAAAGCACATCCGTTTCATTTTCAGATGCGCCTTTCTTGACAGAATATCTTTCTTTTGTTATCATAAGCATAAGAGAAGGATTGCCACCTTTCGCAGGGCGGCTAGTCCAAGTAGTTGGTTTTAGCCGTCTAACTTCGCAGGTTAGGCGGCTTTTTCATTATTTCTTGTTATGAAACAAGGAAATAACTCCGATGATTACTAAGCAAAAAGTAAATAACCCTTCGTATGTAACCATAAGCGTCACCTCCTTTACGGGAAGTGACTAACCGCCAGTTGGCAATCCTTCATTTATACCATACCACAAATTTCATTTTTCGACAACTACAGCCATCTCCAACGGGGCTGTATTTTTATTTTGCTGACATTCCCCGTCCAACTGATTTCGTTTTTCCCGACCTCAAATCTCGGAAACTCCACACCGCCGTATTTGCCGTTTTGGTTGGTGTTCCCCTTAAATACCTCCATCATTTCACTGTCAATGGTAATGCTTTCCTGCACATTCCGCAAAGGGTAGGAATTGCCGTTGATGCTCAGCGTAATATTCCCACTGCCGTAAACCGTAATCAAAGGCTCGCTGTATGCCGTACCACTGTTGCGGATGGTGGTCGGAGCGGTCAGCTCCAAAGCATCCCCTGCGGCATTGACGCTGTACTTGAAGGGCTGCACCCGAAACTGCAGCAGAAAGCTGTTATAGAGATAAATCATATCCGCAACAGAAATCTTGTTATAGATGGATGCCCGAAAGACCTTATCCGGCTCGGTGCAGAGAATCAGCTCCCCCGCACCGTTCAGCCACGCCAGTATTTCATCCAGATTTTCGCTCCCTCTGGTGCTGCACTCCACCGAAATGACATACGGTGCATACGTTCCTTCATCCACCGTCAGCTCTCCGTTTCTGCCCGGGATGGTAACATAATCCACCCTTCTCTCCGCTCTGACCTTCTCGGGTGCGGCAGAAATCAGAATCCCGAAGTCTCGGCTGTCCTTTCCTTTAAAATGAAACCAACCCATTTATGCACCTCCCTTTGCTATGGCTCTGCGTCTGCGAGAAAATTCCATCTCCTGCATCAGACTCGGCACTGCTTCCTTGCTGTCATTATGGAAATGCTCAATCTGCAGTACCGTATTTCCTTCTGTATGATTGACCGTCTTTGTGATATAGGACGTATCTCCGCCACGTTGAACGGCGATGTCCCCACGCAGGCGCACCATGTTTTGGTTCATAGCGGCACGCATTTTCTCATACGCATCGGACATTCTGCGGCTGAACCCATCGGACAGGCTGCCGCTAATGGTATCCGAAACACTGTCCATGCGGTCAGACCAACCCACGCCGACACCCTGCGCCATGTAATCGCCGATTTTCGCCATCACACGAGAGGGGCTGTTGATGTCCATTTCCTTTTTCGCCGCACGCACTGCCGCCTGTAATGCCTTCGCAACCGCATTGACAACACCACTTTGCCCGTCACGCACGCCCTTTGCAACGCCTTCCATCAGGCTTTCCCCAACGGCTTTAAAGTCCGTCTGATAGCCTGCGATTTCTTCCTTCGCCGTTTCGGTCAGCTGCTTTGCCTGCTCTGCAACAAGGGGCTGCTGCTCCGCAATCCCTTCGGAAACACCCTCCGCACTGACTGCCTGCATACTCTCGGATACTTCAGCACCAATACCATAGAATCTACTTGCCGCCGCTTGCGCCATCTGCTGCTTCTGCTCAAACAGAGAAACATACTCATCCAGCTTCGTATCAGACATGGAAAGCAGCTTGTTCATGTAGTCAAGCGCATCCCCGACACCCATGCCGGCAATCTCGCTCATCAGGCTGTCAGAAATGCCTTTTTCCTTCAGCTTATCGAGTGCATCCCCGTATTTTTCCAGCTGCTTGATGTCATCCTTGAGGTTCCCCAGTTGGAATAGCTCCTTGCCGTCCTCCGTTTTCACACGCTCGAATAATTCTCCGTAATCGGCAAGCTTGCTTTGCAGGCTGTCCCGTTTCTGCGTCAGTGTATCCGCAATCTTATCCGCCACATCCTCTGCGGCATCCACCGCCATCTGTCCGCTTTCCTCAATGCCGACCGCAATACCCTCGCCGATATAAGCGCCGACCTCCTCCTTCATCAGCTTGGAGGGGGATGCAATCTTAAACAGCCCTTTCAGCTTGGAAAGCAGGGTATCCTTTATCTTTCCGGCAATATTTGCAATCTTTGACAGGCTGTTTTTGATGCCGCCGACGATACCATCAATGATATGTTTTCCGATGTTCTTCAGCTCGCTTGCAACTTCAACGCCAGCCAGTTTGCTTTTAAACTTGGAAAAAGTATTTTTCGCCGCCGTTGCCATGGATTCTCCGGCTTTTTTTACGCCGTTTGCAACCCCCTCAATCAGCTGTTTCCCCAGATTCAGCCATTGGAACGCCATGAAGGCCTCCACAATCGCATGAATAATTTGGGGAATATTTGCAATCAGCGTAGGGATTGCTTTTATCAATCCTATCGCAAGCTGACCGATGAGATATAAAGCCGTCTTTATTAGTCTTGGGGCATTGTCATTGATGACATTTGCAATGTTGATGACAATCTGCGGTATGGTTTCAATCAGCTGCGGCAGGGCGGCAATCAGCCCCTCGCCTAATGCAAGGATAATCTGAATCCCTGCATCAATGATGGTATTGGCGTTTTCCGTCAGATTTTCTACCAGTGTCGAAATCGTTTCGATTGCAACGGGAATAATATTCGGCAGGCTTTCCGTCAGCCCATCTGCCAGAGAAACCGCAAGGCTCGCCGCAGTATCTGCCACCATCGGGAGCAGCTCCGCAATGCCCTCCGCAAGCGTCCCTACGATGGATAACGCACCTGCCGCAAGGCTGTCCCCGTTCTCCTGGATGCCCTGCACCAGTGCGCTGATGGACTGCACGCCAAGTTCTACCAGATTTGGCAGCAGTTCATTCGTCAGTGTCGGCAATGCGGATGCAATCTCCGGTGCCAAGCCTGCAACCAGCTTCCCCATGCCTTCAATTACAATGCCGATACGGGGCAGAAGGTTATCCGCCACCGTGCCGATGCTTTCAATGAAATTGCTTAACAGCATATCAAAGTTCTGCGTATCATCCGCCATGCCGACCATCAGATTCGCCCATGCGGCTTTCATGCCGGCAACACTGCCTTGAATGGTGGTGCTTGCCTCCTTCGCCGTTGTGCCTGTGATGCCCATTTCCGTCTGAATCACATGGATTGCCTCTACAATATCGGCATAGGAGGAAAGGTCATACTTTACGCCGCTGAGCTTTTCCGCATCCGCAAGCAAGCGCTGCATTTCCTCCTTCGTGCCGCCATAGCCGAGCTTGAGGTTATCGAGCATGGTATAGTTCTGCTTGGCAAAGCCCTGATAGGCGTTCTGGATGGATTCCATTGCAGTACCCATCTTATTGGCGTTATCCGCCATATCCGTAATGGCAAGGTCTGCCGCCGCAGCCGCCTTTTCCGTATCCCCATCCAGACTTTGCAGCAGGCTTGCCGAAAAGCTCGTAACGGTTTCCATATATTCATTTGCGGACAGACCCGCAGTTTTATACGCATTATCCGCATAGGTCTGAATCGTGTCTGCGCTGTCCTTGAACAGCGTTTCCACGCCGCCGACCAGCTGTTCATAGTCCGCATAGGCATTGATGCAGGCAGTCCCCAGAGCCGCAACGCCTGCGGATGCCGCACCGACTGCCGCGGCAGATGCTTTCACCGCTGTACTTACCGCACTGCCGATTTTCCCCAGTACCTTTTGAAATGGGCTGTCATCGCCCTTAATTTTAATTACAACAGAGCCGTCTTCTGCCAATGGTTCCACCTCTTTCCCTATGGAACATCATCGGCGGCTCCGGCTCTACTTGATGTCTTTCTCGTTTATCTTGATTTCAAATGTTCTTTTGCACCTTCGCCCCTTGCAGCGTAAAAAAAGCCCCCTGCACACAGCGTCCTTGCTGTATGTAACAGGCATTTCATAGCCGCAGTAGGGGCATTTTACTTTTTCTTCATGCACGCCATCACCTCATCCACCTTGCCATCCCCCATCAGTGCTGTGACAAGGGCAGACTGCTGTCTTTCCTCCTGCTCAGGCAGAGGCAGGGCATATCTGCGTTTCATGGCGTTATAGTAGTCCTTCTGCGCCTGCGGCATATCCCCCTTGATTTCCACCGCTCTGCACCGCATGACCTCTTTCAGCACCCTGTCCTCCTCCAAAGCTTCAAACAGTGCCATAAACTGCCACCAATGCAGGCTTTTTCGGCTTAAATCAATGCCGTACTGCGTCAGAAACGCCCCATAAATCAGCCCTGCATCATGGGTAAAGGAATAAATCGGCGGCTGCGCTGCACCCTCGCCCTTGGCACGTTCTTTCTTCTCCTGCCTGCCGCAGCCCCAGAAATAGCACAGCCGCTCTACCGCCTCCTCCAGCGGTTCGGGGATACAGCCATAAAACAGCTTCAACGCCCGTTCCGCCTTCTCTTCGTCCGTCAGCTCCTCGGAGGAAAAAATCTCCTCCAATCTCAGCATTGCCCGAAAATCAGAGGAGATAGCATATTCCCTGCCGCCAATCAAAAAAGAGACAGGTAAGTTTCCTGTCAGCAGCTCTTTCATTTCTTTCTTCTTTCCGCACGTTCTCTGGCTCTGCGTGCGGCTCTGTTTTCAACCGCCGCCTGTGCCATGGGGGCAGAGGGCTGTGTGCTTCGGGGGACAGGCTTCTTGTAGCTGTTTGCCCGTTCTGCGTGGTAGGTCTGCACCTCTTGGGAAATATACATCACCAGATCCAGACAATCGTAAAGGTCTAACGTGCGTTTCGCCTCAATGGTATCCATCACATCCTCGCCCAGAAGGTCATCCAAAATGGCAAGCATTGTATCAATGCCCTTTGCAATGTCTGCCTCATCCTTCAGCTGTGCGCCGAAGGCTTTCATTTCCTCGCTTGCTTTTTTCAACCTTTCCGTATATTCCGCAGTATTGGGTACGGAAGTCTGTACCCCTGCAATGTCCAGTGCAATCCCCTGTTTACGAAATTCAAATTTTCCCATCTCTTTTTCCTCCTTCTGCCCTTATACTGCCGGTGTGAATTTTTTGGTTTCCGTATTAAACGTGCCGTCCACGAAATCCCCTACGCCGTTCAGATTGCCCGTTACCTTCATCACGCCGCCGCCCTCGCCGGAGATAGAGGAAACCTCAACCGCAACCTTAAATTTTCTTGCTTCAAAGGTATTCGGTGTTTCCGCCACAGGCTTGAACAGCTCCACTCTCACATAGTCCCTTTCGGCATCTGCGCCCGTCAGCTGATTTCTGCCGATTTCATACAGTGCCATCACTGCCGCCTCGTCCGCAATCAAGTCCGAATCAAACGCAAACGCAGGCTGATAGCTTTTAATCGTGGAGGTCTGGGATTTCTGATTGATGTATGTTTTGGAATCCTTCTGTGCGTTGGGGGATTCGTCCAAGGTATTAAACCCAACCCCCATCAGCGCAAAGCTTTCCGTTCCGCTTTTTGCCGTGTTCAGATAATCCGCCACCTGATATCTCTTTACTGCATCCATATTGTTTTCACTCCTTATCTTGTCTGAAAAAATTCCATTCTGCACTGAATCTGGTATCTCGCCATGCTTGCCTCTGCCGCCATGGCATAGCCGCTTGTGGTTGCCTCCATCAGCATGACCTTCCTGCCCTCGCCCAGATTGGGGAGCTTGCCTGCCATGGTCTGTTCACGCAGCCATTCGGAGAAATCGCCGTAAAAGCTGAGGTTATCCAGCTGCTGTCTGATTTTATCCCCGAAAAATTCTCTGCTTGCCACCACAAATAAAAACTGCCGCACCGTTGAGCCGTCCACATAGGAGCGCACAATCTCCTTTGCAGGCACCGCCTCAACCGAATAGCTCTGTGCCTCCTCCGGCAGAAAATCAACGTGCAGCTTCCCTTCCGCAAGCGGCGGGTAGGTACGCAGAAACTTTCGTACTTCCTCCATGATGTTTTTCATTTGCCCCGTCCTTTCAGATATCCTTCCAAATCCTTCTCGACCTCCTTGCCGTGGTCTGCCATCATCCGCTTATCCCACTGCTTGCCACGCAATGCACCGCCATGATAGGTCAGCGGCTGTCCGGTGTAATGCTTGGGCGCACGCCCTGCCATCACCTCGCCGACATACTGATAATGCGCATACGGTCCGGGATAGATAATGCTGTCCGCCGTCACTCTTGCGGCATTTACCATGTGGGCGGCACTGCCTGCCGACATCGGCACATAGGGCTGACATTTCCGTTCCACATCCTCCGCCAGAAAGCGTTGTGCCGCCTTATCCTCGCCCAGACCATACTTCCGCAGGATTTTCGCTGTGCTGATATTGACTTCATAATCCAACTTCATGCGCCGCTCACCGCCCAATGCCGCAAGTCCTTCCGCCTGCTCCTGCGGTTATCCCCGACAGAAAGCACCGTAAAGTATTCCAGACCCTTCAAGTCCACCTGCTTTTCGATGGCATCCACCGCACCACGCACGATAAAATCTCCGTTTCGGATGGAAATATCGGGCATGGCATTCTCGGGAATACGGACGGTAATCTTCGCCGCCCCCGTCAAGCCCTTGTTTTCCGGCGTGGCAATCAGCTTGCCGAACCAGCTCACGCCATGAATCGCAGTGCAGACATATTCCTCCGTATCCGTTTTCCTGTCATACCGCAGTCGGATATGTGTAATCGTTTCCGTACACGCAAGCATCACTCCACCCCCCGATACAACAGCCCCGTATTGCTAAGATACAGCACCACCGCCTGATACAGCCGCTCCTCGTCCGTACTGCCCTCGGTTGTGTAGGTAACAGAAATGCCGTCATTCGTTTCCGATGCGATGCCGTCCCTCTGCTCCTTCTGCAAAAGCACATCCGCCACCGCACAGCACGCCTCTCTGACCCTCTCCATGATTTTCTCATCCGTCACCGCCGCAATACGGTCAAATGTCACACTGTCCAGATAGGCAGAAGCCTGACGGGAGAGACGCTTAAAGTCCCCCTCCGCCATTTCGCCGCAATAGGTGTCTTTGTAATACGAAAAATCCGCATAAATCATGCGTTTTCCCCCTTTACTGCTTTGCCTCCTGCTCCTTTCCCGGAGCGGCATTTTCCTTTTTCAGAGCCGCAAGCTCCTTTTTCAGTGCGGCATTTTCCTTTTTCAGCTTCGTGATTTCCTTGCTCTCCGCTGTTTCGGGCTGCTTTGCGCCCATGCCTACTGTTTTTGCCATACGCCTTTCCTCCTTACGCTCTATGGTGCAGATAAATCCCTGCAACCTTGTTTTCGTATACATCCGCCAGACCGTATGCTCTGTAGAAGAACAGCCAGCCGTCACTGTCCTGATTTGCATCGGGAGAGATCACCTTATTGACCGTATGCTTGGGATACTGCAACAGTGCAGGCTTGTGAATGACCATGAAGTTGATTTCCTTGCCTGTGCTTGCCTTCACAAAGCCACCGACCTTCTCATTCGCACCGCTTGCGCCGCTGTTGTCCGTCTTGCCGTCATACAGGTCAATGGCGGTATAGAAACGGGTCTGGGGCACCTTCTGAATGGATGCAAAGGAATTGAGCACCTCTTTGGATTTTGTGGTATCCACCGCGTAAATCATGTTGTAGAGGGTAGGCGTGATGAACAGGTGTCTGTTTTCCTGCGGTACCTCGTCCTCGTCCATTTTGTTCTGCGCCGCCACCAGAGCCGCCAGAACCGCCGCACCATCCGCCAGTGTGCCTGCGTCTGCCTTGGAAATGCCTGTTGTGCCTGCGTAGGTCGCAAAGCGGAAGGCATCCATTTCGGGGACAACCTTCGTGCGGATGAATTCCGCCGCCAGCTTCCCAAATGCAAGCCCTGCGGTTTCCTCGTTGTCCATGGCATCGACTGTAAATTTTCTGCCGCGGTCATAATTGAATTTGACGGTTTCATTCGTCAGTGTCACATCCCCATGCACATAGCCGCCGTTGCGGTCATAATCCGCCAGACCGTCCATGCTGATTTTGGGAATCACAATTTCGTTTGTGTTTGCGCCCATCTGCACCAGTGTCATATCACCGTCCAGTGCAGAGGTAACGGACGCATTCTGATAGACCTCGTCCAGCAGGTCAATGTATTTTTTGAAAAGTGTAATGCTGTTCGCCATGTTTTATTTCTCCTTTCGATTTTCCTTAGTCCTTCTTCGGGGATAAGCCCATTGCCGCTCTGACTGCCGCATCATCCACCTCGCCGCCTGCAAAGCCTGTCCCTCTGGAGAAGGCAGGCACTCTTGCAGGGTCTTTTGCGAAATATTCCTTGTCCTGCGTCAGTGCCGCCAGAACATCCTTGTCCCCCTTGCCCTTGTTTGCCTCATCCTGCAAAGCGGTTTTAAATTCGGCATAGACTGCCTTTTCCGTCAGCGCATCCCGCCATTTCTGCTCCCCGACCACCGTCTTGAAGCGGTTGGAATATTCGGCTTCTTCCGCTTCTTCCTTGGCTTTCTTCTCCGCCGCGGCTTTCTCGTCCGCAATCCGCTGTTCCAGATCCTCAAATTTCTTTTTGAAATCCTCGTTGCCTTCTGCGGATTTTTTCATGTCTGCAATGGTGGTTTCATATTCCCTGAGGGTGCCGTTGGCTTTCTCCAAGTCCGCCTTCACTGCTTCCAGCTCTCCCTTTGCCTTACCGATATCCGCTGTGTTGATGTCCAGTAAGCCCTTCAACTGCTCCTCTGTGGCATCGGGGAAAAATTTCTTAATGTCCTCTCTTTTCATTCTTCGTTCTCCTTTCAGCTTTCAGTTTGTTCTCGCGGTTCTTTCCGCACGCCTTGATAGTTTTTCGCCATTCCGGGCAAACAAAAAAGACCTGTTTTACGTCTGTGTCCAAAGACGAGATAGGATAGACCACCGTTCCTTTCTGATTTTTTGCATGAAAAAACCACCTTCCTTTCGGTTGGTGGTATTCATTCAAAATTCACTTTACTGCATATTTCTGTCAGAGATTTTCCTTTGAAAAACGGTGCGTGCATCAGTGCATCAATCGAATCAAAGCTCTGCTCCTTTTCTCCGTAGCATAAAGAAATATCAGAACGGGAGAACGGACAAATCGAGCCATTCACGCCGAGATATTCAAAGGTAATATCCTGTGTCAGACTGTCAATCCAATCTCTTAAATCCTCACTTTTCATAAGATGTTCGCATTCTCCTTTCTCTCCTGCTCTGTCAGTTCTCTTGCCGGTCTGTCGACGATTTTCCCATCTTTCCGGATATTTCAGTATTTTGTAAATAATTTTGAAATTATCCATTGTTTTCCTCCTGTGCAGCACTCAGTACCACATGACCGTCTTTTCCTCCGGCACACTATCCTGCAACGCTAATTTTTCCAAACAGGCAACCGCATGACCGAGGTAAACAGGAAAATCCTTGTCATACTCAGAAAGTTTGCTGTCTACTATCTCTCCACTCTTAATATCAACAGAAACCGAGCCTAAAACACCGCTATTTTCGGGGTCATACTCTGCCGAAATGATACCGTTATTCATTTTTATATTTTTTAATTTTAGCATAGTATTCACCCGCTTCTTTTGCATAATTATATTTCTGAGATGCTATGATATGCGCTTCATCCTGTGGCATTCCTTCTTGCATCAGTTCTCTTTCCAGGATTTCATGGTTAAGCAAAGTCATATCATGCAATTCCGGTTTTCCGTCAATCAATCTTTGCCACGATTCCGCCATCATATAGTCCGGGGCAAAATATTCAAGCTCCGCCCCGCCCAAATCATGTTTTTCCATAAAAATATAGCTTTTAACCGTTTGTATATCTTCTTCTGCAAAACCTGTTGTCTCTGATATTCTCGCAACATCTGTTTTCATGCTGCGAACCAGCCCATAATACCTTTCCGCATGTTCTCTTGCTTCTTTGCTATTGGGGTTTCTTGCCCCACTTACAGCACCTGATTTCATTATACCATTCTTTATTGATTTTTCAACGATTTGTCCCTCCAGTATGCCGCCTTTCCCCACAGCAGCCCTCATCCCATCCGCCTTCAGTCCCGTCTGTTCCAGAAAATCCTTCTGCCTTCTGTTCCATTCCGTTATCTTGGCGGATGCCTCACTGCTGTCCAGCCCCGCCGCCTGCAGGGCGTTTTGTTCCCGTTTCCATCTGCGGATGCTTCTTTCTATTTTCCGCTGCTCCTGCAACGCCTCATACTCGGTCATTCTCACGCCGTTGTATTCATAGTCCTTCGCCTGATATTCCTTCAGCAGTGCCTTGTCATAGGTGCGGCTCATGCCCTCAAACCATGGGCGAAAGCTATGTGAGCAGTTCCATCCACCCAAGCCTGCCCCTGTGCCATAGCCCGTGGCTTTCACAAAATCGGGATACTTTTTGCTTTTTCCGCTGCGGCTGTAAATGCCGCCCTGCCATTGTGCATGGGAGGGTCTTGCCCCTGCGTGCGCGGAAACCTCCACAAGATCTGCACCCATTTCGTCCGCTCTGGCATCCTGCAAGCGAAGTGCCGTCCGGTTCACACCCGTTACCACCGCCCGTCTGACTGCCACCTCTATGGTATCCGTCCGCCCGGTCGGGTATCGGATTGCCCCCACGCCCTCGGCGGAAAACTGCTTGATGGTGCTTCGGATGGCTGTGTTGTAATCCATGCCGCCTAGCGTAATCTGCATATAGGCACGGTCAAGTGCCTGTTCAAATTGGTGTGCGGCGGTGCGTGCCGTTGTCAACGTCAGATTGCGAAATGTGCCGGAGGTTTTCTCGTATCCTGCCTGCAATATCTTCTGCAAGTCCTCAGATGCCGAAACAGGCGGCGGATGGAGTCCCTGCCTGCAATAAACCGCATCATCGGATTTGAGTGCCGCTGTGCCTGCCTCCTGCATCAGCTGCCGCAGCTCCCTGTCGGTTCTGCCTGTCAGCGTTTTCAGCCTTGCCAGAATCTCCTCACGCACCATCCCTGCCTCCTCAAGCATTTTCGCCTGATGCTCCACCGCAGGAATCCAGTAATCGTATGTGCTGATACGCCTTGCCATGTCCGCCAGTATGTCCGCCTCCGCCTGTGCGTACAGTTTGATCATGCCATCCGGCACACGCTGTAAATATTCGGGTTTCAGCATCCCTCATCACTCCCCAAACTCAAACGTATCCTGTGCAGGAATGTAGTCCTTTGCTTCTTCCTCGGAAATGCCGAAATACCACGCCAGCAGCTTTTCCGGCTTGAGGATATTCGCATCCACCATAGCCTTCATCTGTGCATATTCCGCGCCTGTGTCCGTCAGCACACCGTCTCCCCAGTTGAAGGTAACCTCGTATTCCCCATCGGGCGCAAGCTGATACAGGCTTGTGTAGTAGTCCATCACCCAAACCAGATGCTCCAACGCCGTCTGCAAGGACTTCTGGATGTTGCTGACCGCCGCATAGCTGCGCTGCTTGCTCATGCGGATTTCCTCCGCTGTCTTTTCCTGATTCTGTGGGTCGGACAAGGTGCCGTAGGAAAGATTGCAGTTAAACTCAATCCGCCGCAGCAGCTGATTCAAGCCATTGAACAGGGAAGCATCCCGAATTGCAGGGCTGAATACCTCATACAAATCCCCGGTTGTCCCCTTTTCCAGATTCAGAGAGCGGAACAGTCTCTGCTTGCCGGCAGGCAGCCTTTTCCCATCCGCCTGCAATGCTCCGACAGAGGCATCCACTGCCAGCTCCGCACCTTCAAATTCCCATAGGATACGGCTGTATTGCCTGTCCGCCTGCTCCATCAGCCCCGCCGCTCTCGCACAGACCGAAACGCCCAGAGGGGATTCCGCATCAATGTGGTTCGCAAAGGGCATCTTGAAATATACAAAAAGCGGACGCTCCAAGGTGTCCCCGTTCCGGTATCCCATAACAAGATTTTCTTCCAAATCCGCCCATTCATCCACGCTTGTCAGAGCCGCAGGCACACCCAACTCCGCATCCTGATAGGAGATAAAGGCTTTATTCTGCACCGTATAGCCCGCATCCGTCAGCTGATGGCTTTCCAGTCTGGTATACCATGCACGCCCCTTTTTCACGCGCTCCACAAACACCGCACCCGTCACCTCTCCGCGGCTGTTGTATGCTGTCGGAATAAATCTGTCCGCATGCACAAAATCAATCGCAATTTTGCCGCCGTCCATGTAGGGCTTGAATACCAAGCCGCCCATTGCCGCCGCAAATTCTGTCTGCTCTCTCAGTCTGGAAAGCACAAAAGCATAGCCTTCCTGCAAGGATGCCGCCCGTCTGCCACTGCCGCTGATTTCGCTGTGAAATTCCACAGTAACCAGTCTCGCAATCTCCGATGCAACCGCAGCGGCTAATCCAAGCGTTTCTGTGTTCTTATCTAACCAAGGCGGTTCATTGCAGAACATCTTCTGCCAGAGCGTGATAGCATCCTGCATTCCGGAGCTGATTGCCACCTCCGCACCGACTGCCCTTTTTATCGTTTCTCTCTGAAAAAACATCTGCAACACCCCCTTTACCCAAGTGATAAAATTTCGCATTATTGCCCCCTCCTTTTCCAGATGGGTTCTGTGCCATAGCGCACTGCATCGATATGGTGATTGTCTCTGTCGGGGTAGCCGCTGATGACCTCCCCTGCCTTATTTCTGTCATATTCATAGGCGGTAAATTCCTTCGCCGTATCGGGACAGCGCACCGGGTCAATCACAATCCGCACCAAAGCCTGTAACCACTTCATAGAGTAGTCCACACTCCCCGGTCCCTTCACTGCGCCACGGCAGAACAGCCCATAGCTTCGATAGTCCGCAACACTTTTCGGCTCGGCACTGTCCGCCGTAATCAAATCCGTATCCTGCACACCATATTGCCGCAGGAGTTTTGCCGTTTCCGCATTACCCGTTCTGTGCCTTGTCAGCTCGCCGAAGATGTAAAGCGTCCGTCTGGCAGAATCGTAGTGCATCCGATTGAACGCCCAAGGGTCGGGATAAAAGCCCCAGTCCACGCCGTTGTAAATGCGGTCGAAGGCTGCAATCTGTGCATCAGGGATTTCCTCCACCGTTACGTTGTCGAATACCGCACCGCCGCTGCCGACCACCTCGCCCAGATATTCATGCCGATATGCCTTTTCGTTCAGCTCTTTCAGATATTCCGCCTCCTGCAAAAACGCATCCCCCAACCACGCAGGCGGCACACGCCGATAATCAGAGGTATGCACCAAGCGGTTTGCCTTCGGCTGTAAGCACTCCCGATTTACCCAGTTGCTTTGGCTCTTGGGTGGGTTGTAGCTGTAAAATACAAAAAAGCTGCTGCCGCCACGCATCAGGGATTGATTGATGGTGCGGATTTCCTGCATCCCTGCAAACTCGTCCGCCTCCTCGTACCAGATGTATTTGCAATAGCCCTTTCGGAATTTCGTAGATTTGATTTTCTTCGGCTCGTCCGCCCCACGAAACAAAATCCTCTGCCCTGTCGGGATGTACGAAAGCTGCAGAGGGCTTAGCTTTGCCTTCCACAGATGCTCTACACCCAATGCCTCAATCGCCCAGAGCAGCTGCTCATACACACTGTCCTTTAGGTTGACCGCCACCTTCCGCAGAACAAGCGCATTGGCGGCGGTGTCCTGCATCATCCCCAGAATGATTTCCACAGAGATAAAGGAGGATTTCGTAGAGCCACGCCCACCCTTCAGCCAGTAGTGCGTGTGCCGTCCTGCTTTGATGTCATGATGCACCCCGTAAAAAGAGGGCGCAATCAGCTTTGTTAAATCAGACATTCGCATCCTCCTTCGGGATATTGTCAATGATGGTAACAGGCAGAACCGCTACCGTACCAGCCGCAGAATATCGCTTCATTAGCTCCGCCCCTGCTTTCAGACGGTCGCTCAGTGCGGTATCCAAGCCGAACTGGTCTTTCACCTCGCCACGCATCACCGCAGTATAAAACTCCATCACCTCATCCGCATCGGCAACGCGCTTTTTATCCTGCGCCCCCAGCCGCTCGGCTATATATGCCGAAACCTTAGGGCTTTTTAGGGTTTTCGCTGCATCCTCTCCAAGGCTTTTCGATTGATATCCTGCCTTTCTTGCCGCTTCTGTCGCATTGCCGCATTCGATATAATAATCCGCAAACGCTTTCTGTTTTGGTGTCAGCTTCATGCGTCATCACCTCGGTATAAAAGGGCAAGCAGCTTTGCAATATCAACCATGCTGTAGGTTTCCAGTAAGGTCTCGTTTTTTGTTCTGCCATCTTCCAATTCTCTGCTTTCAATGACAATGTATTTCGTTATCATCTTCCCTGCTTTCGGGGAATACGCCTGTATCTGATTGATTTTTATTTTTCGCCCTTGCATCAGCAGGGCTTTCTGTAATTTGTAAACAGTTGTTCTTATATTCATTTTTCCGCCCCGCTTTCTTTGTAATGAAAAAGGCACCCGTTTCCGAGTGCCCAAAATAGGAGGTAACATGAAATATCCTGTGTTCTCATAATTTTCACAATACTATAATACCATATTTCGATGTGCCCTTTAGTGCCCTCTTTCAGAAATTTCAAAACTTCTTAAAGCTCTGCCATGAATTTTCAATACAGAACGGTAGTTGTAATCCATATCCACCGCAATCTGCTCCCATTTCCTTCCCATCAGATACCGCCGAATCAGCACTTCCTTCTCCGCCCCGTCCTGCATCTGATGTATCCTGTCATGGATTTCCTTGTACTGCCGTACCGCCATAGCCTGCTCATGCTCCAGCTGGCTGATGAGTGCATCCAGCCTCGCCACATATCCCGACAGGTCGCTGTGTGCATTCCCCTGCGGCATCCCGTCATGGTTCATACTCGGAAACATCTGCTGACTGCGTAACTCCTCAATCTGTTCTTTTAAACGCTGTGCCTTCCTCACGGAATATATGTACCCCTTAAGATATTCCTTTTTCCTCTCGTTTTCCCTTACAATTGCCAAACTATCACCCCTCCAGTCTTTTCAGCCATCTTTCCTTTTTCCGCCGAATGATGCTGTATATCTCGGCGTTGTCCGCAGCGTCCAACAGCAGCCCAAGCACATTGTAGACATCCGCCACTTCCTCCACCAGATTCCACCTTGCCTCGTCCGCCGTCACTGGCGTGGGGTTGATACCCGTCAACGCTCGCCGCAGCTTCAATGCCGCCTGCGATAATTCCGCACATTCTTCTGCTAACTGCGCTAACAGCTCGTCCTGCGGAATGTGCTGTTTGATTTTCTCGTCAGGTCTATCCATGCTCAATCCTCCCTGCAATTCGGACAGAAATGCTCCCACTCGCCCTCGTCATTGTCATAGTGTGCTTTCCATCCTTCGTATTTGATGCCATGCTGACATTCGTTAAAACCGTCATATTCATCGGAATATTCAAAACAGCAATCACAGACGGCATGGTATGTATTGGTTTCTCTGTTTTTCTCAATCATTGATTTCCTCCTTCGGCAACTCTGGTAATGGCATCCAGTGTGTAACTTTCATCTTCAATATTCTCGTATCAAGTTTCCAAATTCCGTCATGTGTTTTTGCAACTGTTGTTTTCCTTGTTCCATCCTCAAACTCGATGCAAACAATCACTTCATCGGAAGTTTTTTCCCACATAATGCTATTCCATTTATCGGTTCCCTTGAGCTTCGCAAATATAGAATTTTTTTCTGCTGGCATAGCATCATCAACAGAAATCCACTTGTCTGATTGACATCTACCACCATTGTTTTCATACACCGTATCTCCGACCTTGCAGGGCAGCACCAACAGCCGCCCCTCAGTATCCGCTTTCACCATTCGCAGAATGTTTT